>Ga0308157_10001042_pt1 | contig 66571 bp, 60 predicted proteins | sample PhyBR1_FD_201035 | JGI IMG/M metagenome (GOLD analysis project Ga0308157, IMG submission 201035) | Phyllosphere microbial communities from UC Gill Tract Community Farm, Albany, California, United States - DLSLB.R1 | ecosystem: Host-associated > Plants > Phyllosphere > Unclassified | place: USA... | reverse complement strand
CGCCACCGCGCGCGCCGTGGCCGAAGTGGCCGATGCGGTCGTCATCGGCAGCCGCATCATCCAGGAGATCGAAAACACCGGCAAGGAAGGCGCAGTGGCGGCCGTCCAGGCCTTTGTCAGCGGCATCCGCACCGCGCTCGACGCCTGACTTCACCCGAGCCGCGACTGCTCACCTTGATACATAGTTAAGAACTGGCTATGTTGAAGGGGAGCGGTCGTGCGCTTCGTCCCGGACACCCGCAAGGCCAGAGCCAACTAAGCAAGGAAGTCGCGTTTCGATTAGACATTGATTCGGCGGACTATTTCAAAAACTTGGTGAAATCCATGGTTTTTCCGCTGAGAAGGTGATGCAGCTCCATTGGCAACAGCTGGCAAGTGGTGAGGCAAAGCTCAATATTGGCTTTCCGACATTGGATGAGCGCAAGAACCTGGACGCGTACATTGAACGGCAGGTCGAACTCGCCAAGGACGGGTAGTGGTTTACCTCTAAAAACCGGTCAATTCCATGACGAAGTTTAAAAATTGTTGTACTGCAAAGTTCGACAGGGGGGCGAGAAACGGCTACACTTCGGCCACAAGTTAGCTGCAAGGAGAATTTATGAGTTGGTTGGAAAAACTGCTGCCCCCACGAATCCAGCGTTCCGACGCTGCCGCACGCAAGACCATGCCCGAGGGCCTGTGGGTCAAATGCCCATCCTGCGAAGCCGTCCTGTACCGCACCGATCTGGAATCGAACCTGCATGTTTGCCCTAAATGCGACCACCACATGCGCATCCGCGCACGCGAACGCCTCGACAGCCTGTTCGATGCCGGCGGCCGTTATGAAATCGGCATGGATACCCTGCCGGTCGATACGCTGAAGTTCAAAGACAGCAAGAAATACCCCGACCGCCTCAAGCAAGCCATGGAAGCCACCGGCGAGACCGATGCGCTGATCGTCATGGGCGGCGCCATCATGAGCCTGCCATGCGTGGTGGCCTGCTTCGAATTCGAATTCATGGGCGGCTCGATGGGCTCCGTGGTCGGCGAGCGCTTCGTGCGCGGCGCGCAAGTGGCCCTGGAACAGAAAGTACCGTTCATCTGCATCACCGCCACCGGCGGCGCCCGCATGCAGGAAGGCCTGCTGTCGCTGATGCAAATGGCGAAAACCACCGCCATGCTGACCAAGCTGTCGGAGAAGAAGCTGCCGTTCATCAGCGTGCTGACCGATCCGACCATGGGCGGCGTCTCCGCCTCGTTCGCCTTCATGGGCGACGTGGTCATCGCCGAGCCGAAAGCGCTGATCGGTTTCGCCGGCCCGCGCGTGATCGAAAACACCGTGCGCGAGAAACTGCCGGAAGGCTTCCAGCGCGCCGAGTTCCTGGTCACCAAGGGCGCCGTCGACATGATCGTCGACCGCCGCAAGATGCGCGAAGAAATCGCCCGTCTGATGGCATTGCTGCAAAATCAAGCTGTAGAAGTGCTCGCTTAAAAAAGCAGCCACTCCCTCACGCTGCGGCGCGCAATCGGCTATCATGCCGGCCTGCGCGCCGTTTTCCATTTCTGAGCCATCATTATGTCGAACCTCCCCACTACTTTGCCCGCCTGGCTTGCGCTGCTTGAATCGCGTCACGCCGAAACCGTCATCAACATGGGCCTGGACCGCGTACTCGCCGTCAAGGAGCGCTTGAAGCTGGCCTTCAGCTGCCCCGTCATCATGGTGGCCGGCACCAACGGCAAGGGTTCGACCTGCGCCATGCTGGAATCCGTGCTGATGCGCGCCGGATACAAGGTCGGCCTGTACATCAAGCCGCACTTCCTCGACTTTAACGAGCGCGCCCGCATCAACGGCGAGCTGGCCAGCGATGACGTGCTGGTGGCCGCCTTCAACGCGGTCGAAGCGGTGCGCGGCGATACGCCGCTGACGTATTTCGAATTCACCACGCTGGCCATCATGCACCTGCTGAGCGGCGCCGGCATGGACGTCGTGATCCTGGAGGTCGGCCTGGGCGGACGCCTGGACGCGGTCAACATCGTCGATGCGGACGTGTCCATCGTCACCAGCGTCGATATCGACCACACCGACTATCTGGGCGACACCCGCGAGGCGATCGGCTTCGAGAAGGCCGGCATTTTCCGCGCCGGCAAAACCGCGATCTGCTCGGACCCGGTGCCGCCGCAATCGCTGATCGACCACGCCAACGCCATCGGCGCCGACCTGTGGCTGATGGGCCGCGATTTCAATTATTCCGGCGACAAGCAGCAATGGAACTACGGCGGCCGCTCGCAGCGCCGCAACTCGCTGGCCTACCCGAGCCTGCGCGGCGCCAACCAGCTGCTCAACGCCTCGGCCGCGCTGGCCGCGCTGGAGGCCTTGAAGCTGGAACTGCCGGTCGGCGCGCAGGAAGTGCGCACCGGCCTGGTGACGGTGGAGCTGCCGGGCCGCTTCCAGGTGCTGCCTGGCCGCCCGACCGTGATCCTGGACGTGGCGCACAATCCGCACGCCGCCGCGGCGCTGAACCAGAACCTGGGCAATATGGGCTTCCACCCCTACACCTACGCCGTGTTCGGCTCCATGCACGACAAGGATATCGACGGCGTGATCGCCGCCATGTCCGAGCACGTGGACCACTGGTGCCTGGCCACGCTGCCTTCGCCGCGCTCGGCAACCGCCTCCGAACTGGCGGCCAAGGTGCAGATCGTCCAGCCTGAAAAGGCCGAGCGCACCATCAATATCTTCGACGATCCGGCCGCGGCGTATGCAAATGCGATCAGCCGAGCCGGGGAGAATGATAGAATTGTGGTCTTTGGATCTTTCCTCACGGTCGCCGGCGTCATGGCGGCGCGAAAATCCGCATTCCATTGAACGCACAGGACTGAAATCACGCATGGGCTTGTTCTCGAAACTCGGTAAAAACAAGCAAGAGGCCGCCGGTCAGGACAGCGGCTATTACACCAGCGCAGATGACCAGGCCGCGACGGAGCGCGCACGCTCCAAGCGCGCCTCGTCGGCGGATGGTTCCGCCAAATCCCGCCGCGGCAAAGACCGCGAAGCGGACGATCCTGTATTGCCGGAAAAGAAACGCGCGCGCCGCCGTCTGGTCGGCGCCATCGCGCTGGCGCTGGGCGTGGCCATCGGCCTGCCGATGGTGCTCGATTCCGAGCCGAAGCCGCTGGCGTCCGACATCGATATCAAGATCCCGGCCAAGGACAAGCCTGCCGAAGCCGCACCCGCCGCGCCTGCTCCGGCGCCAGCCGCGCCGGTGCCCCAGAGCGCCGCGCTGGACAGCCGCGAAGAGATCGTCGACGACGTCAAGCCGGCCAAGCCCACTGCCGCCGCACCGAAGCCAGCCGCCGCCGCTCCCGTGGCCGCCGCACCTGTCACGCCACCGCCGGTTGCCCCCGTCAAGGTCGACACCGCCAAGCACGAGGCCGAACTGAAAGCCGAAGCCAAGGCCAAGGCCGACACCATCGCCAAGAACAAGGCCGACAACGAAGCCAAGGCCCGCCAGGACGCCGACTACAAGCAGGAAGTCGAACGCAAGCAGGCCGAGGCGAAAGCCGAAGCCAAGGCCAAGGCGGAAGCCGAGCGCAAGCTGGCCGAAGCCAAGGCCGCCAAGCAGGCCGACAGCGCCAAGCCGGCCGCGACCTCGGAAGACGCGCGCGCGCTGGCCATCCTGGAAGGCAAGCCCGCCGCCAAGCCGGCCGCCGAATCCGGCCAGAAGTTCGTGCTGCAGGTGGCCGCGCTGAGCGACCAGGGCAAGGTGGACGAGCTGCGCGACAAACTGAAAAAAGCCGGCATCAGCTCCTACACCCAGAAGACGCCGTCCGGTGACATCACCCGCGTGCGCGTGGGGCCGTTCACCAACAAGGATGAGGCCGAAAAAGTACGGGCCAAGCTGAGCGCCATGGGCCTGAACGGCCGCCTCGAAACCGTCTGATCCAGCAGGCGCCCGACGTGACGATATTCGATTATCTGGTGATTTTTGTGTTGGTCGCGTCGGTCATCATCAGCATGATGCGCGGCCTGGTGAAGGAAGTGTTGTCGCTGGCGGGCTGGGTGGTGGCCTTCGTGGTCGCCAATGCCTACGCCGCCGCGCTGGCGCCCATGCTGCCGCCGGTGGTGCCGGGCGAGGTGCTGCGCTTGATCCTTGCCTTTATCGCACTGTTTATCGGTGTGAAGATTTTGACGGGCCTGCTGGGCATGGCGCTGGGCGCCTTGCTCGATGCCGGCGGCCTCAGCTTGGTTGATCGCGCGCTGGGCATGGTGTTCGGCTTCGGCCGCGGCCTTGTAATTGTGCTGGCCGGTGTCATCCTGTGTGGGATGACCTCGATACCGCAACAAGCATTCTGGAAGGATGCGCGATTGAGTCCGCTCGCGGAGACCGGAGCGCATACGGTGAAAGCCTTCCTTCCCGCTGCCATGGCGCAGCATGTGAATTTTTGAATTCTTTAAATCAGTAGCACCAGTCCAGGAGCAACATCATGTGTGGCATCGTCGGCGTCGTTTCTCATCAACCTGTCAACCAACTGCTGTATGACGCATTGCTGCTGCTGCAGCACCGCGGCCAGGATGCGGCAGGTATCGCGACCAATCACAGCAGCATGTTCGCCATGCACAAGGCTAACGGCCTGGTGCGTGACGTTTTCCGTACCCGTAACATGCGTACGCTGCAAGGCAATTCCGGCATCGGTCACTGCCGTTATCCAACCGCCGGCTCGTCGAGCGAGGAAGAGGCGCAGCCGTTTTACGTCAACGCGCCGTTCGGCATCACCTTGGCGCACAACGGCAACCTGACCAACTGGGAACAGCTCAAGAAGGAAATGTTCCAGAACGACCGCCGCCACATCAACACCGATTCCGATTCGGAAGTGCTGCTGAACGTGCTGGCCCACGAGATCCAGAAAGCCACCACCGGCATCTCGATCGACGCCGACACCATCTTCGACGCCGTGACCGTGCTGCATCGCCGCGTGCGCGGCGGCTACGCCGCCGTGGCGCAGATCGCCGGCGTGGGCCTGCTGGCCTTCCGCGATCCGTTCGGCATCCGTCCGCTGTGCCTGGGCATCAACGAGACCGAGCAGGGCGCCGAGTACCTGATCGCCTCCGAGTCCGTGGCGCTGGAAGGCATGGGCTTCCGCTTCGTGCGCGACATCGCGCCGGGCGAGGCCGTCTTCATCGACGCCGACAAGCAGCTGCATTCGCGCCAGTGCGCCGACAATCCGTCGCTCAACCCTTGCGTGTTCGAGTTCGTCTACCTGGCCCGTCCGGATTCCGTCATCGACGGCGCCTCCGTGTACGCCACCCGCCTGAAAATGGGCGAGTACCTGGCCGAGAAGATCAAGCGCGAATTCAAGGATGGCGAGATCGACGTCGTCATGCCGATTCCGGATTCGTCGCGTCCGGCCGCGATCCAGCTGGCGCTGGCGCTGAACGTGGAATACCGCGAAGGCTTCATCAAGAACCGCTACATCGGCCGCACCTTCATCATGCCGGGCCAGGCCGCGCGCAAGAAGTCCGTGCGCCAGAAGCTGAACGCCATCGCTTCCGAGTTCAAGGACAAGGTCGTGCTGCTGGTGGATGACTCCATCGTGCGCGGCACCACCAGCCGCGAGATCGTGCAGATGGCGCGCGAAGCCGGCGCCAAGAAAGTGATCTTCGCTTCGGCGGCGCCACCGGTGATCTTCCCTAACGTGTACGGCATCGACATGCCTACCCGCGACGAGCTGATCGCCTACGGCCGCAGCACCGAGGAAGTTTGCCGCGAGATCACCGCCGATCATCTGGTCTACCAGGACATCGACGCGCTGAAGCGCGCCATCTCCGACGTCAATCCGGCGTTGAAGAACTTCGAGGCGTCGTGCTTCGACGGCGTGTACGTCACCGGCGACATCTCCAAGGACTACCTGGACAAGCTGGAGTACGCGCGCCACCATCCGAAGGCCTCCGCCCCCGAGGATGCGGGCCGCTCGCAACTGAACCTGAATCTCGCGACCGCCGAAGGCTGATGTCGCGCCCGGTGCGGTTCACGCCGCACCGGGCTTTTTTTTTGAATACGCGAATATGAACGACAAGAAGAATTACGGCTTCACCACCACCATCCTGCACAACGATCGCCAGAAAGGCATCGAGCACGGTTCGCTGCACAAGCCCATCCACACCTCGGTCGCGTTCGGCTACGGCGACGCGCGCCAGCTGGCGTCTGTGTTCCAGGGCAAGGAGCCGGGCTTCCGCTACGGCCGCCAGGGCAACCCGACCATCTCCGCGCTGGAAGACAAGGTCACCAAGATGGAGCAGGGCGTCGGCACAGTCTGCTTCGCCACCGGCATGGGCGCGATCGGCGCCGTGTTCCAGTCGCTGCTCCGTGCTGGCGATCATGTGGTGTCGTCGTCGTTCTTATTCGGTAACACCAACAGCCTGTGGCAGACCACCATGGCGCAGGGCGTGGGCGTGTCCTTCGTCGACGCCACCGACGTCGCCAACGTGGCAGCCGCCATCACCGACCAGACCCGCGTGGTGTTCGTCGAAACCATCGCCAACCCGCGCACGCAAGTGGCGGACCTGAAGCGCATCGGCGAGCTGTGCAAGGAACGCGGCATCCTCTACATCGTCGACAACACGATGACCACGCCTTACCTGTTCCGTCCGAAAGCGGTCGGTGCCGGCCTGGTGGTCAACGCGCTGACCAAGTCCATCGGTGGCCACGGCAACGCGCTGGGCGGCAGCCTGACCGACACCGGCGTCTACGACTGGACCCGGTTCGCCAACATCTACGAGAACTACAAGAAAGCCGCGCCGCTGCAATGGGGGCTGGCGCAGATCCGCGCCAAGGGCCTGCGCGACTTCGGCGCCTCGCTGGCGCCGGAAGCGGCGCACCACATCGCCGTCGGCGCCGAAACGCTGGCGCTGCGCATGGAACGCACCAGCACCAATGCGCTGGCCTTGGCGCGCCTGCTGGAGAGCGACGAGCGCGTGGCCGCCGTTTACTATCCCGGCCTGGCATCGCACCCGCAGCACGCGATCTCCGCCGAGCTGTTCCGCAGCTTCGGTTCGCTGCTGAGCTTTGAGCTGAAAGATGGCATCGACTGCTTCGATTTCCTCAACCGCCTGAAGCTGGCGATCCCGGCCTCCAACCTGGGCGACACGCGCACGCTGATCATCCCGGTGGCGCACACGATTTTCTACGAGATGGGCGCCGAGCGCCGCGCCTCGATGGGCATCGCCGAGTCGCTGATACGGGTGTCGGTCGGCATCGAGGATACCGACGATCTGTTGGACGATTTCACCTGCGCGCTGGAAGCTTGCTGAGCGCAGCCTCAAGTTGTGATAATCTAAGCTTTCAATTTTGCTAAGCGCGGAGGCGATATGAGGGCAGCATGGGTTCTGGCATTGACCGTGCTGTCGAGTAGCGCCTTCGCCGGCGACCAGGCCAGCCGCCTGGCGCGGAAAGCCGAGATCGAGTACTACACCAGCCACTACGACGGCGCCGACATTGCCTTGGCCCGTTTCAACTGCAAGCCTCCCTACATCCCGATGCGTCCGGCCACGGCTGGCGGACCGGCGCTCACGCAAGCGCTGGCCGCCTGGCATGATTGCTACGATCAATTCCTGGCCAACTACAACGCCGCGCTCCCGGTCGGCAAAAGCATCCCCGCCGACCTGGCCGACCTGATGACGGACGATGAGATGGGCGCCGCCCAGGCCTTGATGAGCCAAGTATTCGTGCAGGTGGCGGACGAGGCCAAGCGCCAGGCCGACGCCGTCACTTTGGCGCAGAGCGCGTGGGAAGGCCGTCAAGGTGACCTCGCCCTGAGCGCGCGCGACCTCTCGCATCAGCCGGAGACGGCGGGCAAGCGCTAACCGGCCGAGTGGCAGGAATTGACGCAAGATTGTCTGTTCAATACGTGCCGATGTTTGGTAGCCTGCGCGGCATGACTACACCATTCCATTCGAAACAATTGCTGGCGCTGCTGGTCGGCGCGCTCCTTGCCACTGTCGTCCACGCCGCACCGGCCAGCGATGCCGAACTGCTCGCCATGATGAAAACGCGCGTCGATGTCGACCACGCCGGCACCGGCATGGTGGTGGGCATCGTCGACGCCAAGGGCAGCCATGTGCTGGCCTACGGCAGCCTGAGCGAGGGCGGGGCGCCGGTCGATGCGGACTCTGTCTACGAGATCGGCTCCATCACCAAGGTGTTCACTGCCACCATCCTGAGCGACATGGCCGTGCGTGGCGAAGTGAGCCTGGCCGATCCGGTGGCGCGCTACCTGCCGGCCGCAGCGGTGCCGCCGGCCTTCGGAGGGCGGCAGATCACGCTGACCGACCTGTCGTCGCAAGTGTCCGGCATCCCCAGCATTCCGACCAACCTCGCGCCCAAGGACGAGAACAATCCCTTCGCCGACTACACCGTGCCGCACCTGTACGAATTCGTGCACGGCTACACGCCCACGCGCGCGGCGGGCGAACGCTATGAGTATTCCAATACCGGCGTCGGCCTGCTGGGCCACGCGCTGACCTTGCGCGCGGGCGTCGATTACGAAACACTGGTGCGCCAACGCATCACCGGCCCGCTGGGCATGCCCAGCACCGCCATCGCGCTGACGCCGTCCATGCGCCAACATCTGGCTATCGGCTACGACATGCCGGGCAGGGTGGCGGCCAACTGGGACATGCCGGCGCTGGCAGGCATGGGCGCGCTGCGCTCGTCCACGGCGGACATGCTGAAATTTGTGGGAGCGAATATGGGACTGCTGAAGACGCCGCTGTACGGCGCGATGCAGGCCGCGCACCAACCGCGCCATGCGCTCGAAGGCAAGCCTGAATTATCGGTAGGACTGGGATGGCACGTGCTGGAGCAGCATGGTTCGCACATCGTCTGGCACAACGGCGGCACGGGCGGCTACCGCACTTACATCGGCTTCGACACCAGCACGCAGCGTGGCGTGGTGCTGATGTCGAACTCGCACATGGGCTCGGACGATATCGCCAGGCGCGCGCTCAACAGCGCGTTCCCGCTCATCGTGCCCAAGCCGATGGCGATGTAAGGCTTAGTGCCAGCTGCGCATCAGGCCGACCGCCAGGCCTTCCAGCGCGAACTCGTCCGCTTCGGGATCGACCTTGATGATCTTGAAGTCCGGGTTTTCCGGCAGCAGCTCGACGGTGGAGCCGGTCTTGCGGTAGCGCTTGACGGTGACATCGTTGCCGATGCGGGCCACGACGATCTGGCCGTTCTTGGCGCTGTCCACCTTCTTGACCGCCAGCAGGTCGCCGTCCATGATGCCGGCGTCGCGCATCGACTCGCCGCGCACCTTCAGCAGGTAGTCCGGCTTGGAGGAGAACATGGCCGGATCGACGCTGTAGCTGGTCTCCAGGTTTTCCTGCGCCAGGATGGGCGAACCGGCGGCCACGCGGCCGATCAGCGGCAGCGACATCATCAGCGACACCGGTACCTTGGGCGTGGCCGGCTCGGCATGCACGCCCAGCAGGCGGATGCCGCGCGAGGTGCCGGCGGCGATCTCGATCGCGCCCTTGCGCGCCAGCGCCTGCAAATGCTCCTCGGCCGCGTTGGCGGACTTGAAGCCCAGTTCATTGGCGATCTCGGCTCGGGTCGGCGGGAAGCCGGTGTTCTCGATGGCATCCTTGATCAGATTGAGAATTTGTTCCTGTCTTGCGGTGAGCTTGATCATAGAGTGCTTTAGGCCTGTGTATATAGACAGTCTGTATTTTTGTACAGTGTGAAGCGAAAAGCAAGGGAATTTGTTGCTTTGAGCGAAATAAATTCATGGAGAGGGCGGATTGTCTTTTGCCGGGAAAGCTGATATAGTCGCGGGCTTACCTCTTCCCACACCTGTCTTGACGCCAGGGTGGGCTATATTCACAGTCCTTAAGGGAGTTTGCATGCGTCACTATGAAATAGTATTTATCGTCCACCCGGACCAGAGCGAGCAAGTGCCCGCCATGATCGAGCGTTACAAAACCACCGTAACGACCCGCGGCGGCGCCGTGCACCGTGTTGAAGATTGGGGTCGTCGTCAGATGGCTTACTCGATCCAGAAACTGGCTAAAGCACACTACATCTGCCTGAACATCGAATGCGACAACGAGACCCTGGTCGAGCTGGAAACCGCCTTCAAATTCAATGATGCCGTGCTGCGTCACCTGACCGTCAAGATGAAGAAAGCGGAAACCGCTCCTTCGCCGATGATGAAGTCGGTACAACGTGAAGATGCAGCGAAATCGCATCGCACCGAAGCTCCAGCAGCCGCTGCTGCTCCTGCGGCCTAATTGTTACCGGGAACCGAGCTGAATCAGCTCCAGTTGATTGCCTTGATCGCCGAACGGGACGCCTTGCGCTACACCCCGGCCGGCATGCCGATCGTGAACGCTGTACTCCAGCACCGGTCGCAGCAGGTCGAGGCAGGCATCGCCCGATTGAGCGAGTTTGAAATTTCCGCGGTTGCCGCGGGCGAGATTTCAAGCCGCTTCAGTCAGGCGCCACTGGCAGGCATGTATCAGTTCACCGGGTTCCTGAACAAGAAGAATCGCAATAGCAAAAGCCTGGTGTTTCACATCATTGATTTTAGTGCTGTCCCAGACAGCTCAATTTAGATACAGGAGCCTAAAATGGCATTCGGTAAAAAGTTCGACAAAAACAAGCTCAAGCTGAAAGAAAAGCGCAAGCAACAAAACCCACTGTTCAAGCGTAAGAAGTTCTGCCGCTTCACCGCAGCAAACGTAGAACAAGTTGACTACAAAGACGTCGACACCCTGAAAGACTTCGTCCAGGAAAACGGCAAAATCATGCCAGCACGTCTGACCGGTACCAAGGCGCACTACCAGCGTCAAGTTGACACCGCAATCAAGCGCGCTCGCTACCTCGCGCTGCTGCCTTACACCGATCTGCACCACGCTTAATTGCGTCGTCTAGATAAGATCCTGGAGAAGAACTATGCAAATCATTCTGTTAGAAAAAGTCGTCAACCTGGGCAACCTGGGTGAAGTCGTTAAAGTCAAAGACGGTTACGCACGTAACTTCCTGATTCCGCAAAAAATGGCTCGCCGCGCTACCGCGTCCGCCGTTGCTGAATTCGAAGTCAAGCGCGCTGAACTGGAAAAAGCCGCTGCTGAAAAGCTGGCTGCCGCTCAAGCCCAAGGCGAGAAACTGAACGGCATGACCGTGAACGTTTCGCAAAAAGCTGGTGTTGACGGCCGTCTGTTCGGTTCCGTGACCAACTTCGACATCGCTGAAGCCCTGAGCAAAGCTGGTTTCGCTGTTGAAAAAGCTGCCGTGCGCATGCCTACCGGTCCTCTGAAGACCGTTGGCGAGCACCCAGTAAGCGTTGCTCTGCACACCGACGTGGTGGTGGAAGTGACCGTTGCTGTGGTAGGCGAAGCTGCCTAATACTTTTTCAGGCGGAAACGTCTGATCAGTGTTGCAACACCTTTGAAAAAGCCGGGCTTGCCCGGCTTTTTTCTCGTCATAAATTTGTAATACGGCTCAAGCAAGCAGGTATAATTCGCGCCATGAACGCCCCCTCCGATCCGCAAGTCGATTCACTCCGCGTCCCGCCGCATTCCATCGAAGCAGAACAGTCCGTCATCGGCGGCCTGCTGCGCGATAATGCGGCGTTCGACCGCATTGCGGACATGATGCACCCCGAAGACTTCTACCGCTACGACCACCGCATCATCTACGAGCAAATCGTCAAGATGATCAACGGTTCGAAGCCGGCCGACGTCATCACGGTGTTCGAGACCCTGACCCAGCTGGGCAAGGCCGAGGACGTGGGCGGCCTGGCCTATCTGAACGCGATGGCGCAAAACACGCCATCTGCCGCCAACATCCGCCGTTACGCCGAGATCGTGCGCGATCGCTCCATCCTGCGCCAGCTGATCACGGTGGCCGACGAGATTTCCGGCCAAGCCTTCACGCCGCAGGGCAAGGAAGTCAAGCAGATGCTTGACGAGGCCGAGTCCAAGATCTTCGCCATCGCTGAGCAGGGCGCGCGCGGCGCGGCCGGCTGGCTGCCGGTGCAGCCGCTGCTGACCCAGGTAGTCGAGCGCATCGATGAGCTGTACTCGCGCGACTCGGGCTCCGAGATCACCGGCGTGCCGACCGGCTGGATCGACCTCGACCGCATGACCTCCGGCCTGCAGCCGGGCGACATGGTGGTGGTGGCGGGCCGTCCGTCGATGGGCAAGACCGCGTTCTCGATGAACATCGCCGAGAACGTCGCGGTGGAAGAGGGCCTGCCGGTCGCCGTGTTCTCGATGGAGATGGGCGGCGTGCAGCTGGCCATGCGTATGCTGGGCTCGGTCGGCCAGCTGGACCAGCACCGCCTGCGTACCGGTAAATTGAACGACGAGGATTGGCCGCGCCTGACGCACGCTATCCAGAAAATGAACGACGCCCAGGTCTACATCGACGAGACCCCGGCGCTGAACCCGATCGAGATGCGCGCCCGCGCGCGCCGCCTGTCGCGCCAGTGCGGCAAGCTGGGCCTGATCGTGGTCGACTACCTGCAGCTGATGCAGGGCTCCACGCCGGGCGACAACCGCGCCTCGGAGATTTCCGAGATTTCCCGATCGCTGAAAGGCCTGGCCAAGGAGCTGCAGTGCCCGGTGATCGCGCTGTCGCAGCTGAACCGCTCGCTGGAGCAACGCCCCAACAAACGTCCCGTCATGTCCGACTTGCGCGAATCCGGCGCTATCGAGCAGGACGCGGACGTGATCATCTTCCTGTATCGCGACGAGGTCTACAACCCGGACTCGCCCGATAAGGGAACGGCCGAGATCATTATCGGTAAGCAGCGTAACGGCCCGATCGGCTCGGTACGCCTGACCTGGATCGGCCAGTACACCAAGTTTGGCAACTACGTCGGTAACCTGGCGTTGTATCAAGGCGATTAAGCCAGGGCGATTAATCTTTAAGCCGTCCTTACCCTGGGCGGCGATCTGCAGTAAACATGAACCGGAGAATAAAATGTTTGGACGTTTGATGCCCACCGAGGGCAAATTTTTTGACCTGTTTAACCAGCACGCCGATCTGTGCGTCAAAGGTGCAAAAGAAATGCTGGGCCTGATGTCCAATTTCGACGATCTGGAAAATCGCGTGCACGCGATCGAGAGCATCGAAAAGCAGGCCGACAAGATCACCTACGCCACCGTCGACCTGTTGCACAAGACCTTCATCACGCCGATCGACCGCGACGACATCCACAAGCTGATCACCCGCATGGACGACATCCTCGACCTGCTGGAAGACGCGGCCCAGACCGTCTCGCTGTACGACCTGCACTCGGTCACGCCGGAAGCCAAGCGCCTGGCCGAGCTGGTGCTGGCCTGCACCGAGAAGGTCCGCGACGCCGTGGCCCTGCTGCACAACATGGACAACTCGCGCCAGATCGTCGCCATCTGCGAAGAGATCGACCGCCTGGAATCGGACGCCGACCACGTGATGCGCGCCGCCATGTCCAAGCTGTTCCGCGACGAACCGGACGTGCGCAACCTGATCAAGATGAAGGCCATCTACGAGATCCTGGAAACCGTGACCGACCGTTGCGAAGATGTGGCCAACATCATCGAAGGCATCATCGTTGAAAACGCGTAACGCATAACTACAAAAAGAAACGTCCAATATGCATACCCTACAAATCAGCATCTACGTGCTGGGCGTCCTGATCGCCCTGGCGCTGGTGTTTGACTTCATGAACGGCTTCCACGACGCCGCCAACGCGATCGCGACCGTGGTGTCGACCGGCGTGCTCAAGCCGCAGACGGCGGTGGCCATGGCCGCGCTGTTCAACTTCACCGCCATCTTCGTGGTCGGCCTGCACGTGGCGTCCACGGTGGGCAAGGGCACCATCGATCCCGGCATCGTCGATCAATACGTGATCTTCGGCGCGCTGGTCGGCGCCATCGTGTGGAACCTGTTCACCTGGTACTACGGCATTCCCTCGTCGTCCTCGCACGCGCTGATCGGCGGCCTGGTCGGCGCCGCGGTGGCCAAGTCCGGCACCGGCGCGCTGGTCGGCGGCGGCCTGCTCAAGACGGTGCAGTGGATCATCCTGTCGCCGCTGATGGGCTTTGTGTTCGGCTCCATCATCATGCTGATCGTGTCGTGGATCTTCGTGCGCTCGACGCCGCGCCGGGTCGACAAATGGTTCCGCCGTTTGCAGCTGGTGTCGGCCGCGTCGTACAGCCTGGGCCACGGCGGCAATGACGCGCAAAAGACCATCGGCATCATCTGGATGCTGCTGATCGCGGTTGGCCAGGTGCCGGCCGGCGACGCCTCGCCGCCGCTGTGGGTGGTGATCTCGTGCTACACGGCGATCTCGTTCGGCACGCTGTTCGGCGGCTGGCGCATCGTCAAGACCATGGGCCAGAAGATCACCAAGCTCAAACCGGTGGGCGGCTTCTGCGCCGAAACCGGCGGTGCGCTGACTCTGCTGATCGCCTCGCACTTCGGCGTGCCGGTCTCGACCACGCACACCATCACCGGCGCGATCGTCGGCGTCGGCTCGGCGCAGAAGATGTCGGCGGTGCGCTGGGGCGTGGCGGGCAACATCGTGTGGGCCTGGGTGTTCACCATCCCAGCCTCGGCCTTCGTCGCCGCGCTGGCCTGGTGGGTCGGTCACCACATCATGTAAAAAAACAAGGGAGCTTCGGCTCCCTTTTTTAATTGCTGTTTGCCGGCCGAATGCGGAGTTCGTCCCCGATACGCTGGATATCCAAATCAATATCCGTTCTGTCGTAAGCGATTTCAGGCGGGATTTTCACCGCCTGCGAATCGCCGTTCTTGAATGCCTTGGTTTTATGGTGGCGCAAACGCCAAAGATTGCTTTCGCATCGAGGCATCGGCACTGGATAGTGTTCCATCGGGGGAAGTCCCAGGTTTTCGTAGGCTCTGCGCATGATGTCTTGCTGTGCTGCTTCCGGTAGGTCAGGGGGCAATACGACGACGGTCTTTTTGCCTCCTTTTCTACTCCTCACGACGTAGGTATAGTCGTCTTCCGGCTTTCTCTGGAAATAACGATCTCGGATAAAAGTAGCCGTGATGCCGACAATTACTGAGGCCGTCATTCCGATGCCTATCAATGTCAGGCCTTCTCTAAGTGATTCCCAGTTCATTATTTGCCTCCTCGAATGAGGTCTGCTAAGACGGCACATATCCAAAGTATAAAACCAATCAAGAGCGACGTTCGCACGCCATCCAGCTTCGGAAAGTAGGGACTGCCGTGGTTGATGCTGAGATAAAGGCTCGTGGCCCAAGCAGCCAGACCAAGCCAGAGAAGGATGTTGATGCGCTGAGCCCAATGTTCGGCGGTTGTATTAATCAAGCCGAAGTTCGTGGGTGGCGCGGCCGGTGAAGACTGTTCTTTCGCCAATAACTTCGCGCGCGTAAGTGGGAGCAGCATTCCAAGGGCCGTGCCGCCGACAGTTGGGCCGATAAATGCGACGGCATCAGGATTGCCAGAACTGGCTCTCAGTAAAAACTCCAGCACAGCCATCAGCCACGGAAACAGCCACGTTAGAATTCTGAGCTCCATATCGCCCCGTCGAAGTGAAAGGGTAATTTATGCCGTTTTACGTGACGGCGAGTTGATGTGGATTGCGTTAGAATCGGAAATTCTCTTGATGGACGTGGCATGCAGAAAATCGATTTTGCGCAGTTGATGTTGTTGGCGCGGGCCTCTGCCGGTGTGGTTGTGCCTTGTAGTTGCTGTACCGTTTCGCTGGCGGCGTGGCAGCGCTTGCCGGCCACGCTGGAGCTCGACCGCTTCGAGGAAGTCGGCACGTTGATGGACGATCCTTACGATGAGCCCACCTTCGCCGAATACCATCCGCACGGCACGCGCTACGAAAGCGACGACGCGCCCATCTCGCCGCGCCACTATCCATGCAACCTGAGCCAGGTCGCCCGCTGCCTGAACTGCGGCCGCCACTACTTGCGCTACAACGAGGCGGGCGGCTACTTCACCGAGCTGCGCATCCGCGCATTGCAGCCCCAGCTACTGGTCGACGCCGCCTTGTAGGCCCAGCATCCGCGCCGCCATCGCGCGCGCCAGTACTGACGGTTCGGGCACGCTGATCGGCAGATCCGTGAACGCCTCATCGATCGCCAGGTTCGCCAACCCGTGCGCCAGGCTCCATCCGGTCAGCGCCAGTTCCGGCCCGCGCGCCGCGTCGAAGGCGGTGGCCGCCGTGACCAGCACCTGGAACGCGCCCTCGGCCGCCTGCTTCAAATCCGGATAACGGGACTTCTGCGCCAGCATCGGGCCGAACATCAGGCGGAACTGCGCCGGCCGCGCGCGCGCGAATTCCACATACACCTCGCAGATGTCGATCAGCCGCTCGCCTTGCGCGCGCGTGCGGTCGGCGTCCGCCGCGGCCATCGCAGTTGCCAGCCCGCTGAAGGCGCGCGCCGCCACCGCCGCCAGCAATTGCTCCCGGCTGGCGAAGTGGTGATACGGCGCGGCATGCGACACGCCCGCCGCCTTCGCGACCTCGCGCAAGGTGAGCGCCTGCGCGCCATTCTGCGCGAGCAGGGCGTCGGCGGCGTCGAGCAGGCTGTCGCGCAGATTGCCGTGGTGGTAGGGTTTGGCGGCCATAAAGTTATCTTGACACGAGAAAGATATAATCGCACTATACACATCTTTCCAGTGTAAAGATTGGAGGCTGTCATGTACCACTTCATCGTCGGCCGCAAGCTGCGGCGCGCTTTCGAGGACATCAACGCAGGCGCCTACGAGCGGGTGCTGCCGCAGTTCGCGGCCTCGCACCGGCATGTGATGCACGGCCATCATCCGCTGGCCGGCGAGCGCCGCACCATGGCGTCGACCGCGCAGTGGTATGCGCGGCTGGCGCGGCTGCTGCCGGGATTGCGTTTCGAGATAGACGCCGTGGCCGTCACCGGCTGGCCTTGGCGCACGGTCGCCACCGTGACGTGGAAGGACCGCTTCACGCTGCCCGACGGCAGCACCGGCTGCAACCAGGGCGTGCATGAGTTCGAGCTGCGCTGGGGCCGCGTGCACAAGCTGGAAGTCCACTGCGACACGGCCAAACTGGAAAACTACTGCCGCCGCATGGCCGCCGATGGCATCGCCGAGGCGGCCGCCGCGCCGATCAGCGACGCCATCCAGATGGCCTAGTTGCCGTGGATGTGAGGCAGCCACATCGCCATGCTGGCGCCGAAGATGCCCACGCCCATCGCCAGCGTCAGCAGCGCCAGGCCGCCCGCCACGGCCAGCTTGTGGCGGGCGCCGCCGGCGTCGCGCGCGCGCAGGTAGAGTTCCAGCAGCGCCAGCGGCAGCAGCGATTCGCCGAACACCAGCACGTTGAGCGCCGGCCCGGTGAAGGTCTTCGGATCGAAGCCCACCGGGCCGCCGTTGACCAGTATCCAGAACAGCAGTCCCACGCGGAAGAACCAGCTGCCGCTGACCACCAGGAACAGCCGCAGCGCCCAGCGCCGGTGCAGGTCCAGCCTGCGCGCCATCGCATGGCGCACCGCGATGAAGGCGCACAGCACGATCAGCACGCCGTTCAGCGTGGTGCCCCAATGCTGGGTCATGTCGCCGGCCGCGTTGCGGGTCCAGATCATGTAGATGCCGGCGATGGCGGTGACGATGGCCACCACAACGTAGACCCGCCCGCTCCAGCGGTGCAACGCGGGGAAGCGGGCGCGCACCGCCGGGATCAGCTGCAGCGGCCCGGCCAGCGTGACGAAGGCGGCGATCGCCAGGTGCGCAGCCAGCGCCGCGTTGCCCGCGCGGTCGCCGGGAACGTAGCCGACCGGCAGCACCTTGTTCCAGCGCAGCCAGTCGCCCGCCGCGGCCGCGCCGCCGTAGAACGACACGATATACGCCACGAAGATCGCCTGGCCGGCGACCATCACCGCGAACCAGAACGTGGCGGCGGCCTTCAGCGCCTGGCCGGCGCGCACGCGCATCGAGGGTGCGCGGGGCAGGGCGCCGTTTATCAACAGGGTATCGGACATCGGACTCCTCCATGGTTGTGGGACGCCGCACGCCGGCGCCGCATCGGGAATATGGCCGCGCGCCGCTCCGCGCGCCAGCACGATCCGACGAACGACGGCCTTTTTGGCGCGAAGCACGGCCGGCGCCGACGAACGGCGGCAGCACCGCGCGGCTGAAAATTAGCCGCGATCGCGCCACGATTTCCGGCGAATCCGTGGCTATAATCGCTGCATGTCTACTACTTTGACCGCCGCGCCACCGCGCGGTTTCGCCTTGCTGCTGGGGTGGCGGCGACTGCGCTTCACGCTGTGCGCCTCCTTCGTGATCGGCTTTCCGATGGCGCTCGGCTGGCATTCGGGCTTCCTGTCGCTGATGGTGCGCGCCGTGACGCTGGGCCTGGTGGCGATGCTGATGTTCGGCCTGTTCGAGCAATGGCCGCGCCGGTTGCCATCGTGGCTGGCGCGCTGGGCCTTGCAGGTGATGGGCGTGGCCTTCATCATGCCGGCCGCGGTGTGCGCGATCTATGTATGGTCCACCGAGCCCGGCGCGCCCGCGTTCTGGCGGGACTCCGAACGCCTGAGCGGCTTCTGGATGCTCACCGTCATCGGCATGCTGCTGGCGCCGTGGATGGCGCTGGGCGCGCTGGTGCGGCAAAAGGATGCGCTGGCCCGCCACCAGGCGCTGAGCTTCGAACTGCAGCGCAGCGAGCTGGAACGCCAGGCGCTGGACGCGCGGCTGCGCCTGTTGCAGGCGCAGGTCGAGCCGCACTTCCTGTTCAACACGCTGGCCAATGTGCGCGAGCTGGTCGATTCCGGTTCGCCGCAGGCCTCGCCCGTGCTGGGCAGCCTGATCGCCTACCTGCGGGCGGCGGTGCCGCGCCTGCACGAAGCCACCACCACGATGGAGCAGGAGCTGCAACTGGTGCGCGCCTATCTCGAGCTGATGCACATGCGCATGCCCGACCGCTTGCGGTTCACGCTGTCCGCCGACGACGCCGCACTCGCGCTGCCCTGTCCGCCGACCACGTTGCTGACGCTGGTGGAAAACGCGATCCGCCACGGCATCGATCCGAGCGAGGAGGGCGGCCGCATCGACGTCAGCGTGCGCCTGCGCGGCGGCCGCTGCCAAGCGCAGGTGGTCGACACCGGTGTCGGCCTGCAGGCTGGCGGCAACGGCCTGGGCACCGGCCTGGCGACGCTGCGCGAACGCCTGCTGCTGGTGTTCGGCGCCGGCGCCTCCCTGCGCCTGGGCGCGGTGCAGCCGCACGGCGTGTGCGCCGAGCTGGACCTCCCCGCGCCGGAGGGCAAGCCATGACGGCCCGCGCCCCGACCGCGCTGATCGCCGACGACGAGCCGCTGCTGCGCCAGTCGCTCACGCGCATGCTGGCGCAAGCCTGGCCCGCGCTGAACGTGGTGGCGCAGGCGCGCAACGGCCGCGAGGCGGTCGAGCAATTCGAGGCGCTGCGGCCCGACATCTGTTTTCTCGACGTGCACATGCCTGGCCTGTCCGGCGTCGACGCGGCGATGCGGATCGGCGGCCGCGCGCACCTGGTGTTCGTCACCGCCTACACCGAGTACGCGGTGCAGGCCTTCGAACAGGGCGCGCTCGACTACCTGGTCAAGCCGGTGGAGGCGGCGCGCCTGGCGGAAACGGTGGCGCGCCTGCAGCGCCGCCACAGCGAGCCGGCGCCGGACATGGCGCGCCTGCTGGAGCAGTTGTCGGCGCGGCTGGCCAAGCCGGAGGCGCCGCCGCCGTTGCGCTGGGTCCGCGCCCAGGTGGGACAGGCGCTGTGCATGATCGCCGTCGACGATATCGATTTCCTGCGCGCCGACGACAAGTACACGCTGGTGGCCTGGCGCGGCGAGCAGGGCCAGCCGGCCGAGGCCCTGATCCGCACGCCGCTGAAGGAACTGCTGGCGCAGCTGGACGGCGAGCGTTTCGCCCAGGTGCACCGCTCGGTGGTGGTCAACCTGGGCGCGGTCAGCCGCGTGATCCGTGGCGAAAACGAAACCGCCCAGATCCACCTGAAACATCGCAGGGACGTGCTGGCGGTCAGCCGCAGCTACCTGCACCTGTTCCGGCAGATGTGAGACGGCAGGCTGGCGAGCCTATCCGCAGATGCTACAATGGATTGCAGGCTGCAAGGCCCGCGACCACGGCGGAGGAAGCATGACAGACAGATCGCCGGCAGCAAGCTTGCCACTGTTGCCATTGATGGCGGCGGACCGGCAGTCTCGCAGGCGCGCGCTGGCGCTGACGCTGGTATCGGCGTTGGTGTTCTGCGCGCTGCTGCCCTACGCCCAGGTGCCGCTGGCGCCGCTGGCCGCCTTCATTCCCATCTACGAATCGAGCCTGCTGCTCAACGACCTGATCACCGCCGCCATGCTGTTCGGGCACTTCGGCGTGCTGCGCTCCAGATCGCTGCTGGTGCTGGCCGGCGGCTACCTGTTCACCGCGCTGCTGACCCTGCCGCACATGCTGACCTTCCCCGGCTTGTTTTCGCCGGCCGGCCTGCTGGGCGGGCACAGCCAGGCAACCGCCTGGGTGTACGTGTTCTGGCACGCCGGCTTCCCCCTGTGCGTGATCGCCCACGCGCTGCTGGGCCATCGCGAGCGGCGGCGGCCGCACGCCCGGGCGCTGCCGGCGCGCGCCGTGCTGTGGGCGATCGTCGCCGCGCTGCTGGCCGCCGGCGCCTTCACCGCACTGGCCACGGCCGGCCACGAACTGCTGCCGCCGATCCTGGAGGCCGGCCGCTACACGCTGGCCGGCCGCGTCGCGCTGGGCGGCACATGGATCTGCAGCCTGGCCGCGCTGGGCGTGCTGTGGCGCTACTCCAGCCGTTCGCTGCTGGACCTGTGGCTGGGCGTGGTGATGGCGGCCTGGCTGTGCGACGTCGGCCTGTCGGCGGTGCTCAACGCCGGGCGCTACGACGTTGGCTTCTACGCCGGCCGCATCTACGGCCTGCTGGCGGCCAGCTGCGTGCTGATCGTGCTTCTGTTGGAGAGCAACAAGCTGTTCGCCCGCCTGGTGGTGTCGCACGAGCACGCGCTGCAGCGCGGCGCCGACCTGCACAGCCTGAACCTGCAAAACGAACAGCGCGCCATGCAGTACGCGAACGCGCTGGAGGAACTGCATTTCAAGGAAGAGGAAATCCGCGCGGTGGTGCACAACATCGCCGACTGCGTGCTCACCACCGACGCCGCCGGCGTGGTCCGCAGCGCCAATCCCGCGCTGGGCAAGGTGTTCGGCTACACCTCGGCGGACGTGGTGGGGCAGCACATCTCGCTGCTGATCCCGGAACTGGCGGCCGACAGCGAGCGCGCCTTCATCCGCGACGGCGAGGTCGGCGGCCTGCACCGCGACGGCCGCCAGCTGCCGCTGGAACTGGCGATGAACGATTTCGAAATGCATGGCGCGCGGCGCTCGGTGGTGGTGCTGGCCGACATCAGCGAGCGCAAGCAGTTCGTGGCCGAGCTGCGGCGCGCGCAGGTCAAGGCCGAGCAGGCCAACCAGGCCAAGTCGACCTTCCTGGCCAACATGAGCCACGAGCTGCGCACGCCGCTCAACGCCATTCTCGGCTTCGCGCAAATCCTGCTGTCGGACAAAATGCCGGTGACGCCGGAAAAGCGCCGCGAATTCACCCAGCACATCCTCACGGCCGGCAAGCACCTGCTGGTGCTGATCAACGAGGTGCTGGACCTGGCCAAGGTCGAGTCGGGCACGTTGTCGCTGTCGCTGGAGCCGGTCGAGCTGCAGGGCATGATGGTCGCCTGCCAGCAGATGATCGCCCCGCTGGCCGACAGCCGCGAGCTGCGCCTGCGCTTCGTGGCCGACCCCGGCATGTACGTGCAAGCCGACCACACGCGGCTCAAGCAGGTGCTGCTGAACCTGCTGACCAACGCCGTCAAGTACAACCGCAAGGGCGGGCTGGTCAGCGTGACCTGCCTCGCGCTCTCGGCCGAGCGCACGCAGATCGCGATCCAGGACGGCGGCGAAGGCCTGACCCAGGCCCAACTGGGCCAGCTGTTCCAGCCCTTCAACCGGCTGGGGCGCGAGGCGCTCAGCGAGGAGGGCACCGGCATCGGCCTGGTGATGACGCGGAGCCTGGTCGAAATGATGGGCGGCACGATCGGCGTGAGCAGCGCGGTGGGCGTGGGCAGCATATTCTGGATCGAACTGAACGCGGCGGCGCGCCCCGGACGGCCCGCGTTCGGCGCGCCCCAACCGGCCGTGCCGGCGCCAGCCGCGCAGGACGGCGCGCGCACCCTGCTGTATGTGGAGGACAACCCGGCCAACCTGACCCTGGTCCGGGAGCTGGTCGGCCTGCGCGGCGGCCTCACGCTGCTCAGCGCCAGCGAGGCGGCCACCGGCCTGCGGCTGGCGCGCGAGCGGCGGCCGGACGTGATCCTGATGGACATCAACCTGCCCGGCATGAGCGGCAACGAAGCCATGGCGCTGCTGCGCGCCGAGCCCGCCACGCGCGGCATCCCGGTCATCGCGCTGTCGGCCAACGCCATGCCGCAGGACGTCGCGCGCAGCCGGCAGGAGGGCTTCCTGTGCTATCTGACCAAGCCCTTGAGCGTGGACGAGTTCAACGCCGCGCTGGACACGGCGCTGCGCGGCGTGGCGCCGCGGGCGGCCTTGCCCGGCAGCGCACCGGTCTGACGCGGCGGCCATGCGGGCCGGACCGTGCCGCCGCAAATAGGCTATCATGCCGCCTCTCTACCCGTTCGATCGTCTTTCCCATGATAGTCCCCCGCAGCAAGCATTTCTCACCGCGCCGGAGCAAGCTGGAAGCGCTGGTCAACGTCGTCCTGATGGGCGGCGTGGTGAGCGCGCTGAGCTACCATTGCCGGCTGCACGGCCGCCTGGGCGTGACCCGCCACGCGCTCGCGCTGCCGGCCGCCAAACGCCTGCCGCGTCCGCTCAAGATCGCGTTTGCTTCCGATTTCCACGCCGGCCCGCCGACCCACGCCGGCATCTTCCGCGACCTGTTCGAGCGCATCGCCGCCGAGCAGCCGGATGTGCTGCTGATGGGCGGCGACTACGTGTCCGGCCCGGCCGCCAATGCCAAGGTGCTGTGTCCGGCGCTGGCGGCGTGCCGGCCGCCGCTGGGCAAGTTCGCCGTGCTGGGCAACCACGACCTGTCCACCGACGACGGCGACATCTGCCGCCGCTTCGAGGCGGCCGGCGTGCGGATGCTGGTCAACCGCGCGCTGGCGCTGCCCGCGCCGTTCGGCAACGTCGCCATCTGCGGCATGGACGATCCCTGGACCGGCGAGCCCGACGGCGCCGCCACCTTTGCCGGCGCCGATGCCGACACTGTGCGCGTGCTGCTGATGCACGCGCCGGACGGCCTGCTGTACCTGGACGGCGGGCGCTACGACCTGGCCTTCGCCGGCCACACGCACGGCGGCCAGATCGCGCTGCCCGGCGGCACGCCGCTGGTGTTGCCGGACGGTCCGCTGTCGCGTCCCTATCACTATGGACGCTTCCCGGTGCACGGCAACGGCGACCTGATCGTCAGTCGCGGCGTGGGTTGCAGCCGCATCCCGGTGCGCATCAACGCCGATCCCGAACTGGTGATCTGTACTGTGCAATAATCTGCACACCATGCATACCGACATCCAACTCCAAGCCGAAGACCCCACCGCCCGCGACTCCCTGCTGTTGATGGAAGAGTTGTCGACCGCGCTGGAAGCGATCACCGGCGACAGCGGCAACGCCTCGTTCAGCATTGAAGACGTGTGCGGCCCGGCGGGCTGCTTCGTGGTGGCGCGCGACGGCGCCGGCGTGGCGCTCGGCTGCGGCGCGCTGCGGCCGCTGGAGCCGGGCGTGGCCGAGATCAAGCGCATGTACGCGCGCCACGGCACCAGCGGCGTCGGCAGCGCCGTGCTGCGCTTCCTGGAAGAGCAGGCGCAGGCGCTGGGCTACCAGGCCCTGTGGCTGGAGACGCGCCTGGTCAACCGCCGCGCCGTCGACTTCTACGAGGCGCGCGGCTACCACCGCATCGCCAACTACGGCAAATACATCGGCAACCCGCTGGCCGTCTGCTTCGAAAAACAATTGCCCTCGATTTGATCGGGTTGCATCTTTGATGCATCCCAAGCTGCCCGAACGGCTGCCGCGCAAAATGGCCTTTCCTGTCAATGGGGGTCAAGATGGCAACCGACATATATGTGCAGATCCAAGGAATCAAGGGCGAGTCCGCCGATAGCCAGCATCTGGGGTGGATCGAGGCGGTTCATGTGGAATGGGCTGTGATTCAGCCAAGAAGCGCCACGGCCTCGACGGCTGGTGGCCACACCGCCGAGCGCGCCGAATTCGAGGAGCTGACGTTCATCAAGCACGCCGACCTGTCCTCACCCGTGTTAATGCAAACCTGCTCGATGGGCCGAACGCTTCCCAGAGCCTTGCTCAAATTTATGCGAGCGGACGGGCAGGGGGAGCGGGTCAGGTATTTCGAGGTCGAGCTCACGAACGTGCTGCTCGCCCATGTGAGATCGACCATTCAGCCGGGTCACATCCTTGCCGAGAGCGTGGGGTTGAAGTTCTCTAAAGCCAAATGGACATATACGCGGCAGAAGATTGGCGGCGGAGCTGCTGGCAATACCGCCGGCGGGTGGGATCTCGCATTGAACAGAATCGCAATTTGACCAATTCGATACAGCTTCTGGAGGACATCATGCACATGAGCAGCGTTGCCAAGCTTCGTTTGATGAATCGTGAAATGAAAATGATCCGTTACTACGACGACCTGGGACCAGGTAAGGGAAACTGCACGACAGGGATCGGACACCTCATTCATAAAAAGCCATGCACAGCTGAGGAGTTGGCTTTGAAAGTGACGGAGGACGATGTAGGGCGATACTTCGATTCAGATGTTTTGTCCGCTGAAAACGTGGTAAATCGAAATGTCAAAGTTGCGCTGACTCAGGAACAATTCGATGCCTTGGTTAGTTACACATTTAATCGGGGACCTGGCGGTGCTCACAGGGCTTTCGAACTGATTAATGATGGCGAGCTGGCGGATGCGGCAGATGAAATTTCGAGCCATGTCACGGCTTCTGTGAAAAAAAAGAAGAAAAACGTTGCGAAGGTTCTACCTGGTTTGATCGCCAGGAGGAGAGAGGAAAGTGCGCCATTCAAAAGCGATGCGAAACGCTAAACGGGCGCGATCAACATGAATAGCCTTCAGTGTCAGCGCGCTTTGATCGCGCTGTCGTTTTCCCTTTATTTTTCGCCGATGGGTGCCCAGCCTGCGGATTCGGACGCAGACATCTTGGGTAAGTGGCGCATCGTAAAGCATGTCAGTCCGACAGGCGCGACGTCCAGCCTTACCGAACGGGATGTGCGACGACTTATTGGGCAACCCATGAGTGTGAGTGCTGAGCTATTCGAGTTCAACAATCATAAATGCGCCCAGCCCGGCTATAGGCGCAACGTTGAAGATACTGTTGATTATTTCTATCGCGAGTGGCGAGTGAACTCCGATGAAATGCCCATTGGAGCGCGTATCACTGTCGTGGAGAACAGGTGCGGGAACAACGTGCTCTATCCGACCAGCAAGGACCACCTGATTGTGTCGGAGGACGGTTTCTTTTTCGAGGCTGTTCGGATCGGGAGCAACGCGGCTGCAACGCCTGAAGCAGCAAGCACGCCGGGGAAAAAAGGGGCGAATGCCGATATCTTCGGCACATGGACAATCGACGGCGCCGACTGGCAAGGCTCGGGAAAGGACAGCGAGGCAACGAAGAAGAGCAGGGCGGCCATCTACATGGGGATGCCGGTCTATATCAGTGCCAAGCGGTTTTTTTACAATGAAAACCAATGCCAAAATCCCACCTATAAACGTAGCCGCCAACCGAAAATCGTCTATTTCCACGGCGACTGGCGTGCGGCCAAGGGCAGGCTTCCTTTTTTGCAAAACATGCTGACTGTAATCGAAACGAACTGCGGCACCATCTTTCCCATCAACAAGAAACTGATTCTGATCGAGGATAGGAACGGCATGTTCTTTTCCGCAGTGCCTCTTTTGCAAGATGAACGTGATAACACGCACGGCTTAAGTGCACGTTAGCTGTCGGCATGGTCTTACATGCGGATGGCGGGTGCGCCGCTTCCGCATCGGCCGGAAGTTTGCCATCATGTTGCTCGTTTCATAAAAAGGAGATGGCCGATTATGCGTATCATCGATCAGCGCTACCTTGCCAGCGGCAACCGTTATTCCTCCCAACCCTGCCTGCTCGGCATTCTCGAACTGGACCGCGAGCCGCCCACGCCGGCCGCGATGAAGGCTCTGGAGCGCCGTTTATTGGCGGCCCTGCCGGGCCTGCGGCGCCAGCGCGGCTTGGTGGGCAAGCGTTGCGACGACCTGCCGCCGCTGGTCCCTTTGGTGCAGCAGGTGGCGCTGGAATTGCGCCGGCTGGCCTGCAACGAGGTGACGCTGGGATTCGTCGGCGTGGTGCCGCGCATGCGCGACCGCTACCGCCTGGTGTTGCCGTATTCGGCCAGGGGCGCCGTCGCGCCGGCATTGTCGATGGCCACGCAATTGGTGGACGCGCTGCTGGCCGGCCGTTCGTTCAACCTGAAGGCCGGCCTGTCGCGCCTGCGCGCGCTGGCCGACCGCCGCGCCGTGCCGCGCAACGGCAAGCGCGCCTACTTGATGCAGACCGCCCGCACCATCTTGATGTCGGTGATGCCCAGCAAGACCTTCTCGATGCCGTCCATCTTCAACGTCAGCATGCCGTCCTCCAGCGCGGCCGCCAGCAGCTGAGCCACGCGCGCATGCTCCTGTAGCAGCTTCTTGACCTTGTCGGTGCCGATCATCAGCTCGTGCAGGCCGACGCGCCCCTTGTAGCCCTTGTTGCACTCGTCGCAGCCGATGGCGCGGTACAGCGTGAACTTGCCATCCTTGGCGTAGCGCTGGCGCCAGCCCGCCAGCACGGCGGCGCGGCCGGCGGCGGCATCTTTGCGGAAACTTTCCGTGCTTTGCAGCTCTTCGCAGAACTCCGTCAGCAACAGGTTCAGCTCCTCCTCGCTCGGCTGGTAGGCCTGCTTGCACTTGCCGCACAGGCGCTTGGCCAGCCGCTGCGCCAGGATGCCCAGCAGCGCGTCGGCGAAGTTGAACGGGTCCATGCCCATGTCCAGCAGCCGCACGATCGATTCCGGCGCGCTGTTGGTGTGCAGCGTGGCGAACACCAGGTGGCCCGTCAATGAGGCCTCGATGCCCATGCCGACGGTTTCCTTGTCGCGCATCTCGCCGACCATGATGATGTCCGGATCGGCGCGCAGGAAGGCGCGCATCACGGTGGCGAAGTCCAGTCCGGCCTTGCGGTTGACCTGCACCTGGCGCAAGCCCTTCTGCGTGATCTCGACCGGATCCTCGGCGGTCCAGATCTTGGTGTCCGGCGTGTTCAGGTAGTTCAGCACCGAGTGCAGCGTGGTGGTCTTGCCGGAGCCGGTCGGGCCGCAGACGAAAAACAAACCATACGGTTTCTCGATGGTGGCGCGCAGCCGCTCCAGGTTGAACGGCAGCACGCCCAGCTTGTCGAGCGGGATCGGCTCGCCCGCGGCCAGGATACGCATAACGACGTCCTCCACGCCGCCGGCCGTGGGAATGGTCGCGACGCGCAGCTCGATATCCAGCGGGCCGTACTTCTTGAACTTGATCTTGCCGTCCTGCGGCTTGCGGCGCTCGGAGATGTCGAGGTCGCACATGATCTTCACGCGCGCCACCAGCGCGCTGCGGTAGGCGGCCGGGATCTCGATGTACGGCACCAGCGTGCCGTCCTTGCGGAAGCGGATGCCGGTCTTGCCCTTGCCCGGCAGCGGCTCGATGTGGATGTCCGACACGCCCTGGCGGTAGGCGTCGACGATGATCTTGTTGAGCAGCTTGACCAGCTCGTTCTCGACCGCCTCCGACACCTCGCCCGAGCCGCCCTCGGCATCGCCATCGTCGTCGTCCATGCCCGACAGCAGCTCGCCGACGCTGCCGCTGTCGCCGGCCGCGCCGAAGAAGTGCTCGATCATCTGGCGGAACTCGCGGTTGCTGGTCACGCGGAACACCGGCTTGGCCTTGGGGAAGATCTGGTTGACGATGTGGGTGTTGGCCACCCGTTCCGGGTCCAGCGCCACCACCAGCATGCCATCCTTGCCGTCCTCCAGCGGCATCCAGCCCGATTCCTCGATGTACTGGCGCTTGAGGTTGCGCAGCAGTTCCACCGGCTTGATGCGGTCGGCGCGGAAGTGCTCGTACGGCACGCCGAAGTGGCGCTCCAGCGAGGCGCCGATGGCCGCCGGCTTGACCTGGAATTCATCGATCAGCACTTCCTCGACGTCGATGTCCTTCTTGCGCGCCGCGCGCGTGGCCAGCTCCAGCTCGGGCGCCGACAGCACCGCGTCGGTCACCAGCCCGTCATATTTGGTCCTTACCATTTGCGGCGGCTTCATGCGCTGGCTGAAGGCCACCGACAGCGTCTCGCACAACTCCTTCACGCCGGCCTCGGCGATGGCGGAGAAGGGCGCGCGGTCGCGGTTGTTGATGAACTGGACCACGCCCAGTAGCTCGCGCGACTGCACCGCGATCAGCGGCGCCACCAGCATCTGCTTGGTGCGGTAGCCGGTGCGCTGGTCCACGCCCTGCTGGAAGCGCAGCTCCGGCGAATAGCGCGCCAGCTCGGCCTGGTCGTAGACGTCGGCGATGTTGACGGTCTTGCGGGTCAGCGCGACGTAGCCGGCGATGGAGGCGGGCGTGACCGCCAGCTTGAGGTCGCGGAACGAGGTCAGCCCGGTCTTGACCTTGGAAACGATGTAGTCCTTTTCATGGTCCATCGCGTACAGCGTGAAGCGGTCGCAGTTGAACAGGTCGCAGAACTCCATGCCGAGGTCGAGCATGATCTCGTCGAGGTTGCTGGTGGCGTGGATCTTGGTGGTGACGGTTTGCAGCTTCTGGAAGAACGCCAGCCGCAGGTCGACATCGCTGGGGTGTGGACTGGGGAGGCCGGCGTCGTTCATGGTGCCCTCGCTAGGTCAGATGGACTTCCATGCCTTCGTAAGCGAGGAAGACTTTCAGGTCGCCCAGCAGCGGCGCATGGCGCGCCATCACTTCGGCGAACACGGCTTCGAGTTCGTCGTCGCTGCGGGTCGGTTCATGATGGGTGCAGTATAGCGCTTTGGCACCGGTGCGCAGCGCCAGCGAGAACGCCGAATCGAAGGTGCCGTGACCCCAGCCCTGCTTGGCCGGGTATTCCTCGCGGGTGTAGGAGCAGTCGACAATCAGCGCGTCCACCCCTTGCACGGCGGCGTCGATGGCGGCGTTGCGCTCGTCCATCCACTGCTGGTAGGCGGCGTGCTCAGGGTGGCCGGGCGGGTGGATGTTGTAGTGCGGCTCATGGTCGCCCGTGAAGAACATCGATTTTCCGTTGCATACGATACGATAGCCGAGGTCGGTCACCGGATGGTTCATCACCACGTTGTGCACGATGGCGTCGCCCACCTGGATCGGCTCGCCGACGGTGAGCGTCCGGTATTCGATGGTGGCGTCCATCTGCGTTTCGCTGACCGGGAAATAACTGTTTTGCAGCTGCACGCCCATCACGTGCTCGATGCCGTTGCCGGTCACCGGGTCGGTCACGCCGTGCAGGCGCACGCGGCTGTCGCGCACGAACAGCGGCGTGAAGAAGGGCAGGCCGTGGATGTGGTCCCAGTGGCTGTGGGTGATGAAGATGTTGGCGTGGATCGGCGTGGTCTTGTTTTGCAACAGCGATTGCGCCAGCGAAAAAATGCCGGTGCCGCCGTCGATGACGATCAGGGTGTTGTCGTCGGTGCGTACCTCGATACACGTGGTGTTGCCGCCGTAGCGCGCGGTGCGCGGTCCGGGGGAGGGAATGGAACCGCGCACTCCCCAAAAAATAAATTTCATACGCAATCCCTGTTTTTTAGCTCGATACGCCAAATGATGATAACTTTTTTTCCCTGCAACAGGGAAAAACCCGACACTGCCCATGGTAATTTTGTCGTCCCTATCAATTGTTGATGTACAACAGCTTGCGCTGCGGCTACACTTTGTTAGTGCGCTTGACGCCAGTCCATTCAACCGCTAGTGAAAAAGCAACCATGCAAGAGTTGAATCAAACCCAGATCGCACAGCGGCTCGACCAGTTGACCGAGCTGAGTGTCCAGCTGGGCAGCAGCCACGACACCGATACGCTGTTGGAGCGCATCCTGATCGTTGCCAAGAGCATGACCAACGCCGACGGCGGCACCTTGTACCGCCCCAGCGACGACAAGCGTCACCTCGACTTCGCCATCCTCATCAACGACACGCTGCAGACCCATCAGGGCGGCGTCAGCGGCCAGCCGATCTCGGCGCCGGGCGTGCCGCTGTTCGACGACAACGGCGAGAAAAACCTGGCCTCGGTGGCGGCCTACGCGGCCCACTTCGGCCTGTCGGTCAACATCGAGGACGTGTACAAGGCCGACGTCTTCAACTTTTCCGGCATGGTCAAGTTCGACCAGCTGCGCCACTACCATTCGCAATCGTTCCTGACGGTGCCGATGAGCGACCACGAGGGCGAACTGGTCGGCGTGCTGCAGCTGATCAACGCCAAGGACAAGGACACCGGCGCCATCCGCGCCTTCACCCAGACCGACCAGCGCTTCATCGAGGCGCTGGCGGCGCAGGGCGCGGTGGCGCTGACGCACCAGCGCCTGATCGCCCAGTTGGAAGAGCTGCTGGAAGCCCTGGTCAACCTGATCAACATCGGCATCGATGAAAAATCGCCGTACACCGGCCGCCACTGCCAGTTCGTGCCGGAACTGACGATGATGCTGGCCGAGGCCGTGCACGCCACCGAGTCCGGCCCCATGGCCGAGTTCCGCATGACCGACGCCGACCGCAAGGAGCTGTGGCTGGCCGGCCTGCTGCACGATTGCGGCAAGATCACCACGCCGGTGCACGTGGTCGACAAGGCCACCAAGCTGGAAACCATTTTTGATCGCATCGCCCTGATCGACACCCGCTTCGAGCTGCTGCTGCGCGACGCCGAGATCGCCGCGCTCAAGCGCAAGCTGGCGCCGGGCGGCGACCACGCCGTCATCGACGCCGAACTGGCCGCGCAACAGGCCGCGCTGCGCGCCGACCGCGACTTCATCCGCGCCGCCAACGTCGGCGGCGAGGGCATGGCGGCGGCCGACCAGGACCGCGTGCGCGCCATCGCCCGGTACCGCTGGACCGGCCCGGACGGCATCGAGCGCGACTTCCTCGACGCCGACGAGGTGATGAACCTGACCATCAAGTTCGGCACCTTGACCGAGCCCGAGCGCAAGCAGATCAACAACCACATCTCGATGACGATCCGCATGCTGGAGGCGCTGCCGTGGCCCAAGCACCTGAAGAACGTGCCGGAATACGCCGGCGGCCACCACGAGCGCATGGACGGCAAGGGTTATCCGCGCGGGCTGACCAAGGACCAGATGTCGGTGCCGGCGCGGCTGATGGCGATCGCCGACATCTTCGAGGCGCTGACCGCCAAGGACCGGCCGTATAAAAAAGGCAAGATGCTGTCCGAGTCGCTGCGCATCCTGGGCAACTTCTCGCTCAACGGCCACATCGATCCCGACCTGTTCGACATCTTCATCCGCAGCAAGATCTATCTGCAGTTCGCCCACAAGAACATGGACGAGAAGCAGATCGACGTCATCGACGAGTCCCTCATTCCCGGCTACACACCGTAAGGAGCGCGCGTGCGCCTGATCCCCGCCAAGTGGACCAAGGTCCTGCTGAAGTACGGACCGCGTTGGCTGCTGGGCGTGCTGATCACGGCGGCCGGCGTGCTGTACTCGCTCAACATCTGGGAGAGCGAGGCGGTGGCCCGCTTCGACAACCTGCTGGCGGGCGAACGCATGAAGCTGGCCGCGCCGGTGCTGGATCCGCGCATCGTCATCGTCGACATCGACGGCCAGGCGCTGACCGAATTCGGCCGCTTCCCGTGGAGCCGCAACGTGCAGGCGCGGCTGATCTCGCAGCTGACCGGGCACTACCAGGTGAAGGCGGTCGGCTACGATATCTCCTTCCCCGAGCCGGACACCAGTTCCGGCTATGGCGTGCTGGAGAGGCTGGCCGACAAGGAGCTGAGCGACGTGCCGGCATTGAAACAGAAACTGGAGCAACTCAAACCCTCGCTGGACTACGACGGCCTGTTCGCCACCGCGTTGAAAGGGCAGCCGGTGATCCTGGGCTTCAACCTGTCGCCGGACCAGGTCAAGGGCGAGCTGCCCAAGCCGCTGTTTTCCGAGCGCGACCTGAACGGCCGCGAGCTGACCGCCTACAACGCCCCCGGCTTCGAGGCCAACGTGCCGGTGCTGCAGCGGGCGGCGGCCGGCGGCGGCAGTTTTTCCGTGTCCACCGATCCGGACGGCATCGTCCGCTCGGCCTACCTGATCCAGCAGGTGGGCGACAACTACTATCCCTCGCTGTCGGTGGCCACGGCCGGGTTGTACCTGGGCGCGCTGGCGGTCAAGCCGCTGCTGACCGAATCGGTGGACCAGTTGTCGCAGAGCCAGCTCGAGAGCGGCGGCTACGACGCGCTGACCATCCTGCTGCCGGACCACAAGCAGCGCGTGATCCCGGTCGGCGAGGCGATGTCGACGGTGGTGCAGTTCCGCGGCACCGGCGGCCGGACGGGGGGTGCCTTCCGCTACGTGTCGGCGGCCGACGTGCTGACCGGCCGGGCGCCGGTCGAGCTGCTGAAGGGCACGGCCGTGCTGATCGGCACCACCGCGCCGGGCCTGGTCGACCTGCGCGCCACCCCGGTCAAGGCCGAGTATCCGGGCGTGGAGATCCACGCCAACATCATCAAGTCCATCCTCGACAACCGCTTCAAGTCGCGCCCCTACGCGGCGTTCGTGATCGAGGCCGGGCAGATCCTGGCGATCGGCCTGCTGCTGAGCTTTGCGCTGGCCGCGCTGTCGCCGCTGCGCTCCATCCTGCTGGGCGTGCTGGTGCTGGCCGCCAGCTTCGGCCTGAACTACTACGAATACACCTCGCTCGACCTGATCTACAACCTGGCCATGCAGCTGATCGTGATCGCCTCGGTGTTCGTGCTCAACGTGGCGTGGGGCTACTTCTTCGAGGTGAGGAAGGGGCAGGCGCTGGTGTCGCGCTTCGGCGAATACGTGGCGCCCGAGCTGGTGGCCGAGATGGCCTACGACCCGGAAAAATACAATATGGACGGCGAGAGCCGCGAGCTGACCGTGCTGTTCGTCGACGTGCGCGGCTTCACCACCATCTCGGAGGGGCTGACGCCCAAGCAGCTGCGCGAGTACATCAACCTGTACCTGACGGCGATGTCGGAGGACATCCGCGACAGCCACCGCGGCACGCTGGACAAATACATCGGCGACGCCGTGATGGCCTTCTGGGGCGCGCCGGTGGCCTTCCCCGACCACGCCAGCCGCGCGGTCGCCACCTCGCTGCTGATGCAGGCCAGCGCACACCGGCTCAACGAGGACTTCATCGCGCGCGGCTGGCCGCCGCTGAAGATCGGCATCGGCCTGAACACCGGCCTGATGCACGTGGGCGACATGGGCTCGAAGATCCGCCGCGCCTACACCGTCATGGGCGACGCCGTGAACCTGGGCTCGCGGCTGGAGGGCATCACCAAGGTCTACGGCGTGGGCATCGCGGTGGGCGAGGCCACCCGCGCGGCCGCGCCGGAATACGCCTACCGCGAGCTGGACCTGGTGCGGGTCAAGGGCAAGCACGAGCCGGTGGCGATATTCGAGCCGATTGTTCTGGACAAGGATGTCGATCCGGCCACGCGCGACGAGCTTGATCGCTGGCACGCCGCGCTTGCTGCTGTTCGTATGCAACAGTGGGATCTGGCGATGCAAATTATCGTTGAATTACGTGCAATATTTCCTGAGCGCAGCCTCTACTCGCTATATACTGAGCGCATCACTTATTATCGAGCTCATCCTCCCGGCGCGGACTGGGATGGCGTGACCACATTCGAGACCAAATAGTGGAAAAAGCGTAAACATGGCGGTGAAATAACTCGGCGCAATCTCGCCGCACGCGGGAAAAATCTGTCGCCCGGCAGGAAAAAGACGTGGCGGCCTCGGCAAAGAAGGCTACACTGAGAGGAATATTAGTTTCCTTGTGGATATGCTTTGCGGGCCTGATTCTCCTCCCGATCACACTCCGAATAACTGGTTCGCGGCATTCCGGGGCGCGCGGACGTCACTCCCCACCGGATAGAGGATGCCGTTATGAAAGCCGACACCAGCCGCTCCACGCAACGCCGCGCGCACGCCGCGCCCTTGCGCCGCAAACTGATCGCCGTCATGGTGGCCGCCTGTTATTCGAGCGCGCAGGCGGGGCCGGCCAACCCGACCGTGGTGGCGGGCCAGGCCAGCTTCAACCTGCAGGGCAAGACCTATTCGATCACCAACACGCCCAACACCATCATCAACTGGCAGAGTTTTTCGGTGGCGCCGGACGAGATCACCCGCTTTATCCAGCAAAGCGCGGACAGCAAGGTATTGAACCGCATCACCGGCCAGAACCCGACCCAGATCCTCGGCTCGCTGCAATCGAACGGCAAGGTGTTCCTGATTAACCCCAACGGCGTGATCTTCGGCGCCGGCTCGCGGGTGGATGTCAACGGCCTGGTGGCGTCGAGCCTGGCGATTTCCAACGCCGACTTCCTGGCCGGCAAAAACAACTTCAGCGGCGACGCCACGGCGGGCAAGGTCAGCAACGCGGGCACGATCACCACGCCGTCCGGCGGCCAGATCTTCCTGGTCGCGCCGGCGGTGGAAAACAGCGGCGTGATCTCGGCGCCCAACGGCGACGTGGTGCTGGCGGCCGGCCACAGCGTGCAGCTGTTCGATTCCAAGGATCCGAACGTGCAGGTGGTGGTGTCGGCCCCGGCCGACCAGGCGCTCAACCTGGGCCAGATCGTGGCGCAGGGCGGGCGGGTCGGCGTGTATGGCGCGCTGGTCAGCCAGCGCGGCGGCATCAACGCCAACAGCGCGGTGCGCGGCGCCAACGGCCAGATCATCCTGAAGGCGAGCGGCACCACGCTGGTGGAGGCGGGCAGCACGACCACCGCCACCGGCAGCAACCTCAACACCGGCGGCGACATCCGTCTGCTGGGCGACCGGGTGGGCCTGACCGGCAACGCCGTGGTGGACGCCAGCGGCGCGGCCGGCGGCGGCACGGTGCTGGTCGGCGGCGACTACCAGGGCAAGAACGCGGCGGTGCAGAACGCGCAGCAATCGTACGTGGGCAAGGACAGCGTGATTCGCGCCGACGCCACCGCGAACGGCGACGGCGGCAAGGTCATCGTCTGGAGCGACCAGGCCACGCAGATGTTCGGCGCCATCTCCGCGCGCGGCGGCGCCAACGGCGGCAACGGCGGCTTCGTCGAAACCTCCGGCCATTACCTGAACATGCAGGGCACGGTCGATACCCTCGCGCCCAAGGGCGCCACCGGCAAGCTGCTGCTCGATCCAAGCGATGTCTACATCGCCGACAACAGCGGCGTGTACGGCGTGCCCAACTCGGTGGGCAACCTCAATCTGGTGAGCGGTGGCTCGATCTTCCTGGAATCGGGCAGCGTACAGGACTCGCTGCTGTTGACCAATACGCTGCACACGGCGCTGCTGTCCAACGACGTGACGGTCAGCACGGGCAATCCCAACGGCAGCGGCGGCGGCGATATCACGGTGCTGAGCGAGATCCTGCTGCCGTCGGGCCGCACCTTGTCGCTGACGGCCGACCGCGACATCAACCTGAAGGCCCCCATCACCGGCGGCAACAGCGACCTGGTGCTGACCTCGGGCCGCTCCATCGTGCAGGCCACGGAGCCGATCGCGGCGCTCACGATCCACAACCTCAACGCGATGGCGGCCACCAACATCACGCTGGAAAACGACAGCAACGCCATCGGAGGCTACCAGTCGCTGCATGCCACCAACGGCAATGTCTCGCTGACCGGGACCAGCGTCAACCTGGCCAACAGCCTGGCTGGCGGCACGCTGACGGCCACGGCCAAAACGGGCGACCTCCGGATCAGCGGCAACGTCACCAGCACCGGCAACATGACGCTGACCTCGGCCAAGACCGATGGCGTGGCGACGGTCGACAGCGGCATGTCCGTCCTGTCCAGCGGCGGCAATGTGATCGTGCAGGCGGATAACATGACGCTCAACGGCACGCTGTCCGCGACCACGACGCATGGTGTGCGGTTGACGCCATATTCCGACGCCGCCGCCATCCAGGTCGGCGCCGGCGCCACCGACGCCGCCGGCGTGCTGGGCCTGAGCGATACCGAACTGACGCACGTCCAGCTGCCGAACAACGGCTGGCTGAGCATCGGCGACGCCGCCGGCGGCAGCGGCTATGGCAGCAATACCGGCAACCTGTCCGTGGTCGGCAACCTGGATTTGACCGGCGGCCAGAACGCCGGCACGCTGACCTTGTACAGCCAGGGCGGCAACATCAGCGTCGCCAGCGGCGCGGCCGTCAAAAACACCGGTGCGCTCAGCCTGGTCACGCATTCGAGCGGCGACTACCGCATCACCAACGCCGGCAGCCTCACGTCCAGCTCCGGCATCAACCTGTACGCCGGCAAGATGACGCTGGCCGGCGGCTCGCTCAACAGCAACTCGGTCAGCCTGGGTTCGACCAACGCCGTTGAAATCGGCGCCACCGGCAATCCGGCCAACGTACTGGCGCTGACCAACGCCGACCTGGCCAGCGTCAACTCCAGCTGGCTGACGGTCGACAACAACAACCAGAGCGCCGCCGGCAACATCGTCGTCAGCCAGCCGCTGACGCTGACCAACAGCCTGGCGCTGACCGCCACCGGCAGCATCGCGCTGCAGGCGCCCGTCACCACCGGCGGCCTGACGCTGAGCGCCGGCGCCAGTTCCAGCATCACCGCCACCGACAGCGTGACCGTCAACGGCATCTTCAACCTGCAGTCCGGCGCCTGGAGCCAGGTCGGGACCCTGCCGAACTTCAGCGCCACCGATTTCCGCATCGCCGGCGGCACCTTCGTGCGCGCCGCCAGCGGCGACGGCGCGTCGACGCCTTACCATCTGGTCGATGTCTACGGCCTGCAAGGCATGGGTTCCTTGCCGACCACGCGCAACTATGTGCTCGACAATGACATCGACGCCAGCAAGACCGTGCACTGGAATTCCATGGGCGGCAGTAACTACCAGGGCTTCAAGCCGATCGGCGGGCTCGATTACGCTTATGCCGGCGTGTTCGACGGCAACCACAAGAGCATCAACGGCCTCTACATCAACCTGCCGACCACCAACCAGGTCGGCCTGTTCTCGGTGCTGGGCGCGGGCACCATCCGCGACGTCCGGATCGCCGGCGCGACGGTCGAGGGCAACAGCTACACCGGCGTGTTGGCGGGCAGCATCCAGATGGGCGGCACCGTCAGCGGCGTGGCGATCGAATCCAACGTCTACGGCAACGGCACCAACCTCGGCGGGCTGGCGGGCTACTCCAACGGCGCCATCGGCACCTCCTACATGCTTGGCAATGTGATCGGCAAGAACGCCTACAGCGTCGGCAGCACCGGCGGCCTGCTGGGCGGTAACGGCATGTACGGCACCCTGAACACCACTTACAGCAGCGGCGATGTCAAGACCAGCACCAACGACGTCGTCCACGCTTTGGTCGGCGCCGGCGCCAACGGCGGTGCGGTGACATCCAGCTACTACAGCGCGACGGGCGGCGGCAGCGACAGCGCCGGCGCGGTCGGCCTGACTTCGACGCAGATGAAGCAGCAGGCCAGCTTCAGCGGTTTCGATTTCACCGGCGGCACGTCGGTGTGGCGCATCTACGAAGGCCACACGACGCCGCTGCTGCGCGGCTTCCTGACGCCGCTGTCGGTGCATGTGACCGGCACCGGCGGCACCAAGATCTACGACGGCGCGGCGGCGGCGTTCGGCCAGGCCTACACGCACGCGGACGTCAGCGGCGCGCTGGGCTTCGATGGCGCGACCAACGTCGGCACCTACAATGTCGGCGGCCTGTATTCGTACAAGTACGACATCAGCTACGACGCGGCGCCGCAAATGGTCATCACGCCGCGCCACATCACCGCCACCGTCACCGGCGCCAGCAAGACCTACGACCGGCTGGCCGACCTGGTGCTGGCCACCTCCGACGGCACCTACGACTTCAGCTACGGCAACATCGTCGGCACCGACAAGCCCGGCATCAGCGGCACCCTGAGCTTCGCCGACAAGACCGCCGGCTCCGGCAAGACCGTCACGGTCGCCAGCCCGTCGCTGACCAACAACCCGTACGGCAACTACGTGCTGGACGGCGCAGTGACCGGCACCGGCACGATCAACAAGGCCGCGCTGCAGATCAGCGGACTGAGCGCGCCTGGCCGCACCTATGACGGCACCACCGACATCACGGTGAACGGCACCGCGTCGATCACCCCCATCTCCGGCGACGTCGTGACGCTGAGCGGTGCCAACAATGCCAAGCTGGAGAACAAGAACGCCGGCGCCAGCAAGCTGGTGCTGCTGGATCTGAATGGATACACCTTGTCCGGTGGCGACGCCGGCAACTACATGCTGGTGTCGCCGACCAGCCTGATGACGGAGATCGCGCCCGCGCAGCTGAGCGTGAGCGGCGTCACCGCCAACAGCCGTGTCTACAATATGGACCTGAACCCGGCCACCAGCCAGTACGGCACGGCGGCCACGCTGAACGTCGCCAACGGCACCATCAGCGGCGTGATCGGCAGCGACGCGGTCACGCTGTCGGCCGGCAGCGGCACCTTCGCCGACCGCCATGCCGGCACCGGCAAGAGCGTGACGGTCGACGGCTTCACACTGGGCGGCGCCGACGGCGGCAACTATGTGGTGACCGGTTTGCCGACCGGGCTGACCGCCAACATCACGCCGGCGCCGCTGACGCTGAGCCTGGCCAGCCGCGAGTACAACAACACCACCAACGCCACCTACTCCGGTGCCACGCTGGGCGGCTTGCTGGGCACGCCGAACGGCCCGCTCGACGCGGTGTCGCTGCTGATCGGCGAGGGCAGCACCCTCAGCTATGTCGACAAGAACGTCGGCGTCAACAAGGTCGTCAACATCAGCGGCAGCCAGCCTAGCCTCACCGGCTCCGGCGCCGGCGACTACACGCTCAATTCCGGCGCCCGCGGCACGATCACGGCCCGTCCGACGTCGACCTGGAACGGCAGCGGCGGCGGCCTGTGGAGCGCGGCCGGCAACTGGGCCGACAGCATCGCGCCGGACGGCGCCAACGTGCTGAACGCCGTCATCGGCAGCAGCGCCGGCACCATCACCTACGACGCCAGCGCCGGCAACGTCAAGCTGAGCAGCCTCACGGTCGGCAGCGGCAGCCAGCTGGCGCTGACCGCCGGCACGCTGATCGTCAACGGCGCCTCCGACCTGAACGGTGCCACGCTCACCCTCAACGGCGGCAACATGGTGCAGAACGGCGCGATGTCGGTCTCCAACCTGGCCTTGACCAACGGCGTGCTGAGCGGCACCAACAGCGCCGCCAGCGTGACCACGTCCAACCTGACGCAGGCCGCCAGCGGCAGCATCGACATGAGCGGGGCGCTCACCGTCTACAGCACCGGCAACCTGACGATCGGCAACGCGCGGGCGCAAAGCGGCATCACGCTGTTTGCGGGCGAGGGCAGCGGCGCCATCAGCCAGACCGGCGCCCTGCAGACCGACAGCCTGCACGCGACCGCCACCAACGGCATCGATCTGACCAACACCGGCAACCGTGTGAATGCTTTCACCGCCAGCAATGGACACGGCAACGTCGCGCTCACCAACACCGTTTCCAGCGGCGAGCTGGCGCTGGGCGCCTTGACCACCACCAACGGCAATATCGTCATCGACAACCACGGCGGCATCCACACCGGCGGCACCATCCACGCCTCCAACGGCGGGGTGTCGATCACCGCGCACAGCCCGATCACCATCAGCGACCAGGTGATCGGCGACGACATCGCGCTGTCGGCCAGCACCGACATCACCTTGCAGTCGGGATCGCAGCTGCAGGCGACCAATTCGATCAAATTGGCGGCGACCAATAACATCGTGCTGGGCGGCCTGCTCAGCGTGAGCTCGCCGAGCGGCAGCATCTCGGCGCTGGCCTCCAACGGCAGCATCAGCGTCGGCAGCGCCACCACCATCAACAGCAACGGCGCGCCGGTGTCGCTGGCCGCGCCGTTCGGCGCGGTGAGCGCGGGCTCGATCTCGCTGGGAAGCGGCACGGCGCCGGTCATCGATTCCGGTTCGGGTACCGCCGCCGCCCAGGCCGCCGCCGAAGCAGCCGCCAAGGCCGCCGCCGATGCGATCGCCAAGGCGGCCGCCGACGCCGCCGCCAAGGCCGCCGCCGATGCCGCCGCCAAGGCAGCAGCCGATGCCGCCGCCAAGGCCGCCGCCGACGCGGCCGCCAAGGCAGCAGCCGACGCCGCCGCCAAGGCCGCCGCCGACGCGGCCGCCAAAGCAGCCGCCGACGCCGCCGCCAAGGCCGCGGAGGAAGCCGCCGCCAAGGCGGCCGCCGATGCGGTAGCGCAGGCGGCCGCCGAGGCCGCCGCCAGGGCCGCCGCCGAAGCGGCCGCCAAGGCAGCCGCCGATGCGGCGGCAGCGAAGGCCGCCGCCGACATCAAGGCCGCGGCCGATGCCGCCGCCGCAGCCGCAGCGGCAGCGGCGGGAAGCGCGGGCGGCCAGCCGCCGACGCCGGCCTCGCAGGCGGTGAGCACCACGGTCAACATCATCAACACGCTTACCCTGGTCAATATCGCCAAGAACCCGGCGATGTCGTTGCCGGCCGATACCAGCGTGGCATCGACCGCATCGGGCGGCGGCAGCGGCGGTCCCGCCAAGCCGGACGACAAGGTGCCGGATGAGAAGGACAAGGCCAGCGGCAAGGTCGACGTACTCGCCAGCAAGTCCGAGCCGGCCAAGAAGATGTACTGCAACTGAGGAAACGGGATTTGCGCAGGTCCGGGCGCCGGGAGTGAACTGAAATCCAACACTCGGCGCCGGGGCTTGCCAATTCGGTATTTCAAATAGGCATTGAATATGGCGGCTATGCTAGCATCGGAAGAGCGTTTGCAGAGTCCGCCGGCGTTGACGAGAGGTTTTCAAAGTTGAAAAAATACACGCGACAAAAACTACGAGCGACCCCATGAGAAATAGCTTACCCCGCTTGCTGGCAGGTTCTCTTTTAAGCGCCGCCGTGGCATCGGCCTGGGCCGCGGATCAGCCGCCCGCCGAGGGCGCCCCCATCCGTTTCGAGATCGCCCGTTTCGAGGTCAAGGGCAACACCTTGCTGCCGCAGGCGCAGGTCGACGCGCTGCTGGCCAAATTCACCGGCAAGGAGCGCGACTTCGGCGACGTGCAGCGCGCGCTGGAGGCGCTGGAGGCCGTGTATCACCAGCGCGGCTACAACGTGGTGACGATCGAGCTGCCGGAGCAGGAACTCAACCGGGGCGTGGTGCAGCTGCGCGTGGTGGAGACGCGCATCGGCCGCATCCAGGTCAAGAACAATCGCTACTTCGACGAGAACAACATCCGCCGCAGCCTGCCCGCCCTGCAGGAGGGCCGCACGCCTGACCTGAAGGCGGTCTCGGCCAACCTGAAGCAGGGCAACGAGAGCCCGGCCAAGGAAGTCACGCTGAAGCTGCAAAGCGGCGAGCTGGACGACGAGGTCGACGCCATCCTGGACGTCAAGGACCAGACCCCGTGGAAGGGCATGGTCAACATCGACAACACCGGCACCCAGCAGACCGGCAAGACCCACCTCGGCTTCATCCTGCAAAACGCCAACCTGTTCAACCGCGACCACCTGGCCTCGCTGCAGTACACCACCTCGGCCGAGGAACCGGGCCGCGTCAAGGTGTACGGCGCCGGCTACCATATTCCGTTGTACGCGCTGGGCGATTCGCTGGACTTCTTCGCCAGCTATTCCAACGTCGATTCCGGCACCGTGTCGGCCGGCGCGGTCAACCTGGCCGTCAGCGGCAAGGGCGCGGTGTACGGCGCGCGCTACAACCAGAGCCTGGCCAAGCGCGGCGAACTCGAAGCCAAGCTCAGTTATGGCGTCGACTACAAGGCCTACAAGAACAGCGTGCAGTTGCTGGGCCAGGAGCTGGGCAACGACGTCACCGTGCATCCGCTGAGCGTGAGCTACCAGGCCACGCTGCCGCTCAAGCAGGGCGAGGTGAGCGGCCAGCTGACGCTGCTGCGCAATGTCTCCGGCGGCGCGAAGGGCGACCAGCACGCGTTCACGCTGGCGCGCGACGGCGCCAAGGCCGACTACACCATGCTGCGCCTGGCCGGCAGCGTGACGCGGGCGCTGGCCAACGACTGGCAGCTGCGCGCCATCGTCAACGGCCAGTACACCAGCGACGCGCTGATCCCCGGCGAGCAGTTCGGCGCCGGCGGCGCGACCTCGGTGCGCGGCTTCATCGAGCGCGAGATTTCCAACGACTCCGGCCTGGGCGCCAACCTGGAGGCCTACACGCCGAACGTCTGCAGCCACGCGGGCTGGAACTGCCGCCTGCTGGGCTTTTACGACGCCGCCTACGTCAAGCGCAACCACGCGCTGCCCGGCGAGCTGACCAGCACCAGCATCGCCAGCGCCGGCGTCGGCGCGCGCTTCGTGCTGTCGACCTACGTCAACCTGCAACTCGATTTCGGCCACGTGGTCCGCGCCGGCAACACCGGCCGCGACAACGCCAGCCGCCTGCACCTGCGCCTGGGACTGGCGTACTGAGCGCCCCCTGAATGTACTGGAAATGAAAATGTCACAGCCTAAAAACTCTCTCGTGGTCCGGGCCTTGCTCAACGGCCTGTTGTTGCTGGCGCTGTGCGGCGCGGCGGGCGCCGGCTGGGCGGCGCAAGTGGTGGGCACGGTGGTCCAGCTGAGCGGGCCGCTGCTGTCCAAGAAGGCCGACGGCGTGGTGCGCATCCTGTCGATGCGTTCCGAGGTCGAGAGCGGCGACACGCTGGTGACCGAGAAGAACACCTATGCAATGGTCAAGTTCATCGACAACAGCGAGATCACGCTCAAGCCGGCCACCACCTTCAAGGTCGAGAACTTCAGCTACGACGCCGGCAAGCCCGAGGCCGACAACGCCTCGTTCAGCCTGGTCAAGGGCGGGCTGCGCTCGGTCACCGGCCTGCTGGGCAAGCGCAACAAGGAAAAGTTCGCCATGAAGACGCCGAGCGCCACCATCGGCATCCGCGGCACCACCTTCATCGCCGACCTGGTCGAGCCGAGCGAGCAGGCGGTGGCGGCGCGCCTGGCCTACAACCTGGCCAGCACCGCCGCGCTGGACCCGCTGGCCGCGCCGGTGCAGCCGCTGATGCTGGCGCAAGCGGTGCCGCCGTCGCCGTCGTCGCCGCTGCCGTCGCCGCCGGGGCTGATGGCGCCTGGCCTGTATGTGCACGTGATCGACGGCCTGATCCATGTGACCAACGCCGGGGGCGCCAGCAATTTCGCCGCCGGCCAGTTCGGGTACACGCCCAACTTCCAGCGGCCGCCGGTGATCCTGCCGGTCAATCCGGGCATCCAGTTCCTGCCGCCGCCTGCGTTCAACCAGAGCACGGCCCCGTCGGCGCGTAACACGGCCGGCAAGTCGAACGTCATCGATTGCGAAGTGCGCTGATCGCCGCAATTTGGACTTGACCTTCCCATCGTGGGATACTTGATGATGTCAGTATCGAGTATTCCACCGGGATCGCCATGTCTGCCTCCACTTCTCCTTTAACTCAATCGATCAACATCGAGGGCATGACCTGCGCCTCGTGCGTGGGCCGCGTCGAGCGCGTGCTGGCCGCTGTGCCGGGCGTGGACAAGGTCAGCGTCAACCTTGCCACCGAGTCGGCGCGGGTGGAGTCGTCGCAGCCGCTGGATTTCTCCTTGCTGGCGCAGGCGGTCGACAAGGCCGGCTACTACGCCACGCCGGAACTGCCGCCATCCGCCCCCGCTCCCGCGCCGGCCGCGCCGACGCTGGCCCATCCCACCGGCGGCCGCGCGGTGCTGCTGGCGGCCTTGCTGTCGCTGCCGCTGCTGCTGCCGATGCTGCTGGAACTGGCCGGCGTCCACTGGATGCTGGACGGCCGCTTGCAGCTGCTGCTGGCGACGCCGGTGCAGTTCTGGCTCGGGGCGCGCTTCTATCGCGCCGGCTGGCTGGCGCTGCGCGCCCGCAGCGGCAATATGGACCTGCTGGTGGCGCTGGGCACCAGCGCCGCGTATGGCCTGAGCGTCTACCAATTGTTCGCGTCGGCGTCCGCCATGCCGCACCTGTACTTCGAAGCGTCGGCCGTGGTGATCACCTTGATCTTGCTGGGCAAATGGCTGGAGGCGCGCGCCAAGCGCCAGACCACGTCGGCTATCCGCGCCTTGCAGGTGCTGCGGCCCGAGTCCGCGCGCGTGCGGCGCGGCGAGCAGGATGTGGAAGTGCCGATCGCCGACGTGCGGCCGGGCGAGCTGGTGGTGGTGCGTCCCGGCGAACGCGTGGCGGCGGACGGCGAGGTGGTGGAGGGCGCCAGTCATGTGGACGAGGCGCTCATCACCGGCGAAAGCCTGCCCGTGGCGCGCCATGCCGGCGACCGTGTGACGGGAGGCGCCATCAACGGCGAGGGCCTGCTGCTGGTGCGGGTGACGGCGGTGGGCGCGGAGAGCACGCTGGCGCGCATCATCCGGCTGGTGGAGGACGCGCAGGCGGCCAAGGCGCCGGTGCAGCATCTGGTGGACCGCGTCAGCGCGGTGTTCGTGCCGGTGGTGCTGGTGCTGGCCGTGCTGACCTTCGCCGGCTGGTGGCTGGCGACCGGCGACGCCGAGCGGGCCATCATCAACGCGGTGGCGGTGATGGTGATCGCCTGCCCGTGCGCATTGGGACTGGCGACACCGGCCGCCATCATGGCCGGCACCGGCGTGGCGGCGCGCTACGGAATACTGATCAAGGACGCGGAAGCGCTGGAGCTGGCGCACCGCATCACCACCGTGGCGTTCGACAAGACCGGCACGCTCACCGAAGGCAAGCCATCGCTGGCGGCGCTGGAGCCGGTTGGCATAACTGAAGAGCGCCTGCTGCAACTGGCCGCCGCCATCCAGCGCGGCAGCGAGCATGCCCTGGCCCGCGCCGTCACCGACGCCGCCGCCGCCCGCGCCACCGCGCCAGCCGCCACCGATGCCGCGCATCCCGGCGCAGGCGAAGGCGCCATCGCCGCCGCGCCGACAGCCACCAACGTCAGCGCCTTGCCCGGCCGCGGCGTCGCCGCCACCGTCGATGGCACGCGCCTAATCCTGGGCAGCACGCGGCTGATGCAGGAGGAGGGCGTCGCGCTGGATGCGCTGAGCGCCCGCGCCGCCGCGCTGGAACAACAGGGCTTGACGATTTCCTGGCTGGCCGCCTCGAACGCGCCGCAGCCCGCGCAGCTACTTGGCCTGCTGGCCTTCGGCGACCGCGTCAAGCCGCAAGCCCGCGCCGCGCTGCAAGCCCTGCGCGCCCTGCACATTCAACCCATCCTGCTCACCGGCGACAACCAGGGCAGCGCCGACGCCGTCGGCAAGGAACTGGGCATCGACCGCATCGTCGCCAACATGCTTCCCGCCGACAAGGCCAGCACCGTGGCCGGCCTGAAGACCGGCGACGCCTGCATCGCCATGGTCGGCGACGGCATCAACGACGCGCCGGCGCTGGCCGCCGCCGATGTTGGCATCGCCATGTCCAGCGGCACCGACGTCGCCATGCACGCCGCCGGCATCACGCTGATGCGCGGCGACCCGGCGCTGGTGGCCGCCGCCATCTCGATCTCGCGCCGCAGCTACAGCAAGATACGACAGAATCTGTTCTGGGCCTTCATCTACAACCTGGTAGGCATACCGCTGGCCGCCTTCGGCCTGCTCAACCCCATGGTCGCCGGCGCCGCGATGGCGCTCAGCTCCGTCAGCGTGATCAGCAACGCCTTGCTGCTGCGCCGCTGGAAGCCCGACCACCTGAAAGGACAAGCATGAACATCGGACAAGCCGCGGCGGCCAGCGGCGTATCGGCCAAGATGATCCGCTACTACGAAAGCATCGCGCTAATCCCGCCGGGGCGGCGCAGCGACGCCGGCTACCGCATCTACGGCGAGAACGATCTGCACGCGCTGCGCTTCGTCAAGCGCGGACGCTCGCTCGGCTTCTCGCTCGACCAGATCCGCGACCTGCTGTCGCTGTGGCAGAACAAGGAGCGCGCCAGCGCCGACGTCAAAACCATCGCCATGGGCCACGTGGCGGAACTGAACCAGCGCATCGCCGAGCTGACCGAAATGCGCGACACTTTGCAGACGCTGGCCAGCTGCTGCCACGGCGATCATCGCCCCGATTGCCCCATTCTCCAATCGCTGGCCGATTGACGTATAATCGGCGCGTTTTGGTGCTCGCGCGCCTGTCCCGGCGCGCAGTTAAACGGGAAACATGGAGCTGGCCACGCCAGCCAACATGTGCTGCCCCCGCAACGGTAAACAAGCGTCGTCGTTGACGACAAATCCGCCTCTTCAGACCACTGTGCAGTCGCATGGGAAGGTCAGGCGGTGTCGCTTGCCAGCCCGGATACCGGCCAGACAGGTGGAAGTGCCCAGGCATTTCTGTTCAATCCGCTCACGGGGAGGTGAGGGGGTTGCATCTGTTTCGATCCACATCTATGCATCTATTTTGCTCGCCACGGCTTTGCCGTCTGGCGGCCGTGCCTTGCGCACGCGCCGTTCGCCCACCCCTGCGCTCCGACTGTTCGTTGAAGGAGCATCCATGATTTTGCTTTCGATAGCCGCGCTGGCGGCGACGGTTCCGGTGGCGACCAACGGCGAGCCTGCGATGGCGGCGGTGGAGGTACGCGGCCATTACGACAACGGCGTCGGCACTTCCAGCGCCGCCAGCCAGGGTTCGGTGACGGCGGCGCTGATCGCCAACCGTCCGGCGCTGCGGCCCGGCGAGCTGCTGGAGTTCGTGCCCGGCGTGATCGTTACGCAGCACAGCGGCGACGGCAAGGCCAACCAGTACTTCCTGCGCGGCTTCAACCTCGATCACGGCACCGACTTCGCCACCTTCGTTGACGGCATGCCGGTCAACATGCGCACCCACGCGCACGGCCAGGGCTACACCGATCTGAATTTCCTGATACCGGAGCTGGTCGACCGCATCAACTACAAAAAAGGCCCGTACTACGCGGACGAAGGCGACTTCGCCTCGGCCGGCGCGGCGCATATGGGCTTGGCGAACAAGCTGAAAGAGAACACCGCCAGCATCACGGTGGGCGAGCATCAATACTACCGCGCCAACCTGACCGGATCGACGCCGCTGGGCGAAGGCAACCTGGTCTACGGCGCGGAGCTGGGCCACAACAACGGCCCGTGGGTCAGCCCGGAAGCCTTCCACAAAAGCCTGGGCGTGCTGCGCTACAGCCAGGGCGGCAGCGACAACCAGTTCAGCGTGACCGGCATGGCCTACAAGGGCGGCTGGTACGCCAGCAACCAGATCCCGCTGCGCGCGGTGCAAAGCGGCGAGATCGGCTCGTACGGCGCGATCGACACCAGCGACGGCGGCATCACCTCGCGTTACAGCCTGTCCGCCACGCTGCGCCGCCGCGGCAGCGACACGCTGTTCCAGGCCAACGCCTACCTGGTGCAATCGAGCCTGGACCTGTACAACGACTTCACCTACTTCCTCGACGATCCGGTCAACGGCGACCAGTCGCGCCAGACCGAGAAGCGCCGCATGACGGGCTTCGATGTGGCGCAGACCTGGTTCGGCAAGTGGGGCGGGCTGGAAGTGAACAACAAGGCCGGCCTGCAGGGGCGCTACGACTACCTGTCGCCGCTGGCGCTGTACAGCACCGTCAAGCGCCGGATCACCGGCGTCATCACGGAATCGAAGGTCAAGGAGGCCAATGCGGCGGTGTATTTCGAGAACACGGTGCAGTGGCGCGAGTGGCTGCGCACCACGGCCGGTTTGCGCTATGACCGTTACCGCTTCGATGTGAGCAGCAATATCGCCGAGAACACGGGCAAGGTCAGTGACGGCATGACGTCGCCGAAGCTGGCGGTGGTGCTGGGGCCTTGGGCCAAGACGGAGTTCTTCATCAACTACGGCGAGGGCTTCCACAGCAACGATGCGCGCGGCACCACCGTGCACCTGACGCCGAAGGAGCGCGAGCCTATCGATCCGGTCACGCCGTTGGTCAAGACGCGCGGCGCGGAACTGGGCGCGCGTACCGAGTTCGTGCCGGGCCTGCAAAGTTCGATGGCCTTGTGGAAGCTGCGTTCGGCCTCCGAGCTGGTGTTCTCCGGCGATGCTGGCGATACGGCGGCAAGCCGCGGCAGCTACCGTTCCGGCATCGAGTGGAACAACCACTACATCGCCGCGCCATGGCTGCTATTCGATCTTGACCTGGCTTACTCGCGGGCGCACTACACCGAGCATGACGCGGCGGGCGATTACATCCCGGGCGCGGTCGGCAAGGTGGCCTCGTTCGGCGCCACCGTCACAGATCTCGGTCCGTGGTCCGGCGCGTTCCAGATGCGCTACTTCGGACCGCGTCCGCTGATCGAGGATAACAGCCAGCGTTCGGCGACGACTGCCATTGCGTATGCGCGGGTGGGCTACAGGATAGACCGGCGCTGGGCCGTGTCGCTGGACGGCTTCAACCTGTTCGACCGCAAGGCCAGCGACGTGGACTACTACTACGCCTCGCGCCTGCCGGGCGAACCGGCAGAAGGCGTCAACGACATCCACTACCATCCGGTGGAGCCGCGCACCTTCCGCCTGACGTTGAAGGCTACGTTCTGACGAACATCCACACGGTCAGCGCGGCGCCGACCAGCACCACGAAGCCGCGCATGACTTTTTCCGGCAGCCGGTGGATCAGCCATCCGCCGCACAAGCCGCCGGCGATGCCGCCCACGCACAGCGCCAATGCTGCCGGCCAGCTGATCAAGCTGGAGGTGGCGAAGATCAGCGTGGCGGCGGCGTTCATCGCCATCGCCAGCACGTTCTTGGTGGCGGCCGCGGCGCGCACCTGCTGGCCGGCGATGGTCAGCGCGGCCAGCATCAGGAAGCCGATGCCGCCGCCGAAGTAGCCACCGTAGATGGCGATGCAGCTTTGCACCAGCATCAGCGTCCAGGGCGGCATGCTGCCCGCCGCGTGCAGCGGTTTCTTGCGGAAGCTGCCCCACGCGAACACGCTGGTGGCGAACAGCACCAGCCATGGCACCAGCCGCGCGAAGAAGGACGGCGGTGTATTCAACAGCAGGATGGCGCCGAAGATGCCGCCGATGGCGCTGATGATCAGCATCTGCTTGAACGTCAGCGGCCCGACGTCGCCCGCCAGTTTGCGGCCGGCGTAGGCGGACGTGATCTGGCTGGGGAACAGGGCGATGGTGGAGGTCATGTTGGCGGCCAGCGGATTCAGGCCGGCCAGCAGCAGCGCGGGGAAGGTGATGAACGAGCCGCCGCCGGCCAGGGCGTTCTGCACGCCGGCCAGGAAACCGGCGGCGGCGACCATCAGGACAATCGGGAGTTCAAGCGGCGGGACTGGTGGCATGGCGTCTGGGAAGTGGTCGGGTCAACAATCGATTATAACCGTGTACTGAATATCGTTCCGGGCGCTGTCCCGGCGTTGCCGGTGCTACCATCCGGGTATGACGACACCCTATCAACTTTATTATTGGGACGGCCTGCAGGGCCGCGGTGAATTCGTGCGCCTGGCGCTGGAGGAGGCGGCGGTGCCGTATGTGGATGTGGCGCGACAGAAGAAGGGCATGCCGGCGCTGCTGGCCAGCCTCGATGGCGGCCAGGTCGATCATCCTTCGTTCGCGCCGCCGGTGCTGCGCGCGGGCGAGCTGCTGATCGGGCAGACGGCCAACATCCTGATGTTCATCGGCGCCCGCCATGGCCTGGCGCCGCGCGCGGAGCCGGGACGGCTGTGGACCAACCAGCTGCAATTGACCATCGCCGATATCGTCGGCGAGGTGCATGAGACCCATCACCCCATCTCGGTCGGCAAGTACTACGAGGACCAGAAGAAGGAGGCCAAGGCGCGCGCCAAGAGCTTCCGCGAAGAGCGCATACCGAAGTTCCTCGATTACTTCGAGGGCGTGGTGACGCGTAATCCGGGACGGGGCGGGTATGCGGTCGGCTCGCGGCTGACGTATGTGGACCTGTCGCTATTCCAGTTGATCGAAGGCTTGCGGTATGCGTTCCCGAAGACGATGGCGCGGCTGGAGCCATCCTATCCGGCGCTGATCGCCTTGCGCGACAAGGTGGCGCTGCGGCCCAACATCGCCGCCTATGTCGGATCGAAGCGGCGGATACCGTTCAATGAAGACGGCATCTTCCGCCGCTATCCGGAGCTGGACAAATAATCAGGCCGCGCCGGTGACGGGGTAGCCCGCGTCGGCGATGGCCGATTTCAGCGGCGCCAATGCGGTGGCGCTGTCGATCCTGACGGTCTTGGAGGCCAGGTCGATCTCCACCTTCGCCGCCGCATCGACCGCCTGCACCGCTTTGGTCACGGCGCCCACGCAATGGCCACAGCTCATGTTTTCCACTTGTAGTTGATACATCGTCGCACTCCTTGAACAGTTTCGATGATCATACTGTAGGCCTTCCCGTCGTGGGAAGGTCAAGCGTTATCGCGCACTGCGGGCGAGCGGCAGTGTCTCCAGGCGGTCCATGATTTCAAGGCGCACGGCATCCGGCATCTCCATTTCGTGCAGCGCCCTGGGCCAAAGGTCCTTGGCGCGCGTGACCGTCTGCGTGACGGCCGTCTTGACGATGCGTTCCGAGATGCCCGCCTGCCTGGCGACGGCGGCATAGGTGTCCAGCGTTTCCCGCCGCTGCAACTGGTCGATGGCGACGTTGGTGGCGAAACCCCGGAAGCCGGTCAGCGCGGCGACGCAGACGATGTCGTAGGCCGGCGCCAGTTCGGGGCGAACGCCGTCGCGATACAGCACGCTGAAGTTCTTCAGGTGCGCGTCCGAATTCCCGATCAGCGTGTTGACGGCCTGCCGGATGAAGAACTGGCGGACATCCTCGATGCCGCGCGTGCCAAGGCGGTCCAGCACCTGCACCAGCTTGACGAACTCCCTGGCGCCGGAATACTTCTGGACCGGCATGAGGGTGAGCAGCTGGCAGGCGTCTTCCATGTGCACGGCGCCGGCGGGACTGCGGTCGAAGCGCTCCACCGCCAGGAAGCGCGTGCCGGCGCCCAGCGCGGCCACCAGGTCCGGGTGGTCGTCCATCGTGCTCATGGACGCCGGCCGGCATGCCGCGACATCGACGCCGGCCAGGCCGGCCAGCTGCATGCATGCGTGTTCGTTCATCACCTGCGAGTCGTCGCCGGCCAGCGGCAGCTTGGCGATGAGGTCGGACGGCGTGCCCTTGACCGGCATGCGGTACCGCTGGCCGTCCCTGGCGTGGGACAGCGCCACCTTGTCCTGCACGCCGGACAGCGAGGCGGCGCCCTCGGCGGCCTGCTCGGGCACGCTGATTTCAAGATTGTCGGCGCCGCCGGTGACGCCGTAGGCGCGGGCCGCAGCGGTCAGGTTGTCGAGATTGGCGGGCAGCACGGTGACGGCGCCCGGCAGGTCCTCGCCGGCGGCGGCCAGGATGCCGAAGTCGTCCATGTCGCGGTCGCTCTTGCGCGTGGCGGCCAGGCGGCGGCGCAGCGCGCCCTCCGGCAGCAGGCCCGCGAAGAAGGGCGGCAGCTCGCCGCGCTCCCGGTACACCGCCGGGTCGAAATGGTTCTTCAGCGTCTGCTGCGTCACCTGCTCGGCGCCGGGCAGCGTCATCGACAGGGAGAGCGTGGCGCGCCGCGTGTCGGCCTGGTATTGCTCCGTCGCGAGGAAACGCGTCGCGCGGCCCGCCTCGCACAGCCAGCCCACATGCCTGCCGCGCAGCCATACGTCCAGATAGCGGGGGACCAGCGCGTGGTTCAATTGAGTCCGCCCAGAAGCCGGTCGACCGTCGATGGAACGTCGTCCGGCCCGATGGCTTTGCCGGACAACAGGCGCGCGACCTCCGGCAGCAGATGCTTGGGGATCAGGACCAGGGTGGCATCCATCGCGCCGGCCAGCGCCTCGTAGGTGCTGAGGCGGGAGTCCAGTTTCCCGCTCAGTACGTTGCTGACTTGAGGGACGTTCATGCCGCTCACATCCGCAAGGTTCTGCAGCGTTTTTCCCAGTTGGAGACGGCGATGTTGTAGTTGCTCGAACACAGGCATTTTATTCTTTCATGTAAATTATGCTTCTAATTTTACGTGAAAACATAAATGTCCGTGCGTTGGCGCGTGCTCAATCCTCCGGTGGATCGTCCAGCTTGGCCAGGTCGAGGCTGACGAGCGCCCAGATGCCGCCGGCGTAGTCCGGCTCGCGCGACAGGTATTCCACTTCGGAGGGTTTGATTTCGAAGGCCTTGCCTTGCTCGACCAGCTGGCCGACGTGGCCGTAGATGGCCTTGGTGGCGTTGCTCATGGCCTTGTCCACCGTTTCGCCGGTGGTGACGCAGCCGGGAATGTCCGGCACGGTGACACCATACTTGGTGTTGCCTTTTTTTCGGATCAGGATAGGGATGTCCATGGTCTTGTCTCGGCGGTGGTCCGAAAGTCTGGCGAAATCAATGACTTGCAGTGTCTAGTGTCATACAGGTTGCTGCCGGTTTCAAGCACTTTCGTGGTTGACGCCGTGTTTATTGTGCATTGCACCTGAAATTCTCTTGGCGCATCGTTGCGACCCGACCGGAAAAAAGAAGCCCCGCCGGCATTGCTGCGGGCGGGGCTAACAGGTACGGGATTATTCTACTACATTTACAACACGTCGCTGGCGTGGTCTGCCAGGCGCGAGCGTTCGCCGCGGGCCAGGGTCACGTGACCGCTGTGCGACCATCCCTTGAAGCGATCCACCACATACGTCAGGCCGCTTGAACCCTCGGTCAGGTAAGGCGTGTCGATCTGCGCGATGTTACCCAGGCACAGGATCTTCGTGCCGGGACCTGCGCGCGTCACCAGCGTCTTGACCTGCTTCGGCGTCAAGTTCTGCGCCTCGTCGATGATCAGGAACTTGTTGACGAAGGTGCGGCCGCGCATGAAGTTGAGCGACTTGATCTTGATGCGCGAGCGGATCAGGTCCTGCGTTGCCGCACGGCCCCATTCGCCACCGTCCGAGTCGGACTTGTTGAGCACTTCCAAGTTGTCGTCGAACGCGCCCATCCATGGCGACATCTTCTCTTCTTCCGTACCAGGCAGGAAACCGATGTCCTCACCGACCGGCACCGTCACGCGGGTGACGATGATTTCGTTGTAGAGCTTGGTCTCCAGCACCTGCGCCAGGCCGGCGGCCAGGGCCAGCAGGGTCTTGCCGGTACCGGCCTGGCCCAGCAGGGTGACGAAGTCGCATTCCGGATTCATCAGCAAGTTCAAGGCGAAGTTCTGCTCGCGGTTGCGGGCGGTCACACCCCACACATTGTTCTTGTTGTGGCTGAAGTCGCGCAGGGTTTGCAGCACGGCGGTCTTGCCGTTGATCTGCTTGACCTGGCCATAGAACGGCGCTTCGCCATTCTTCGGCTCCAGGAAGATGAACTGGTTGACCAGCAGCGACGGCACGAACGGGCCGGTGACGCGGTAGAACGTCGCGCTCTGGCCGTTCTTGTTCTCCTGCCAGGATTCCAGGTCCTTGCCGTGCTTGGTCCAGAAATCGTCCGGCAGCTGGACGATGCCCGAGTACAGCAGGTCGGTATCTTCCATCACGTGGTCGTTGAAGTAGTCCTCCGCCGGCAGGCCCAGCGCGCGCGCCTTGATGCGCATGTTGATGTCCTTGGACACCAGCACCACCGGGCGGCCTTCCTGTTCCGCTTCCAGCGAACGGACCACGGACAGGATCTGGTTGTCGGCCTTGCCGACCGGCAGGCCAACCGGCAGGTCCGCCGTTTGCAGGCGCGTCTGGAAGTACAGGCGGCCCTTGGCGTCCTTGTTGCCCAGCTTGGACAGCGGGATGCCGTTCTCGATGGCGTCGTCGTCGGTGTTGGAAACCAGCGCGTCCAGGGTGCGCGACACCTGGCGGGCGTTGCGCGCCACCTCGGTCATGCCCTTCTTGTGGTTGTCCAGCTCTTCCAGCGTCATCATCGGCAGGTAGACGTCGTGCTCCTCGAAGCGGAACAGCGACGATGGATCGTGCATCAGCACGTTGGTGTCCAGCACGAACAGCTTGGTGGTGCCGGTCTGGTCGGCGTGACGGCTGGTCGAGGACTTGATCGCCACCTCATGCGGCTTGTGCTTGGCCGGATGCGGCGCCTCGGCGGTGATCGGCGTGACCTTGCTGCGCGCGGCTGGAGCCGGCTTGGCCTTGGCGGCCGGCTTGGCCGCAGGGGGGGCAACCACGGCGGCAGGTGCAATACCGGCGGCGGCGTTCTTCAATACAGCGGGCGCGGCCTTGAGTACGGCGGCCACGGCTTTTGACTTGGTGGTGGTTTTTGGGGTTTCGGCTTTGGCTTTTGCTACAGGCACTGCTTTGACGGGCGCCGCTTTCTTCGGCGCGGGCGCGACTTCAGCCACCGCTGCGATGGCGGGGACTGGGCGTGGCCCTGTCGCTTTTGGGTAATCTTTGGCCAGAAGTATAGTCGCTGGCTTACTAGGTAATTTTGGCAGTGGCATCAGGATCTCATTTGAAAAATATCTGGAGGAATCCGCCCATGGTGAGCGCTCGCAATGCGAGGGCGAACGCACGCTCCAAACGCCTGAAGCGTTGGGACCGTATGGGGTGGATGCTGGGTAAAACTGGGTTATAAGACTGCCGACGGGCGCTCATCATGCCCGGAGAAAGTACCGCGTGGTGGCCGGCTGGCCACCATGTAGGGTGGTGGTGTGAATTACAGTGATGACTCAAGGGCTGTTACGCATGGTTCTGCTACGGTTGAGCAACTCTGGAAGCTGCAACGCGTACAACAATCAGGCCTGACGCGCTACAAATTCCAGCACTTCATCGACGTGACCCGCTACTTTCACGCCTCTCCATTCTTTCACCAATTGCCCGGTAGCGTCAATCACAAACGTACTGCGCTCGATGCCGCGCACCGTCTTGCCGTACATTTGCTTCATCTTCATGACGCCGAACTGCTGGCAGAGCGCCTCGTCGGGGTCGGAAATGAGCTCGAAGGGCAGGCCCAGCTTGGTCTTGAAGCTCTCGTGCGAGCGCAGCGAATCGCGGCTGATGCCGTAGATTTCGGTGCCGGCCGCCTGGAACTGCTGGTACAGGTCGCGGAACGCCATGTTTTCGGTGGTGCAGCCCGGCGTGTTGTCCTTGGGGTAGAAGAACAGCACGGTATGGCGCGCCGGCCGGCCCGACAGCTGGAAGGTCTGGCCGCCGGTCATGGCGGCGGAAAAATCGGTCACTACGGAAGGGCTATCAGCCACAGGCTATCTCCTGAACGGTACGCATTAAGAACGGGCAGCGCCCTGCACAATCAGCTGGCCCGAGCGACCGGGCAGCTCGCCCCAGGTGATCGGGCAAACCGGCATGGTCTGGTGCCGGACCTTCTGATGATAATCGGCCATCGACGCCAATGTGTAGCCTTGCGCCTTCCAGCCAGCCAATAACTGCTCGAATATGGGGGCGAGTTTTTGCCCTTCAAGTTCGGCGTGCAAAGTATATACGTGGTCGCGCGTGGCGCCGGCCGTCAGCTTCAGCAGGAACGCGGCGATGTTGCCGGTGCCGATGACGACGCCGTCGATCTCGCGGCCGAGCAGCTCGTCCAGCGTCGGCAGCGTGGTCGGCAGCTGGATGTGGGACAGCACCTTGTCGCCATCGGACAGGCGGTGCGGGCCGTCGGCAGGATTGGCCAGCGTGCCGTTCTCGTTGAGCACGCAGCGGCCGTCGGACGCGTAGGCGTAACCGGCGGTGTCATGCTCGGCGAAGGCGGCGTTGTTCATCTGCCAGCCGGCCGCGCCGTGGGTGCGCGGCGCGGTGCCGAACACCTGCGTGAAACGGGCGGCGGCCTTGCGCATCATGGCGGTGGACCATTTGCCGTCGCGCTTGGCGACGTTGTCCTGCCACAGCACATGGTCCCAGGTGTGGATGCCGCATTCGAAGCCGGCGTCGCGCACCGAGCGCAGCTGCTCGGCGCATTCCTTGCCGATGTCCGGGCCCGGCAGCAGGGTGCCGTACATCAGCGTCTTGAGGCCGTAATGCTCGACCACGGACGTGCGCGAGACTTTGCTGAAGAACCCCGGACGCAGCGCACGGCGCAGCGCCCAGCCGGTGTGGTCCGGCCCCAGCGAAAACAGGAAAGTGGCCTGGGCGTTGTGCGCCTTCAGCATGCGCACCAGGTTCAGGGTGCCTTCACGGGTGCCGCGGTAGGTGTCGACATCGATCTTCAACACCATCAGCGGCGCTTGCGGTTGCAAAGTCTCGGTCAAATCTTAGTCCATCAGTTTTTGTGCTTCGGCCACCTGGCTGCGGTAGGCGTCGAAGATTTTCTTCAGCGCTTCGGCCATGGTGGTGGTCGGTTTCCAGCCCAGCTCTTCGCAGGTGTTGGTGATCTTCGGCACGCGGTTCTGCACGTCCTGGTAGCCCGCGCCGTAGTAGGCGCCCGAGGTGGTCTCGACGATCTTGACCTTGGCCGCGCCTTCGGCGTACTCGGGGTACTGCGGCGCCAGTTCCAGCATCATGCCGGCCAGCTCGCGGATCGAGTAGTTGTTGACCGGGTTGCCGATGTTGTAGATCTTGCCGGTGGCGGCGCCGTTCTTGTTCTCGATGATCTTCATCAGCGCGTCGATGCCGTCGTCGATGTCGGTGAACGCGCGTTTCTGCGCGCCGCCGTCCACCAGCGAGATGTTCTCGCCACGGACGATGTGGCCGAAGAACTGGGTCACCACGCGCGACGAGCCTTCTTTCGGCGTGTGGATGGAGTCGAGGCCGGCGCCGATCCAGTTGAACGGACGGAACAGGGTGAAGTTCAGGCCTTCCATACCGTAGCCCCAGATCACGCGGTCCATCAGCTGCTTGGCGTTGGAGTAGATCCAGCGCGGCTTGTTGATCGGGCCGCAGATCAGCTCGGAGTTCTCAGGGTCGAACTCGTCGTCGTGGCACATGCCGTACACTTCCGAGGTCGACGGGAACACCAGGTGCTTGCCGTACTTGGCGGCCGAACGGACGATCGGCAGGTTGGCTTCGAAGTCCAGCTCGAACACGCGCAGCGGCGCTTTCACATAGGTCGAAGGGGTCGCAATGGCGACCAAAGGCAGGATCACGTCGCACTTCTTGACGTGGTACTCGACCCATTCCTTGTTGATGGTGATGTCGCCTTCGAAGAAGTGCATGCGCGACTTGTACGCCTCATTCTCCAGGACGTCGGTGATACGGTCGGTGCTCATGTCCATGCCGTAGACATGCCAGTCGGTCGTTTCCAGGATGCGCTTCGACAGGTGATGGCCGATGAAGCCGTTGACGCCGAGGATGAGGACTTTTTTCATTTGATAGTTACCCAGGTAATGTTCATTGTCCGCCAGCGGACAGCTCCGCCAGGCGGGATCGCAACTGCTCGGCCGTCACGGGTATCCCGTCGGCCGTCAAGGCGGAAATCGTCAGCATGCGGCCATCGCCGCACACGCCAAAGATGCAATTATCCACTACTGTCAAGCCAGGTGGCAAACTTAGCGACACAACATTGCCGAAATTGCCAGACAATCGGGCCCGTTGCAGCACGTAGCGCACATCGCCGATCTCGGTGAAGGCGCCGGGGTAGGGCGGGGCCACGGCGCGGTGCAGGTTGTACACGTCCTGGGCCGGCAACAGCCAGTTGATGCGGCCGTCCTCGGGCTTGCGGCCGCCGAAGTAGCCGCCCTTGCTCAGATCGTTCTTGATGCGGGGCGCCGTGCCGTCCAGCAGCGACGGCAGCACCATCCACAGCGCCTGCTCGGCCGCCACGGTGACCTTGCCGAACACCTCGAAGGCGGTGTCGTCCGGCAGGATCGGCACTTCCATCTGCGACACGATGTCGCCGGCGTCCGGCTTGACGGTCATCTCGTGCAAGGTGGCGCCGGTGACGGTGGCGCCGTGCAGCACGGCCCAGTTGACCGGCGCGCGGCCGCGGAATTCCGGCAGCAGCGAGCCGTGCATGTTGAACGCGGGCGCCACCGCCAGCAGCTCGGCCGGCAGCATGTTGCGGTAGTAGAAGCTGAACATCAGGTCCGGCGCGATCTCCTGGACCTGGGCCAGCAGCTCGGGCGACTTGGCGTCGGCCGGCGTGATGTAGGGGATGCCCTCGGCCTGGCACAGCGAGATCACCGACTCGAACCAGATGTTCTCGTCGCTGCTGTCCTCGTGCGTGACCACCAGCGCGACGTCGACGCCGCCGGCCAGCAGGACCTTCAGGCAGCGTACGCCGACATTGTGGTAGCCGAAGACGACGGCGCGTTGACGCTTATTGGATTCACTCATGGCCCCGGCCTACGGTTCGTTTTTCCACACCGGCCGGCGCATCGAGCGACTGGCCGGGCTTTTGTTCAAGAATCGTTTGTACCACGTAGCGCGGACGCGCGCGCACTTGCTGGAAGATGCGGCCCACGTACTCGCCCAGCAGGCCGATACCGAACAGGATAGTCCCCATGAAGAAGAAGGCAATCGCGAACAGCGTGAACAGGCCTTCCGCCTCGGCGCCCAGGAACAGGCGGCGCACCAGCAGCACCAGCACCAGCAGGCCGGAGGCGATCGACAGCAGGATGCCGAACATCGAGAAGAATTGCAGCGGCACCAGCGAGAAGCCGGTGACCAGGTCGAAGTTCAGGCGGATCAGGCTGTACAAGGAGTACTTCGATTCGCCGGCCGCGCGCTCCTCGTGCTCGACGACGATCTCGGTCGGCTTGCGGGCGAAGCGGTAGGCCAGCGCCGGCACGAAGGTGTTGACCTCGCCGCACTGGTTGACCAGGTCGATCACGTTGCGGCCGTAGGCGCGCAGCATATTGCCCTGGTCGGTGATCTTGATGTTGGTGATGCGCTCGCGCAGGTGGTTCATGGCCTTGGACGCGTAGGTGCGCCACGCCGAATCCTGGCGCTTGCGGCGGATCGAGCCGACGTAGTCGTAGCCTTCGCGGATCTTGGCCACCAGGTTGCCGATTTCCTCGGGCGGGTTCTGCAGGTCGGCGTCCAGCGTGATCATGATGTCGCCGCGCGAGGCTTCAAAGCCTGCCAGGATGGCCATGTGCTGGCCGTAGTTACCGTTGAACAGCACCACGCGGGTGACGTCGGGGCGGGTGCGGAACTGCTCGGCCAATATCGAGACCGAGTTGTCGCGGCTGCCGTCGTTGACGAACACGATCTCGTAGGTCGTGCCGAGCTTGTCGAGCGCCGGGTACAGGCGGTCGAACAAGGCTTGCAGGCCGGCCTGCTCGTTGTAGATCGGAATGACGACGGATATTTCTGGTTTCATCAACGACACACTCATTTGATCAGGATCGCTTTCACGGCTGCGACGGCACGGTCGACATCGGCCGTGGTCATGGCATAGAACATCGGCAGGGTCACCGTCAGGCGGCCGATTTTTTCCGACACGGGGAACATGCCCTCCTTGAAGCCGCGCTCGCGGTACATGGTGAACAGGTGGATGGGCGCGTAGTGGTAGCCGGTGCCGATGTTGAAGCGCTCCTGCATCGCGCGCATGAAGTCGGCGCGGGTGGTCGGGCCGTTATCGGGCAACACGATCTGGAACAGGTGGTAATTGCTGGTCTCGAAGGCCTGCACCGGCAGCTGGGCGCCGGATTGCGCTTCGAATTCCGGACCGAAGGCCTGATAGTAGTGGCGCGCCAGGTTGCGGCGGTGCGCGGTGATGTTGTCGATGTTGGCGAACTGGCCCAGGCCGATGGCGGCCATGATGTCGCTCATGTTGTACTTGCCGCCGAGGACGTCGACATCGATGCCGTCGACGCCGCTGCGGGTCACGCCCTGCAGGCGGTACTTCTCGGCCAGCCTGGCTTCTTCCAGGTTGTTCAGCACCAGCGCGCCGCCTTCGCCGGTGGTGATGTTCTTGTTGGCCTGGAAGCTGAACGAGACGAAATCGCCGAACGAGCCGATGCGCTTGCCGTTCCACTCGGAGCCGAAGGCCTGGGCCGCGTCCTCGATCACGCGCAGATTGTGCTTTTTGGCGATGGCGTACAGGCGGTCCATGTCGACCGGCAGGCCGGACAGGTAGACCGGAATGATCGCCTTGGTGCGCGGCGTGATCGCGGCTTCGACCTTGTCGAGGTCGATGTTGCGGGTGACCGGGTCGATGTCGGCGAACACCGGCGTGGCGCCCACTTCGATGATGACGTTGGCGGTGGCGACCCAGGAGATCGAGGTGGTGATGACTTCGTCGCCGGCGCCGATGCCGGCGATGCGCAGCGCGATCTCCATCGTGCAGGTGCCGGAATTGAAGGTGCGCACGGGGCGGCCGCCGAAGTATTCGGACATCCGGGCTTCGAAGGCGGCCACTTTGGGGCCGCTGGTGATCCAGCCGGAACGCAGCACGTCGCTGACGGCGGCGATGGTTGCCTCATCGATGGTGGGTTTCGAAAAAGGCAAGAAAGGTAAGGCGGAGGTCATGGGTGTCACTCTCGTTATGCTCTCGATATTGGTTTGGCTTATGGCCGCATTCTAAATTGTTCGTCAGGTCCGCGCCAGCAAGGCGACGCCAACCAGGATGATGCCGATGGCGAGCAGGCGCTGCATCGACAGCGCTTCGCCGAACAGGTACCAGGCGCCGATGGCGGTGACCACGTAGCCCAGCGACAGCATTGGATAAGCGATCGACACTTGTACCCGCGACAGCGCAATGATCCACAGCACCAGCGACAGCACATAGCAGGTGACGCCGCCGATGATGGGCGGCTGCAAGGCCACCTTGAGGCCGACCGAGAACAGATTGTCCAGCGTCAGGTGGATCGCGCCGACCTTGTTGGCGCCGGCCTTGAGCAGCAGCTGGGCGACGGCGTTCAGTAGCACGCCAAAAATGATAAAACCAAAAGTCGCAATATTCATATGTTCTTCTAAAGTGTGCCGAGGGTTTTGTTAATTAGTTAAAGGTTGGCCACGACAACGCGGCGCGTGTCTTCAGCCACCACGCGCATGGGCAGGCCGTCGTCCTTCAGGTCCTGGTACTTCTCCGGGCTGAGGATGGCCAGCGCCTTGACGCCTTGCCTGGTCTGCGCGTTCCACTGCGCGACGAACTCGTCGACCGTCGGGATCGACAGTTCCGGCTGCTGGCGCAGGCCGAAGGTGAATTCGTCCCAGTAATCGACCAGCACCACGGTGCGGCGCAGGTAGAAGGTCATCGATTGCTCGTAGGTGGTGACCGAATAGATCTTGGTGTCCGGCTTGAGCTCGGGCAGCATCTTCAGCGCCACGGCTTTGCCGGAGCGCATTTTGCCATACGGCTCGAAGCCGGCCAGGATCAGCTGGGTCGCGGCGAAGCCGGCCACGGCCATGGTGAGCACGGTCAGGTCGCGGCGCAGGTGGCGCGCATGCAGCAGCGCCAGCGCGCCGCCGGCCGCGGCCACGATGCCGGCCGTGAGCACCCACGGCTGGTAGGCTTCCAGCAGCGCGGTTTCCTCGCGGTGGCGCACCGCCATGGTGACCATCTGCGGCACGGCGGCCACGCCGGCCACGCCGAGCAGCACCAGCAGGCCGGCGGCGATCATGCGGCTGCTGCGCGAGGCGGTTTCCAGGTAGACGCCGATCAGCAGGGCCAGCGCCGGGAAGATCGGCAGGATGTAGCCGGGCAGCTTGGAGCTGGAATAGCTGAAGAAGAAGAAAATAAACACGGCCCAGATCAAGAGCATCAGCCTGGGCTGGAACACGGCGTTGCGTTCGCGGCGCACGGCGCTCCACAGCGCCTGCGGCAGCACGCCCAGCCACGGCACGATGCCGGGCACCAGCATCACGAAGAAGTAGTACCAGGCGCCTTCGCGGTGGTGGGTCTTGAGGAAGAAGCGCTCCCAGTGCTCGTGCACGAAGAAGAAGTAGGGCTGCTCGGGATTGCGCTGGGCCACCAGCACGAACCACGGCGTGGCGACGGCGAAGAACAGCAGCAGGCCCTTGCCCAGGTGCAGGCGCTTCCAGATGGCGATATCGCCCGACAATGCCGAGTACAGCACCAGCACCGCGCCCGGCAGCACCAGGCCGATCAGGCCCTTGGCCAGCACCGCCAGCGCCATGCCGGCCCAGCAGACCAGCATCCAGTTGCGGCGCGCGCTGTCGGCGGCGCCGTCGCGCTGGGCCAAGACGACCGCGCACAGCACGATGGTCATCATGCCCGACAGGCTCATGTCGAGCGAATCGATCTGGCCGGAAGCGACCCAGAACAGGCTGGAGCCGAGCGCCAGCGCGGCGTAGAAGCCGGCGCGGGCGCCGAACACGCGGTTGCCGGCGTAGCCGGTCAGGACCACGCCGCCCAGGCCGCACAGGCCGGTCCACAGGCGCGCCTGCCATTCGCCCAGGCCGAACACGGCGAACGAGGCCGCGTTCATCCAGGTCTGCAGCGGCGGCTTTTCAAAGTACTTGATGCCGTTCAGGCGGGTGGTGATCCAGTCGCCGGTGGCGAACATTTCGCGCGCCATCTCGGCATAGCGGCCCTCGTCGGGCGGCACCAGCGTGCGCACGCCCAACACGTACAGCCAGACAATGATGAACGCGGCCAGCAGCGACCAGACGATTTTCTTGGAGTTGTACAGGTCGTTCATCAGGCGGTGGTGCCCTCGTTGTGGTCGATGATCAGGGCCAGGGTGACCTTGCGGCCTTCGCCCATCAGGATGTTGTAGGTGCGGCAGGCGGCCTGGCTGTCCATGCATTCGACGCCGATGCGGCGCATGGTCAGCGCGGCGGTCAGGCGCGGGTGGATGAAGCGCTGGCGGGCGCCGGTGCCGAGGATGACGACGTCCGGGCTGTCGGCGCCGATGATGTCGAAATGCTCTGCGGTAATAGCGTCGAAGGTTGGGGCGTCCCAGGCGCGCGGCGGGACTTCAGGCAGCACGATCAGGCTGTAGTTGTAGCGTTGGGCGTTGATTTCGACCCCGGTTTCATCGTAACCGGTCACGGTCTGGTATTTTTGGGTATCGCTGGCGTGGAGCTTCATGACGGAAATCGCGGTTTTAGTCGGCAAAAGAAGCGCCATTGTAGCGTTTTTCCGGGGTGTTCCTGCGCTTTCCACTCCTTACAGGTTGATTAAATGGGAGGCTTTCGGCAGAATGGTTCTTTTCGCATTGCAGCACGGGCCGCCGGGGCGTTTTGGCAGTCCTGAGCGGTTTGCCTCACCAAGACAGGATTTTATTTTGCGACCGATTCAAAAATCGAACAAATTAGCGGAAGTCTGCTACGAGATCCGCGGCCCGGTGCCGGAAAAAGCCCGGCAAATGGAGGAAGAAGGCCACAAGATCACGAAGTTGAATATTGGCAACTTAGCCGTGTTCGGTTTCGATCCGCCGGATGAAATCGTCCAGGACATGAAAATCAACCTGCCGAACGCGGCGGGCTATACCGATTCCAAGGGCATGTTCGCGCCGCGCAAGGCCGTGGTGCACTACACCCAGGGCAAGAACATTCCCGGCGTGACCATCGAGGACGTCTACCTGGGCAACGGCGCGTCCGAGCTGATCGTCATGTCGATGAACGCGCTGCTCAACACCGGCGACGAGGTGCTGGTGCCGGCGCCCGACTATCCGCTGTGGACCGCCGCGGTGTCGCTGTCGGGCGGCACGCCGGTGCACTATGTGTGCGACGAGATGCAGGACTGGTTCCCGGACATCGAGGACATGCGCCGCAAGATCAACTCCAACACGCGCGCCATCGTCGTCATCAACCCGAACAATCCGACCGGCGCGCTGTACCCGGTCGAGCTGCTGCTGCAGATCATCGAACTGGCGCGCCAGCACCAGCTGATCATCTACGCCGACGAAATCTACGACAAGGTGCTGTACGACGGCGCCGAGCACGTCTCGATCGCCTCGCTGGCCGACGACGTGCTGTTCGTCACCTTCAACGGCCTGTCGAAGAACTACCGCGCCTGCGGCTACCGCGCCGGCTGGATGGTGGTGTCGGGCGAAAAAAACCATGCGAAAGATTACATCGAGGGCCTGAACATGCTGGCCTCGATGCGCCTGTGCGCCAACGCGCCGGGCCAGTTTGCGATCCAGACCGCGCTCGGCGGCTACCAGTCCATCCAGGACCTGGTGGGGCCGGGCGGACGCCTGCTCAAGCAGCGCGACCTGGCGCACAAGCTGCTCACCGATATTCCAGGCGTAACGTGCGTCAAGCCGAAAGCTGCGCTGTATATGTTCCCACGCCTCGATCCGAAGATCTACCCGATTTCGGACGACCAGCAGTTCGCCTACGAGCTGCTGGCCGAAACCAAAGTGCTGATCGTCCAGGGCAGCGGCTTCAACTGGATCGCGCCGGATCACTTCCGCGTCGTGTTCCTGCCGAACTCGGACGACATGACGGAAGCCTTCGGCCGTATCGCCAAGTTCATGGAAGGCTACCGGAAACGTCACGGCGCCAGCTTCTAACTTCGCCGTCATTCCCGCGAAAGCGGGAATCCATAGGCCGCGTCCTGTTCGGCTCTGCATGGATTCCCGCCTGCGCGGGAATGACGGGTTTAAATTATAGAAACGATTTATATGAAACCCATCAAAGTAGGTTTGCTCGGCGTCGGTAACGTCGGCGGCGGCACGTTCGACGTGCTGGCGCGCAATCAGGAAGAAATCCGCCGCCGTGCCGGCCGCGGCATCGAAATCGTCGCCGTCTCGGCCCGCAACCTGGAGCGCGCCAAGCAGCGCACCGGCGGCAAGGTCAAGGTGGTGGCGGATCCGTTCGACATCGTCAACGATCCCGAAGTCGACATCGTCGTCGAACTGATCGGCGGCTACGACCAGGCCAAGGCGCTGGTGCTGCAAGCCATCGCCAACGGCAAGCACGTGGTCACCGCCAACAAGGCGCTGCTGGCCGTGCATGGCAACGAAATCTTCGCCGCCGCGCAAGCCAAGGGCGTGATGGTGGCGTTCGAGGCGGCCGTGGCCGGCGGCATCCCCATCATCAAGGCGCTGCGCGAAGGTTTGACCGCCAACCGCATCGACTGGTTCGCCGGCATCATCAACGGCACCACCAACTTCATCCTGTCCGAGATGCGCGACAAGGGCCTGGACTTCGGCACCGTGCTCAAGCAGGCGCAGGAGCTGGGCTACGCCGAAGCCGACCCGACCTTCGACATCGAAGGCGTGGACGCGGCGCACAAGGCCACCATCATGTCGGCGATCGCGTTCGGCATTCCGGTGCAGTTCGACAAGGCCTATGTTGAGGGCATCTCCAAGCTCAACGCGATCGACATCCGCTACGCCGAGCAGCTGGGCTACCGCATCAAGCTGCTGGGCATCGCCAAGCGCGCCAAGGTCAACGGCGTGGAAGGCGTGGAGCTGCGCGTGCATCCGACGCTGATCCCGTCGAAGCGTCTGATCGCCAACGTCGAAGGCGCGATGAACGCCGTGCTGGTGCAGGGCGACGCCGTCGGCGCCACGCTGTACTACGGCAAAGGCGCCGGTTCCGAGCCGACCGCCTCGGCCGTGATCGCCGACCTGGTCGACATCACCCGCCTGGCCACGGCCGACGCCGAGCACCGCGTGCCGCACCTGGCGTTCCAGCCGAACGCGATGACCGACATCGAGATCCTGCCGATGTCGGAGATCACCACCAGCTACTACCTGCGCATGAACGTCAGCGACCAGCCGGGCGTGCTGGCCGACCTGACCCGCATCCTGGCCGACGCCACCATCTCCATCGACGCCATGATGCAGAAGGAACCGGCGGAAGGCGAGACCCGCACCGACATCATCTTCCTGACGCACCAGACGCAGGAGAAGAACGTCATGGCGGCCATCGCCAAGATCGAAGGCCTGGCCACCGTCTGCGGCCAGGTCACCAAGATCCGCCTGGAAAACCTGAGCTAAAAAAAACCGGACGGCGCCTACGTGCGCCGTCCGGTAAAGGGTTTCTCCTATTTACTCGGGGTTGCTTCTACTGCGTACTGCTACTGCTTACTTCGATGCGACGGTCAGTTCGCTTTTTACTTCTTTGACGCCAGGCACGGCCGAGGCTACCTGGATCGCTTTGGTGCCGATGTCGGTGCTTGCCACCGAACCACTCAACACAACCACGCCGTCAGTGGTGGTCACGCCGATTTGCTTTTGATCTGCCAGGGAAGCCTTGATCTTGCTGGTGATGGCTTCGTCATTGGTGGCGGTGCCAGTCTTGGCGGCGCCAGCCATTGCGGCATCGGTTTGAGCAAATGCGGTGCCGGTCGCGGCAGCGGCGGTCAGGGTTGCGGCAACCATCAGGCGGGCGATCAGTTTGGTAGTCATCATGATTTGCTTCCTTTGTTCAAGTTTGAGGGTGAAACGTCAGTGACGTTATCCTCTCCTTTGCAAAGGCCGTGCCAGCTCTGATAAACACTTTAAAATCAAATACTTATATAGAATTTTCCTATTGGAAATCGAATCGGTGTGGCATTCCCGGCCAT
>Ga0308157_10001041_pt1 | contig 66601 bp, 45 predicted proteins | sample PhyBR1_FD_201035 | JGI IMG/M metagenome (GOLD analysis project Ga0308157, IMG submission 201035) | Phyllosphere microbial communities from UC Gill Tract Community Farm, Albany, California, United States - DLSLB.R1 | ecosystem: Host-associated > Plants > Phyllosphere > Unclassified | place: USA... | reverse complement strand
GATGCCACCCATTAAGATGTGACTCATCGAGACATTGTCTCCGCTGATTTATGGATGACTTTTCAACGACTCGTCCGTCTTGATAGGTGGCGCCAATCCGGCCACTTGATATGGCTTCATAGAAGGTCGTCCATGCCCCGCGTGGGACGTGTGACTCATTAGAGATCCGCCTGCCAAGTACTCCACCCGGACCGGCGCCAACCAAACGGCAACCGACCGGTGAAGGAGGCGAAACCGTCATGACCATCGTTGCAGAAAAATACGACTACGTCATCGGAATCGATACCCACGCAAGAACTCATACGTACGCCATCATTAACACCCTCACTGGAGCACGGGAGCACTGCCAGACATTCCCCGTCACCACCCCAGGGATGAACCGAGCCGTTGCCTGGCTGCAGCGAAACATCCACGGCGAATGCATCGCTGCAGTCGAAGGAACTCGCTCCTACGGGGCAACGATCGCTCACACGCTCGTCGATGCCCATATTGAAGTTGTCGAGGCGAAGCCACCACGGAAGAAGGACCAGTCCAGCCGGGGAAAATCTGACGAAATCGATGCAACCGCCGCCGCCATCAGTATCCTCGGCAAGGACATATCCCAGCTCCTGCGTCCTCGTAGCGGAGGCACCCGTGCAGCATTGAGTATTCTTTCGGCCAGCAGAAGCCGGATAGATAGCCAACGAACGATCAACAGGAATTCCCTGTCCGCGTTGCTACGGACTTTTCGATCTGGGGATTGATGCTCGCCAAAGTCTCACGGCACGACAAATCAAACAAATCAGTGCTTGGCGGGATCATAGTGCCGATTCTGTTGATCAGAGGTTCGCCCGAGAAGAAGCAAAGTTCCTGGCCTCTAGCATCCTCGCAGCGGATCTGCTGCTCAAAGAAAACAGCAAAGCCATGTCTGAGCTGGATGAACAACTCGCACCCGAATTGCAGCAAGTCTTCGGGCTGGGACCGGTCACGACTGCGTGGATTCTCATGGCCTACTCGCATCCGGGACGAGTGCGCTCGGAAGCGGCCTTTGCTGCGTTGGCTGGTGTCTCGCCGTTGCAAGCGTCCTCTGGGAACCACGAGTGCAGAATAGCGTTTGAAGGTACTTCTGTTCTTGCTAGCGGGTACTGCCGTTCTCCTTACACGGTGTGAAATCTCGTTACTTCGTGGACACTGAAACTCAGCACTTCGTGGACAGTGGATCTCAATACTTTGTACACAGTTACCAACAGCCAACCGAGTTGAGTGGTTGGTAATTGCACACCACCTAGCTATGCTCAAAGAGCGTCGGCGACTGCTCTTCCTGCGCCTGGATGACGGCACGGTACTGCTCAGCTTTCTTCTCCCACTGACGCGTCGCCAAAGTCATCTGAATACCCCTGATGGAATACGACGAAACGAACTTCCCCTCAACTTTCAACGCCACCATCGGCAACGGGAACGACATCACAATTTCACTAGTCTCAGGGTCCGATAACAAGAATTCCGTGTCCGTAATCGTCCTGATGAACTGGCGGCGAGCAAACGATGTCGGTAACGAAATATGAAACCCTTGATAGAACGTGCGCCGGTTTTCCCGAGTGACTTCCACAAGCATCTGATTAGATTCCAACAGGGGCACGGGATCCGAGGCACCATGAGTACTTTTCATGATTTCACCTGACTTTGACACCACCACATCCAACCTACTGACCGTAACCTGAGCTAATCGACGTTTGCTCAAATACTCGGCTGCTTTCGCCTCCAACACTGATAAGTGAATCGGTTCGGTGGCCGGTGTATGCTCCAACAGTTCCCAGGCAGCCTGTGGGGTCGCTTGGTTCAAGGATTGATGCGGTCTGCGTTTGTTGTAATGCTCTCGATAGCGTTTCAGTAGCCTCTGTACATCGGCCAGGTCCTGTGGCTTATTCGCCGTCAAAAAACGTTGCAACGTACGATGTGAACGTTCGTTCTTCCCCTGAGTAGTAGGCCGTCCCGGCAGCCCAGTGATCGGCATGCTTCCTTTGGACGCGAGAAACATTTCTACTGAACCGAACGTCCCGCTACGCAACTGGTTGAACGCTTTGGAATTATCACTGAGCACCTCTTGCGGTGCACCGAACTCCGCTATGGCGCGCACCAGTACTTCTTGAGCATCCTGACTATTTTCGTGGCGTTGGAACGCTCGGGAGCCAACATCGAATCTGCTGGCATCATCAATGAGTTGATACACGGTGATGAGCTGATTTTTGGCGGTTCGGTATTCAAAAGCATCAAGTTGCCACAGGGCCATGGCCGTTGACCTTGCGAAGGGAACATAGGAAGATTTAGGTCGCTTGCGAGGGTTGTGGTCCACGTGACCCACGCCGGCCAGTAATCGGCCTATCGTAGCAATTGACGGAATCTTGCCGCCCGGAAAAGTGTCTTCGTTAATCGTCGCTTCGTAATGAATGGTTTTAGGACCGTACTCCCAACCATCCTTTTTGAGTTTCTGGCGGATCTTCACCAGCTCGTTGATCACTTCTGGGCCGTATTTCCTGGCTGGCTCTCTCGGCGCTCTGGACTGCGGGTGAAGAGCCGCAGCCGATTCGTTGATTGCTCTGCCGAAGTCGATAGAAAATACTTCGGGAAATTTTCTGAGTCTTACAGAATTCGCTGATGATCAGGGCATCTGGTTGTGTGGGGTCGAAGTTGATGATCATGGATCGCACGCGTGGTGGAAGGGCACTTGTCATGTTTTCGACAGTGCCAGAAAGCAGTCTTGTTTTGTCCACGAACTGTTGAGACATGGTGTCCACGAAGTTATGAGTTCGTGTGTCCACAATGTGATGAGACAGGACATACAAAGTATTGAGATCCACTGTCCACGAAGTGCTGAGTTTCAGTGTCCACGAAGTAACGAGATTTCACACCAATTCGTAGGAACAGAAGTACCATTTCGGGCTATTCGGCACACGAGCGCTACCGGCTAAATCGTCGTGGGGATCGGCTGTTGAACAAGGCGCTGGACGTGGTGGCTCGGACACGGATGGGGCATTACGAAGAGACTAGGAAATATGTTGAAAAGAGAACTGCTGAGGGACTGAGCCCGAAGGAAATCAAGCGCATTCTCAAACGCTATATAGCTCGGAGCATCTATCGCCAATTGCAGGTGATTACGGCTTGACAAAGGTCATAGAAGGGTCATGGACACGTCAGTCTCGCCGCTCTTATGACGCCAGAACAAAAAACCACCAAAAGCTATTCTGCACACTCGCACAAGTATTCCGATAATGCATTCCGCGCACGCATGAAAATACTCCCCAAAAGTTGTTGACTTTTACAGTCCAACTTTCGGGGAGTAGCTCAGGTGCAGATTCTGATTTTCATGGAAGAATCTTAATTTGTTTGGCCGGCACGCCTCCAACCATCGTATTTGCATTCACATCCTTATTGACAAGCGATCCCGCGGCTATGACTGCGCCATCTCCGATCTCTACGTCACCAACAATGGTCACGCTTGCGCCGATCCAAACACCATTTCCGACCTTAATCGTAGTCTTGTAGTAGTCCCCACCGCGTTTCTTGCTGGGACCCAACTCATGAGTATCTGTCACAAATCTGACGAACGGACCAACCAGTACATCATTGCCAATTGACACCTGTGCACGTACATAGGATCCTTTGTTGAAATAGCACCCAGATCCGACCGTAATCGGGCCAATCCACTCAGCATCTCGTAGGATCTTAGTGTTCTCACCGATCGAAATAGGGTTGCTCTTGGGATTTGCCATCAATAGAACGTTCGGAGCAATGCTGGCACCCTTACCAATCTTGCAGCCAGTAGGAATATGTGCCACAGTCCGTGGTCGATTAATCCAGTCGACATCCTCGCGAAGTTTTAGACTTTCAGACCGCAAGGAATTAAATTTTTCCGTGAGATCCACTAACCTTTCTTCCAATCCTCCTACCCTTATGAGGTCATCAGCAAACGCTGTCAACGTCGTTGAACCATAGCCACGGCGACCGTGCTCATCGATCACATCGTCAACGTTGCAGAGGAGTCTGCCACCGGATGCTATTGCACCATCTGCCCATGTTGGCGCTTCAGAAAGGCTATTGATGGTTTCTACGATCTCGCGCGAGCCAGGAGCAACGTGCCCGTCCCCCCACTCCCCCAGTTTCCAATAAACCATCCCTGTATCTACCTGATTACTCAAATACGGGATTGCATGGGACGCGTAGTACCGATCATCGGAACAATTCTGGAAGTAAACGACGGTATTTTGGGCTTTACCTAATCGTGTTGGGATAATTTCAGCGATTTCTCCGGGACTCATTCCCGGAAAAAGGTGTCGATTACTAAATTGGATATGAGTCGGAGGCGTGAACACATTTGTTCGAGGGTTCATCACGAGGCTAACCGAACTAGGGAAGATGGATCCGTAGTACAGCGCAGGGAAGCCTCCGGCGGATGCACCGACGAAGACTATTCGTCGATCGCCCGCTATCTTACTAATGATCGACGGTACATCTCTATGATATTGGTACGCTACGTCACCAAGTGTCCAGTTGGTCGAGAGATTTCCATCAAGTGCAATGGAAGGGTCTGAAAACGCAAGCAGAGAGTGACCTGAAGCTGCGGCGACACCACGTCCAGAGAAGTACGGGTAGGTGTTCTGCGGTTGAACAGCGGCCGTAAAGAAAACAAGCAGGGTATCGCTTTCACGTTCTTCAAATAGCAAGTCCATCATGCGGCCTTGCTCTTGAAACGAATGAATTCCCGAACCAATATCCGCTTCCATGAACCCCTGAAGCCCTTGGTAGATATGCGGTTTAACGTCCTTGTATGCTCCAACCTTACGGATTCGTTTCATGAGGTACTCCAAAAATTGATGACGAAATTAGTAAACCAGTTACAAACTGACAATAGAAAAAGGATGGCAGGTGGCTTGTTGCAAGAGCCCGTTCCATGCTTTCACATAGCATGCGTTACTCCACTCGTTCCAAACGATGTCACACCGAAACGGCCATGAGAATACCACATGCACAATTAGCTGAGTAAATGCCTATGAGAACTTCGCTCTCATTTTCGTTACGCACGTACCTAATGTTTAACTGTAAAAAAATAGTCATTCGGAGCGAACCTACTACGAGTTTTCTATTTATCTGCCGAAGGTCTACCATCAAACTTAACGAAAACCCGACAGATTGTCAGGCCTACACCCTATACGGAAAATTCTCCATTCACCTACTTCAGGCGGGCAATTAGATCATCCGCAAATTTTCTACTGACTATTGCCGAATCTAGCGTTTGATGCCATTCTTTCAACGAACGCGAAACTTCCTTGGAAGCCGCAAGTTTGACCCCTTCAGAAATCGAATCAGCAAATTCTTCCGTGGAGTTTCCCTGAACAAATATGGTACTGGTCGGATCAAGTTCGCAGCGAAACGTACCGGTATCGGCGACGACAGTGGGTAAACCGAAGCTTCCATACAGAAGCACCGCGCCACTATTAAGGGAACGGGTGTAGTTAGCAAGGCCAAGATCTGCGGCATTCAGATAGATCTGAACACGGTCATTTGGAATCGTCTGATTCTCAATTAAAACAAACGGATGACTTAAAGCCCTCTGAACAAACTCTTGAGATTCCGGTGAATCGTCTGCTTTGCCGGCCACAATTAACCTAAAACGAGAATTCGGGCGCATCCTTCTAAGTTGGTCAAAGGCATCCAGTGATTTCAGCAAGCCTTTGTATGCTTTTATCGCACCGAACATGACCAAAACGATCTCATCACCATCGATTCCAAGACGTGAGCGGGCTTCAGTCTTACTGATGTAATTTGGGTATGAACCAACATAGCTTGGGTGCGGAGATACTAGGATTTTTTCCGGGTCGATCGAAGTGTACTCTTTGAGATCATTCAATGATGCCATGGACATCGTGTGAATGATAGTTGATACATCAGATATCTTCTGCTGAATCTCTAATTCAACATCAACATATTCAGCATCATGCGGAAAAACGTTATGGACCGACCAGATAACGTTAAACCCTTGATCTCTGAGGCGGGCTACTCGTCCCACTGCGCCCAATCCTCTTGACCTCGCGGCAGCTTCGTTCTCGCTCCCTTGCGTCATCCATGAGTTCCAGTGCAGGTGGATAGATTTCGTTTTGGTAGCTACTGGGAAATTCATGAGTTGATTAATTGTCGACGGCGTCAACACGGGTGCAACACTGAACCCGGCATCAGGGAACGACCGATAAATCAGATCTTGATAGGGGTTTACACGTGCTACCGGCGTATAAAACAACAGGTGCTGTTCCTCGGTATCCAGTCCCGATGACCTCATTGTCCTAAAAGCATCCTCCATGGGGGAAAATGAGGTGCTTTTGTAACCTAGTAGATTTGACTTCACTTTGAAACCCTAACCTTTGCAAATTCCTCAACGTAGCGTTGGCCGTTCAATTCCCAGGTTCTGTTATTGGTTACCCAGTCGTACCCTGCTTGAGCAATTCTCTCAGCCAATGCCCTATTTGTTTCAAGTTCTTGTAGGCAATCGGCAAGTGCTTTGTAGTTTCCCGGTTCAAAGCTCAGGCCTCGATTCGGCGGGTCAGCAATTTCAACCAAGGCTGGAAGGTCACTAACAATGATCGGCTTTCTTTGCGCCATCGCTTCAAAGGGTTTGAGCGGCGTTACGTAGGTGGCTGCACGCTCTGGGATCCTTGGAATCACAAAAAAATCAATCAGGGAGTAATATTCCTGAATATTATTATGATCTACAGGCCCAGTAAAAATGCATAATTCACTGATTTCCAAAGCATCTGCCATTTTCTGGAGTTCAGCCATACGTGGACCTCCCCCAACTAGTACGCACTTCATTTTAGAGCCACGTACCTTAAGCTCATGACAAGTTTGGATTAGCGTCTCTTGCGATTCACGGTAGTGATCCATGTTCGATACATAGCCGAACGTAGCAATGTCACCAATTCCAAGTTGTGTCGAAATTTCCATATTTCGGGGGGTAGGCGAGAAATGAGAAGGATCAACTGCGTTAGGAATAACACCGATTTTTGCCTCAGGAACGCCGCGTTCAATCAGTTCTGCCTTCATAGACTCACCAATAGTTAGAATTCTATCAGCGTTATTCATGCAGATGCTTTCAACGTTCATGCGCGCTTGGAAGGTTTCCCCTTCACATTCTATTTCCATGTCACCGGTCCAATTGCCTTCAAAGAAAGAACGAACTTCATAGACCAAAGGTATTCCGGTTTTCGCCTGTAATGCCAATCCTACTAAGGCCGTGTCGTATCCACGGCGGCCCGAGCTTACATGGATAGCTTCTGGTTTGAATCTCTTCACTTCTTCATAGGCGAGTTCTGCAAATAATTGCAAATAAGAATCCGCTGGAATTTGGTCGTAAGGCATTTCCCCTGCGCTGAGCCTCACATGGGTGATACCATCGAAAACTCCCTGGAAACGATTACCAATATTGTTTGGAAAACCGGGTTCGGTGATAACGATTGGTTCAAGTCCTGCTTGCTTTTCAGCCACAAAATTCTTATGGCTTCGAGCCACGAATCCGTTCGATAAAAACGGTCGACTTTCCTTCACTAAGTGCAGAATTCGCCCAGGGACTCGATCATTCAATGGTTTGATGGGTCCTGGCAATCGAGGAATCCACCCATGCAGCTCTTTATAGCGCCCTTCCAATTTACGCACAGCAGCAAGACTATTTGCATCATTGGGACGTGCGAGTTTATATGAAAGCTTCAGTGCTTCCGCAGAATTGCCGAGCTTCACGTGAAGGGTTCTAAGGCTCTTGTTGAACGCCTCATACTTTCCGAGTCGTGTCTGAATAGCTTTTGCCCAAATTTGAGCGAGATTGTACTTCTTTTCTCGGGTGTAGAAATCCAGCGCTTTCACGCCATCATATCGTGAAGTGATCTCAGGTAGATTCTTGAGAACAGACATTATTTCTGTCCTCGAATCGCCGACCGAGTTCATTCCTGCTTCAAGCAAGGAATCTTTCTGTTTACGGGCGATCCTAACCAGCCGCGAGATCTCTGCGTGAGCCTTATCGAGTTCTTCTAGCGTCAATTCTAGTTCATTTAGAATGATTTCAGAGTCTCTTTTTTGCACGTTACGTTTATCCGACACCTTGTAGATCCCTTCAGTTCAATTAGTAGAGCTGCGCACTATCGCTAGCACCTTATCGCGAATAGGTTCAATAATCTCCGCCGTGGAACCTTCACCGTTAAATCGTAAGAACGGTTCGGTATTAGACGGGCGTAGGTTGAACCACCAGCTCCCGTCTGTCGCCGCGACTGTTGTTCCGTCCATATTGGTAACTTCCACAGGTCGGTCAGCAAAATGCTTCAAAACGCGGTCGATAGCTTCTGTCTTATCTTCAACCTTGGAATTGATCTCGCCTGTAGCGACATAAGGCTCAAATTCCTTGCCAAGTTCCGATAGTGGTAAATCTTGTCCACCCAACGCGGCCAAAACATGCATTGCAGCGAGCATTCCTGTGTCCGCATTATAAAAATCTCGGAAGTAATAGTGCGCAGAGTGCTCACCGCCGAACACGGCACCCTGAACAGCCATTTCGGCCTTGATAAACGAGTGGCCCACGCGAGTCATTACTGCAATACCACCTGCCTTCTCAACAAACTCAGGCACTGCTTTAGAGGTAATCAAATTGTGGATAATCACGGGTTGTTCCTCCCCCTCACCCTTAACCCGAACGATTTCACGCACCGATACCAGAGCTGTAATCGCGCTCGGTGACAACGGCATGCCACGCTCATCGATCACGAAACATCGATCTGCGTCACCATCAAAGGCGAGTCCTAAATCAGCTCCATGCGCGACTACCGCGGTCTGCAGATCGACTAGGTTTTCGGGTTCCAGCGGATTGGCCGGATGGTTTGGGAAAGTTCCATCAAGCTCAAAATAGAGTGGCACAATATCGAGTGGCAGCCCGGGGAGCAACGCATCGCCGAGAACCGCAGGGGTAGTCAGTCCTCCCATTCCGTTGCCCGCGTCAATAACCAGCTTCAACGGTCGGATTGTAGATAAATCCACTAACTCTCGTAGGTACGCTGCGTAATCGCTCAGAACATCAAGCTCACTGATATTTCCTCGAGGTCTACCATTCGCGGCCGGAAGACCCTTGTCCAGATAATCCTGAGCCAGGTCTCGGATTTCGAACAAGCCGTTATCAGAAGAAACCGGACGCGCCCCAGATTTTGCCATCTTGATACCGTTGTATTGGCCTGGATTGTGACTTGCGGTAAAAACGACACCAGCGTTCTGATGCTTACCGGTAGCGAAATATAGTACGTCGGTGGATATGAGTCCCAACATCACAACATTCGCACCACGTTGGGTTGCTCCTCGCGCGAACGCCTGAACAAAGGTCATACTTGAAGGGCGCATGTCACCACCAACGAAGACGTCCTGTCCGTCTAGGGTCAGCACATCGACGAAGGCGGCCCCAATAGCCTCTACCGCTTCCGCGTTTAGGCTTTGTCCGACAACGCCCCGAACGTCGTAGGCCTTGAAACATTCGTACAGGTCAATTGTTTCGTTTGACAACTTTGAGACCACGTTCTTTCTACTTTTATCAACAACTATTAGTGCATCGACAGCCAAGGTCCACAACAATTACGGTTGCTGTCTTCTAATTGCCACGCCTATCCTGCCTCGACGGAAAGGTACCCAAACACGATTTGAGATCGCACCCTAGGACATCGGCACGTGAAAATGCTACAGAACTTCGTGCTCGCCATCGGCCTTTAAAGCCTCAACGGTCTGTTTGACTTTCTGTGCATGCTCTTTAGTGGTCACTAGTAAGGCATCGGCAGTATCTACCACAACTACGTCTTCGATTCCTACGAGGGCCACCACTCGCGGGCGATCTGAATAGACGACTCCGGTTGCATTGTCCGCATAGACTCTCACTGCTTCGCCTCCCAGATTAATTATTCCCTGTTCCGCGCTGCCTTTGTTCAGTCGGCCTATCGCGGCGAAGTCGCCTACATCATCCCAGTTGAAAATTCCTGGTACAACTGCGACATCCCCGGCCTGAGCTGCGGGTTCCGCTACCGCGTAGTCGATGGCAATCTTAGGAAGGCCAGGCCAAACTTCCCCCAGAACAGTATCCCTTTGTTCGGTGTCCCACGCGTCGGCAATCTTCAACAGGCCGTCATAAAGCTCGGGTTCATTGATCTCAAGATGTTTGAGCAACAGACCCACGGGGGCAACAAACATGCCCGCATTCCACAAGAACCCACCGGTGGCCAAATACTTCCTAGCGGTGTCCTCATCAGGTTTCTCTACGAACTGGATCACGCTTCTTGCAGTCGGGGAATTGGGTATCTGAAGCGGCTCACCGGACTGAATGTATCCAAATCCGCTTGAGGGCTGTGTTGGATGGATGCCTAACGTCACGATTTTTCCTGTTGCCGCAGTGTAAATCGCTTCACGTAACGTAGCTTGAAATACTTCAACCGGCTCGATGACCTGATCCGCAGCAAAGGATCCCATAATGACGTTAGGGTCACGACGGTAGAGGATCGCTGCCGCTAAGCCGATGGCAGCTGCAGAATCCCGTGGCTCCGGTTCAAGCACCAGATCTTCATGGCATATCTCAGGCAGCTGAGATACTACAGCTCCGCGGTGCGCACGTCCCGTGACCACCATGATGCGTTCGCCAGCTAACGGAACCAGACGGTCGTAAGTAGCCCGAATCAAAGTCGATCCAGATCCGGTTAGGTCGTGTAAAAACTTCGGAGCGGATGCCCTGGAAAGTGGCCACAACCGGGTACCGACTCCACCAGCAGGGATCACGCCATGGAATCGAGACAGAAGGTCAGAATTCAAGTAAGCACTCCAAATTTTTTTGCGCCAAAGACGAACGTTTGTCTTGGTACCGCTGATCGCGAATTCTTCGGTACCAAGGCTCTCATCACTGCATTATTTTGCTGGGAAGTCATTATTAATTGCCCGGACGACAGCATGCACGCCTTCAAATGCTTCTAAACGCAAAGTCTTTATCGCATCTTCAGAAATGGGCATTGCGGCCAAGCGAACCTTTTGTAACAAGTTCTCATCAGTCGCACTAGAAAGTAGAGGGGTACGTCCCAAACGACGATAAAGATTACGTGACTTTGAAGTCGAAGAAAGCACCACGGAAGAAACTCCGTAAGTTGTTGCAACGACTGTTCCGTGGAACTTGTTTGAGATTAATGTATGGAGGCCACCAATAGTGGAGCTGATCTCGTCGATATCCTCGCTATCGAAGATAATCTGGTTCTCTAACGGGAAATCCTTTGCGACCTGTAGGTCAGCCGCCCGAGTGCGTCCGGTGCCCATCACGATGTTCATGATGTCAAAGCCTTCTTTTTGGAGCTCCCTACAAGCATTAAGCAAGACAGCCGGATCCGAACCCGCCCGGTGAGTACGAAGAGAAATCCCAATCGTTGGTTTCTCAAATTTCTTAGCAGGAGGATAAATCCCGCTAAATGCGAGATCCGCGTGGTGGCGAACCTCAACATTAGGGGTCAGTTTTTTTCGGATCCATTCTGCGCTCTCAAGGTCGCGTGCCGAAATGTACTTCACGTTTTTATGCTGAAAGAACGTCCGTAGACGACTCATGACGTCGTCGGCTTCATGCTTAATCCAGGTTGGGACTCCGACACCTGAAATGTATATAGGGCGGTTAAGCCAAGCCTTGTTCCAATAGAGTGGCGAAATCTTGTTCGGGATAACTAAGTCACCGCCGCCTATAACAATAGCGTCCACTTCTTTGGCAATATCTACTGCTGAGCGTGAGAAGTATGGGTACTCCAACTTGTCGTGCAATAGTTGCGTTTCATGCACCGAACCGATTGAATTTTCCCAAATTCGGTGGAACAACTCGTCCCCATAGTTGCCCCATCCAAAAAATCCTACTAAACCAATTTTAGCCACAGTCTACTTCCCTTGCCACTCATATAATTCATCAATAATGCGAGAAAGCATCATTTTCCAAACGTCTTGTTCATGTGGTAAAAATCGCGGCGTTCGAAAAATCCCCGCTCATCAGGCCCATCTGGTTGCCCTAAACAAAAAGTTGTCTTGGTCCATATAGAGCCACTCTTGGTCTCTTCGGGTTGATCGACAACGCGGATTCCGTTAGATATGAATCGATCTTTTTGAGCTTCATAATTCTCAATCAAATATTGCTCAGACAGATTGTCTGTGAAAGTGTGAAACGCTTCGAGGCGTTCACCAGATTCAGTTCCTGCCCATTCAGCAGGCAAAGGCGCAGGAACAAGAGTTATAGGCTTATCCGTCACGCGCCTAAGAATAGTAATTAAACGGGAGGCCTGCGACTGCGCAATGATGTGATTCGTGTATGAAGCTGAGACCTCCGGAGTTAGCAATTGCCCACCAAGGTCAATAGGCAGAACGTCAGGTTGGTATTCTTTCCATCCTTCGATCAACGACACCGCTGAAAACCCGAAGCCAAGAACTACAAAGTGGTCCCAATCCTCAGTGAAAATTGTCGATTCAGAAGCCTCTTCGCCCTCAATTTTGACCATGTCTAGAATGGCCACATCATTAGCGCCGACTAACTTTAACGGTTGTTTCCCATAAGTTCTCGAAATATAAAACTTACGTTGCTCGTTAGGAAACTTGGGCTCCACTCCGTGGGCCGTAACGGCAAGGGGCGCAAGATGTGAATTACCGATAAAACAAATTTTCATTTTGCAAATATCTCCAAAATAGAATCGTCACAGAAAACCTGTTCATCTGCAATACGTTCTTGTTTTCCCGTTAACGTAGAATTTTCGAAGGGTGCATGCTCAGAAAAAAAATAATTCATAACTTTTTCAACAGCTTCAGGCTTTACATTACGTCCTGTTTTATCAAACGGTGAGTTTTCCACGTAGCTCGCTGAGATAACTTCGTACGACGGGAAATAATCAACATCTTGGCAGCGTCGGATTATCTCGCCTGCAGCGGCCCTAAGCACCGCTTTAGAGTAGGTAGTTGCCGTGAGTACATGATCACCAGTTGCTGTGGCCGCCAGCGGAACTGGAGATACAGTGAGAATAAACTTAATCCTAGGATTGATTCGACGGGCCAAAATACGGAACTCTAGAAAATCTCGAACGACTTCTGTGTAGTTAAAGTTTTTAAATTCGTACTTTTCAGCATCAAATGAACCGGCTACGGTTCCAGGGGCCGTCGGGTAGACCGTGCCGTCCGTTTTTGACACCCATCCTTCCGTGAGACCCATCGTAAAGACAAATACGTTAGCTTGCTTCAATAACTCGAGCACAGCCCTAAGGTGAACTTTACGATGCCTTAAAACCAATTCTGGGTTAGCGTGTCCGCCTGGGAAAATCGTTGGACGAAGAGCATCGTAATATCTACCTTCGCGTTCCCAGACGACTTCTTCAGGTACCCGGTCGCCAATGGCTTCTCGCACAAGTTGTGCCAGCTGGCGAGTATAATAGATATTTCCATAACGTGCAGAGTAAATTCCATATCCGTGTTCGGCAGCACCGGAACTAGTTAGATTATCTGGGGCAGGTTCAGCATCAACGACATTGTATCCATTTGAACGCATGTACTTGGCGATGTGTTGAGCAAAGCAACTTCCAGCGGTAGCTATGCGGTCAGTAGCTTTGATTTCAAATCGCTTTCTGTACAAATCGGGAATGGTTGCAACCGAAGAGGTCCGCATACCAGTCTTCCAATAAGTCCGCCTCGGATTGTCCCTATAAGGCGACTCGGGAACCGGAAAATTCTGCGTATCTGTCATATCAGAAGCTCTCTGCCGTTTGCGTTTCAGACTCGATCAGTCTAGCAAATGATAACTCAAAAGCCGTCCAATCGAACTCCTTGCGAATTGAAGAGGTAGTGAATGATCCGACAGTTTAGTTTTGGCTTCTTCCACAATTGGATTACAAATATCACCCAATCCATGAGCCTTGGCTATCTCAAATCCGCTTAGCATCAATTTGGACAAAGTCTCTCGGTCTTTGCCCAACATATGCCCCCTCTTCTCGGCTAATGCAGCTAGAACGAACGAGTATCCGTTGACAACTTCATCCACGCTTCCTTCAATCTCAAATTTGTAGATTTCTTGTGGATGGATCTGTCCACCCAGCGCGAACAGCCTGGCTTCTACTTCAGAGGCCGAAATATTCTTGCGGTCATCATCATAACGATACGAAGCCATCTGGGGATTGATAAGCGAAATAATGTCATGAATAACGCTGAGGGATTTTCCCGAACGAACTGTCGCTTTCCACGCGTCAGACCTAGCAAGACCTACAAGTTTTCGATTCATAAAGGGCCTGACCCCGATCATAGAAGTCGTGACAAACCGACCACTATGAAGCGCATTTCGGTGGCCTAGATAGTGCCATTCCGAAGCAATGGGGTCTTCAAATCTGATGCCCATCTCTAGCATTGCTACTTCTGTTTCGGCATAAAACGCATCTGCAATTGGCTTGTCTTTGATTGTCCGGTGAATTTGAGCCATCGAACGCCACCCGTATTGGCCCTTCGCCAGTTCAGCACCATGACCGCCGATATTGAAGGTTGGATGACCCGTTACAATGCTGTCTGGCAGTACCATAAAATCGTAAAGACCAGAACTAGACAAGTACCAGAGACCAAGCGGATTCTCGACGCGTTCAATTTTACGAATCGCTGCGTTGGGAATTTCCTTGTTTAAAGGTAATCCATGGATCTGCGCCAGTTCAGCGACGACCAAGAAGTCTTTCTGATGTTGTGGTGCGGAGTTCTGACACGATATTTTTGCCTGGGTTTTCAGCTCCTCAGTTAGAGTCATGGAGGCAATATTTACTCGCGAGTCAAGACCACCGCTCACCGCCATATTTACGCGAGCCGGACCTAACGATGCCAGGCTAGATAGCAAACTTACATAGTCAATGGTGTATTCACGAATGGCCTGTTCATAGGGTGCACCAATGTCTGCCCCAAAAATCTCGGGCAGGTTGTTGCTTTGTAATTCTACACTCAACCTTTTCCCAAGTCCTACGCGGATGGTGGAGCCCAAAGGAACCATCTTGATTTGGTCGATCATAGTGTTACTACTTAGCATTTGTCCGGCCATTGCGTTTGCCCAAGTACGAGCAGTCACTGACGTGACATTTACCGTAATCGGCATAGACAAGATCCGCCGGATCTCTCGTAAGACGTAAATCGAATCTGAAAACACAGCGACGTCACTAGCAACTGATCTAAACAGAGGGCAGAGGTTAAAGAGGTCATTTGAGATCTCGACTTGGTTTGATTCTTGATTCCACAAGCAACTTATGTAGCAACCTTCGACAGATTTTGTGCTAAGGGCTCGTTTGTCAACTACGGCAAAATTGCTAGATTTTCCACTGAAGAGAATTTTCTTATCTTTTCCACCAAATATAGCGTATCCACGGAAAAACACTTTATTCTTTAGGTCAGTTTCAGTTTCAGCTCCACGACTTACGATCAAAATTTTGTAACCGAAATCCAAATCTTGTTCGACGATTTCGGAACTATACCGTTTTTCTTGATATTCGCTAGATATTAATGAGGAGCGAATATTATCGATCTTTGATTTTTCACCAATTGCTATAAGATAATTCGACATGAGCATTTATTTCTTTGAGGAAGATTTAGGATATTATCAACTGTTCGACTGCATTAATTATTCCGGATACATGCGAAATCTCGGCATTAGCCAAATCTCTGATATGCTCTTTCGTAAAAGAAGACGCAACCTTTGCCAAACCGATCCCATTGAAAACTGGATCAATCACGTCCATGATCTCCATGGGAATTACGGTAGACGGCGAATACCTAGTCAAAGCAATAGATTTCGAAGTGTCCCTCAGAGAGATATATGGAATCCCAAACTTCGCAGCAACGACAAGCGCGTGGAACTTCGCACTTATCACTAAATCTAATTCGCTTAGACGATCGAGCATCTGTGTCGTGTCGCGGAACACCTCTGCGTATTCTCTTAAGCCATTCCGCCGAAGATTATCAAGTTCCCTTTCCCGTTGTTCCCCCGTTGCAAGAACCATTAATGTCGCATGAATCTTCCCATTGGCGTGGGCATCAACGAGGCGATCCCACAACCGCAAATCTGACTCTGTTATCTGACTCTTATTGAGTACGAATCCGATCCTAGGCACGGCATTGAAACTCTGAGTTCGCCCTTTAAGCGCAACATAATCCGCAAACACTAGATCTGGAACTGTTCGGACGGGTACTTTGGGGTTGAGTTTTTCAGTTATCCATTCAGTGCTCCGTTCATCACGTGCGCTTAATGAGAGAACGTTGGTTGAGCTAAAGAACTTTTGCAGGCGAGGAATGACATCAGGTCGAGTGAAGTTCGATTCTTCAGCTACCCCTATACCAGACACCACAATCGGCTTGGCAGTCCAAGCGCCATTCCAATACAAAGGCGAAATTGATTCAATTCTAATCAAGTCACCTCCACCAATTAGGATGGCGTCGACCGATGAAGCCTTTGAAACAGCGGACTTCGTAAAATATGGTTTCTCGATCAAATCATTCATGCGCATAATCTCGTGTTGGCTTAATGCTTCACGCCAAATGTTGAAGAATAATTCGTCTCCGAAATTGCCCCAACCGAAGAACCCGACCAAACCAATACGCAAAGCATCCTCCCCAAGAACTCGATAACCGACCGCCAACAGCGACTCGGAATGACCTTCGATTCAACATCTGAAACTAACTTAAGCTTAAGAAGTTTCGAAGTCGTAAGGTTAATACTGAAATATTAATGATCGTCACATGAATCACTTCACTCATACATTCTATCTGCTGAGCAAGAAGTACTTTAGATTGTAACAACGGAAAACATCGACGAAGTATCAGGCGATTGTATTCAATCTGGTGTTATTGTTGTCTTCGCATCTTCAGAAGAAAGATCCCCACCAGTCTCGAAGACTCGACGGATGCAAAGTCTAAGATTCCAGAGCTCTGGTGAACCGGCTTTCTAAAATCCGTTTGGTTCGTATCATAGACCGAATTCTGCAGTCTGCGTATTGCTGTGTAATTGCCTTATTTTATTGGTAAAAATAGTTCGCATACCAACCCAAAGATTCCACTGTCAGCAACATTTACGGCTGCTCTTTCCGATTGATCACGATCCGGCACTTTCTACGTCTCACGAGCACAGTTGCGGTGATGTTCTCCGTTGGGCGTAGCATTTTATACAGCAGTCCTACTTGGAAGTACCTGTGCGCGTATCAGATAGTTAGGCAGCAAGAATCGGGTAGTGTTTCGGTGAGCGCTATCAGGAGTCGGCCTGGAGTGCGAAATTCTCTCGTGAACCTGTTGCTCGGTTATTAGAGTTCATTCTGAGCTCGTCGGCACCTGCATTCGATCGGCTTCTCGACGTGGTTACGTTGGCTCCAGATCGAGGAGAAGCGAAAATCGTCCGAGACAGGCAAATTGTTACGAGCCAGTCCTAGAACGACTCAGCTTGATAGGTCGCTCTCCGCATTAGACCTGCCCCATTCATCTACGGGTGCTGGTGCGCAACGGTGTCGACTGCTGTTGATAGCATCAGCAGCACAGATTTACAACTGCGATGGTTGATCTTCAGATCTTTGTCCGGCTGACGGAGTCATTCGCAAACGTTTATAGGTACCATTCATTACACGCACTATTGCTACCGCTTCGGTATGAAGACGCTTTCAGTGCTTCTGCCGGACAGCCTTTGTCCCGTTAGAGCCAGATCTGTCCCCTTGCCAGCAGTTGTCAGATCTCTTCACACGTCAGTATCAGGTAAAGGCGCCTACATCCACGTAAGCGCACGAATCGGGATCTACCAACGCGGAAGGGTATGGCTCCGATAAATATCGGAGCCATACCCTCGTAGTCCCATTGTGGGAATTTCAAATTGCTAGTTTAAACAGATTGACTTGCATAAGGAATAGACAGCTTTTACAAGATCTTGCTTGTTAGTCTTCCAGGTTGATCTCTCGAGCCACGCTAGCACCAATAGCCGCACCCACAACGTCCAGCACGCCGTGTGGAAGTGCCGAATCGATGTTGATGACAGCCAGAGCCTCAGACTTCTTCTCGTCACGGGAAACCTGCATACCGGCGATGTTCACGCCCTGCTCCCCCAGCACGTTACCCAGCGAACCGACAACGCCTGGACGGTCTGCGTAACGAACAACGATCATGTGATCAGAAATTGGGATTTCAATTTCGTGACCGTTGATGCCAACAAGCTTTTCAATCTGCTTTGGACCGGTCAAGGTACCGGCTACTGCAAGCTGAGCGCCCTCGTTACTGGAACCCTTGATGGTTAGCTGGTTGCGGTACTCAGGTGAATCGGTGGTGGTGATCAAGCGGGTTGCAACGCCACGCTGCTCTGCCAGTACAGGAGCGTTGACGTAGGAGACCTGCTCCGAGACAACGTCCATGAAGACACCCTTGAGTGCGGAAAGTTCCAGGGCCTTGACGTCTAGCTCTGCAATTTCACCGGCAACTTCAACGTCAATGCTGGTCAATGATCCAACGGCCAATGCGTTGAAGATGCGACCCAGCTTTTCAATCAGTGGGATACCCGGGCGAACGTTCTCGTCGATGACGCCACCGGCAACGTTGACTGCATCTGGTACCAGTTCACCGGACAACGCCAAACGAACCGACTTAGCGACAGATACGCCAGCCTTTTCCTGAGCTTCATCGGTTGATGCACCCAGGTGAGGGGTCACGGTGACGTTGTCGAATTCGAAGAATGGAAGATCGGTGCTTGGTTCCTTGACGAATACGTCAATACCAGCGCCAGCGATTTCCTTGTTCTTCAATGCTTCATACAGTGCTGCTTCATCAACTAGGCCACCACGGGCTACGTTCACAACGTAGGCGGTGTCCTTCATCTTGGAGAACGCGTCCTTGCCCAGCATGCCCAGGGTTTCTGGGGTCTTTGGCATGTGGATGGTGATGAAGTCAGCTTCAGCAAGCAGTTCATCTAGGGTCAGCAGGGTGACGCCAAGCTGTGCTGCACGTGCTGGGGTGACGTATGGGTCATAGGCAACAATTTCCATGCCGAAGCCCTGCAGGCGAGCTGCTACCAAGGCGCCGATGCGGCCAAGGCCGATGATGCCGGCCTTCTTTTCAAAGAGTTCAACACCGGTGAACGAGCTACGCTTCCATTCCCCGTTCTTCAGCGAAGCGTTAGCTGCTGGGATTCGACGGGCCAGCGAAACGATGTGGCCTACGGTCAATTCTGCGGCGGAGATGATGTTTGAGGTTGGAGCGTTGACCACCATCACGCCAGCCTGGGTGGCTGCCTTGATGTCAACGTTATCCAGGCCAACGCCGGCGCGGGCGATAACCTTCAGGTTCTTTGCTGCTGCAATGGCTTCTGCATCTACCTGAGTGGCGGAGCGGACCAAGATTGCGTCTACATCGGCGATGGCTTCGAGAAGCTGAGAGCGGTCAGCGCCGTCAGTCTGACGAATTTCAAAGTCGGGACCAAGAGCAGCAACCGTTGCTGGGGAGAGTTGCTCGGCCAAAAGTACGATGGGCTTAATGTCAGACACGGGTGTGGCACCTTTGCGATTTCATTGGGCTGATGCTTGCAAGTAGGCAGCTTTTAACGTCTGCCGTTGAATCAAGCGTAACCCTATGTATCCCGCGTTTTGGTGCGAAATCACGCATGTTACGCAGAGAAAACCCTACTTTGTGAAAACTTTCACTTATTACATAAAATGTGACAGGCATTGCGTAACCATTATCTCCGTCAGCACTTAGGGCTCACCTGACTGTGGTTCCTTTTCATGTACGCCCACCCCATAGACCTCGTCTCGTCTGGTCGGTACGATCGCTCTTGAAGCCAACGCGAGTACGCGGGACATTTGTTTGAAGTTCTAAATGGGGATTCATGGAACAACATATCGGCATCATTGGCGGCGGGATTCTTGGAATAGCCATTGCACGCGCAATCACGCTGCAGACCGGGTACCGGGTTACCGTGCTAGAAAAGGAAAGCGACCTAGCAAGCCATCAAACTGGTCGAAATTCCGGAGTGGTTCACGCAGGCCTTTATTACCAGCCCGGTTCACTCAAAGCTCAGCTGTGTGCACGTGGCAAGGCACTAACCCGCGAATACTGTCAGGAACACGCTCTGCCATACCGGGAGTTGGGAAAACTAGTTGTCGCCTTAGGAGATGACCAGCTTGGACGACTTGCCGACATGGAGCAACGGGCAATCGCGAACCAAGTACCAGGCTTGGCGCGGCTAAGTCGCGATGAACTCGTGCAAATTGAACCTCACGTCGGCGGAGTGGCCGCTCTGCATTCACCTCAAACCGCAGCGGTGGACTATGGCGCCATAACGCGCAGTATGGCGACAGAGATCCAGGCAGCTGGAGGGCAGATCTTGCTAAACTCCGAAGTCACTGCAATCAAGGTCTCAGACCAAGTTTGTTTAGTTTCTACCAAGGAGAGTACTTACCGCTTTGATCAGTTGATCGTCTGTGCTGGTTTACAGTCAGATGTCATCGCCCGAATGGTCGGCGCTGATCCCTCGCCTAAAATCCTCTCTTTCCGTGGAGAATACTGGGTGATGAGCAAAAGTTCAGCATCAATGGTCAATGGCATGATCTATCCGGTCCCCGACCCACGCTTTCCCTTCCTTGGTGTGCACTTCACCCGTGGCGTGGACGACGAGGTGCATGTAGGACCGAACGCCGTACCGGCGTTGGCTCGGGAAGGCTACGACTGGAGAACATTTTCTTTCAAAGACACTATGGAGTCGCTACGTTGGCCAGGTGCATCATCTTTAGTCAAAAAATACTGGAAGATGGGTGCCACCGAAATCGGTGCTTCGTTGATTAAACCCCTGTATTTGAAACAATCCAAGGCCTATCTTCCAGAGCTCAAATCAACAGATCTCGTCGCAAAAGGTCAAGCAGGAGTACGCGCTCAAGCATGGAGCAAAGACGGTTCACTGCTTGACGACTTCGCAGTAGACCAAGTTGGCCCGGTGACCTTGCTACGCAACGCGCCTTCACCAGCCGCCACGTCAGCGATGGCCATTGCCGACTACGTGCTGGAGCACTACCTCGTTGGCCGAGCGCGATAAAAGTGTTGTCCTCGACTTTGATCGAGTCCGCATTCTATTGGCCCCTGCTGCGCGCCTCATGCGCCTCATTAACCTCAACATGACCATCATGACTTTGAGAACTGCACACCCAAGATTCTCTCGTTTTATACCTATTCCCTGTCTTCCGCTCGTTGACCTACATAGTCTGGGTACGGGTATGTCCTAGCTAAGTTCATGCTCGAAAACGTCTCCCCTGTGCGGGAGCTTCCTTGGGGGATGTAATGAGCGTGGCGCAATTTAAAAGTAGTGAAGCCAGAGAATACCGTGCTGCGGAAAAATCTCGATTGTTGACAGCATTCGCTGCTCTTACAGGACTAATACTCTCCCTACTTATAGCCGCACCGGCACGCGCCGCCGAAGAGTGCGGTCCAGAAGACAACGCTATTGTCTGCGAAAATTCAAAACCAGGTTCTCCATGGACCGAATGGGATATCGACGGGGCCGGTGATGACTCAATCCAAGGATTTGCCGCCGATATCAGTGTGAATGTCGGAGAACCTATCGATTTTAAGATTGATACAGATGCCTCCGCATATTCCATCGATATTTACCGTACCGGCTGGTATAACGGGCTCGGCGCACGAAAAATCACCTCTATATCACCTAGCGCACAGCTTCCGCAGACCCAGCCCGAATGCTTGACGGACGTCGCCACAGAACTGACCGACTGCGGCACATGGGATACCTCGGCAACCTGGAACGTCCCCAGTGATGCGGTATCAGGTGTGTACCTGGCAAAGCTCACCCGCACCGACACCGGGGGCTCAAGCCACATCACCTTTATCGTCCGCAATGAATCCAGCACCTCGCAGGTACTCTTCCAAACGTCTGACCCCACATGGCACGCATATAACCTCTACGGTGGTTCAGATTTCTATTCCGGAGCAGACAACGGCCGCGCTTTTAAGATCAGCTACAACAGACCTTTCGCGACGCGTGACGGAATTGAAGCCAGAGATTTCTATTTTGGAGCCGAATACCCCCTGGTCCGTTTCCTAGAACGCAACGGATACGACGTCAGCTACTTCTCCGGCGTTGACACCGACAGGCACGGAGACCTGCTCACCAACCACAATGTCTTCCTTTCCGTGGGCCACGACGAATACTGGTCCGGCGCCCAACGAAGCAATGTAGAAGCCGCCCGCGACGCAGGCGTGAACTTGCAATTCCTCTCCGGTAACGAGGTGTACTGGCGTACCCGTTATGAGCCTTCAACCACCGGTGGAAATGATTACCGGACGTTGGTTAGTTACAAGGAAACCTGGTCCAATTCCAAGATTGATCCTTCCTCCCAATGGACGGGCACCTGGCGTGATCCGCGTTTTGCGCCTCAAGAACAAGGCGGTGGTCTTCCCGAAAATGGGTTAACTGGCACAGCCTACGTGGTGAACAGTGGAGATCTTCCGGTCACGGTGAACTCAGAAGAAGGAAAAATGCGTCTCTGGCGCGATACGTCGCTGGACAGCCAAACTGCGGGCAGCAAAACTGAACTTGCTCCGCATACCGTAGGTTATGAATCTAATGAAGACTTGCCCAACGGTTTCAGGCCTCCAGGTCTCATCCATTTGTCCACTACCACCGGGGACATTCCCGAATATTTGCAAGACTTCGGCAATCAAGTCGCACCGGGGTCAACCACGCACCACACCACTTTATATAAGGCATCAAGTGGAGCTTCGGTCTTTTCTGCCGGTAGTGTGCAATGGACTTGGGGACTTGATCAATGGCACGACGGTGATGGCGCACCCGAAGATCCACGGATGCAACAGGCTCAGGTGAATCTGCTGGCGGACATGGACGCCTTGCCTGCAACGCTCATGAGCGGCCTAGAGTATCCGGACGCTCCCAAAGATCTTCAGGCTCCATCGGTTCAGGTAACCTCGGCACCGGCGAGCGCAGTTTCCTTTGGCGAAATGGTCAGTGTTGAGGGCACCGCTAGTGACGCGCAAGGCCAGGTCGCTGCGGTTGAATATTCCTTTGACTCGGGACTTTCCTGGCAACTGGCCGAAGGCACCACACAATGGTCTATTAACACTGTTCAACTCGGGACCGGTGAAAATGATCTGCTCGTCCGGGCGGTTGACGATTCTGCAAACTATCCAGCAGAGCCAACCTCAGTACCTTTTGAGGTCAAGGGCCCCTATAGCGCCTTCGGCCAGCAAGAGCCTCAGACCAAGGATTCGGGCGATGGTTCCTCGGTGGAGCTAGGGTTGCGGTTTACTGCCGCTTCCGATGGTTATATCACTGGAGTCAGGTATTACAAGAGCGCTGCAAACACCGGCAACCACACCGGAACGTTGTGGAGCCTGAACGGCACAGAGTTAGCGACAACCACTTTTAGCAACGAAAGCAGCACCGGCTGGCAAACCGCGTTGTTCAGTGAACCTGTAGAGGCGCACGCAGGTGATGAATTTGTCGTCTCCTATTACGCACCCAACGGACACTACGCTGTGGCAATCCAAGATTTTGCCTACCGTGGAGTTGATTGGTCTCCGGTAAAGGTAGCCGGCGGTTTTGGCACACCTTCAGCGGGTCTCTACAACAGTTCTGCGGGATTCCCCACCACTGCGTGGGACCGCAGCAACTACTATGTGGATGCGGTCTTTGAAACCGGAGCGTCCATAGAACTCAGTGCTTACGCTCAGTCACCTATCCCGACGGCCAACAGCGTCCCAGTGGCCTCGTCCATAGGAGCCACGCTGTCCAAACAAAGTGATCCATCCTCGGTCAGCTTCAAGGTGCAGGATTCTTCCGGACAGGACGTTTCCGGAACCACCAGCTACGATGCGATCACTCGGCGGGCCACCTTCCAGCCGGAGGCACCACTAAGTGAAGGTGGCAGCTACACGGTCACCCTGAGCGCCACAGACCTAACCGGCAATCCGGTGAACCGCGGCAAAACGTGGACTTTCAACACCGTACTGCCAATACCCGCAGACCCAGCGGCTTGCCCATGCGGGCTGTACAACGACCAAGATATCCCCGCAGAGCCCGTAGTGAATGACGGGAAGCCGGTGACCCTGGGTACACGGTTCTCCGCGGAGACTGATGGTGTGCTCAACGGCTTGAAGTTCTATCGCTCCCCCGGAGAAACTGGAGCACATACCGGATGGCTTTATTCGTCCAATGGCGACACCATTGCCCAGGTGCAATTCCCGGATGACTCGGCCACCGGTTGGCAATACGCCGCTTTTGACTCGCCGGTCAGCATTCAGGCCAATACTGAATATGTGGCGGCCTACCGAAGTAATGGTATCTATCCAGTAACTCCCGGTGGGCTTGGTCAACCGTTACAGGTTGGACCACTACATACTACGAGCAATGCCGGGCACTACAGCTACGCTGAAGAATTCCCTGGATCTACGGTCTCAGCAAGCTATCTCGTAGATGTCAGTTTCACTGCTGCCGGAAGCCCTGTCAGCATTACCGGACAAACACCTACCAAGGGTGCTAATGACGTGGCGGTTGATACCGAAATTTCAGCAACCTTCAGCGAATCGTTGGAACCGGGTGGCGCCTTGGAAGTCAGTACTTCCCAAGGAGCTATTTCCGGTACCTCCGCACTGGACGCATCCGGAACAACACTGACATTCGCCCCGGACGCTGCACTGCCCGAAGCCACCGTAGTGAGCGTCAAACCCACCGGTATCGTGGGTACAGAATCTGGCGAAGCATCATTTCCTTCGTGGACGTTTAGGACGGCCGGGCAAGGCCCAGACTTAACCACCTTCCTCGAAGATCAGCAGCCGGATCAACTGGATCCTTCCGACAACGCTCCCGTGGAGCTTGGACTAAAATTCAGTGCGCAAAAAGATATTCAGGTACACGCGCTGCGCTACTACCAAGGCCCTTCTGGGTTCGGTGAGCATACTGGTTCCATCTGGGATTCCACCGGAACTAAACTGGCCACCGCCACGTTTGCACAAACCACACAGCAAGGATGGCAAACCGCCTACCTAGACAGCCCAGTGGCAATAACCCAAGGCAGTGAATTCACCATTTCCTATCAGGCCCCGTCAGGAGGCTACGTCTTTACCTCCGCGGACTTCGCCAATGGAAAATCGAATGCTGAGCTCTCACTGACTGGTTCGAATGGGCTCTACACTTACGGCTCGGGCAGCGTCCCCGTCAGTTCATGGAATAACAGTAACTACTTCGTGGACTTGGCCTATACGGTGAGCACTCCAACGGAAACTGCCGAGCCTACTGAGTCGGCAACTCCAACCGAGTCCACCATTGCTCCTACAGATCCTGCGCAGCCACTTCAGGTAACCGGAGTAGTGCCGGCCGCCGAATCTTCAGGGGTCGGGACTGCTGCTGAAATTTCTGTGAGCTTCAATCAGCCCATCGATGCTTCGGCAACGCTTACGGTAGCTACCGGTGACACGACCATTGCCGGCACCACCGCAATCAGCGCTGATGGCGCTACCCTGACATTCACCGCTGCCGAACCTTTACCAGTGGACGCGATCATCACCGTAACGCCGGCGAGCATCAGTTCCCCGGGATCACCGGAATTCGACGTCGCCCCGTGGTCCTTCCGCACCGCAGCATTGGCACCTGATGATCCCTCGGCCTGCCCCTGTGGTTTATTCAGCAATACCGATACCCCAACCGTGGCAGCAATCCATGATGGCGTTCCTGTCACGTTGGGTACTCGGTTCTCAACGGACACTGCTGGAGAAATCCTTGGATTGGAGTTCTACCGTAGCGTCGGAGAAACCGGGGCGCACAACGGCTGGCTCTACTCCACCACCGGTGAAGTGATTGCCGAGGTGGTCTTCCCAGATGTTCCCGTGTCCGGATGGCAGTATGCTGCATTTGATGCGCCAGTGCCCGTGGATCCCAATAACGAGTACGTTGCTACCTACCGGAGTAACGGCGTCTACCCAGCCTCACCGGGCCTGCTTGGAAGCGGGTTACAAGTCGGCCCTCTGAAGACTACCGAATCCGCCGGTCACTATGGTTACAACGAAGGCTTCCCCGCTTCCATGGTTTCCACCAGTTATCTCGTGGACGTGAAGTTCAAGCCAGAAGCAGAACCACTAGAACTCACCGACAGGTCGCCAAGTGCCGGTGCCAGTGATGTCGCCGTCGACAGTGAAATCACGCTGAGCTTCAATCAAGCCATCAGTAGCGAGGCAACAATCGAGGTGAAAGCTGGCGCCACTACGGTTGACGGCACCACCACTATCTCCAACGAGAATAAGACACTGACTTTCAGCCCCTCGGCTCCGCTTCCCGAAGCCAGCGTGATCACCGTGGATACAGCGAATCTCTTGGGCGTGGGAAGCACCCAAGAAGTTCTTGCTCCATGGACGTTCTCCACCGTGGGTCTGGCTACGCCCACGGTCTCCTTCCTAGGGATGGACGAAACGCCGGCTGTACTGGATCCAGGAGATACCGCAGCGGTTGAGCTGGGTATGCGCATGGTGGCGGAAAAAGATCTACGTCTCCACGCCCTCCGCTACTACCAAGGTCCCGGTGGCATTGGTTCGCACACCGGTACTGTCTGGGATTCCTCAGGTGCCCAGTTGGCTACAGCCAGCTTTGCATCAACCAATGAACAAGGATGGCATACCGCCTATCTGAGCACCGCCCTGGACGTCACTGAAGGCACGGAGTTCACCGTTTCCTACCATGCACCAAATGGTGGTTACGTGCATACTCCTGCACAATTCGCGGATGGAAAATCTAATGATGACCTGCGGCTCGAAGGTTCAAATGGCGTCTTCCGCTATGGGAACAGTAGTCAACCCGGCAGTTCTTGGAACAGTACAAATTACTTTGTGGATGTCCTCTACGAAGTTTCACCAGCTGACCCAACGTCCGGTCTGACACCCGAACCAAGTCCGTCAGTTCAGTCGCCCAGCACTGCTAAAACCGAAGCAACCGAAACTTCACAGACTCCCGACAGTAGTTCTGTATCGACAGAATCAGCGACAACTCATACCGAATCATCGGCCAGTCAGACTGCACCGAGCACAGAGGTTACGAGTGAAGAACCGAGCACGGAGTCTGCGAGTGAAGCGCCAAAGACGATGGCACCGACTCCCTGACCGCTTCGCCGACACCACCGGATTCTTCCGTGAACCCTCATGCTCCAAAATGGTTTGCGGTTATTTGACGGTACGTACTACCGACGGTGACCACGCATCTTTGATAAACAACTGTGGTTGGGCGTTGGTGGTGGCCTTGATGCTGTAGACATCGCTATCGCCCACGCTGTCGGTGCGCGGCATTCCAAAGAGCAGTGTCTGCGAATCCAGCCATTCCAGCTGATCATCAAATCCTTGCTCCAGCGGGAGGATAGTCTCTTTCTGGGTTTTTAGGTCCAGGACGGCAATATCCCAGTGCGCTAGTCCACTCTGGGCCCGGCGCTTTTTGTAAGCCACCTTGGATTGATCTGGCGCAACCGAGGGGCACTCAGCATTCTGGATGATGGAGTTCATTCGGCGCTCTTCTAAGTTCCCTTCAACCATCCATGTCTTGCCTGCGGAAGCCACGGTGGCGTAGAACTTGTTCTCAGTGGCAAAAGTTACGCCCCAGACATTGCGGTCAATAGCAGTCAGCTCCTGACCGTCAATGTAAATCGAGTAGTTCTCAAGGTTTCCGAAGTCCTGTCCCTGCACGGATCTGATGACAGTCTCCGTAGAGAAACTGTCGGTGGCATAGGAATGCCCAGTGACAAATGCGGTGGTTGCTACCAATCCTCCCTCGGAAATTCGAGTTCGGCTGGGAACACCAGACAACGGCCATTCATCGATACTACTGGCTTGCGCGTCGAGGATTCTCGTTGCAAAAGTTGTCGGGATTCCGCGCTGAGTGCGCATACAGGAAATGTATTCGGCCGTCGCATCGACCCTGTCGCAAACTGTCTGGAACAGTTTCCTAGGACCGGCAGGATCCGCGATAGCTACCGAGGCGATCTGCCCATATCCTTGACCCATGGCAGTGTTGCGAAAGACTATCCGATTACCGTCAACCAATTTGTCGGTAACTTGCGCTGCAGATGCTCCCGTGGTCCGTGCTTGATACCGACCGAAGGCTTGCACTGCATAGACCGTGACAGAGCCGAGTGCTAGCACTGCAACAATTGCCAGGATGAGCCACCTGGTTTGAGCCGACATTCCGGCTGCCTGCCTAGTCATGAAGTCAGTGTACTTTCAGGGTCCCTGTCTTTGGACAGCAGGAGACGCCACGCCACTGGCACCAGCAGCAATAGCAGCGCCGCGACGATCAGCATGGCGATGGTGCTGCCAAGGAAAATCCACAGTACTCCGAATCCGGTAGAGGCAAACAGCCTGGCTACGGCCACCACCGTCTGTGCAGCACCGATGGCTGTAGAAGTTGCTCCACGGGGTGCCAGTTGGCCTGCCAGCGCAGCCAAAACACCATCCGTAGCTGCATAAAAAGTACCCAGAAGAGCCAGAGCACAGATGAGGAACGGCAAGGAACCACCGGCCCCGGCACAAATGTATGCCAAGGCCAGGGCGAGATGTCCAAGGACAAAAACTCCGGCACGGGATGTCTTATCTGCAATTCTTCCCATGGGAACAGCAAAACTAAGGAAGAACAGGTTGGCGCCCACAAAAAGCAGCGGGAACCACGACGCCTCCAGCTGCCCATGTTCCATCAACGCCAGATAAACGAAACCATCACCAATGGTCAGCAATCCCAAGAAGCCGGCAGCTAGCAGCATTTTTCCCAACGGCCCCCGTAGCAATTCACGGAACTTCGGCCGCGGGACGCTACTGGTGTTTTCTTCGCTGTCCTCTTCGGCACCTTCTTGCTGAATAAGTTTCCGGTTGGGCACCAACAGTGCCAAGACCGCGACACCTAAAACTGCAGCGGCCAACGACACCACGAAGACCATTCGGTAGTCCCCCGGTACCAGCATGAGGACAGCGAAAGCTAGGAGCGGACCGATGGTGGCCCCCACCGTATCTAACAGCCTGTGCACCCCGAAGGACCGGGCTAAATGCTCAGGTTGCGAAGCTTGCTGAATCATTGCGTCACGCGGCGCTGTACGGATCCCCTTACCAATGCGGTCTACGCCAATGACCGCAAGAATTCCACCAAATCCTGTGGCAAATAACAATCCGATACGGGCTGCCATAGACAGTCCGTACCCTGCTACGGCAATCGGTTTCGGTTTGTTGCTTCGATCAGCTGCATATCCTGCTCCAATGCGCACCAGCGAACTGATGGACTGGTTCATTCCCTCAAAGAATCCATAGGCCACCATGGATAGACCCAATGCGCCGGTAATATAAAGTGGCAAGACTGCAGCCACCGATTCTGAGGAAATATCGGTCAGCATACTGACTATTCCCAAAGCAATCACCGTGGGTGAGGCTTTGAACGCTACCGTTTTTGCACGGTCGGCACCGGAGGCTTTGCGCGAGGTCCAGTCCGAGAGGCTCAGATACACTCGCTACTCCTGGATTTCAAAAACTCCGGCAGCAACAATTGATGTTGCCCCGGTAGGTAGTTGGCGAATCGTCACCGTCGTGGAGTCCTCCCCAAAGGATCCCAGCAACTGGGTGACGCCCTCGGCCGGTTCACTTTGCGCAGTCAGCCACTGTTGCTGCTCGAAGTGCTCAGAATAGAAGGAAAGAACTTCTTCTACACTCGCATTGCTACGCCCTTCAACGCCGACAAAAACCAGTTTTTCTTGCTTCTCTACCGAAGACTGAACGATAGTCGTCGATTTTGGCACCGGTACCGCGTCTTTTGGAAATTCTTTGGTCAGCTTGCCGGTGGCCACACCAGTTTGTGGGACCTTCGTCAGTACCGGCTCACGTTTCGGTGTATCAGGCAGCTTAAACTGCGAGGCTTCGGGCTGTTCAGGTACTTCTAGCCGTGATTCCGAGGCCCTAGGTTTCGGGTCCCAACTTGGACGGGTAGCTTCGGCTGTGGGTTCGGCCGACGTTTTCGCTTCTTCAGTCGTTTGTTTCTTCTGCTCAGAATCCTTGCCCGTTTCAGACGGGCTCGACGAGGATTTTGCAGACGCGGCTGAAGAAGCCGAGGGAGACGTGGTCATGGGACTTTGTGCAGTTTCCGCGGACAAGTCAGCACTAGGAGTCGACCCGCCAAAATCTAAAGCGAGCGCGACTACCAGCACTACCGCGGCGGCACCGAGCACTATGGACACAAGTATCTTGGTTTTCATATTTCCCCCATCAGTTATCTTGCTCCCCCAAGAACACGAGATAACCCGCTCATTAGGCTATACCTCGGCCCCTTGAGATATAAGCGCAAATAGCCCAGCAACGTACTCGGTATTTACTTGGCATGGTTAGGGTCAACAGGGAGTTGCGCTCTGCTTCTTCCTTGATCAATTTTTCTCGCTGGACACAGAACTATGCTCTGAAGAAGAGGCATGCGGCATTGGGGTCCGCAGGCTCAACGGTTCGCGGTGAACCGAATTTTTTGGGGGAAATTCATGACTCACATCGAGCAAAGTGCCGATGTGTCGCCTTTGGCGACCATTGGCAATGAGAGCAGCATTTGGCACTTGGCACAGGTTCGCGAAGGAGCTGTTCTCGGAAAAAACTGCAACATTGGACGAGGCGCTTACATTGGTCCCGATGTTGTCTTGGGTGATAACTGCAAGGTGCAAAATTATGCGTTAGTCTATGAGCCCGCATCACTAGCAGATGGGGTATTCATTGGCCCTGCCGCGGTACTGACCAATGATCTCTTTCCACGCGCCATTAATCCTGATGGAACGCGCAAGGGAAATGATGACTGGGAGGCAGTAGCAGTCACCATAGGCCAGGGCGCCTCCATCGGAGCGCGTGCAGTGTGCATTGCACCGGTGCACATCGGAGCTTGGGCCATGGTGGCCGCCGGTGCCGTAGTCAACCGTGATGTCCCGGCGCATGCGCTGGTAGTTGGCGTGCCGGCACGCCAGATTGGCTGGGTAGGCACCGCCGGACACCGGCTGCAATTCACTGATGGTGCATGGCAGTGTCCTGCCACCGGTGAACGTTATGACCAGCTCGGCTCCGAATTCTCGGTCCCGGTCTAATTGACCGCAGTTATCACCCGTACTATCCACCATTGCCAGGCCAGTCGTGTCATCGACTGGGCTTGATGGTGCTGATCACTTCTTTGAAGGAAAATCATGTCTGCCACAATCCAACGCGTGGAACTGGCCGGAATAACGGTGGATCTACTCACCCAAACGGGCGCCATCGACAAAATCATTGGCCACGCACGCCAAGCCAAGCAATCACCGGACGCTAACCTGCCACCTTTATCGGTAGTTTCAGCAAACCTGGACCATCTCGTGCAGTTTGGCCACGGAAGCCGGTGGCAAGGAGTCTTGGGCGACTCCCTGCATCCTAGTAGGCCACTACGCTATCTGTCAGAAGGACCCTCCCCCTTCGATGCCCGGCCAATGTCATGGCTGAACCTCATCGATGGGGCACCATTGGTCATGCGCACCAGACAATTGACTGGAAAGCTGTGGCCCAGGCTCGCTGGAAGCGATTTGGTTGGCCCCATCTTGGACGATGCCGAAATTCATGGACTGCGCGTGGGGTTCCTTGGCGGTCAGCCTAAAATTCAAGCCGAGCTCGCCTCACAGTTAGCTGAACAACGGCCCAATCTGCACGTTTCTGGATTCTGGGCGCCGGAACGCAACGAGATTGAAAACGAATCGCTCTCGATGCAACTAGCTAGCGCCATTCGCGAAAGCAACACCGACATCTTAGTCGTCGGACTGGGCAAGCCACGCCAAGAACTATGGATGGCATCTTACGGATCATTGACCGGAGCTAGCGTACTTCTAGCCTTTGGCGCGGTGGTAGATTTTCTGGCCGGAACTGTACAGCGTGCGCCGCAATGGGTGGCTACTACCGGGCTAGAGTGGGCCTGGAGACTTAGCCTTGAGCCACGCCGTTTAGCACAGCGCTACCTCGTGGATGATCCTCCGGGATTGCTGACACTACAGCGAGAGAGCCAGGTCATCTCCACTACGCAGACCAGTCCGCTGGTGCAAAAACCTGCCCGCAAGTTCCCGCGATTGCAACCTCCTGGTGACGGAAGATTTGTAATTGGGAAAACTCCAGTAGATGTTTCGGTCATCGTAGTCACCTACAACAATGCGGACTCGGTTGAGCAGCTGATTTCTTCGTTACGTGCTGAGGCCTCAGGACTACGTCTGCGGGTCATCATGGCAGATAACGGTTCAGTGGACGCTACGGTACAACAGCTGGAAAAGCATGAGGATGTCATCGTGGTTCCTACCGGATCCAACCTTGGCTATGCCGGCGGTATCAACGCCGCGAGGCCATATACCGGCGACTGCGAAGCGGTGCTGATCCTCAATCCAGATCTTTATGTTGGTCCCGGATCCATCCAACGACTGCTCAACAGAATGTGGCTCTCTCAGGCAGGGATTGTGGTCCCACGGCTCCTCGAAGAAGACGGAACCACGTACACGTCCTTGCGTCGTGAGCCCACGGTTCTCCGTGCCACCGGTGACGCGCTCTTCGGCGAGCGCGTCTCGCGACGCCCCGGATGGGGTTCTGAAATTGAATACAATCTGGAAAGCTACGCTCATCCGCATCAAGTTGATTGGGCTACCGGAGCGGCACTGCTCATCGACTCATCGCTGGCCCAAGAACTTGGCCCTTGGGACGAGCAGTTCTTCCTCTACTCGGAAGAAACTGACTACTTTAAGCGAGCCCGACAGGCCGGAGCATCAATCTGGTATGAGCCAGAATCATCAATGACTCATCAGATGGGAGGATCCGGGGCGTCTGTGCAACTGGAGACCCTCATGGCGGTAAACCGCATCAGGTATGCCCGCAAACAGCAGCCTGCACGCACCGCCACGATATTCCAGAGCGCCGTCATAGGACACGAAGTCTTGCGCTCTTGGAAGCCACAACGCGGTGGTGTGTGGCGGACGGTAGCCTCTGAAAGCTCGTGGTCGACCCTGCCCGCCGCCACCCACGGCCCTGAACCTCATGATGGATTTCCCTTCGGTGCGGTGATTATCCCTGCGCATAATGAGGCAGCGGTCATTGCTCAGACCTTGTCTCCCTTACAGCCACTTGCTGAGCGAGGACTGGTCCAGGTCATAGTCTCATGCAATGGGTGTACCGATGGCACAGCCCAGATTGCCCGGAGCTTTTCCGGGGTTCAAGTCATTGAAACAACTACGCCGTCAAAGGTGGCGGCGCTAAACGCCGCTGAAGAAATCGCCAAAGGCTATCCAAGACTGTATTTGGATGCGGATATCAAGATCACGCCCAGCGCCTTACGTCTGGTCTTTGAGCACTTGTCCTTGCCTGGCGTCCTTGCGGCGCGACCGGCCTTCGCCTACGAGACAACCGATGCCTCATGGCTGGTTAAGTGCTTCTATCGTGCCCGGCGACGAATTCCCAATACCAATCAAGCACTATGGGGTGCAGGAGCTTACGGGCTGAGTCGGGAAGGGCGTAATCGATTTGCTGATTTCCCTACGGTGGTTGCCGATGACTTATTCATTGACCAACAGTTTGTTCCAGAGGAAAAAACTGTTCTGCCCACAGTGCCGGTACAGGTGAAGACCCCGCGAACTAGTCAATCTTTACTGGCTATATTGCGTCGTAACTACCGGGGCCAGCATGAGCTACACCGAGCTATGCAGGCAACCGACAGCACCCAATCAACCGTACGCCAGCTGTTGGCTTCGGTTTCTGGTCCTCTTTCGGCCTGGGATGCACTGGTTTATGCGGGATTAGTCGTCTTAGCCCGGGCGACTAAAACCCCACGCGTTGCATCACAGGGCACGTTCTGGGAACGCGATGAGACGAGCCGGCAGGCTGCTTAAGCCTGCCTTGGTAGATGCGTCTTATGATGATCTTTCTCGTGCTAAGGACCGACGCCACCCGAGGAACTTGTTCAGGCTCATAGCTCCAGCGAATGCGGTACCTAAAGCTAAGAAAGCCAACACCACCAGCGCGTACTTGGTATTCACATCGATATAGCCCACAGGAATACTCTGCGCTACTCGTTCGGTGGTAATCTGCGACGATTGCCAAATCCCGGTAGCCTGTTGTGGTTCTTGGGCCAGCGCAGTGATTTCTTGCGAAATCTCAGTAGCTCGCTGTTGCGCGGCTTCGGGCGTGGATTTTACGATTTCTACCGTGATCTGAGATTTATTGAAGTTCGTTTGCCATTGACCGCCAGAATTCGGCAGATAGACAGCTTCAATGTCTCGGATACCTGTTCCATATAGTGGCGCCCGTACTGGGAGAACCTCGGTCTGACGGTGCTGGTCCTGATAGAGACGTTGTACTAGAGCCGCATAGTGCACTGTGGATGAGGCTTCGGTGCGAAGCGCGTTTTTCTTGGTGGCCCCTGGCGGGGCTTGAAAGACCACCTCAAATTTTGTGTAGTACACGCCGGTGGCCGCGCGAATGGTCAGGGCCGCCGGAATGAATGCGGCCAAGATGAGCAGCACGGCAAACCACCAGCGCAGCACCACAAACACCCAACGTCGAAGTTGTCGTTTTGCTGAACGAGTCACTTCCTTCGTAGCTACAGCTGGAAGAAGTGCTGGGTCGGTGTGATTTTGTGAGATATTCCAGTGCGCGCCAGCCAGTCCCAGCATCAAGGAAAGCATTCCCAAAGCCTGCGGGAAATGAAATGAGTCAAAGAAGGCACTGAGCACTGCGCAGGCCAAAATCCCACCGCCAATTGCTGGCCCCAAGGCAGCCAGCTGCTGGTCTGTCCCGCGCGGACGGAAGATGGTGCAGGCGGCGCTGATCAGCACCATGGCAATGAACGCCACTGATCCGAGCACACCTAATTCGATGAGCAATCCAATGTACTGGTTATCGAAGATCCGGTAGTCCGCAGTCATCGTGCCCAACCCGCGCCCCAACCAGGGTGCCACCATCACGTAACCAGCAATCGATGGATAGCTAGAGGTTCGTGAATCGATGCTGGAGTCAGAACCGGAGAACATGCCCATGATGGTTCCGGCCAGCCCCGGCACAGCAAGGTACAGCACGCCAAGGCCAGCAAGCCCAGCGAGCAACGCCACCTTACGTACCTTTGGGGTCCAGGTGGGCACCAAGACCAGCATGACCAATGCAATACCAACCAGAGCAGAGCGCGTCACCGACAGGATCGCAGCGGCACCAATCAACGCCGCAGGCAACCACCTAGTAACAACCTTCTGCCCATTGCCGTGGATGCCCATGGTCAATGCAATTGGTAAGGTCGCAGAAAGCACGCAGGCATATTCCAGCGCGTGCCTTGCGGTCGCTTCTGGACGGATGAAGCCGGCCCGAGAATCTACCCCGCCAGTTCCTGCACCCGTGAGCCCCGGGATGTCAACCTGGTCAATCAAATTTAAACCCGTAAAGAATTGCACCAGCCCCAGTAATGCGTAACACCCACCCAGCCAAGACACACGTTTGAGCAGCAGGAGGAACCTTTCGCGCTCACGCAACCCGTCATTGGCCACGAGCACTACCCCGGCAAAACCAGCAATCTTGATCAGATTCATCAATGCGCCATTACTATCCACAAAGGGCAATGCGAGTAAGGAAGAATTAATGTAGCTGGCCAAGACCATCCCGACAAAGATTAACAGGACAATACGGATGATCTGAAGTCTCGGAGCCTGCTCTACACGGATTCCACGTACGTGGTGCCATGCCCACCACAACAGCATGGCTAAGGCGAAGAGCGTGGAAGGAGAACCGGCGGCACCCAGCGCTCCAATTCCCCGATCCGAAGGAACTGCCAGCAATAAGAACAGGTAAATGGATAGTGCCGTGGTGGCATCGAAACGCTTAACCTGTCCTGGTTCAAAGTCGCGCAGCTTCTGCCTGAAGCTCTGGGCCGGGGCGCTAACCTCTGAGCCGAGCACGTTCTCGTCCGTTCTTACCCCCAGCTTTGTCCACCGTGTTCTGTTGTTCTTGCGCCGTGGGCAGAGTAACCGTCAAAGGCTGCACCTGCGCCAAAAGTTCGTGTTCCTCCTGCGCAGTCAGTGCGGCAGCTTCTCTCTTCAGCTTCTTATTCTCTCTGCGCTTCTTGAGAGCAACAAGCAGGCGGTCAAGCAAACCGGTGCCCAACAATGATGCGCTCAAGCCGCCTAGAGCTACGAAGGCCGTGAATTGGATCTGACGCTTGTTATTTGGTTCGGGTGTCGTGTCCTTGGATAGTGCCAAAGTGGTGATGACGGAATTCGCTGGCACGTTCAAATCAGCTTGGAGCGACTTCAACGTGGTAGGAATCGAGGCCACAGTCTCGTTCAATAACGCGATAGTGTCATCGGCACTATCGGCACTGACTGTGATGGCGGCAATTGGCCCGGAGGTCGTTGCATCCTTAGCGATCGCCACTTGCGCACCTTGATACTTTTCCGTGATGGGATCCATCACTTCCGGAGAAGTGACTTTTACCTGGAGTACGCCCAGTGCCTGGTCCAATCCGCCAAGGTAGAGATACGGATTATCTCCAACAGTCACCGCAATTTTTGGTGGAATGAGCACCACGCTGGCTTCAGCCTCATAGGTTGGCTCCATAGAATTGAACATGTAGTAGCTGCCCATGCCTGTGATGATCAAACCCAAGAGCAGTACGTACCAGCGTCTTAAACAGCTAAATAGTAGATCACGTAAAAACATTGTTTCCCCCCCAATTTCTTGTTTTTACACTTTCTTGTTTTTACTCGGTGCTTACTTCCCCAAGTTCTGCACCGCTAACCCATGTCTCTGGGCGTTACACCGGCTGATCAAAATGGTTGATCAGCGTCGGAGAGAAGCATACTTTTCGGCTCCTTCCCGCACGCGCCCCAGTAAGCTCCGACCGCCTAGGGCGATAATGACGTTCTTGACGCCGCGACGCACAGCCTCTTTGAGTGCGCGTGAAGGACGCAAAAGAAATTGTTCTTCTGCCCACTCCCAGCCTCGTGGCGCTATGGCTTCCTGTACCCCCGAGGCAAAGTCCCGGGAATATTTCTCTGGCCCAACCCGACGTCCCCGCACACGGTTACTGACATTGGATCCGTGAATCACCTGGAGCCAACCGGGTTTGCCAGGGATGTTCACAATAGGCATATGCTCGGCAAGTTTATTGTGCCAATCCAGCCAGCAAGTTTTTGGGTCATCCCAGGGCGCTGCCACGGAGCAGAAGGCGTTGACAGGGTCATCTCGTAGGTACAAACGCTGCTCATGCTGGATCAGCCCCCGGCCGATATACAGTGCCGTGGTGTTCCTACCAACTACCGCATCCTGCACCCTTTGGACAAAGTCCAGTGACAATCCATCATCATTATCCAGATTGGTGGTCAACAAGATCTCTCGAGAACCTGCGCCGGTAGCTCTAAGGTCGTCCAGCAGTTCTTTTGGCGATACTGATTCCCTAAAGACGGGGATGAACCACTCTTCTTGATTGATCTGCATGATGCGCTCTTTGAGCCATTGCGGAGAATGCGGGTCAAAGTAGATTACCCAGGTGAAGTCCTTGCACGTCTGTTGCTGGATACTGGGGAGACAGTACTTCTCAAAGAGCTCCTGTCGCTGACGCAACCAACCATCCTGTGCTCGAATTAGGGACTCCACACCGGCCGATGGCAGATTAAACCGGGTCAAAATAATATGGTCAATGCTCGGTATCATAGCTTCACCTTGTAGACGTGGTAACTGTATTCATGGTCAAAAGAATCAACAAAAGCCCCGTTGTCCACCGGGATCTCCCGCTCTTCAAAAAGTACTTGGACGCTCTTGCCAGTGACTCCGGCCGGTAGCTGAAGCTCCAGCTTCCCTAGCTGACTGCCAGCCGCAGGCATGGCGAAGACGTAGGCATAGCCGTCAAGGACCTTGAGCATGGTGTCCGCTTGGGCATTAAATTCAAAGGCCAAGGACTGGGTATTGATCACCGGTGCCAGCTGATGAATCTGGTTGTTGATGATGCGCGCCGCGTCCACCTGCTTGGCCCCGCAGTAGTTCTCATGGACCTGCGCCATCCGGAAGACGTTTCCTCCCTGGCATGGTCCGGCAAGTGCTTGGTTGAAGTACACAATGCCCCGGGCCTCATGGATCACCGAGCTCATCACCGCGCCACGCAATTGATCTGGCTCGATGTAGCCTTGGAAGCCTGACTCGCTATCAGCGCCACCCATGTTTTCTACAAATTGCCATAGTGGCTGCAGCTTGCCATCTTGTGCATCACGTAACCGTAAGGCGTCCATGCTTTTGCCATAGCTGGACGCCGTTCTACAAGTTTTCTGGTCAATGGGCACCACCGAGACATCCCGGTATGGTTCAGCCGAGCAATGGGCAATGGTGTACCAGTACTTATCAATCGACACTACGTCAGTGAAATCATTAACATACTTCTGTGCATCGCTAGCTGCCATGTCATTTTCTAACACCATGTAGGTGAAGTTGGCGTATTTAAACAGCCCATCGGGCACTTCTGAGCTGATCTGTGACAGGTGTTGGCGTCCGTCTGCAGGCTCAAACCTTCCGTCTACCTCATCGTCAAGGATGTACCCGACCCAGCTTGGGGTGTGTTCATTAAAGGTTTGGTTGATGGCACCGCCAATCCAATACAGATCATTGTCATTCAGCCAAGCAGCGTCGAAATCCTCCGGCATGCCAATGTAGGTGTTGATTCCCAGGGCCTTATCAAAATCCACTTCTTCTTGGCTGGAGATCCCGTTGTACCAAGCCACAATTGGGAAGAACGAAGGATCATCCCACCCTGCAGCATCGGCGGCAGCAAACTGTTTCCAGTAGTCACTGCCACCCTCCCAAGGGATCTGTTCCAGTCCTAAAGCACCGATAGTTGGCTCTATTGGTTGGGCTGGTGGTGTGGTGCAGCTAGCTAATCCAAAGCAAGCCAGAACGGACAAGGTCAATGCCGTCAAAGTTTTCATACCTGAACCTTGAGCCTGTCCATGAGGCTAGCTGCTCTCATCTGCCAAGAATGCCCGTTGGCAAAGTTAATACGCTGCTGGCGTTCTTCTTGGGTACCGGGATTTTCCGCCAGCTGGGCAACCAACTGAACGAAATGCCTTGGGCCCTGCGCAATCTGCACGTTAGGGGTGTCCAGCCAGCGTACGGCCGGTGAATCGGTGGATACCACGGCGAGCCCTGCGGCCAAGTAGTCCAAGGTCTTTAGAGGGAAACTTGCCCTGTTGAAGTCATTGTCCAGATAGGGGGTAATGCCCACCGCAGCATCTTGAATCAGTGCCGGAACTTCGTTGGGCGCCACCTCACCATGCCAGTGCACGTTCTGGGCAGCAAGGAATCGATCCAAACATTCTTTGACATTCTTTTCTTGCTCACGCCGTGGACCGATCACCTCTATAGTTAGGCCCGAGGTAGCCAAGTAGTCGAGTATCTGAAGATCCAGTCGCTCATTCAGTTGTCCCAGAAGCACTACCTTGCTAGGTATTGCTGGTTTCGGGCGTACTGCCTCAGTGTGGAGAACCGTACATCCGTTGGGAAGTACTTGCACGTCATGACCTGGATCCAGTTCCAATAGCACCTTTTCTAGGTAGGGTGACACCGCGCTGAGATGATCTGTCTCGGCTAAGTTTCTTACCAGTCGACGTTGAACGTCTTGACGGTTCAGACCCATCATTGCCGCCCCTTGAACCCAGTCGTCGGTGACGTGTAGCCAGCGCTGACCGGTGGACTTTGCTGGGAATTGATCTCGCGGTGAGAGCAATAAGGTGGCTTGTGTCGCCAAACCGAGACGACGTTGTGCTGTCCTGATGGCTCGATCGCGCAGTGCCGTGGCTAGGAGTTGTAATTCAGGACGCGTGAACCCGGGCGTCACGAGATAGCGTAGACGGGTGATTGAGCCTTGCAACTGATCAAGATGCATTAAGGCAATCCCAGTAGGGCGTTGCACCTGGGCCGGGCCGGCGAATGGTACCGGCGGATCCACCCACAGAACGTGGCAGTGATCCGATAGGGCTTGGGCCAGACGATGGTCAGTGCCCTGAGTGTCTTCCCACCGGGTTCCGGGGATCACCACAATGGCCTCACGAAGTGTACTCATTAGGCACGCACCGTAGGCTGCTCGGGCCGGCTAGCTGTACGTAGCGCGGCAGTTGAATTGAAGTCATCGGCGGCCACAGTGCCACGTAGCCGCGCGGCCAGTCGCTGCAATTTGTAGCGAGTAAATCGTGCGGTGGCCGCAGCATACCGCGCCCCCAGTTGTTTCTCTCCCTGACCTTTACGCTGCCCTTGACCTGGTTCTAGAACTCTGGTGTAGAACTGTTCTTGGCGCGCGACGGACGCCTCTAGTGAAAAACGCTCAACCACCACGTTCCGTGCAAACTGCCCCAATTTCTGGCGCAGTGACCCATTGGCGAGTAACGGATGTAACTGGGCTTCGAGCACCCGCGATCCTTCTTCGTTGCCATCTCCGACCCCGTACCAGCCACCGAAGAGAAAGTCGGGGAGGGAGGTAGCATCCACCACCTTCCAGAATCCACTTTCACCCTGAACCACGCAGGGTTTGCCGAAGGCCATGGCACGCAGGATAGAGCTGCCCATGCCCAGGACGATGTCAGCCCTCTGATAGAGCCACCGCGGATCCTCCACTTCACCGGTGAGGATCACGCGTAACTGTCCTGTGCGATCATTAACCCTCATCGCGGCCTCAGCCACGTCGCTGTTCGCGGGCCCAGATCCTGCAATCACCAATTGCACTGTTTCAGTGCCTTGGTAATCTCCGATTACTTCAATGGCCCGTAAAATTCCTTCGAGTTTCATTTCATAGGCAAGTCGTGAAATGATCGCCAAAGTCAGGCCATCTTCGGCAATCCCCCACAGTTGTGATTTCTCGTGCACCGGCAGCTTTAGATCTGGCCGATTCAACTGGGTGTCTACCGGAGGTTCCATCAGGTCCACCATGTCGCGCCCAAAACCGCGTTCCAGCTCGGCAATCTGCTCGGTGCCCACCAGCAGTGGCATAGACGTGGGAATGAAGGGGGCTACGGACATGGATAGGACGGTACTGACCGCCGTGGCTGGCGAGTTCAAGCAGGCCAGTTCTGCTTCCAAGCTTGGTGGCCATTCATAACCGTGCACGATTTCGATATCGTGCTGAACAATAATCCGTTTTAAAGCCTTGATAACGTTGAGACTAGGGCGTCGTCCCGGCGTGGGTAGTTCAATAAATTCAAGGCCCAGTTCCGTGACTTTTTCGCATAGGCTGCCTCGTTGCCCAGCAATGATCACTTCATGACCCAACTGTTTGACGGCACTAGCTAGTTCTATGGCGTTGAGCTGACTGCCACCCATATTCATGTCATGGGGATAGACCAGAATTTTCATGATGTTTCCTCTAAGACTTTGGGACGGATGATTCCGCGCAGGCTTGCAAGCTCCAAGCGGCGCACATAGATGAGCCCCGCCATGGTGATCAAGCACAGGACCCCCACCGCCAGCAGGCCCAACAGGGCCGTATCGATGAGTTGCACAATGCTCCAGCCCACAGCACCTAGGCCTAATCCGGCGAGCGCCGGTAACCAGACGCGTGCGCCCAGAGATGCGATAGTGATGCCAAGAGAACGCAGATTCCACAGGTATAGGGGTAGCATGACAATGAAGGCGACAGCCGCTTGGGCCACCGCCACCCCGACCAAACCGCCAAAATGCGCTCCGGCAATCAGCGACGGGATCAGGACGAGCAATCCTATGATCTGAATTCGTAGAATTACCGAGGTACGGCCAATCACCACAATGTAGTCATAGGTCAATTCACAAAAGACTTTGGATAGTGCGGCAATGACCAACCAGCTAAGCACCGGTGCCGCTTGGCCCCAGGCGGTGCCGTAAATAAAGTGGACCAGGGGCTTTGCTGCCACGGCCAAGGCAATGAATGCTGGGATGGTGAGGCAAGCGATGATGCTAAATAGTGAGATAACAAATCTTCTCAAGCCCACCGGATCATGTTGTATGGCAGCAAAGGTGGCCGGAGCAACCCGGCGCAGGGGCTGAGACAGAATAGAAAGTGGCCAACTGGAGAGGTTAAAGGCCAGCACGTAGAAACCCAATGCCACGGTTCCGAGCATGGCACCGGTGACCAGCTGATCTGCTGAACCGATGGCAAAAACGATGATGCTCGCCCCGGCTAGTGGCATACCAAATTTGAGTAAGGCCACCGCTGTTCTCTTGTGCCAGCCAAATTTATAGGGCAAAGGTGAAGCTTTCAAAAACATCACGGCAGAAATCACGGAACCCAAAAGTCTGCCAATGGCCAATGCCATGGCCCCGAATCCTACGAGAGCCAAAAGTACCGAGCTTATGGCTCCGACCCAAACATTAACCTGATCGATGCCCATCCGGGTGCGTTCCGCGAATTCTCTTTGCAATAAGGCAGCCGGAGCAGCAACGATGCCATTAACCAAGACCGATAGGATCAGCACTCGAATCGCCCACGTAGCAGCAGTGTCCCCCATCATCGTCGCGAAGGACGGAGCAATAATCCACCCCAGTGCGCAGAAAATGACGCTGGTAATTACCGAGATGGTATTCACCGTCGGAGCAATGAGTGCCGGATCTCCGGGCCAGCGCACAATAGCTAAACTGACTCCGAGCTCGTTGAAACTAAGCACTGCCATGAGCGCCACTAGGGCGATGGCGAAGGTGCCAAATTCCTCGGGGCCAAGGATCCTGGCCAACACAATGCCAATACCCAAGGTGCCCAAGCGCGAAACCAGCGTATTGGCCAAAGACCAAGCAAATGCGCCTGACGCGGTCGCCGAACGCGTGGCCTTTCTGGTCCTCGTTCCTTCTGGTTGATCGGCCCGGGACATGACTATAGGACCCTTATTAATGCATCAGCCACGCGTTGCTGTTGCTCTTCGGTGATGTGTGGGTACAGCGGTAGGGACAGGATCCTGCCGGCAGCTCGCTCGGTAACTGGGAAGTCCCCTGCCTTGTATCCCAGGTGTGCGAAGGCTTGGGTCAGGTGCACCGGATACGGGTAGTGGATTCCGGCGCCAATACCTGCAGCATTAAGTTCCGCCACCACTCGGTCGCGATCTTGAACCTGCACCACGTACAGGTGCCACACGTCGTGGTTACCTGCGGCCTGTTGTGGAAGGGTGACACCTGCGACCCCGGCCAGCAGTTCGTTATATCGCGCAGCCGCTTGGCGGCGCAGTTCATTCCAACGGGCTAAGTGTTCCAGCTTGGCGCTGAGCACCGCCGCTTGCACCGCATCCATCCGCGAGTTGCGTCCCACTACCTCATGTACGTATTTGGTGCGACTACCATGGGCCGAGAGCAACCTTACCTGTGTTGCCAGTTGTTCATCATTGGTCAGCACAGCTCCGGCATCCCCTGCTGCACCCAGATTTTTGCCCGGGTAGAAGCTGGTTCCGGCAATGTCACCCAAGGTCCCGGCATTACGCCCGTAGCGGGTGGCGCCCTGAGCTTGGGCCGCATCTTCGATGATCACCGCACCGCAAGCGCGGGCAATGGGCGATAATTCTTCAATAAATGCGGTTTGTCCGTAAAGATGCACGGGCATGATCGCTTTGGTCTTTTCGGTAACAGCTTCGGCTACAGCCAACGGATCAACGAGCAGGTATTCGGGATCTACATCCACCAAGACAACGGTGGCTCCGGTCAGGCTGACTGCTTCAGCGGTGGCAATGAAAGTATTCGCTGGAAGGATCACTTCATCGCCCGGTCCAATCCCACTGGCTCGAAGCGCCAACTCCAGGGCATCGGTACCGTTCCCCACCCCAACACAGTGTCCGGCGCCCAGGAAAGTTGCATAACTCTTCTCAAAGTCAGTGACCGCGGCTCCCCCAATGAAGGCGGTATTTTCAAAGATTTGTGCCAGTGATTCATTAACCTGCTGTTGCACTTCATGTTGCTGCGCTCGCAGGTCCACCAGTGGAATCTGAGTCTGGGTACTCATAGTTTTGTTACTCATGCTCTAGGCCCTGTCGATTCAAGATTTGATGAAGAAATGATCTGTCGGGCGGGGTTTCCAGCCCAGATCTGTTCTGCAGGCACATCGTGCAGCAGCGCAGAGCCCATGCCAATTACCGCACCGGCACCAATCTGCACGTCTTCACGCACCGCCGCATTGGTTCCGAGGTAGGCCCGGTGACCCACGGTGACCCGCCCTGCCAGTTTTGCCCCGGCCGCCAGCGTGCAAAAGTCTTCAAGCACGTTGTCATGGGTCAGTACAACCTGGGGCATGAGCACCGTGTGCCGTCCCATGGAAATATCGCAGGTCGCCACGCAGTCGGCGAGAATGATACTTCCGCATCCCACGCTCACCGAATTTCCGAGTACTGCCGTGCTGTGAATGTGTGTTGCATAGCGAGAATCATCCAGGCCCAACCGGGTCACAATAGCGGCCCGGCTGCTTCCCTTCCCTGCGCAGATCAATAGCTTTTCGCTACGCTCTTTGGCTATTTCCAGTCCCCCAAGAACTTGAACTTTGCCAATGAGCGTTCCGTGTAATGCAGTGTTGTCATCAAGCAGTCCGATGACCTCATGGTCACCGGTCTGCTCGATTGACGAGATAGTCTCTCGGGCCAGCCCACTGGCTGCCACGAGCAGTACTTTTGCCATCTCATTCACCGCCGGTGGCGGCAAGCACGTTGGAGAGCACACTGGTGATCACACGATCCTGCTCATGTTCTTCCAGTTGGTGGTAAAGCGGCAGAATCAACGTGTTTGCCGTCAGATGCTCCGTCACTGGCAGGGCAGCGACAATTCCAGGATGTCCTGCATAGGCAGGTTGCAGATGCGAGGCCATAATGCCACGTCGGGCCGAAATTCCGTCTTCGGCAAGGCGTTCGAGTAGTCCTTCACGGTCCACACCAAATTCTGGTCCAACCTCAATCCAAAATGACTGGAAGTTTGAGGTTCCATGCTCAGGGTCCGCCACACAACGCAGTCCAGGCACATTGGCGAAGGCTCGCTGGTACCGGGATGCTAAGTACCGACGGCGAGCCACCATGGTGTCCAGCTTCTCCAACTGAACCAGGCCAAGGGCGGCTTGCAAGTCCGTCATGCGGAAGTTGTAGCCAATTTCCTTATAGCTTTCGGCCGGTGCCAGTGTGGAGTTGTGACGTTCGGCAGCCGAGACGTCCATTGAATGTTCACGTAACTGACGTGCACGTTGGGCCCACTGCAGGTTGTTGGTGGTGAGCATTCCACCTTCACCAGTGGTCAAGAGCTTGCGTGGATGGAAAGACCACGCGGACACGTCCGCGCCGCCTCCTACCGGAGCTCCAAGATAGGTTGATCCTGCGCCGCATGCGGCGTCTTCAATGAGAACCAGATCCAACTCATCACAAAGCTCACGCAACGGCTGAAGATCCAGCGGCATACCGCCCTGGTCCACCACAATAATTGCAGTAGTTTTCTCAGTCAGCACCGCACGGACTGTCTGCGCCGTGACGTTCCCGGTCAATTCCTCAACATCCGCGAACACCGGACGGGCACCAACATACGTCGGTGCATTCGCCGTGGCCACGAACGAGAAGGAAGGAACGATGACATCATCCCCAGCTCCCACCCCGGCAACCAACAAGGCCAGGTGCAAGGCAGTGGTGCAGCTGGATGTTGCCACCGCGTAATCCACCTGTTGATGCGCGGCGAAAGCTTCTTCAAAAGCTGCGGTTCGCGGCCCCTGCGCTACCCATCCTGAGGCAATGACCTCGGCGACTGCGTCGGTCTCGGCTTGTCCCAGCCATGGTTTCATCACACTAATGCGATTCATGATTCTTTTCCCCCCAAAAAAATCAATAACTACTTATTTGTTTGCGTTATTTGTTTGCGCCGATGGGCGTGGCTAAGGCACGTCCGGCGGCAACTTCCTCACGCAATGGTTTCCACCACTCAACGAGAGTGCGAAGTCCTTCTTCTAACCCGATACGGGCCTCGAACCCTAGGTCTTTACGCGCTGCGCTGGTGTCAGCCAGGCGCCGCACCACGGAGTTCACCGAGCGTTCTGGACCATATTCGATGCTCAAATTCGAATCCATAACGCGCAGTAGGCTTTGCGCCAACTCTTTGAGGCTGGTCTCGGAGCCACTGGCGATGTTGTACACCCCTTCAGAAATGGAGCTACCGGCGGCCAGTAAGTTAGCGCGGGCAATGTCTTGGGACACCACGAAGTCCATGGTTTGCGAACCATCACCAAAAATCAGTGGCGGAAGGCCATCGGCGATGCGTTCCATCCAGCGCACCAGCACCTCGGTGTAAGCACCGTGTACATCCATTCGCGGACCATAGACGTTGAAGTAGCGCAGCATCACGTAGTCCAGGCCGTACATGGCGCGGAAGGACTTAAACAGTCCCTCGTTGAAGGTCTTCGCGGCTCCGTACAGGGTGTCGTTGTTGTATGGATGGTGACGTTCGGTGGTGGGAAACTCCTCGGCCATCCCGTATACCGAGGCGCTTGAGGCTGCCACAATCTTGGGCACTTTGGCCTCCACCGCTGCTTCCAACACGTTGAAGGTGCCGTTGACCATGACATCCACCGCCAGGCGTGGTTCTTCGGCGCACTGGGTAATGCGAATGGCCGCCTGATGGAAGACCATGTCTTGGCCCACCATCACTTCGCGCACCAGTTCACGGTCGGTAATGTCCCCAACGTAGAGAGTGACCCGGCCACTTTCCAGCGCCTTGGCGATATTCTTACGCCGTCCACGCACCAAATTATCTAGTACGTCAACATGTGCGGCTCCGGCGGCGAGTAGCTGGTCCACAATCTCAGAACCGATAGTTCCGGCTCCTCCGGTGACCAAGAATTTTTTCCCGGCAAGGGACTCGATCGTTGTGTTCATCGTTGATTCTCCATCACAAGTGTTTGGCTGTTGTTGGTTTTTTCTCCGTGGGAGCTTTGTGCCAAAGAGTCGTTAGCTGCTTCTAGCACCTTGAGCACGCGCAGTGCCGAAAGCCCATCCGTGGGTGGCTGATGAGATCCCCTGATGCTGGCGGCAAATTCCGAAATCATCAGCCCCAGTGGCTCGAATTCTGAGAGCGCCGGTGACCAGGTGTCTCCCAACCGGTAGGAAATCGTGGCACCTTTACGGTCTTCGGCATCGGAGCGAATCATTTTCTGTCTATCCAGATCCACCCCACGGTCAAAGACGGTGAGTCGCTGTTGTGGGTTGAGGTCATCCCACACCAAGGTCTTCTTACTTCCACCGATGACCATCTGACGAATCTTTGTGGGAGAGAGCCAATTGACATTGATATGGGCCAGAATCCCGCTCTCCAATTCCATGGATAGGTACCCCACACAGGACTTGCCCGCATGCAATGGGTCAGAACCCAAAGCAGTCACGGTGCGCGTGTTGATTCCCCCGGGAATCACAAAATCCAAAATGGACAGGTCGTGGGGTGCAAGGTCCCAGAAAACATCCACGTCTGGCTGAACCAGCCCAAGGTTGATTCGGGTGGAATCGATATAGAGCAGCTCCCCTAATTCGCCGGCTGCTAACAGTTCACGAATTTTGAGCACTGCCGGGGTGTAGCAGTAGGTGTGGTCTGCCATGAGTATGGTCCCGGCGTTAGCTGCAGCCTGGACCATTTGGGTGCCGTGCGCGCTATTGTCGGCCAGTGGCTTTTCTACCACCACGTGTTTGCCAGCAGCAATCGCCTGCATGGCAATCTTGTGGTGGGTACGGGCCGGGGTGGCGATAGCTACGGCATCGATGTCGTAGTCGGCGAGTAGCTCATCCAGTGAACCAACCACGGCGGGGTTTCCGGTTTTACGAGCTAATCCTTGGGCACGTTCGAGGTCCAAGTCGCAGATGGCCACCAGTTCCCACTCGGTGCTCATGGCAAAATTGCGGGCCAGATTAGGGCCCCAATACCCGGCACCGACTACGGCCACGCGTAGTGCGGGGTAAACAGAAATATCAGCTGCAATACTCATCAGTACGCTCCTTCGGGTTTGATCATGACGTGGAAAGTTCGCCAAATAATGCGCAGATCACTGAGTACCGTCCAGTTCTCTGCGTAGTACAGGTCAAGGCGTACGCTTTCCTTCCAGTCCAGGTTTGACCGTCCGCTGACTTGCCACAGCCCGGTCACTCCGGGCTTGAGCAGCAAACGACGGCGTGTGTGCCCCTCATAGGCTTGGACCTCAGTGAACAGTGGCGGACGCGGGCCGACAACTGACATGTCTCCAAGCAAAACGTTGACAAACTGGGGTAACTCATCCAGGGAATGTTTACGCAACCAATGACCAGTGCGGGTAATTCGCGGATCGTTTTTCAGCTTAAAAAGTGGGCCTGAGCCTTCGTTGAGATCTTTGAGATCCGCGAGACGTGCTTCGGCATCTTCGACCATGGTGCGGAACTTGAACATCGTGAAGGCTTTACCATCTTGTCCGGCTCGTTCTTGACGGAAGAAGATCTTCCCTGGGCCTTCGCTTCGGATCAGCAAAGCGATCACCATGAACACTGGTGACAGAGCAAGTAGGGCGGCTGAAGCAAAGAGAATATCGAAGCCTCGCTTGAGCAGGTACCGTGCACCGGTGAACTTGGCTAAATCCACGTGCATCAACGGCATCCCGTCCAGCGGGGTGGTGCGCACGCGACGACTAGCCACCCCGGTCAGTGATGAAGCAACGATGAGCTTGGTTCCGGTTTTTTCCAGGCGCCAGCTCAGCTCCTGCAAACTCTGGTTTCCGCCGACCAAGGGTCCTGCGACGATTACTGAGTCTGCGTGTAAACGAAGCAGGTCTTGCTCTAAATCCTCAAAGCTGTAGGCCAGCGGAACCGTTGGGTTGGTGTGGCTAATTTCTAGTTCCGCTTGGGTGTCTGGCGTGCCGTCCAAGAGCACACCCACCACCCGAAAAACGGGTCCGGATTTTTTGGAAATCTGTTGTATCGCAAATGACGCATCGCTACCCTGCCCGTAAATCAGCACATTACTCAGGGCAAATCCGTGACGGCTACGGCGAAGAAGCCATTGCCGCCAAGACCAACGGCTGAGCAATAAACAGATCACGCCCACAGGCAAGGAAACGGAAAGGTAGAGTCGTAGCGCATCTGCCTCCAGTAAGGAGATCAGTACGCCAAGGACACCGGCTAGGCATACGGAGCCATAAACGATGACCTTGTATTCCTGCATCCCTACGGCCACGCTGCCAATTGAGTGCGCCTTGAATACTGTGAGGCTGAGTATCCACGCGAGGCTGAGCGCCAATCCTGCAAGTACGTGATAGGGCAGGGTTTCAAGGCGATGTTCTGCACTCAAATTTTCTTGAAGAAAAGCGATAGCCGGCAGGGCACTGACGCTAACGATGATCAAAAGATCGGTGCCAAAAAGGCGACGTAAGTAGGAATGACCGTCTGCACTTCTGGTTCCAATGCTTTCCACTGAACCAGGATTGAGTACGGCCCAAGATCCGAGAGTTGTTAGTGATTGTTCACTTAGTCTGCTGCTAATTTGTGACATGTCGTAGCCCCACCCTGACTCGCGCATTAACGCGGCAAGGGTGGTCGCAGACTGGCAACACAAAGATATTCATCTGTATTCCCCCAAGAAAGACGCGAGTTCCCCATTCTTGAACGCGACTGAACCGTCCCACGGGCCCGATTACGTTCCATTGCACTGAGCCTAAAATGCAATGCAAATCTGCGCACGAGTGGATGGACACTCAATTGCTTCAAAGAGTTCAGGGCAATTACTCGCCCCGCACTTGGTCCCTACTCGTTGATTACTTGGATGGCTTAAGCACATGGTTTATATCTCTGGTGGCAACTCCGAGGCTGAATCTAGAGATGCGCTTCTCCTCATGACTCAATGGCCACTGTTCTGCCCAACTTCTTCACACATGCTTTTGCCACCGTAGGCACCGTTTCGCTAGGCGGGAGCGCCGTACTCTTCCCAAGCGGCTCATTATTCGACATATTTACAGGACTGGTAGTTCGCAAAAGATGAACGCCCCGATAGGTGAAAAGGTGAGAAATTTGAACGAACATGCAGACGTCATCATCGTCGGGGCTGGGCTGGCTGGACTAGTCGCCGCGGACGAATTGATCAGCAAGGGCAAGCGCGTGGTCATTGTTGATCAGGAGAATTCGCAAGCCTTCGGTGGGCAAGCATTCTGGTCCTTTGGAGGCCTCTTCCTGGTCAACAGTGCACAGCAGCGCCGCATGGGCATCCGCGACAGCATCGATTTGGCCTGGGATGACTGGCAGAACAGCGCCCAGTGGGATCGCCAGGACTCTGAATTGGCCGAAGATCATTGGGCAATGCAGTGGGGTCGATCATTTGTCGAGTTCGCCGGTGGTGAGATGGCCTCTTGGATCCAGGAGAAGGGGATTTCACTGACTCCCATGGTCGGCTGGGCCGAACGTGGAGCACTGACACAATCGGGGCACGGCAACTCGGTCCCGCGGTTCCATGTCGCTTGGGGCACCGGTACCGGGGTTGTCGGGCCTTTTGCCGAGCGGGTGCGCCAAGCAGCGCAGGAAGGAAAATTGAAGCTGTTGTTCCGGCACCGGGTGGATGAGCTGATTGTGGAAGGCGGTGAATGTCGGGGTGTGTCTGGTGCAGTTCTGGCCGAGGACCAAGCAGAGCGCGGCCGGCCGACCAACCGCGAAGTCATTGATGACTTCTCGCTGCGTGCATCGGCCGTGGTGGTTGCCACCGGCGGGATCGGTGCGAACCACGAACTGGTTCGGCGGTGGTGGCCAGAACGTCTGGGCACCGCACCGCAGCAAATGCTCACCGGCGTACCTGCATCGGTCGATGGGCGAATGCTCGATATCGTTGCTAAAGCAGGTGGCCGACTGGTGAACCGTGACCGCATGTGGCACTACACCGAAGGAATCCGAAACCACGACCCACTCTGGCCCGGCCACGCCATTCGGATCCTTCCCGGGCCCTCCGCATTATGGCTGGATGCGCTTGGCCGTCGGCTACCCAACCCTGCACTGCCAGGTTTCGATACTCTGGGCACCTTGCGTACCCTTCGCACCGACCCAGACCTCGCCGAGTATGACCATTCATGGTTTATTGCCACCAAATCCATTGTGGCCAAAGAGTTTGCACTCTCAGGTTCCGAACAGAACCCAGATATCACTGACCGCAAACCACTGCGCGTGGTCGGTAGCCGCTTAACCAGTCGCATGCCTGAGCCACTGCAAGCATTCCTAGACCACGGGGAAGACTTCGTCCAGGCGCCCGACATTCTCGCACTGGTGAAAAAGATGAATGCCCTGACCCCGCAGGCACCACTGGACCCGCAGGGTGTTCTGCAGATCGTGCAGGCCCGGGACAGGGCCATGGCCAACCCCTTTGGCAAAGATGCGCAGGTGATGGCGATTCACAATGCCCGCCGGTACCGCGGAGATAGGCTAGCTCGTGTTGCCACACCTCATCGTCTCTTGAGCCGGCGTCATGGCCCGCTCATTGCTGTGCGCTTGAGGACACTGACCAGAAAATCATTGGGTGGCATCCAAACGGATTTATCTGGGCAAGTGCGAGATGCGCAGGGTGTGGCAATACCCGGCCTCTTCGCCGCAGGGGAAGCTGCCGGTTTTGGTGGCGGCGGAGTGCACGGGTACAACGCTTTGGAAGGGACCTTCCTTGGCGGATGTCTCTTTACCGGACTGAGCGTGGGGCGAGCACTGTCCTAAACGGACAGCCTAAAACGGACACGGTGAGGCTACATGAAGCGGCTGGCCAACAAAAATCAGGCCAGGGAGCTTTTAGCACAACACGCAGTTTCACCTTGTACACAACCGCTTCCAAAGTCGTGATCTTCGATATTTGATCAGAGAAGACCGGCTTTCGTTCAGGGACACAGAAGACCCCACACAAACGCAGAGGGGATGGTTTGTGTGGGGTCTCCTGCGGCAAGGAACCGGCAGTCGCGCTGGGGGCAATCCTTGCGGATACGCAGGCCGCCGGCCCCGTTTCTGGGATGAGTCTCGCGGTTTGAGCTCCCTGAGCTGTTGGACGAAGGTGCACAGGATCCAACTGGAATTCACACGTTGTTCTTCGACTCCCAGACTTTACGCTACGCAGGCTTACCGCGCGCTACACGCGTGAGTCTTACCCGAAGATTGCGTACACCTATGTCGTCCCGCCCGAAGGTGTACCCGTTGAAAGGCCAGCATGGTCCAGTTCAGAACGCTCGGATATCCCTAATTTAGAAAAGACACGATACAGGTGACCCTCAACCGTGCGTTGTGAAACGGTCAAGGTACGTGCAATCTGTGCGTTGTTTAATCCTTGACGTGCCAAATTCACAATCTCAGCTTCCCTCGCCGTAAGTTCAGTCATCGCCAGGAGCCGCTCAATATTTTTTCCGGCGTCAATGCCCTCTTGCTCAATAATCCTGGCAGCACGCCGAAGCAGTGCACCGCAACGCCGCTGGTCCCCTGACTCGGCATATCGTTGGGCGGCACGGGCCCACGCCTCGATAACGACGAGATATTCTTTTTTGGCCAAGGCGTCTTGTGCCAGCTCTTCCAATGGTTCGCTCTCAGCACCGAGACGTAATTGCACCAAACGAGCCATGAGATGCGCCCGTGACCCCTCCTGTTCACGGGCTAAATCCAGCAACTCTTCGCGTAGCGCTGATGCGCCCAGCTCTGGATCACTCAGTTGCCGGGACGTTGTGAAAAAACATTCTCGGTTGACCAGCGGGAAGTCAGACATTGACTCTCCTGGATAGGGCTGACCCAAACTTGCAGCAAAGCCCCTGGCAAAAATTCTTTGGGCTGAGGATTCCTCCCCCAATTCCCCGGTTGCCGAAATGATGCCACTGGACCCGTGACCCAGGGGCGAGGAAGACGGAGCTTTTGGCACGGTGATGTCTAAACGCTTGAGTAGCACTCGATAAAGATTCATGGACAATCCAAGGATCTGCGCGGTATCAAGTATCCGTAATTCAGTTACCGCCTGCGCTACTTTGGAAGCGCCCAGATGCTCTCGACCTTGTAATAGGTGCTTCACACCATCAAGGAACGATATGGCTCCCTGATAGTACTGAATGGACTGAAGCGGCTTCCGACGATGCGAATCGATGTAGGCACTGGCCTTGTCATACTCTCCCAGAAAAAGCATGTTCCACGTCTTGCGGAAAAACACTCGAACCGAGTATCTCGCACGGAGCTGCACCTGGTCTGCCAACAGTTCTTCCATGGGCTCCAGGATCTCGAGTGCCTGCTGGCACAGACCTTCGGAACTTAGTGCATCGGTGAGCATGACCAGGGAAACGAAACGTACACGATCCGGTAACTGCGGGTCGGCAAGCAAGTCTTGTATTTCCGAAACCGTCGGAACTGTGCCCGCCGATGAATTGACTCGTAGCCACAGTCGCACCGCCTGGGAACCCGCCTGATGCAAAATGTGGTACTCCTCGGTGTCAGACCCTTGAGAGTATTTTGTGGTTTGGCTCCCCCAGTCGGCAAGGATCTCTTCAAGTTCTGCGCTATTGGCTTCGATGCACGTGCTCACTTCCATCAACAGGGCGTAAGTTTGCCCCAGGAGATCCAGTCCTTTGATCTTCGAAGTAATTCTCAGGAGCAAGGAACGTGCCGAAATGAGCCTGCCCATGTAAAAGAGGATCTGGGCTTCCAACAAGGCTCCGCGTTCACCACTTTCGGAAATTTTGGAGAGAGCACACAATCGCAAAGCTGATTCGAAGTCCAACTCAGCGATGCATTCCTGCGCCGCCGCCATCACCACTTCAGTAGTGACTGATTCGCCAATATCCAAACACCACAAGATCTCTCGAGCAGTGGGTTTTATGCCCAAAGCTACCGAGGTTGCATGCCATAGTTCATGCAACCGAGCATTCGTCTGTTCAGAAGCCAAGCTTCGAGTGATCTCTTGGATGAGTACAGAAGTCAGGGAAACCGTATTTTCTTTGCGCAGCAATTGTCCTGACTTCACCATGCGGCGATAAGGCAAACCGCAGGCCTCAAGTAGCTCAGTGGGCTGGGCCCCGGCCAGAGCCAGCAAGATACGAGTATCTTGCTCCGGCTCAGATAGGTAGCGGCTGAATTCCCGGCCCAAGGTTTGTAACCGACTATCAACCTTTGGCAATCTTTGAGTTACTACCCACACGGGCTCATGGATCTCATGTTCTTGAGGCAACGTGTCATCATGAAAAAGCAGTCCCTGCTCCATACAAGCGGAGGAATAGGCCTGGACAAGTCGAGGATTTCCGGCAGTGACCTGAGCGATTACTTGCACCGTGCCACTACCCAGAGTACGGCCAGTAACGCTTTCAGCCACGGCCTTTACTCCACTGTCATTCAACGGTTGTAGCCGCAAGCTGGTAAAAGATTCGAGCTGCGCCAGAGTGCTCAGTGGGCTATCACTATCCAAGTCTGAATCACCCAGCGCCAAAATCTTCACGTCGGTGTTCTCGATCAGTAGCGAAAGCAAGAAGCAGGTCTGAGAATCAAGGTAATGTGCATCCTCAATCAGCACAATATTCGGATTTCTTGCCTCTTCATGAGACCCGAAAATACGGTTTAACTCCCGCAGAATACTTACCGGCTCGTCTATGGAGTCGAGCGCTGCAAGATACGGTGACAAGACTCCGTAGGGCACGGCCCTGAGCGTCGGCGTGCAGTACAGACTCAGTGTGGGCATGGTAATGCCTGCACTAGCTAGGGCCGCACGCACCAAGCTGGTCTTGCCCATACCCATTTCCCCGAGGACTACGACTCCTGCAGGGCCCTGTTCTTGCAAAGACCTGAGTACATGCCGATATTCAGTTTGTCGGGTTTCCGCGATGACTTGATGTTCTTTCATCGCAATCCCGCAGTGCGCCGGCTGCTTCGATCCAATGCCGTGAGTTCTTGCCGGTTACGGATCTGTAGCTTCGAGTACACCTGATACAAGTGGCCTTCAACCGTACGGATAGACACTCCGCTGTATTTGGCAATCTCAAGATTAGTTTTTCCGGCGATAGCCATTTTGGCTATTTGTGCTTCCCGCTTGGTCAAGGAACGAGTCCACGACAGTTGAGGCTCCTGCGCCATGACGTTAGGTTCACTTGCCATGGTCTCATCGAGAACCGCAGCCCGCCGCAAGCTATTGACCATACGGGCTAGCCTGCGTTGGTCCTTGGCGTCTAACAATGATTGGAACTCATTGTGAGCCGACGCATCCAGAAGCATGTTTCCTGTCATGATCAGCTGGTGAAGAGCTGTAGCAAGTCGTGCAGAATCCCTGGTTTCCACCGCTTCAGCGAGCGTCAACAAAATACTCCCCAACAGGCCTTTGCAACGGTGTGCAGCACTAAGGAGTTGTGGCAATACGTCGCGGTCCCCGAGCCTCAAAATAAAAGCAAGGGTCAGCGCTTCAAGCAAGACTTGGTCAAACTCTTGGGCGCGCGATACAAAGGCCTTCAAACGTAAGAGTGCTTGTTGCGGTGAGCCGAGTTCGGCTATGGCCAGTGATGTAAAGATTTCACTGACCCAGCTGTAAAAGCCTAAAGGAAGCTTATGACCCGGGCTGGCTGGCTCGTGAAGAGCAACCATCTCGGTCGCTTCTTGACGACGCCCCGAACAAGCCAGTGCATAGGCCAAGACCTGACAAGTGACTGGCTCGAACATCCGATGCCCAGAAACCTGTAACTGGTGAAGGCACGGTTCTAGTTGTTGCAAGGTTGAATCGTGGTCATTGCCCAGAGCTGTCAATATTCCGCGGACAATTACGCCATAGGTACTGAGCATGGGATTGCCATACTGGCCTTCAGAAAGTCGCTGGGCACGTTCTTCGGCTAAGTTCCAACGTCCAGCCAGCATTTCAGCTTGTAAGAGCAGCACTTCAATTTCTGAAGCATCACTAGAATCAAGTTCGGCATTGCGCGAACTATTCATCTCGATACTACGCAGTTGCTCATCAATGTATCGCACAAGTTTCCACGAGTCGTCCTGCCTGGATTTCCCTGCCCAACTCGCCGCTTGAAGCGCCAACGCGCGAAGGTGTAATGACTCACTGATCCAGTAAGTGGACGTGACCGGACGTTGCCCATCGAGTACGACTTCCGGCTCAATCTTTCCCTCAGAACTAAACTGCGCTGCAGACTGACTCAGTAACGCTATTTCTTGAAAGGCAAGATCAAGATTCTCGGAGGAATCACTTTGTGCAATGGCCCGCGCCAATCCTTCTTTAGCTTGCACGATGACATCTCTGGCATCTAACGCTCGCCCCAGCATGGCAAGTGTCCTGGAATGGATCTTCACAATATCTATTCGTGCTCGTGAGTTCGTGCACCACCCGGAAGGTTCGTAGCCATGGACCTTAAATTCATCGGCGACACGAACCAGCGACGCGTAATCGCCCAAATCCCTGGACACGAGAACACTGGTATGCACTTGACTGGCATATGGATCGACATGGAGCCGAGCTAATAATTGAGTTGTTTCTTCAGCTCTTCCTTCGAGATGATCTGCTCTGGCCAACATAGCCAGCAGCGGAGTCTGTATCCCCACGCTGGAGTCAGATTCAGGGAGGTAACTGACCAGTCCGTGATTCAGGAGTTCATCTAGTTGGTGAGTCATGCCCGTGCGATGAATGTCTTTGAGGTGCACCGGTCCGCACAACGCCAAAGCCTGCAATAGCTCGCGCACCGACGCATCAAGTCTCCTGGTCATCGACTGATACAAGGAGACCATCGACGGGCCAGCAACCATCGTCTCGATGTTCAAGGTCCAGGTTCCGTTATGTAGAACGAGTTGTCCTTCTTCTCGCCAAATTTGTATTAGCTTGAGCGAGAGATTGCGATTGCCGCCAGTCAGGTAGCACAATGCTGCGGAGGTGTAACTTGAAACCCTGCTTCCCAGCTCATGTTCTAGGATCTTCTGCGTTTCGTTGATTCCCAGTCGTTGAACGTATTCATGCGCGATTCGACCGGACCTGTACAGCGCAAAGAGGTCCCCCGGGAGATCTTGAACGCGTTGGCAGATGACCGCAATCTTAATCTTTCCCATCGCCGCCAATTGGGCCAGCAGTGACGCTGATTGCTCGTCAATGAGCTCCGGATAACCGAGCACCACGATGGATGCCCCGCCCTGAGAACTGAAAATGCGGCCGAGTCCATGGATCAGTTCATGCCTGCTCGGGTTGGGTCCCACTTCGAGTTGTGCAAGGACAAACGACAGCACCCCCAAGGGCACTTTTGTGCCATAGTTGCTGCCGTTCAGCCGAAATTGTTGCGTTGAAACATTGAGCTGGCTTACTGCCGCTTCAAGCAGAGCTCGCCGCCCGCTACCGGTAGGACCTGAGATGATGATTCCAGCCCGGTGTGGATCGGCAAGTGTCTGTGCGATGTTCTGAATTGGTACCCGCAACGAGTTTGACGCTTGTGTAACTTCACCCGAGTATTTTTGAGCAGTGCGAGTGCCCACGGGTGTTAATGACCGTAAATATTCCATTATTCAAACCGCCCCATCGGTTCGTTTCCCCCCATTCGCGGTTGGGTTAAGTTGACCCTTCCGCGTAATCACTCATCCTAAGACTATTCCGAGTGGATTACATCCGATTCAAAGAAATAAAATGAAGATCAATCACTTTTGAAGTCGGTGGACTTCCGCGTTGAACGCGGCTCCTCGACTGCGCAAGAATTGTCAGTTAGCCGGCAACCGCTCATGACTTGGTCACTCCACAACCCAACGGACGTAGTGGTATCGTTCGTCAAGGCCACGGATAGGAATTGTTCACCGACTTGTCGCATACTCGATTTTTACTCGCTGAGGATTTGTTACCTCACTGGTACGCCGCCCAGAAATTCTTTTAACAGATCCTGAAACGGTTTCTCGATAAATCCGGTAGCGCGCAACTTATTTGTGTTGAACGTACTATTTGCAGGCCTCGGCGCCATATACGGCTTATCACGTTGGTACTGCATCGTTGTCACCGGTTGAACCGAATCTGGATCGTATCCACTCACGGCAAATACCTGACGCGCGACTTCATACCAACTCAAGGGCTCGCTTGAGCCTTGCATGTGATAGATCCCCGGAGCGCTTGCTGATCCAATCAAATGCATGATGCACCGCGCTAATTCACTGGCGAAGGTCAAACGACCGAATTGGTCATCAACGACTTCAGGAGCAATCCCCTGCTGCGCCAGCCGACGCATGGTGGAAACGAAATTATTCCCCTGTCCAATCACCCAGCTGGTACGAACAACATAATGTTCTGCAAAGGCCAGCACTGCCTGCTCCCCGGCTGCTTTACTTTGGCCATAAACACTGATTGGGCTCAGCGGATGATCCTCGTCAACCTCCGTCGAGCTCCCGTCAAATACATAGTCCGTGGATACGTGCACCAACTGCACCCCGTGCCGATGAGCATGGCTAGCCAGCTCACGTACCGCCGCCGCGTTCACCTTCCATGCTTCTCTTCGACCTTCGACTGATTCGGCACGGTCAACTGCGGTCATCGCCGCGGCGTTCACGATATGACTGTAGTCAGAGAAGAATAAGTCTCGGGCGAAATCGGGATCCGACAAATCAACGTCTTGTCTGGATAAGACGGAGATTCGTTGATCATCGTCAGCCAGACGTGCCAAGGCACGACCTAACTGTCCGGTAGCTCCAAGTACCGCAATCTTTTTCGGAAGCACCGGTTTGGCCGATGCCAGCGGCGGATGCTCCCGGTCGGCTTGAGAAAGGACTGCCTCGTCTAGGGCAATGGGCCACGGTATTTGTAGCTGTGGGTCAGCAAGGTTGACGTAGCTGTACTGGCTCAATGATGCCTCAGACCAATGCTCGGTAACGAGGTAGGAATAGACCGTCTCATCACGCAGAGTTTGGTACGCGTTAGCCACCCCGCGCGGAACAAATACGGCTTCTCCTTGGCTCACCCTGGCGGTAAACACCGCACCGAAATCTGGGCCAGGACGTAAGTCTACCCATGCTCCGAAGATCTCTCCGGACAGCACCGAAATGTACTTGTCCCAGGGTTCTGCATGAAAACCGCGGGTGGTGCCACGTTGCTCGTTGAATGCCACATTGTTTTGCACCGGGTGGAAGTCCGGCAATCCAGCTGCCACCATTTTCTCCCGTTGCCAGTTCTCTTTAAACCAGCCCCGCGTATCACGATGTACGGGCATCGACACGAGTTTCAGTCCAGAGATTGCGGTGTCTTGCACTCGTAGTTGCATTGCCTCGACCATTAGCTAGCTGCCTTCATGGCATGAAGCTGCTGCCGATAACGAAGCTCGGTCTGCTCCTTAGCTGGTTCCCACCATGAACGATTCTGCTGATACCAGTGAATCGTGCGTTCCAGGCCCTGTTCCAAGTTCAGATATTGCGGTTCCCAGCCCAGTTCCGAGCGTAGCGCTGACGCATCGATGGCATAGCGCAGGTCATGCCCTGGACGGTCTGGGACCAGTTCAAAGTCATCGGTATCACGGCCCATGAGGCCAAGGATCATGCCCAGCACTTCCAGGTTGCTCTTCTCACCGTCGGCGCCAATCAGATAAGTGCGTCCAGTGTCGCCTACTTCAAGGATGCGTTGCACGGCAGAGGAATGATCACTCGCGTGGATCCAATCGCGCACGTTCTTTCCAGACCCATAGAGCTTGGGTTTAGCGCCCGCCAGTATGTTGGTGATCTGTCGAGGAATGAATTTTTCAACGTGTTGATACGGCCCGTAATTGTTTGAGCAATTTGAGAGCGTCGCTTCGATTCCAAAAGAACGAACCCATGCTTTGACCAGTAGATCACTACAGGCCTTAGTGGCCGAATAGGGACTTGAAGGATTGTAGGGCGTTGATTCGGTAAAACGTTGCGGATCATCCAACTGCAAGTCCCCATAGACTTCATCAGTGGAAACGTGATGCAGTCGCACCCCGTGGTGCCGCACTGCTTCGAGAAGTTCAAACGTCCCTAGAACATTTGAATTGAGGAATTTGCGAGGATCATGCAAAGAATTGTCGTTGTGGGTCTCTGCGGCAAAGTGCACTACCGCGTCATGTTGTGGCACGAGTTCATTGACCAGCACGTAGTCGCAGATATCTCCAGCGATGAAGTTCAGGCGCTTCTCACTAATTCCTTCAAAGGATTGGCGATTGGCGGCGTAGGTCAACTTATCAAGTACGGTGATTTCACTGTCGGAGTGCTCGATCATGTGGCGCACGAAGTTCGCTCCAATGAATCCTGCTCCCCCAGTTACAAGGATTCTTTTCATTTCACCAATGTATCCAGCAAGCTTTCAGCCACAGTAGGAACCTAGCAATTCTCGAGTATGACCACGCTGACGGTACTTGCTGACGCATCGATACGCTCGCTGATATGAAGGGGATCATTTTAGCTGGGGGTACCGGGTCGCGTTTGCACCCGATCACGCGCGGCATCTCAAAGCAGCTCGTGCCGGTCTTTGATAAGCCGATGATTTACTATCCGTTATCGACTCTGATGTTGGCGGGAATCAGAGATATCTTAATCATCACGACGCCACAAGATGCACCACAATTCCAAAACTTGTTAGGTGACGGGTCGCGGTTTGGCATTCAGCTCTCCTACCGTGTTCAGCCGAAGCCCGAAGGACTGGCCCAGGCTTTTCTCATCGGTTCAGAGCACATTGGCGACGAGGCCGTAGCGCTCGTCTTGGGCGACAACATCTTCTACGGTCCAGGATTTGGTACGCAATTACGTCACTACGCCAACCAACCGGGAGCCACCATCTTCGGATACTGGGTCAAAGATCCAGCAGCCTATGGTGTCGTGGAATTCGATAGCTCCGGACGGGCCGTCTCGTTGGAAGAAAAGCCGCTGGATCCCAAGAGCCACTATGCAGTTCCAGGCCTGTATTTCTACGATAATTCAGTGGTCGAGAAAGCCGCGAAGCTTCAGCCATCGGCCCGTGGCGAATTGGAGATCACTGATATCAACCGGCTGTATCTCGAAGACGGTCAGTTGAATGTCACCGTACTGGCCAGAGGTACCGCATGGTTGGACACCGGAACCTTTGATTCATTGAATGATGCTTCCAATTTCGTTCGCACCGTCGAGGCACGCCAGGGGTTGAAGGTCGGGGCGCCGGAAGAAGTCGCGTGGCGGCAAGGATTCATCGACGTTGATCAGTTGCGTGCCCTGGCGCACGCTCTGGGCAAGAGCGGCTACGGTGACTACCTGCTCCAGATCGCAGATCAGAACTTCCTTGACCCTCACCATTCAGACTTGTCTTCCGCGCTGTCTTGAACATCAATAAATTCGAAGCCGTACGTCCAAAAAAGCGACCCTCACAAAGGGCTCTAGTGCTAGTTAGCGTGCAAGGCGAAAAACAAGAAACTCAGGAAAGCATCACGTTCGCGTAGCTGCTCGGGAACAACTTCGGTCGGAGCATCCTTCACATAGGGCGGCTCCCACACACGATCTATGCTGAACCCACCGTCAAGCAATGCGCTGATCGTTTCGTGCAACGGCCGGTGCCAGTAGGTTAATTGCGCGAGCTTTCCGCCAAGGGTGATGTCATCGGTGTACTTGGTGAGTTTGAAGTAGTCGGTTCCCGGGTGATTAAAGGGATAGAGGATCGGATGATTCACCGAGAGAATCAACCGACCACCGGGCTTAAGTATCCGTCGGACTTCAGCCAGGGCAATACTCCAGTCAGGCAGATAGTGAAACACTAGTGATGCCACGGCATCATCAAATGAATCATCGGGATAAGGCAGGGGCTCGCCCAGACGCGCAATCTTGAGGTCCGCTTGAACGCCCAAGCGTTCCCGCGCAAGGTCAATCATGGCAGCACTGGCATCAAAGCCTGAGACCTGAGCACCGCGACGTAGTAATTGTTCCGTCAGTGGCCCGGCGCCACATCCGATATCGAGAATCCGACGGCCTGCAACGTCGCCCGCCAGCTCCAACATTGCTGGGCGTTCGTAGTACGCATTGAGCAGGCTGGTCTCATTTTCTGCAGAGTAGTCCCGGGCGAAGTCATCGTAGTTGCTCTCGGTAGACATCTGGATTCCTGTTCAAAATTTTTGGTTAAGCCTACCAATCCACGGCGCTCTTCCTCGCCTAATAAATCAACATCCAGAGGTATGGGAAATATTGAAGTTTGGCATCCCTAGCTTCAATTGAAATGCCACTCCCAGTGCGGTTACCTGCTTTCTGTGCTTCAAGTATCGTTTTGCCCAAAGCTTGTGCAGTTGAAGACCAAATTCACTTAGTCACAGAGAGAATCCCGTCATTCATTCGAAAATTTCAGGACCTCGGATTTTGGTGGCTCCTCACCTTCACCTCTTGGCTCGGCCTAGATCCTTTCTTGCAGCTCCAATGAGATTTCGTGAGAGATGTTGCAGTTCACATATTAGAATGAACACTGGAACGTTCAAGTTCCACACTCGCACAACGAATGATGAGGATAAATGAAAAACATCGTTCGGCGCTCGCTCTCTGTCATCGCGGCTTGCGCCCTCGCTTTTTCAGGTGTTTCAGTAGCTTCTGCTGCTCCGCAGCCAGCTGCTGCGCCAACTATCAGTGTCGCCGCAGCTAAGAAGACTGCGCCGGTCACTATCAAGACCATCGGCACCAAGACCGTCAAGGGAAATGCCAAGGCCACAATTAAGCCTAGCTATTCCAAGGTCAAGAACGTTCAGATCAAATCCGCTGTCCTGAAGGTTACCAAGGGTAAGAAGACGGTGGCCAAGAACAAGAAGTCAGTGAAGCTGGCAGCAGGTACTTACAAAGTCACCACCACCGTGAAGTACAAGTACAAGGGCAAGACTTCTTCGGTTTCCAAGACTCAGACCCTGCAGGTAAAGAAGGCTTCAACTTCAACCAAGCGTTCGGTGAAGATGAATGGCAAGTCCTACAACTGCCCATCGGGCTACCCAGTGAAGGGAAACCGCACCGGTAGCAAGAGTGAATGGAAGTACCACGTACCTGGTGGTCAGTTCTATTCCCGCACCAAGCCAGAAGAGTGCTTCAAAACCGAAGCTGATGCCCGCAAGGCTGGTTACCGCGCTTCGAAGCGCTAAACCCCTGACAGCGAGTCAGTACGCCTCGCGCATTACCGCATAAAGCATGCCCGGTCTTTTCCAGTGAAACGGAAAAGACCGGGCATGCTTCATTTTGTTCAATCTTCTAAAGACTAAAAGCAAAAAGGTTCGGTGCCCTTCCCCTGTCTGAGGAAGGGCACCGAACCATTTATAAGACGATGCTATGCGCGGCGACCGAGCTTAGCGAGCTACGGAACCGTCCACGTAGTCATCCGAGGATGCGTCCGAGATCCAGGAGAACAGCGAACGCAGTTCGCGGCCGGTGGTCTCGATTGGGTGAGCTTCACCCTTAGCACGCAGTTCCTTGAACTCTGGAGCGCCAGCCTTCTGGTCATCCATGAAGCGCTTTGCGAAGGCACCGGATTGAATGTCAGCCAGTACAGCCTTCATGTTTTCCTTCACCTCTGGGGTGATCACGCGTGGTCCGGAGACGTAGTCGCCGTACTCAGCGGTATCAGAGATGGACCAACGCTGCTTGGCGATGCCACCTTCCCACATCAAATCAACGATCAGCTTCAGCTCGTGCAGAACCTCGAAGTAAGCGATCTCTGGCTTGTAGCCAGCTTCGGTGAGAACTTCGAAGCCGTACTGAACCAGCTGCGAGGTACCACCACAAAGAACAGCCTGCTCACCGAACAGGTCGGTTTCGGTCTCTTCGGTGAAGGTGGTTTCGATAACACCGGCGCGGGTGCCACCGATGCCTGCTGCGTAGGACAGTGCCAGTTCCTTGGCGCCACCGGTGAAGTTCTGCTCCACTGCGATCAGGTCAGGGATACCACGGCCAGCTTCGAATTCGCGGCGTACGGTGTGGCCTGGAGCCTTAGGTGCAACCAGGGCAACGTCAACGTTTGCTGGTGGCTGGATGAAGCCGAAGCGGATGTTGAAGCCGTGGCCGAAGAACAGGGCGTTGCCCTCTTCAAGGTGCTCGGCGATCGACTCAGCGTAAACCTGAGCCTGAACCTGGTCTGGGGTCAGAATCATGATGACGTCGGCCCAGGCGGCAGCCTCGGCAACGGTGGAAACCTTCAGGCCTTCAGCTTCAGCCTTGGCGCGGGACTTGGAGCCCTCAGCCAGACCAACAACTACCTCAACACCCGAGTCGCGCAGGCTCAGTGCGTGTGCGTGACCCTGGGAACCGTAACCAATGATGGCTACCTTCTTGCCCTGGATGATTGAGAGGTCTGCGTCGTCTTCGTAATACAGATCAGCCACTGTAGTTCTCCTTATTTATGCTCTGGCTTATTAGCTCAATTTCTAAGCTAGATGCCAAGTATCTAAAATTTGTAGTTCGTGTCCGAAGAAGTCTTGAATGCCCTTAGGCGCTCAGGGTCTTCAGTGCTCTATCGCTCATGGACTTAGCGCCGCGGCCTACTGCCAGGGTGCCGGACTGGACGATTTCGCGAATGCCGAAAGTCTCCAGTACCGCCAACAGCGCTTCGATCTTTGCGGCATTGCCGGTGGCTTCTACCACCAGCGAGTCAGTGGACACGTCGATGACTGAGGCGCGGAAGAGCTCCGCAGCCTGGGTCACCTGCAGACGGGTGGTCGCATCGGCGCGTACCTTGATCATGATGTGGTCGCGCTGCACCGAGTTCTCCGGCAACAGTTCGACAATCTTGATGACGTTGATCAGCTTGTTCAGCTGCTTGGTCACCTGTTCGAGGGAATCTCCCTCGGCGTCCACTACCACGGTCATGCGGCTAATGCCGTCAATTTCCGTGGGGCCTACGGCCAGGGAGTGAATGTTGAAGGCACGGCGGGCGAAGAGGCTGGCTACTCGGGTCAGTACCCCGGGTACGTCTTCAACCAGTACCGACAGCGTATGCTTTGCCATGTTCTAGTCCTCTTCTTCCCATTCTGGGGTCATGCCACGGGCAATCTGAATCTGATCGTTGCTCACGCCCGATGGAACCATTGGCCACACCATCGAATCTGCCGAAACGACAAAGTCGATCACGACCGGACGGTCATTGATTTCCAAGGCCTTCTGGATGGTCGCATCAATGTCTTCGTCGCGTTCACAGCGCAGACCTACACAGCCGTAGGCGTCGGCTAGCTTCACAAAGTCAGGAACTCGTGCGGTGCCGTGTCCGGTGTTCAGATCCGTGTTGGAGTAACGGGAATCGTAGAACAGGGTCTGCCACTGGCGGACCATCCCCAGCGAGGAGTTGTTGATGACCGCGACCTTGATCGGAATATTGTTGATCACGCAGGTAGCCAACTCTTGGTTGGTCATCTGGAAGCAACCATCCCCATCAATGGCCCAGACCACGCGGTCTGGTTGGGCGACCTTGGCACCCATGGCGGCGGGTACCGAGTAGCCCATCGTGCCCAGGCCGGCCGAGTTCAGCCATGAGCGCGGACGCTCGTACTTGACGAACTGGGCAGCCCACATCTGGTGCTGGCCCACGCCGGCAACATAGACGCCTTCAGGACCGGTGAGTTCACCGATGCGCTGGATCACGTGCTGTGGCGCCGAGAGGCCGTCCTGAGTTTCGGTGTAACCGATCGGGTAGGTCTCACGCAGGCGCTTGAGCAGACCCCACCAGCTGGAAAGATCCTGCTGTGGTTCGTTCTCAAAGCGGGTTGCGCAGGCTTCCTGGAGCTGCGGGATGATTTCTTCCAGCGAACCCACGATTGGCACATCGGCCACACGGTTCTTGGAGATCTCTGCCGGGTCAATGTCAGCGTGAATCACCTTCGCATTAGGGGCGAAGGAGGAGAGCACACCGGTGACTCGGTCATCAAAGCGGGCGCCGAGGGTGATCAGCAGGTCCGACTGCTGCAGTGCGGTCACTGCGGAGACGGCACCGTGCATGCCTGGCATACCAACGTGCTGTTCGTGCGAATCTGGGAAGGCACCGCGGGCGGTCAGGGTGGTGACCACTGGCGCGTTAATGTATTCCGCAAACTCCTTGAGCTCTTCGTGGGCGTTGGCTTTGATGACGCCACCACCAACGTAGAGCACGGGACGGATGGCCCCTGCGATCAGCTTGGCTGCTTCACGAAGCTGCTTGTTGTGTCCTCGGGTCACTACGCGGTAGCCGGGAAGGTCTACCTTGGGCGGCCAGGAGAAGGTCATATCCGAGGTCTGGGCATCCTTGGTGATATCCACCAGGACCGGACCGGGACGACCGGTCTGGGCGAGGTAGAAGGCACTGGCCAGAGTCTTGGGAATGTCTTCAGCGTTGGTGACCAAGAAAGCGTGCTTGGTGATCGGCATCGTGATGCCGACAATGTCTGCTTCCTGGAATGCGTCAGAGCCAATGAAAGCGCTATTGACCTGACCGGTGATTGCCACCATTGGTACCGAGTCCATATTGGCATCGGCCAGTGCGGTGACGAGGTTGGTTGCGCCTGGTCCGGAGGTGGCGATGCACACGCCAACCTCCCCGCTCACCATGGCGAAACCCTGTGCGGCGTGGCCTGCACCCTGTTCGTGGCGGACCAAGACGTGGTTGATCTTGGTCGAATCCATCAGTGGATCATAGGTGGGAAGGATGGCCCCACCTGGTA
>Ga0308157_10001040_pt1 | contig 66666 bp, 64 predicted proteins | sample PhyBR1_FD_201035 | JGI IMG/M metagenome (GOLD analysis project Ga0308157, IMG submission 201035) | Phyllosphere microbial communities from UC Gill Tract Community Farm, Albany, California, United States - DLSLB.R1 | ecosystem: Host-associated > Plants > Phyllosphere > Unclassified | place: USA... | reverse complement strand
ATAGGGACAGCAGTGGAAATCCTTTTTTATAAAGATTTTGAATGGCCCGGAAATGGAGAGAATCTTTATAAAAAGATTGTAACGGACAGCCCGGTCCCGAAAGATCCTGACGGATTAGCCCGCCCATCTTGAGGGAATTGTCCTTATTTCTATCCCCATTTAAAACCTGTAACCAAACGAAACACCCGAACGAACCCCAAGCCATTTGGAATCCAATGCGATTACCGCCCCGGAAGCGTCGGTCCTGACCGTGTAATCGAATAATGTGATATCCAAATCCTGAATATCTTCATTAAGCTGATTTTGTTCGTAAGCGGTAAGCGGTCTTCCTGATTTCCCTACGATCGTTCCTGTTGCGCCTCCATAGTGACCACCTATAAACCAAACATCCAATACCCAATTATCTTTTTTACCTAAAAGCCATTGAGCACCAATCATTAGCCCAACATTGTTTGAGTTTGTCTTCCCGGAAAAGGCAATCGGAATTTTTTCACCTTTGTGCGCAGGATCTTCTGATGTATAGTTGTAAGTTATATTATCGATATTAAAATGGGAGTATCTATAATATGGAGCGATATAGAATCCGTGACCATACCCACGCCCAAGATATATTCTCGGCTCAAGCGTGAAATTACTCCCGCTCATCTTCAGGTTGGTAACATTATCGTCTTTGATGTACTGGTCTACAAGCGGCACCTGGCCGGTGGGAATAAACCCGTAAGAAACCTGAATACCCAATCTCTTTGTAATGGTTCTTTCGTAAGCAAACTGAAAATTCCTGAAAATAACTCCGGTGAGATTCATTTTTACAAGATTTCTTTTTTCATCCGTTTGCGGGTTTTGTTCCTGAGCTCTCATAGAGAAAGAGCAAAACAATATCAAAATAACACATAATCTATTCATAACTTTTAAGCTTTTTATCAAATATAAAAAATATCTGAATAACTTATAATTATAAATGATTATTTTAACCGAATGCTTAAAAAATAGTCTTCTAACAGTTTTCTTTGCGATGTAGTGAGATTTGCGACAGGATGATAGTTGATGTAAGAAGGCAAAGGCATCTCTTTGTTTTTAACGGTTTCTACCGATTTTCTTATTGCGTTTTGCTTTATGTCATTATTATATGTACCCCACTCGGAGAAGTTGAGATATTCTCTTCCTTCATTGATGTGATCTTTAACCGCCCAGGAAATCGGAGCGACATATGCATAATCCGGATAAACTGTCTCATCAGAATGACAGTCATAGCAAGCATTTTTCAATAATGAACGGACATTTTGCGGTGTTTTATAAATGTCTGCAAAATTATTTTTTTTGTCAACAGGTTTATTTTCCCTGTCGATGGGAATTAACTGTATAGCCAAAAAAGCTAAGGCTACCCACAAAATTATCTTTTTCAATTGACTGGCTGTTCTTCTTTGGTTAAATCCCAATTCTCATTAATTTCCCACATCGGACGAATATTGACCTTGGTCATTACATCCTTGTCTCCTGCTTTTCTATAAAGATAGACATCTTCCGACAAGGTTTCTGTGGCAAAATCTGAACTGTCCCAGAAACCGTTTTCATTATTATCCACCAAAATTCTTAATTTATAAGAAGCCGGTTTAAGATTGGTAAACTTTATTAATGGCTCACTGGTATATTTTTGATAAACGGGTTCATTCTTATCATCAAGCAACTGAATCCAGAATTTATGCTCAGGCTTATTGACCAGATTTACTGTGAAACTTCCGAATTCCTCCGGCTTGGCGGCTTCAAAATCAAAACGAACGCTTTCGCTTAATCTGTTATAAAAAGAAATCACTGTATTTTTCGGGACCGTAAGCTTATATTTTTTCCCAACGACAAAATCCGATTTTACAATTACCTGGGTAGAATCTAACTCGGAAATCTTTGCCGTGAAGTTCTGAGCAATACTATCTGACTCCAGTTTCCAGTTTTCCGGCTGAATTTTATTGATGATATAATTAGAAGAAAATCTGAAGTCTGAACCTGGCGCAAGCTTGTTGGAGAAAGGATTCGAAACCGTCATATCTTCCTTTGCCGGCTTTTTGTAAAATACAGAAACCGTATCCTGTTTTGTTCCTGTGTCATAAGAAAATTTAAGGTTTTCACTAACGGCAGCGCCTATGTTTTCTTTTCCTGCATCAAACCAAATCTTCACAGAATCTGATTTGGCTTTGTGAGTTACTTTATAATCCGAAGGCTTATCACCAACAGCTTTCACAATCACTTTATCAGGATTTCCGTCGAAAGTCATTAACACGCCACCGGTAGAAATTGCCATTTCTTTGTATTTAACCGGTTTTTTTGATGCAAATGTTTTTAGTTTAAGCCCTGAAATACTGCTCTGCAGATCAATAGTCTCTTTCTGAAAAGCTATACTTTCCTTTCCCGGATCAAAAATTGAATTTCCGTTTTCATCATCAAATCCGACAATTATATATTTTCCCGGTGTAAGATAATTTAGCTCAAAATAGCCATCAGGATCAGCTTTGGTTATATAATAGGGCTTCTGGCGGTAATCCATAGAATCTTTAGCCTGATAAAGTCCTATTACGAGGTTCCTTTCTTTACCTTCCGAGTTTTTCTCACTACCCAAGGCATCAGAAATAGTTCCGCTGATGTAAAGATCGTCAATCTTATCTCCTGTAGAAAATGCAAAATTGAAATAAGGCAAAGGATTACTTTCGTTAAGATCCACCACAGAGTTTCCGAAGTTGAAATTGTAAGTTGTATTGGCTTGTAATGTATCTTTCCACTGTATCCGGAGGTATTTATTCCCCATAGATGAAGGAATAATCTTGGTGTATTTAATCGGTGGAGAAATAATCAGATTCTTATTGACATCCTTCAGCGTGATATATTCATCAAAATCGATTCTTAATTCTTTAAGATCCCTCGGAACATTAATCCTTGTAGTATCGATATTTGAACCAACCATTTTCGGAGGAATGGTATCCTTATCACCACCAACGGGCGAACCAACTCTGGCACAACTTACCAAAACCAACGCCGAAAAAAGCCAAAGAAGAAACTGCTTCATTATTATATATAGATGTTTGAAATTAGATTTCAGAACTTAGACCAAAATCTTAATTGACAAAAATAAGCAAACTAAAGAGATGTTGCTATCTAAAATATTTTAAAACACAAGGAACACCAAGTTTTTTTGAAATGATTGCAAACATTTTAAGGCACAAAGTTTTTGACTTCGTTTAATTTTTAATTTTCGTTGATTTTACTAGAAACAAAAAATGAGTTTTACGATTAAAACTCATTGTAGATATATTTAAGAATGTCTTTATCCGCTTCAGTGATTGGGATTTTTCTCCGTTCCATGGCTTTTTCCGCCACTTCGTAGGACTTCTCTAATTTGAATTTCTCATCACCTTTCATTCCGCCCCAGGAAAAATTTTCAACTAAATTAGGAGGAAAGCCAGATTTGAAAATATTAGCCGCTACGCCAACCACAGTTCCGGTATTCAGCTGTGTGTTGATAGCAGTTTTGGAATGATCTCCCATAATCAGTCCGCAAAATTGTAATCCGGTATCCAGGAATCTTTTTTTCTTATAATTCCATAGCTTTACAGAAGCGTAATTATTTTTCAGATTGGATGAATTGGTATCCGCACCAAGATTACACCACTCGCCGATGACCGAGTTTCCGACAAAGCCATCGTGACCTTTATTGGAATAACCAAAAATCACAATATTATTGACCTCACCACCTACTTTAGAATGCGGCCCAATCGTTGTTCCGCCATAAACTTTAGTTCCGAGATTGATTTTTGAATCCTCACAAAGAGCTAATGAGCCCCGGATGTGGGAACCTTCCATAATCTCTGCATTTTTCCCGATGTAGATTTTGCCGGTTTTACAGTTAAGCGTAGAGAATTCCACAGACGCGCCTTCTTCGATAAAAAGATTCTGGCTGTCCCCAATGAAGCCGTTCGTGGCCGAAAGTTCCCGCGATTGTCTACCTTTGGTTAATAACTCGAAATCGAAATCAATCGCTTTATCATTGTAAGAAAAAATATCAGTTGGTTTTTCTATAAAGAACAATTTCTCGTGGATATCCGTCATTTTATTGATCTGATTCAGCGAGAAGTTTTCCATATTGATATTTGCCGCAATCACTTCATTGTCATAAACCAATGCTTCGCCAGGCTGCAATGCTTTGATTTGTTTAAGCACCTCAGCGGAAGGAAAAAAATTGGGAACAATGAAAAGACTTTGCTTGGGTTCCGGTTTCCGGAATTTATCCTGTAGATAATTTTCAGTAATATAAAAAACTTCGTTGATTTGCAGTAATTTCTGCCATCTTTCTGAGAAAGTCAGGATTCCCATCCGCATTTCTGCAACAGGTTTTGTGAAAGTGAGCGGAAGAAAATCCTCCCAATATTGTGCGTCTGAAAATACTAATTGCATCTTTGTTGATAGTTGTCAGTTGATAGTTGTCGGAAGCAAATCCAACCTTGCACAAAAATAATAAAAAAACCTCCCGGAAACTCCGAAAGGTTTTAATATTTCTAAAAAACTGCTGTTATTACTTAGCGAATTTTTTGTATTTGTTCATAAACTTATCAACTCTACCGGCAGTATCTACCAATTTGGTTTTACCAGTGTAGAAAGGGTGAGAAGTTGAGGAGATTTCCATTTTGATCAAAGGATATTCCTGTCCTTCGTACTCGATAGTATCTTTAGTTTCAGCTGTAGATTTGCAAAGGAACATTTCGTCGTTACTCATATCTTTGAAAACTACCAATCTATAATTTTCCGGGTGTATGCCTTGTTTCATTTGAATATACTTTTTTTTAATTATCAAATGTCACCTTTCGGTTTCATTTTCAGAAGTTTAAAATTTGTTATAACATGAGAATCGGATGTAATGGATCCTAACTCTGGTTTTGAGGATGCAAAAATATGAAAAGTTTTTTATTCTGCAAATATTTCCAATTAAATTTAACCAATTGAAAATAATAAGACTTTCAAATTCATCATAATTATCAGTTTTTAATTTAAACATAAAATAAATCATAATATTTATCATCAATACAATAATAAAAACTTATAAATATTGCTCTAGTAAAATTCTTTCTATATTTTTATCCCAAACTAAAATTTTAAACTCTATGGCAAAATTATCATCAGATGACTACAACGCCGCTATACTGAACTGGAGCCTGGCTAAATCCAATTATTCCCAGATTCAAACCCTTATTGCGCCTCAGAACGTATTCACGCTTTATCCGGCACAGATCCAGTGGCTTGTTGACAATAATGATTCCGAATCCTACTTCCGTGTGGATATCGGTGTGTATAGCAACCAGCTGATACTCATCCTGGTTCCGAGAACCAGTACAGGAGATGTGAAAATATTGCGGGAATATGAATATGCCGTGTTAGGAACTCTGGACAATGACCTGCTTCTGAGCCAGACCAAGACCTACACGCTTACAAATAATTATATCCTGTCCAGAGACCTCAAGAAAAATAAAAATGACACGGATATTAATTTCCCCATCCTGGATCAGCCGGCCACCGGCCAGCAAGTGGCCGTAGAAGAGATCGAATCCTGGAGAGAAAACGGAATGGACTGGCTAAGCCTGGAATCCAGCGAATTTAATGGTCAAAGGATATTCAACAGTTTTTTTGTGCCGAAGGAAGATCTTTTGCAAAACCAGGAAGATGCTACAAGCATTGTTTGTGCTTTTGGGCTGAAGCCTTCCGCGGTTTACCAGAGATTACTCCCTACCCTGATCTTTATCTCTTGTTTTGATACTGCAAGTCTTGTGGATATTGCGACAAAAGTTCCTTCCAATACTTATGACTGGTCCAAACCTCAGCCGCCTTATAACGCTTCAACACTGAGCTGATAATTACCGTGGAAGAATTTTATGACATTTCCGGGAATGTATCCGTAACCATACTTGCCGCTGCGGTAATTATTGCCCTTCGAAAATTCAGAACGCTTTCTGAAAATGAAAAGTGGTACCTATATTATATTGCCTTTATTGCGGTTATAGAAGCTATATCTTATTCTATCACTTACTGTGAACTGGCGTTGTCGAAAGCTACCCTTTATCCAGTTTATATTGCCGGAGAATTCTTTGTGGTAACGGGAATTTTTCTGAAAAAGCTAAAGATGCCAAGATATTGTTTTTTCCTGACCGCATTGATAAGCCTTTTTATTTTGCTTGCAGACAAACTGATACCTGGCTATATCAATGATTTTTCTAAGGCTTTCTCAAATATCGGAATCATTGTGCTTGCCATGTTATCATTATTATCGGAAATAAGAAAAGGCGACGGCAAAGATCGTTTTCTGAATGTTGATAAAATGCTTTTCCTGTATTTCTCGGTAAGTATTTTCATATTTGTTTTCCAGTATCAGCTTTTCAAACTTCCTCCGGAGTATTTTGGTACGATCTGGGTGATCAATAATGTAATGCTGTGCGTATTTTATAGTGTAATCTTATATACATTCTTAAAATTAAAGAAGTAAAACTAAATATCATTTTCCTCGCATTGATGATTATCGTATTGATGATCATCATCGCCTTTATATTATTAGCATACCGAAGTTTTGTAAAAAGAATTGTTGCAGAAAAAGACGCTCAGCTCCTTGCTGAAATAGAACACCAAAAAGAGCTGACCCTGGAAAACATAAAAGGACAGGAAGACGAAAGAAAAAGAATTGCCATATCCGTTCACGATGACATTGGTAACAGGCTGAACATTCTCTCACTCTGGCTCAATAATCTTGATGCCGGAAACCGTGAAGAGACACAAAAGATCATCACAGCACAGATTACGGAACTGGTGGATTCTACAAGGAATATTTCACATTCGTTATATCCTGTCAATCTGGAGAAGTTAGGTCTTATTTTATATCTTCAGGAACTGGTTACCAATCTGTCATCCAGAATCCATGTAGAGCTGAGGATCGACCCGGCCTACAAAAAGAAAGATAATTTTACAGAAGTCCAAATTTATAGAGTGATCCAGGAGTTTACGTCCAATGTTATAAAACATTCTGACGCAAAAGAAGTCAGCATCTATCTGAGAAATCATAATAAATATCTGTCACTGATCCTTTCAGACAACGGACAAAGCTTTGATTACAAAACATCAAAAAAAGGAATGGGCCTGAGAAACATAGAATCCAGAATAATTTCTCTGAAAGGTTTTTATAAATGGAAAAACACAATAGGCAAAGGAAGCCGGCTAATCATAAACATCCCTCCGCATTATGACTGAAAAAATAAAAATTGCTCTTGTAGATGATGAACAGCTCATCCTGGAAGGCATCAAAATACTGCTCTCCATGGAAAATAAATTTTCTGTAGACTTTTTGGCTACTGAAGGCAGCCAGCTTCTGGAATATCTTGAGAAAACGGATCAGCAAAATTTTCCGGATCTGATAATGGTTGACATCCAGATGAAACCAATGGATGGCTTCGAACTAACCGAACTTCTGAAGAAAAAATATCCGGATCTCCGGATCATTATTCTCTCTTCCCACTATAAAAGCAGTGTGCTGGGCTATATGATCAAGCTCGGTGTTTCCGCTTTTCTTCCGAAAAATTCCAGCAAAGCTGTTTTTATAGAAGCTATAGAGACCGTGCATAAAAACGGAATGTACTTCACGAAAGAAGATCACGAGATGCTGCTTTCCTACATGAATACGCCCGCAAGGAAAAAGTCGCTTTTTGATAATGAAGAAACCTTATCTGCCCGCGAAAAAGATGTGGTGAAGCTCATCTGCCAGGAAAAAACCAATCAGGAAATTGCAGACATTCTGTTTCTGAGTCCCAGAACTGTGGAGAGCCACAGGCAGAGAATCCTGGATAAAATAGGCGCCAGAAACACTGTAGGGATTGTGATCTATGCAATCATTAACGAAATTTATTCGCTGCAGATTAAATTGTAAATTCCGTATTTCTACTCTATTGCTGTTCAGTAATTTGTTATTTCTTTGACATTAGAAACTAAACTTGTTGAGATGATGTCCTCAAAATTAGAAATAGTCAATTCCACAGATTACATTATCACAGGAAAGATATCGTATATGTTCGTGCTTTTTTCCTGTCACTTCTTTTTCGTCAAACCAAAGAAAAAATGGGAAGCCGACAAAAGAAAAGGCTGGCCTATCATAGAAGTTTCCGCAAAAGTGAGAACACCGCGAGGTACTTTTATGGCAAAACCTTACATCTCTCTTGGCACCAACAAAGGAAATTTTGAAGTCATACAGACCAGAGAAAATGTTTTTAAAGTGGTGCGCACGGCCAAAAATGCTCAGAGAGTCAGCCCTATATCATACATCGGCAATTTAATTCTGAATCAGTTCTAATAACCAACCAATTCATATTTTTTGATCCCGGCAAAACATTCTGTTTTCCGGGATCTTTTTTTATCACAATACGTAGAAATACTGAATTTAAAAATTGGTAGTTTACGCTCTATGAGCGAGCTTCTGATATATCTAAATTTGCAATGTCAGTTAATCACAAAGACTGATATTTACAAATACAACACGTTCTAAAAACTACTATCGATGAAAACCTTCAGATGATTCTGAAATCAGATTAAGCAGCCGCCTTTCATACTTTGATGGGCGGTTTTTTATTTACTTTTAAATCGATTAATAGCATTCACTGTAAAATCCGAGAGAACCAAATTTCCACTGATTGCCGCTCTTTCCGACAACAAACTGTCCCAATGTTCGGTTCCTTTCCAGAAAATTTCTTTCAGCTTAGCCATTGCTTCCGGATTGGATTGGGCTAATTTTTCTGCCAGCAGGTCGATTTCCGCATCCATTTCTTCCGGGGTTTCATACACATCCTGATACATATTTTTTTTTCTTGCCCATTCTGCGGAATAAAATTCGGTGGCATTGATGGCCAATTGGGCAAAAGACGAAGTCCCTATTTTTTTCTCTACAACCGGCCCAATCACGAAAGGCCCGATCCCAACAGCCAATTCGCTGAGTTTTACCGAAGCATTTTCTGTTGCAAAAGTATAATCTGCTGCGCAGGCAATTCCAACACCGCCACCGACGGCTTTTCCGTGGATTCTGGCAATAATCAGTTTTGGTGATTTTCGCATCGCATTGATAACATTCGCAAAACCAGAGAAAAAAGTTTTCCCGGTTTCGAAATCTTTGATGGAGATCAACTCGTCAAAAGATGCGCCTGCACAGAATGCTTTTTCGCCTCCGCTTTTCAGAATAATAACTTTGACTTCATCATTTTTACTGAGGTCATTAATTTCTTCTACCAGATTTTTAAGTTGAGAACTCGGCATAGAGTTGCTTTGCGGATGAAAAAACTCAATGGTTCCTATTCCGTTTTCTATGGTTGATTTTACGTAAGCTTCCATTGATTAATATTATAATTGCATAAATAAAAGATTTAAAACATCGAATCGCCATCTTTTTATCTTTATTCTTGTTTCTTGTTTCTAAAGTTTATTCCTGATTCAATTTCTTCACCATTGTCAGAATCGTTGCAATCGCTACAGTCTCTCCGGTTTCATCATAAACGTCGACCAACCAACGAACGATTCCTTTTGCAATATCTTCCTCGTCCCGCTTCTCCTGATTTATTTTTTCTTTACACGTAAACCTCACGCCAATCGTCATTCCAGGATAAACAGGTTTTACGAAACGGCATTCGTCCAAACCGTAATTGAGTAAAACCGGGCCTTTTCTTGGGTCAACAAATAACCCTGCTGCTTTGCTCAGAATGAAATAACCGTGCGCTACTCTACCTTCGAAGATTGTTCCCTCCAAAGAGGTTGCGTCCATATGCGCATAGAAATTGTCACCGGAAACATTGGCAAAATTCGTGATATCAGATTCTGTAACAGTATGTTTCGCCGTGACATAAGTTTCTCCGACTTTCAGCTCTTCAAAATGTTTTCTGAACGGATGAATATTGTCTTCCCATTGCTTTCCGCCGTATTGATATTGTTGTGTGACATGCGTTAAAGTCGTCGGCGAACCTTGGATTGCAGTCCTTTGCATGTAATGAAGAACACCGCGTTTTCCGCCCATCTCTTCGCCACCTCCCGCTCTTCCAGGACCGCCATGAATTAGCATTGGCAAAGGTGAACCGTGACCGGTGCTTTCTTTGGCACAATCTGAATTGAGAATCAAAATCCGACCGTGCATAGACGCTGCTCCGATGACGAAATCTCTTGCAAAATCGTCATCAGCCGTAACTACCGAACAGCAAAGTGAGCCTTTTCCCATTCTCGCCAACTCAATCGCTTCCTCCAGATTATGGTAAGGAATCAAAGTACTGACCGGTCCGAAAGCTTCGATATTATGACAATCTGTATATTTAAACGGATCCGAATTCAGGAATAAAATCGGGGAAATGAATGCGCCTTTGTTTTTATCAGCGCCTTTTACCTCAAAATTATCCAGATTTCCAAACACGATTTCCTGCGTTTTGGATAATTCCTGAACTTTCTCAGAAACTTCCTTTACCTGATCTTTATTTGCCAATGCTCCCATTCTCACGCCTTCTACATTTGGGTCGCCGATGATAACTCCGGAAAGTCTTTGTCCAAGCGCCATCTGAACATCTTCCACCAAATTGGCCGGAACTAACAATCGTCTGACTGCCGTACATTTCTGACCTGCTTTGGTCGTCATTTCGCGGGTTGCTTCTTTGATGAATAAATCAAACTCTGCTGTTCCCGGTTTTGCATCTTCTCCTAAAACCATTGCATTCAAAGAGTCTGCTTCTAAATTAAAAGGCACAGATTCTTCAATAATTTTCGGATGCGCTTTCAGCATTTTTCCTGTGGAAGCTGAACCTGTAAAGGTCACCACATCTTCCATTGTCACATGATCCAAGATTCCGTTGGCCGAACCGCAAATGAGCTGCAGACTTCCTTCTGGTAAAATTTGGGAAGCAATGATTTCTTTAACCACAACTTCGGTCAAAAAACTAGTTGCCGTTGCCGGTTTCACAATCGCCGGAACGCCCGCCAAGAGATTCACTGCAATTTTCTCCAACATTCCCCAAACAGGAAAATTGAAGGCATTGATGTGAATCGCAACGCCACGTTTCGGTGTACAGATGTGATGGCCGATGAAAGTTCCTTCTTTGGAAAGTTTCACCGCATCACCGTCTATATAATAAGGTAAATCCGGAAATTGTCTTCTAAGAGATGCATTTGAAAATAAATTTCCAATTCCGCCTTCGATGTCTACCCAGGAATCTGCTTTAGTTGCGCCGGTTGCCCAACTCACTTTATAGAAAGTTTCTTTCTTTTCCAAAAGATGAAAAGCAAGTTTCTTCAGCATTAATCCTCTTTCCTGAAAAGTTAATTTCCGAAGAGCCGGACCACCAACCTTTCTGGCGTAATCCATCATTTCGCCAAAATCCAAACCTTTGGACGTTGCCGTTGCTACCAATTCTCCATTGATAGAATTATATAAAGCCTGCCCTTCTCCCTCACCTTTTATCCATCTGCCGAGCGCGTAATTTTCTAGTTGCATTTTTTCTGTATTAAGTATTATGTAAAATGTACAAAGTAGAATGTGAAGTTAAATGTACTTTTTACCTTGTACATCCTACTTTTAACAACTAATTAAACTTTCTCAATAATCACCGCAAAACCTTGTCCTAAGCCGACGCACATTGTTGCCAGTGCATATTTTTTATTCTGGTTATGAAGTTCATACATTGCAGAATTCAGGATTCTTGCGCCGCTCATTCCGAGAGGATGTCCGAGTGCAATTGCGCCGCCATTCGGATTGATTCTGGAATCGTTGTCATCCAGTCCCCACGCTCTGATGCACGCTAAACTTTGCGCTGCAAAAGCTTCATTCAATTCAATTATATCCAAATCATTAAATGTCAATCCTGCTTTTTGCAATGCCAATTCAGCGGCTTTTACAGGACCAATTCCCATAAATTTAGGTTCAACTCCGACAACTGAGCTGGAAACAATTCTTGCTTTTGGGGTTAATCCAAATTCTTTAACCGCATTTTCCGAAGCCAACAAATTGACAGCAGCGCCGTCATTCAGGCCGGAAGCATTTCCTGCTGTTACCGTTCCATCCTTTTTGAAAGCCGTTCTTAATTTTGATAAACTGTCAAGTGTTGTATCGTTTTTAGGAAATTCGTCTTTATCGAAAATCAAATCATCACCTTTTCTCTGAGGAATATTAACAGGAACAATTTCCTGAGACAATCTTCCGTTTTCCTGTGCAACTTTAGTTTTTTGCTGAGAATTAAAAGCAAACAAATCCTGGTCTTCACGGGAAATATTATTTCTCTCAGCCAAGTTTTCTGCTGTTTCACCCATCGCATCCACACCGTACATTTCTTTCATCTTCGGATTGATGAATCGCCAACCGAAAGTCGTATCGTAGATTTTTGCATCGCCCCCAAAAGGACTTTCCGATTTTGAAATGACCAATGGTCCGCGCGTCATATTTTCAACACCGCCGGAAATCATCAAATCAGCGTCGCCAACCTGGATTGCTCTTGCTGCATTAATCGCTGCAGACAAACCAGAAGCGCAAAGTCTGTTGACCGTTTCGCCTGGAACGTGATAATCCAAACCGGACAGCAAAGCCGACATTCTTGCGATATTTCGGTTGTCCTCCCCCGCCTGATTAGCACAACCTAAAACCACATCGTAGATTTTACTTTGGTCGATATTTGGATTTCTTTCCAATAATTTTTTGATGACAAAAGCCGCCATATCATCGGGACGAACGGAAGATAAGCTCCCTTTCAGTTTTCCGATTGGCGTCCGGACGCCGTCTATTATATATACCTGGTTCATAATTTTTTATCGCAAAGGCGGTAATTTATTTTTAATTTATTATACTTAAAAGTCGCAAATAGTGAAATTAATATAATTTTTAAATCATAAATTATTTACAACTCTTTTCACATTATCTTTATAAAAATCAGTTCTAAAATTCATTAACAATCCAAGCTTACATCCTGTCATTTTCAAATATGTAAGAATTTGAGCTTTATGGAATATCATTAAGTACTTCAACTGTTTTGATTTCTATAATTAATTTGTTTTCTACTAATAAATCTATCTTGTACGCATTTTCAATTTTCAAATCATCATAAATAATTGGCAAATATTTTTGCCTTTCAACTTGCAAGCCGCCTTTTTAATATCGTGATAAAGACACTGTTCATAAACATTTTCAAATAATCCGGCTCCAAGTTTTTTGTAAATATTAAATCCTAAATCAACAATGATTTTTGTTAATTCGTTTTCATTCATTTGTATTTTGTTTAATTTTAATTCATCAAGGAAAATTTGCGACTTAAAAACATTTCAAATTTCCATACTTTTGCGCCTTTGCGTTTAAATCCCATACAATTTTTTATTCTGTCTCGCTAAATTTCTGATAATCGGACTGCATCTGTACCGGTCTTCGTGATAGAAATTATAAAGTCCATCTAATTCTTTCTGTAAATTTTCTAAGCCGAATTCATCTGCCCATTTTAGCAATCCTTTTGGATAATTCACGCCTTTTGTCATTGCCAGATCAATGTCTTCTGCGGAAGCAATATTTAAGAAACAAGCATCTGCAGCTTCGTTCATCAGCATTATTAAGATTCTTTTGAAAATCGATTCTAATAATTCCTGATTTTCATTGGGTTTTGGCTGCTCAGCATTTTGAGAATAATCATAAAATCCTCTTCCGGATTTCTTTCCGAAAAATCCAGCTTCGAATAATCTTTTCTGTGTAAAAGATGGTTTGAATCTTGGGTCATAGAAGAATTCTTTGAAGACACTTTCCGTCACTCGATAATTGACATCGTGACCAATGAAATCCATCAATTGAAAAGGTCCCATTTTGAAGCCTCCCAAACTTGTCATTGCAAAATCAATGGTTGCACAGTCCGCAATTCCTTCTTCCAGAATTCTAATTGCTTCGCCGTAAAATGGTCTGGCCACACGATTTACAATGAATCCGGGCGTATCTTTTGCAATCACGGGAAGCTTTTTCCAGCTTTCTACTAAAGTTTTCGTTTTTGAAACTAAAGCTTTATCCGTTTGAACTGCAGGAATTACCTCAACTAAAGCCATCAACGGCGCAGGATTGAAGAAATGAATTCCAATCACGCGATTTGGTTTTTGACAAGCAGATGCTATGGATGCAATCGATAAAGATGAAGTATTGGTTGCCAGAATACAATCTTCTGAAACCAAGCTTTCCAATTTTTGAAATAAGTCTTTTTTAATTTCTAAATCCTCGATAATCGCTTCGATGATTAATTCTGACGCGTTCAGTTCTGATAACTTATCGCTTAATCTGATATTGTCGAAATAAGTTTCCGCCTCTTCGAATGTCATTCTCCCTTTCTCAGCCAATTTCTGGAACTGCGTTTCGAGATTTTGTCCGGCTTTTTCTATAGCAATCGGATTGGTGTCATACAACAAAACCTGATTCCCGGCTGTTGCCAAAACCTGCGCTATTCCGCTTCCCATTGCTCCGCTACCAACAATTCCTATTTTCATTTTTTTATAAAATCTCTTTTTTGAGCGCAAGGTGCGCAAAGTTTTTTTACTATCAAATGTTTTTAAGTTCGCAAAGGCGTAAACTTAGCCAAGAACTCAAAGACTTATTATAAATCTAACAACTATAAATCATCAAATAATAAATATCTAATGGCATTTAAAATAATCAAAAGGTTCTTTGCAATCATCGCATTGGTATAATGCTTTGCATGCAGTGGAACCGAACTGGCTTACCAAATGAGTCTGTTTTGAGCCACAAAGCGGACACTCGACCTCATTTGTTTTTGAAAATAATTCATCATTATTTTTTGAGTAAACTGGTGGCGCAATGCCGTAAGCTTTCAGTTTTTGCTTTCCTTCTTCCGTCATCCAATCGGTGGTCCAAGCCGGACTTAATCGATTGGTTAATTTAATATTATTGAATCCTTTTTCAATCAGTTTCATTCTGATAGCCATATTAATCATCGATGTTGCGGGACAACCGGAATAAGTTGGTGTCACAATCACTTCGATTTCATCTTCATTGATTTTGACATCGCGGATGATTCCCAGATCCAAAAGATTGAGAACGGGAACTTCCGGGTCGGGAACCTCTTCTAATATTTGCCAGATATGCTCTTCTGTAAGTAACATTCTTATTTTATCATCCGTCGTTTTCCAAACCTCACAGGTTTTAAAAAACCTGTGAGGTTTATTCAATAATTACCATTCCATATTAGGATAAGTGCGTTGCATCATTTGCATTTCGGCCAAAATGTAACCCATTTTCTCGGTATGTTTGCCGTCCTTTCCGCCAATTAGTTTTCTCGATTTATCGAATTCGATTGTCAAAGTGGCTTCGTTCAGGATTTCCAAAACCTTAGCTTCCCATTTGGTCCGGAAATTCCTTATATCAGGAATCATATTTTGTTCAATTAATTCCAATTCCCAGTTGGTTGGAATGAACATTTCGTCTGTGAAATCAACCAAATCATTAACTGACTTTTGGATTCTATTATGACTTTCTTCTGTTCCGTCGCCCAAACGAATCATCCACTCACTGCTCCATTTTAAATGATAAGTTACTTCTTTCAAAGATTTCTCAGCAATGGAAGCGAGTTTCAAATCGGAATGATTTTTCAGTTCACTTAATAGCAAGTGATGATAGGCATCGAAGAAAAACTGCCTCGTAATCGTATCTCCAAAATGTCCGTTTTCTTTTTCAACTAAAAGCAGATTCCTGAACTCTCTCTCATTTCTAAGGAAAGCCAAATCGTCTTCAGTTTTCCCTTCGTTCTGAATCTCGGCTGCATATTGATAATAATTGGAAGCTTCTCCCAACAAATCCAGAGCAATATTGGACATTGCAATATCCTGCTCCAAGACTGGTCCTTTTCCGCACCATTCGCATAGACGTTGCCCGAGAATAAGACTTGTATCTGCAAGATGCAGGAGATAATTGAGCCAGTTTTTTTTATTGTTTTCCATTTGTTTAGAATACAAAGGTTTTATTTTAATTAAGTTTCTATTGTGTTTTTTATGATAAATATTATTCTATGTTGAATCTGCAGCCCGACTTGAGCGGAGCTCATTTTTTGAAAAGGACTTAGCCTCGGCAAAAAATAGCGGGAGCGGAAGGCGGATTAAGCTGCCATAAAAAATCATATTACATATTTTTAACTTCTTCCGGAACGTGGTAGAACGTTGGATGCCGGTAAACTTTGTCTTCTGAAGGCTCATAAAACGCCTCGGAATCATCGGGATTGGTGGCGTGGATGTGCTTGGATTCTACCACCCAAATGCTGACACCTTCCATCCTTCTCGTGTAAACGTCTCGTGCGTTCTGGATTGCCATTTCTGCATCAGCGGCGTGAAGGCTGCCGACATGTTTGTGGTCCAAACCTTGTCGGCTTCTAATAAAAACCTCCCAAAGCGGCCATTCTGTATTTTGCATAATATTATTTATTGAGCTTTAATTTTTATCGCAAAGGCGCAAGATTTTTGTTTTTTCATTCTGTTTTAAGTTGCAAAGAATGAAATTTCGAATTAAGTTTTGCGACTTAAAACATAGATTTGTCAAATTAATTGCGCCTTTGCGTTATAAAAGATTAGACTATTTTTCTGTTTTGTTCTTCTCTTAATTTTCTTTTCTCGTGATAAGCCGTTGCAGCTTCTCTTACCCAGGCGCCGTCATCGAAGGCTTTTTTACGGGTTTCGATTCGTTCTTTGTTGCAAAGTCCGTTACCTTTTACCACTTTCCAAAACTCATCCCAATCGATTTCTCCGAATTCGTAATGCCCCGTTTCTTCATTGAATTTCAAATCCGGGTCCGGAATTGTCAAGCCCAGATATTCAGCCTGTGGAACGGAAACATCTATGAAACGCTGTCTCAACTCGTCATTGGTAAAACGTTTGATTCGCCATTTCATCGAGAGTTCTGTGTTTCCGGAATCGGCATCCTTTGGTCCGAACATCATCAAAGTAGGCCACCACCAACGGTTTAAGGCATCCTGAGCCATTGCTTTTTGCTCGGGCGAACCTTGCGCGAGTTTCATCATCAGCTCGTAACCTTGTCTCTGATGGAAACTTTCTTCTTTACAAATCCTCACCATTGCTCTGGCGTAAGGTCCGTAAGAGGCTCGACAAAGCGGAACCTGATTCAGAATTGCAGCGCCGTCAACCAGCCAGCCGATGGCACCCATATCTGCCCAAGTCAAAGTTGGATAATTGAAAATGCTGGAATATTTGGCTTTTCCTGAATGCAAATCGTTAATCGTTTCATCTCTTGTAACGCCCAAAGTTTCGGCGGCGCAATAGAGATAAAGTCCGTGTCCGGCTTCATCCTGAACTTTTGCCAGCAGAATTTTCTTCCGGTTCAAAGTTGGTGCGCGTGTGATCCAATTGGCTTCCGGCAGCATCCCGACAATCTCGGAATGCGCATGCTGGGAAATCTGGCGAATCAAAGTTTTTCTATACGCTTCCGGCATCCAGTCTTTGGGTTCGATACGGATTTCGTTGTCTATTTTATTCTGAAAATGTTCTTCTAAATTGATTTCTGTTGTTTCCATTTTCTTTATATTATTGAACGCAAAGCGCGCAAAGATTTTTTTAACTACTAACTGTTATTAAGTCCGCAAAGCCATAAAACTTAGCTAAGACCAATTCTATCTAAATTATCTTTGTCATTCCGTAGGAATCTCTACAGCTAAGTTTAGATTCCTACGGAATGACAAACTTAGTGGTTATAGCCTTACTGGTTTTATACCGAATCCGCAGCCCGGCCTGAGTGGAGATCATTTTTTGCGGCTGGAAAAGCTTGGCAAAAAATAGCGGGAACGGAGGACGGATTAAGCTGCCATAATTATTCTTCTATTTTATATCAAAATTCACAATTTCATAGGGCTTCACCCTATGCTGTTCATAGCGCCACTTTGTGGCTTGTTTTTACTTTATATCAAAATTCACAACCACTTCCTCCGATCTCGGATGCGCCTGGCAAGACAAGATAAATCCTGCCTCGATTTCGTCCGGTTCGAGAGAATAATTGATATCCATTTCTACTTCGCCTTTCTCTAATTTGCATTTACACGTGGCACAAACGCCGCCTTTGCAAGCGTAAGGTAAATCGGCGCCGTTTTGTAAAGCGGCATCCAAAATCGTTGGACCGTGATAAGCTAAATCCAATTTTAACGCGGTTGCGTCTAATTTTACAGTGACTTTACTAAAATTATCATCAGATTTGTTGATTGCCTGCTCGTGTTCCTTTTTCTTTTCCGCAGAGGCCGCGCTGAAGAATAATTCGAAATGAATTTTCTTGGCTTCAACACCGGATTGGATTAAAGTATCTCTCACACTCAGAATCATTTCTTCCGGTCCGCAAAGGAAAACCTCATCTATTTTTTCTGCCGGAATAATATTCTTGAGGAATGATTCTGCTTTCTCAGAATTGATTCTACCACTTAACAAATCGGCGTCCGCAACTTCGCGACTGAGAATATGATAAATGCTCAATCGTTCCATAAAACGGTTTTTCAGAGCTTCGATTTCTTCTTTGAAAATAATCGTTCCTTTATTTTTGTTTCCGTAAATCAGAACAAACTGGCTTTGCGGTTCATTTTTTAAAACAGATTTGATGATGGAAATAATTGGTGTGATTCCACTTCCTGCCGCAAAAGCGACATAAGTTTTTTTGTTTTTCGGGTTGAGTTCTGTGTAGAATTTTCCCATCGGTGGCATTACTTCCAGAACATCGCCTTCTTTCAGGTTGTCGTTCATAAAAGAAGAGAACAAACCTTCAGGAACTTTTTTGACGGCAACTTTCAGTTCGCCTTCGCACGGACTTGCGCATATCGAATAAGAGCGACGCAATTCCTGTTCGCCATTCACTTGTCGGAAAGTCAAATATTGTCCCTGTGTGAATTTGAACTGTTCTGCTAATTCTGCAGGAACATCAAAACTCACGGAAACACAATCCGGCGTTTCTTTCTTGACTTTTTTTACTTTTAAAGGATGAAAAACTACTGACATTTATTTTAACGCAAAGTGCGCAAAGTTTTTTTGATTTTACTATATGTTTTTAAGTCCGCAAAGCCGCTTACGCTTAGCTAAGATTTATAAATTTGGCTAAAGCCAAATTACTTTTCTCTTTATTTGACGGGCTAAAGCCCGCCTCTATTGATTATACATTAATTTGTTTAACACTTCGACAAGCTCAGTGTGACATATCTAATACTAAGCGTTTTAATTGGAACGTGTCAGTCTGAGCCTGTCGAAGGCTTTTTATATTTTTATTTATTAATCTATTATCATTTATGAGTTAAGTCCTTGCATCAACAAAGTTTTCAAATCCTCTTCCAATTCCTGTGGTGTGATTTCACGGCTTGGTTTGTACCATAATTCTATCCATCGGATTGAAGATAACATTGTGAAAAGCGCCACAGAAACATTCATTTTTTTGAATTCGCCGTTTTCCATTCCTTTTTCTATGATGTTGGCAAAGCTTTTTTCGTAAGACTTTCTGATTTGCTTATATTGATTTTTCTTTTCTTCGGAAAGATATTTCCAATCGTTATTCGCTACAGAGACCGATGCCGCATCTTCTATAATCAACTGAACGTGAAGTCCGATAATCGCTCTCAGTTTTTCCTGAAAGCTTTGATTGGTATTTTCGATTTCCTGTAATTGAGAAATATATTGGTTGGCAATTTTGAAACAAATCAATTCCAGAATTTCGTCTTTGGATTTGATGTGATTGTACATACTTGCCGCTTCCATTCCGACTTTTTCGGCGAGGTCACGCATACTGGTTCCGCCAAAACCTTTTTCTTTGAAGAGCTTGGCGGCCTCGGATAAAATCAATTCTTTTTTATTGATTTTTATTTTGTTTGGAATTATTTCTGTTTCCATATTATATTTTAACGCAAAGTGCGCAAAGATTTTTTGATATTATTGAAAATATTTTTAAGGTTCGCAAAGGCGCTTACGCTCAGCTAAGTTTTGAATTAGTATTTAAAAACTATCAACTGACAACCAAAAACTATCAACTAATATCTCAACAATTGTTCTATTTCTTTAATTAATTTTTCTGTGTTCGGCAGCATTTCCTTCTCCAATTCAGAATTGATAGGAATTGCAGGAAGATTTTTTGCCCCAACCACTTTTACCGGCGCATCAAGATGTCTGAAGCAGTTCTCATTGATTCTCGCTGCCAAACTTTGTGCAAAGCTATTATTGACAGGTTCTTCTGTCAAAACGATGCATCGGTTATGTTTTTTCACACTCTCGAAAACTCGATTTTCATCCAAAGGTGCGAGTGTTCTTAAATCTATAATTTCGATTTGATTGTTAAATTCTTTCGCTGCATTCGAAGCCCAATAAACGCCCATTCCATAAGTAATGATGGTTAATGTTGGTTTGTCTTGCCGATTTTCGCAAAGCAAAACTTCTCGGGCTTTTCCGAACGGAATGATGTAATCTTCGTCCGGTTCAATGGTTTTCGCTGCTTCGGTTCCTTCGATTTTTGACCAATAAAGACCTTTATGTTCCAGCATCACAACCGGATTCGGGTCATAGAAAGCGGCTTTCATTAAACCTTTCAAATCTGCTCCTGTTGAAGGATACGCGATTTTGATGCCTTTAATATTCGTCAAAACACTTTCCACGGAGCTTGAATGATATGGTCCGCCACTTCCGTAAGCGCCAATCGGAACACGCAGAATCATAGAAACCGGCCATTTTCCATTCGACAAGTAATAGCTTCTGGAAACTTCGGTAAATAACTGGTTCAAACCTGGCCAAATGTAATCTGCGAATTGAACTTCGACAATCGGTTTCAGTCCAACGGCGCTCATTCCGACGGTTGAACCTACGATAAATGCTTCCTGAATAGGTGTGTTGAAAACTCTTTTTTCTCCGAATTGCGCAGCTAAAGTAATCGCTTCACGGAAAACGCCACCTAATCTCAAACCGACATCTTGACCGTACAATAAGGCTTCCGGATGTTTTTGCATTAATTCTCTGATAGCGAACAAGGCACAATCTACCATTACAGTCGGAATCTTTCCACTTGGAGAACGTTCTCCTTTTTCCTCGGTGATTGGCGTTGGTGCAAAATCGTTTGTCAATGCATCTTCCGGTTTCGGGTCTTCCGCCAGAACTGCATTTTCAAAATCGGTTCTAACCAATTCCTGAATCTCCTTTTCTATAAATTCAATTTCAGAATCGTCTATGCTGAATTCTGAAAGTTTATTTCTTAATTTGATTAATGGGTCATTCTTTGCGCACTCTTCCAAATCATCACGATACCATTCTTTTCTAACGCCAGAAGTGTGGTGATTGAGCAGCGGAACTTTGGCGTGAATGAGCATTGGTCGTCTTTCTTCACGGATGATTCTGATGCATTCTTTTACGGTTTCGTAAGACTTGATAAAATCTGTTCCGTCAATTGTCCTCGTTTCAATGCCGTTGAAACCTTGCATATATTCTGTGATATCCTGCGCCCGGATTTCTTTGGCGTTGGCAGAAATATCCCATTCATTATCCTGAACCAGATATAAAATTGGCAACTGTTTGAGCGCAGCCATCTGGAATGCTTCAGAAACTTCGCCTTCTGTACAGCTTGCATCACCGAGCGAGCAGACTGCGATTGGCTTTTCCTCAAGGTTTTCAGCAATTCCTGTTTCTTCTTTATATTTTATTCCCATTGCAATTCCAGTGGTCGGAATCGCTTGCATTCCTGTTCCGGAACTTTGGTGAATCATTTTCGGAAAATCATCTCTTCGCAAACTTGGATGTGAATAATAAGTTCTTCCACCGGAAAACGGATCATCTTTTTTGGCTAAAAGCTGGAGCATCAATTCGTAAGGCGTCAATCCGACACCCAACAAAATCGAATCATCCCTATAATAAGGACTCACAAAATCCTCTGGCAACAACTGCATTCCTACAGCCAGTTGAATAGCCTCGTGTCCGCGGGAAGTAGCGTGAACGTACTTGGAAGTGATCTTTTTTTCCTGTTCGAACAAATCGCTCATCGTCTTGGCCGTAAACATCAGACGATAAGCCTTTTTCAGTAAATCAGTCAGGCTAATTTCTTTGTTTAAAAAATGTTTTTCAGTGATTTGCATATTTAAACATTTGACATTCAATCCATTATTCTCAGTTTGGGTAGATTGAATGTGATTGATTCAAAAATACACTTTTTTATTTAACTAACAAATGTTAGTTAGTTTTTAAATTAATTTTAAATCTCATTGAAAATCATTACCTTTATAAAAAAACTTAACCTATGAAAAAATCTTTCCTTTTTATTTTTACAGTATTTACTTTTAGTTTAGGATTGGGACAAATAAATCCCATTCAAAATTTAGAATGGGCTCATTACTATGATTCTAGTAATTATCGAAATATTTTCTCACTTTCTTGGCAAGAACCACAAACACCTCATAATGAATTGATTGGATTTAATATTTATAGTGATAATAATTTATATAGATTCCAAAGTGTAAATTCTTTTGGATTGAGCTGTAATCCGGATTTTGGACAAACAGCAGATTGTTCTTTTCTAACAACTAATAATGGCTATGGATTTACAGGCTATGTAGCAGCGGTTTATGCAGGAAATATCGAATCAGAAAGAATTCCATTTACAGTTAATGGAGTTGCGTTAAGTGTTAATGACATAAAATCGACAACTCTAAATATTTTTCCAAATCCAGCAAAAGATTTTCTCAATTTTTCACAAGAAATTTCAAATATCAAAATAACAGACCTTTTCGGTAAAGTGGTTCAGCAGATTTCCAATTCTGAAAAATCAATTAATGTTTCAAAACTTGCAAAAGGAACTTACATTATTTCCGCTACAACACAAACTGGAGAAATAATCAAGAAGAAATTTATAAAAGAATGATAACGATTTTTTTAAGCTATTAACTCTTTCAGAATTTGAAACTCTGAAAGGGCTTTCTTTTATTATCAAAAATATCTTCCGCTTCACAAAATAAAAATTTAAATTTTGTAGTTTTGAAGATTAAACGATATAAATGAAAATTAAAATACTTTTTGGAATTGCATTTTGGACACTTTTACTTTTAGGCGCCTGCAACCGCGACGATATCACATTCGAGTCGCCAAGTCAGCTACTGCGTTTCTCTACCGACACCGTTTTTTGTGATACGGTTTATAACCAGATGCGTTCGGAAACCTATGCCGTAAAGGTTTATAATAATGAAGATAAAGATGTCCTGATTCCAAAAATTGCGCTTGAAGGTGGAAATTCTTCACTTTATAGAATTAATGTAGATGGAAAAACCGGAACAAGTTTCCAAAATGTGGCTTTGAGAAAAAAAGACAGCCTTTATGTTTTCGTAGAGATTGCGCCTGTAGCCAATGCTCCGGAAGCGATTGCCGAGGACAAAGTGGTTTTCAACACACCGGCTGGAGAACAGAAAGTGACACTTTTCTCAGTTGTTCAGGATGCTGAGTATTTTATCCAAACCGGAGATAATCCTGTAACAATTAACGAAAATACAACTTGGACTAAAGACAAAGTAAAAGTAATTTTCGGCAACCTGAATGTTGCTGAAGGTAAAACTTTGACAATGGAGAAAGGGACTAAAATCTATTTCCGGAAAAACAGCGGAATGAACTTTATGAAAAATTCCGGACTAACCGTTAATGGTGCTTTGGGCGAAGAGGTCATTTTCCGGGGCGACAGAAGCGACACGAAATACGACACGCTTCCTGCCAACTGGAACGGCATCAAAATGGAAGAAGGCTCACTTCTGAAAATGAATTATGCCCGGGTTTTTGGCGGTAATGTCGGATTACAGCTAAAAAAGAATGATGCAACCATCAACAATTCTATTTTCCATACCTTTCAGAATGTTGGTATTTATGCGATCCATTCTTCGCAATTTACGGCAAACAATGTGGTAATGAATAATTGCGGCGAAGCTGATCTTGCAATCGCAAGCGGTGGCACTTACAACCTTAATTACTGTACGCTTGCCAATTATTGGAATCTTAATCCATCAATGTCGGCTTTAGGGATTTATGCTAGTAACGTATATCAGAGTGGTGACGAATTAATTGCCGGAAATCCTATTTTGAATGTTAATAACTCTATTATTTATGGCGACATTCCGGATATGATTTCCTACTCAAAAACTGAAGGCGGAAGCTTTACAGCCAATATTAATAATTCTCTTTTGAAGATTTCTTCAAATGCAGGATTTACTCCGATTGGTCAAAATATTATCAAAAATGAAGACCCAAAATTCCAGAATTATTTTACTCAGAAAATGAATCTGAGAGTGAAATCTGATTCTAAAGCTAAAGGTAACGGAAAACCAATCAATGGAATTACTAGAGATATTGTCGGAAATTTAAGAAGTACCACAGCTCCAACTATAGGTGCTTACGAATAATGGAAATCACAAATCTCCAAACTCAGGTTGATGAATGGATAAAAACCATTGGCGTCCGCTACTTCAATGAGTTGACGAATATGGCAATGCTGACAGAAGAAGTGGGCGAAGTGGCCAGAATCATCGCCAGAAGATATGGTGAACAATCTGAAAAAGAATCTGACAAATCCAAAGATCTGGGCGAAGAATTGGCCGATGTTCTTTTTGTAACACTTTGTTTAGCAAACCAGACAGGAACAGATTTACAATCAGCCTTCAATAAAAAAATGAAAGTCAAAACTGATCGGGACAAAGACCGGCATCAGAATAATGAAAAATTAAAATAGTGAGAAGTCAGATATAAAAAGTCAAAAGTTTTTATTGACCTTTTGCATTTTACTTTTCACATCTCACAAAACTATGATTATAAAAAAGTCTGAACTTATAGACGGAAAAAATATTCAAATTACCGGTTCGAAAAGTATTTCGAACCGTCTTTTGATTTTAGGGAAATTGTTTGGAAATATTGATATGCTCAATCTTTCCAATTCTCAGGACACCACTTTGCTGAAAAAAGCTTTGGAATCCGACTCAGAAACCATTGACATTCACCACGCCGGAACGGCGATGCGATTTCTGACTTCTTATTATTCCATTTTTGAAGGCAGAAAAACCATTTTGACAGGTTCCGACCGAATGAAAAACCGTCCTATCAAACCTTTGGTGGATGCACTTCAATCGCTTGGTGCAGATATTACTTATCTTGAAAAAGAAGGTTTTCCGCCGTTGCAAATCATCGGAAAGAAGATTGAAAATAATTTGGTTAAAATCTCAGCCAATGTTTCCAGCCAGTTTTTGACGTCTTTGATTTTAATCGGAGGGAAGTTGGAAAACGGATTGACTTTGGAATTAGAAGGTGAAATAACATCAAGACCTTATCTCGAAATGACATTGAAAATCCTGAACGAAATCGGAATCAAATCTCATTTTGCAGAAAACAGCATTGAAATCGTTTCGCACAAAAACAACATCAGAACAGAACATTATGAAGTAGAAAGCGACTGGTCTTCCGCATCTTATTTTTATTCTTTGTGTGCCATCGGCAGAAAATCAATCACTTTGAAAAGTTATCACACTTTATCTTTGCAGGGCGACAGTGTGATTAAGGAAATCTACTGGAAATATTTCGGAATCAACACCGTTTCGGATTATGCGGAAAACTCAATCTCGCTTTTACCAGAACCCGCTTTTGAATATCCTGAATTGATTACGCTAGATATGAACGATTGTCCGGATATTGCGCAAACGCTTTGTGTAACAGCAGCAGCTCTTAAAATTCCTTTCGTGATTACAGGACTTCATACTCTGAAAGTGAAAGAAACCGACCGATTGGTTGCGCTTCAGAATGAGTTATTGAAAATCGGGGCAAAAACGCATATCACGGTTGATAAAATCGAATCTTGTGAATTTATAGAGCCTGAAGATAATATTTCTATCGCAACTTATAACGACCACAGAATGGCGATGGCTTTTGCGCCGTTTGCTTTGGTTAAGGAACTTAATATAGAGAACGAAGAAGTAGTTGAAAAGTCTTATCCTGAATTTTGGGAGGATTTTGCGGAGGTAACGAATCAATAACTAAGAAAATTTGACTCAATTTTGAGATTTTAAAATTACTTATCTTTGTTATTACTAAACTTTTAATTTCTAAAAACAATGTTATGGAAATTACAAATATCAATCAATTAGACCTTAACAAAACTTATACTTTTGCGGATTATCTGATGTGGAGATTCAAAGAAAGGGTTGAACTCATCAAAGGTAAAATCCTAAGAATGAGTCCTGCTCCAGCTCCCAATCATCAGAGAATTTCACAAAAAATCAATCAAAAACTTTATCCGTTTTTTGAAAATACGCCTTGCGAACTATTTTATGCGCCTTTTGATGTACGTCTACCCAATAAAAGTGGGGAAATCCTGACCGTTGTCCAGCCAGATTTGTGCGTGATTTGTGACCGAACAAAAATTGACGACAAAGGTTGCCTTGGCGCACCGGATTTAGTAATCGAAATCCTTTCTCCTGGCAATTCTAAAAAAGAAATGAATCTGAAATTCAGTTTGTATGAAGAATCTGGCGTTTCGGAATATTGGGTGGTAGATTCCAGCGAAAAATTTATCCTGATTTACAGTTTAGAAAACGGAGAATACATCAGCCGTAAACCAGTTGCAGACGGAGAAATACTTCAGTCAATTAAATTCCCAGACTTAAAATTTTCTACGGAGAATTTGTATGAATTTTAGTGATAATAATATTTTGAATCATTTAACTTTGCCAAAATTGGCAAAGTTTTATTTTGTAGAAAAACTTTTAATTAAAAAACTAAACATTGAGCAGAACTATCATCATAACAGGCGCTTCATCCGGAATTGGATTTGCCTTGGCAGAATACTTCGGAAAGAAAGGAAACAAAGTTTACGGATTGAGCCGAAAGGTCGTGAACTCTGATTATTTTGTTTCAATTCCAACAGACATTACCGAAAAAGACCAAATCGACAATGCGATTTCTGAAATCCTGAAAACGGAAACCAGAATTGATGTTCTGATTAATAACGCCGGAATGGGAATGGTTGGCGCAGTTGAAGATTCAGCAAAAGAAGATATTATGAAGTTATTCAATCTTAATTTGATTGGCGCTGTTCAGATGATGACAGCGGTTCTTCCAAAAATGCGGGAACAGAAATCCGGAAAAATCATCAACGTTTCCAGCATCGGTTCCGAAATGGGACTGCCTTTCCGGGGATTTTATTCCGCTTCCAAATCGGCTCTGGACAAAGTGACGGAAGCCATGCGTTACGAAGTTTACCCTTGGAACATTCACGTTTGCTCACTTCATTTGGGCGATGTTAAAACCAATATTGCAGAAAACCGTGTCAAAACAAAAATATCTGAAGCTTATAAAAATGTCTTTGATAAAGTTTATGCTTTAATGAATTCCCACGTTGGCGACGGAAGCGAACCTTTAGATGTGGCAGTTTATGTTGAACAACTTTTGGGTAAATCCAAATGGAAAGCGCATTATTATTTCGGGAAATTCGGGCAGAAAATCGGAGTTCCTCTGAAATGGATTCTTCCTCAGAATACTTATGAAAATCTGATGAAGAAGTATAATAAAATGGATTGATTTTCTGTTTTAAGTTTTTAAACACAAAGTGCGCAAAGTTTTTTTACTACTAAATGTTTTTAAGTTCGCAAAGGCGTAAAACTTAGCAATGAATTTCCATCCTGGCTAAGCTTAAGCGCCTTTGCGAACCAATAGTTTTAGTTTGCTAATAAATCTTTGCGGACTTTGCGTTTAAAAAAACAATTAAATTTGAAAAAAACATTTTACATATTTTTCATTTTATTGAGTCTATTATCTTACGCTCAAAAAGGAAAATATTGGCTCATCGATAAAGAAACAAACGCTAAAAAAATCGTTTCCGATTCGGCAAAAGCAGTCAAATTCCTGGATTCTTTGGCAGAAAACTCTTACTTCTTCACAGAACTGAAAGATGTTAAAAAAATCGACAATCGGACAGAAATCTATTACGATAAAGGTCCCAATTTCAACCAGGCCAAAGTTCAGTTTTCGGATTCTTTAATGACAGATTTGAAGTTTCAGAAAGATGAGATTTACACCAAAAACTTAGATTCACTCAAGAAAAATATCAATCAAAAATACCGTGACAAAGGTTTCGCTTTCAACCGGGTAAAAACCAAATTCCGAAAAATGGAAAACGGAATTCCGTTGGTTAAAATCTCCGTTGTTCCGGCTTCTCAAAGAAAAATTGACGCTATTGTTTTCAAAGGTTACACACGTTTACCGAAACAATTCGTTAAAAACCTCAACAAACAATACCTCGGTAAAAATTACGATGACATGAATCTGATTTCTATGAATCAGTCTTTACAAAATCATCAGTTTGTGTCGATGGAAAAACCGCCACAGACTTTATTTACCAAAGATTCCACGCAGGTTTTTCTCTTCACTCAAAAACGAAAAACCAACATTTTTGACGGAATGATCGGCTTCGGAAATGATAAAACTGAGAAATTTACCATCAACGGAACGCTGAATGTCCAGATGAAAAATATGTTCAACAGCTTCGAAAGCATCGGCATTTATTGGCAGAGAAATCCCGACAAAGGTCAGACTTTTGATTTGCAGACGGACATTCCGTACACGTTTGGGAGCAATGTTGGGCTGAACGCGAATGTTAATATTTTCCGCCAGGATTCCACCTTTGCGAATGTCAAATTTTTGCCCGCCATTTATTATCATCTTTCGCCAAAGCAAAAACTCGGTTTGAAAGGAACTTTCGAATCTTCTGCGATTCTGGATTCGTTGTACACGAGTGGTCGGGATTACAGCAAAAAAGGGATTGGCGTTTATTATCAGTATCAGGAAGGGAGTGACATTCCGTTGTTCATCAACAAGAGCAACATCCGTCTGGAAGCCGATTTTCTGAAAACAACTTACGATGATACGCAGGAAAAATTTGACCAGATTCGGTATTTTCTTTTTGCAGAACATAACTTCAATTTGTCAGGAAACCATTTTCTTAATATAAAAGGCGAATCCGCTTTACTCAGTTCCAAAAACGAATTATCTACCAACGAACTTTTTCGGTTTGGCGGCTGGAACTCGCTTCGCGGCTTCAATGAGCAGAGTCTCGTCAGCGATTTTTATGCATTTGCCGGCGCCGAGTACCGCTATCTCGTCAATGATCAGGCCTTTTTTGACATCTTTGCACAATACGGACAAATGTCCAACAAAGCACTCGGAATCACCCCAAAACTTTACAGTTTAGGACTTGGGTTCAACTTTTTTCTTCCCGTCGGTTTGATGAGTTTTCAGATTTCCAACGGTAATGAATTCGGCAACCCTTTCAAATTCAATGAAATAAAAATCCATTGGGGAATTCTCAGTCGTTTTTAAAATTTTCTGGAGCTTAATCCCGCTTTCCGTTGCAATCTTTTGCTTTTTCATATGTGAAAAAAAAGCAAAAGGATTTCCACTACAATCGGGGCTATGAGTTTGTCCTCCAAGCATCATTTCTCTGAATATTAATTATTTATCAAATAAATTAGGAGATTTTCAAATTTCATGAAAATAACTTAATTTTGCAAAGAAAGTAAAGATGTCTATTCATAACAAAATTGTAGAGACAGCCATCACTTTCGATGACGTGCTTCTAGTCCCTTCTTATTCAGAAGTTTTACCTAATCAGGTTTCCCTAAAATCAAGACTTACAGACAAAATTTCGCTCAATGTCCCGATCGTTTCCGCCGCAATGGATACTGTTACAGAAGCAGATTTGGCAATTGCATTGGCTCGAGTCGGCGGTCTTGGATTCATTCATAAAAATATGCCGATTGCAGAACAGGCTGCGCAGGTTAACCGTGTAAAACGTTCAGAAAACGGAATGATTTCTGACCCTGTTACATTGTCCAAAGACCACACTTTAGCAGAAGCCAAAGAACTGATGGCAAAATATAAAATCTCAGGATTGCCGGTTGTTGACAAAAACAATACACTGATCGGAATCATTACCAATCGTGACGTTAAATATCAGGAAAATCTTGCCGTAAAAGTCGAGGAAATAATGACGAAAGATAATCTCATCACTTCTGATAAAACCACCAATCTTGAAAAAGCCAAAGAAATTCTTCTCAAAAACAGGGTGGAAAAACTGCCAATTGTTGATAAGAAAAACAAACTGGTCGGACTGATTACGATTAAAGATATTGACAATCAATTAGAATATCCGAATGCGAACAAAGACCAAAACGGCAGACTAATCGTTGGTGCCGGTGTTGGCGTCGGCGAAGATACGATAGAAAGAATCACCGCCTTGGTAAAAGCCGGTGTTGATATTGTTGCCATAGATTCGGCTCACGGTCATTCTAAAGGAGTCTTGGATAAAATCTCAGAAATCAGGAAAACATTTCCTGACTTGGATATTGTTGGCGGAAATATTGTAACAGCTGACGCTGCTAAAGATCTCATAAAAGCGGGTGCGAATGTGTTGAAAGTTGGTGTTGGTCCCGGTTCCATCTGCACAACAAGAGTTGTTGCGGGTGTCGGCGTTCCTCAATTGTCTGCTATTTATAACGTTTACGAATTTGCTAAAAAGAAAAATGTAGCGGTTATAGCTGACGGTGGAATCAAACTATCGGGAGATATCGTAAAAGCTATTGCAAGTGGCGCCGGTGCTGTAATGCTTGGTTCACTTCTAGCTGGAACAGATGAAGCGCCGGGAGAAGAAATTATTTTCCAGGGAAGAAAATTCAAATCTTATCAGGGAATGGGTTCTCTTTCTGCAATGAAACGTGGCGGAAAAGAACGTTATTTCCAAAGTGAAGCTAAAAAATTTGTTCCGGAAGGCATCGAAGGAAGAGTTCCTCACAAAGGAAAGTTGGAAGATGTGATTTTCCAACTGACTGGAGGTCTTCGTGCCGGAATGGGCTATTGTGGCGCTAAAGATATTGAAGCTTTACAGAAAGATTCAAAATTGGTGATGATTACAGGAAGCGGATTGAAAGAATCGCACCCGCACGATGTCATTATCACACAGGAAGCGCCAAATTATTCTTTATAATTCAATCGCTCACTTTTTTGAATTTGAATTTCGGTTTGATAATCTTATTCAGGTAAACTCCTTTTGAGAAAGCCGATCTGAATTCTTCAAAAATCTTCTGAGATACATTTAGGTAATCATAGACCGCTCCGGATTGGTATACAATCCGGAGTGTTTTTTTATCTTCCAGATAAGCGTAACTATTGATCACAGACGAAGGCATACCATTTAAACTGCAAAAAATATTCCTTTTACAAAAAACAAAGGCTGCAAAAATTGCAGCCTTTGTTTTATAGTTTAAGAATTCTTATTTCTTAATTACTTTTGTAGATTCTTTAGAACCATCAGCATAATTAATATTTACAATATAAGAACCTTTAGCAAGATTTTGAACATTGATAGTTGTTTCAGCAGTAGTTTTTACAACTTTACCAGCTGCATCATAGATAGAAACCGAATCAATTTTCTTATCAGATCTTACATTAACAACTTCTGTAGCAGGGTTTGGATATACTGTTAAAGCAGATTTTTTAGCTACATCAGATACAGCCAAGAAAGGATCTGTATTAGTAGCACTTGTTTTTATATTATCAAAACCACTGCTAGAAATACCTGATAGTAAAACATCCATTTCCTGAGGTGCTAAACCTGGACTGCCGTCATAAGTTACAATATCATTGTTGTTAACCTTAACTCTTATTTCACCAGTCGTTGTATCGTAGGCTGCCTTAATGTGGTACCAAGTATTAGTAGTTACTGCATCCACAAGGATTGCACCATCTACAGCATCTGCCACATACATATATCCGTCATCCTGGCTCCATCCAATTTCAAATGGCAGTTCATAACCAGCATCTACGTCATAGATTTGAGCTACTCCGGCGCCACCAGCGCCACCAGCACCTGTATAATAATCAAACTCTAAAACAAAAATGTTATTTGAGCTAGTAGCGGAAGACCAATTTGTATCATGATAATGCCACACACCATCAGCATTAGCAGCTGTACTAGCTAATTTAAAAGATTTTCCATGGGCAGCATCGATATTTGCAACCTGGGTCCAGTTAGCGTTACCACCGCCGTCTCTTGCCCAACCACCTTGTGTTCCGAGATTACCAACGGTATAAGTCTCGAAAGTGTCAGTCCATAAACTTTGGGAATAAGCTGAAAAAGCCATCAGAGCTGTTAAAGAAAAAGATAAAATTCTTTTCATAATAATTAAATTTTAAAATTAAGGATGTCAAAGTTATTAATTTTTTTTAAAAAATCTAAACAATTATTTAATTTTTGATTAGAAATTCTGATAATATTTATTTAATTGATTAAATATCATTACACAACAAACTTACATTTCATAAAAAAATTGTAGAAAAAGTATATTCTATCCCAAACATTTCATACTTTTGCACTTTATTTTCACAATGAAGAAAAACACACTTTTTTCTCTTTTATTTTTGTCTGTTTTTATTTTTAGCATGCTTTCTTTTTCTTCTGAAAAGAAGGTAATAGCTGTTGTTTTCAACAAAGAAATGACTAAACAGGATCTTATAAGTCTCCAAAAAAATCTTAGGGAAAAAAATATTATTTTGGTATTCAACAAAATGAAATTTACTAAAAATAAATTGAGCTATATTGATTTCACTATTGATTTTGGGGATGGTTTTTCAGGAAGTTCGAAATCGGAAATCAAAAAAAACAAGGAAATTGGCTTTATACGGGATTACAACGAAAATGCCGAGAAACCATTTGTAGTCGGTGATTTAAAATAAGAAAAGCTTCCTGTTGGAAGCTTTTTCTTTATAATTTATTGGATTTCTGTTTTTTCTCTTTTTGGATTTTGAGATCATCTTCAAAATCGTCAATGCGATAATCTGTTAATGAGTTTCCTTTCGTAATTTTTTCTTTAGAATATAACCTGAACTCGTTCTCAGTTTTTTCCAAAAGATAATCATAAGGCCCAACCGAAGAAATTAGTTTTATCAAAACTGGTGAAATTTCCAGCACAATAAATAATCCCATAATGAAACTTGCCGCCAAAGCAATGATTGCCGAATTTTTTCCTAATTCATCCAAAGCCTGTAATCTTGCCGCAAAGCCATTGAATTTATCTTCAATGCCTTCCGTAGATTTTCTTTCGGTTTCCAGATTGGTATAAACTTTCGAGATTTCCTGATCCAGATATTGCAGTCTCGGCTGCATTTGTTTCCGGTAATTTTCCAGATCAGTGCGTTTCTGTTCTTTCAGTTCGGCTTTTCTTTTGGCATTGCTTCCGTAGCCAACTTTTCCGCTGGTTAAGCCGGATTGTTTGCCCAGAATTTCTTTTTCTAATTCAACCGAGGCAGAATCATATGCCATCTGATAGTTTTTGATCTGATTCTGGATTTGTTTCTTCTCCAGATCAAATGGTCCGGATTGTTGCAAAATCCTTCCGCTCATTTCTGCCTGAAGCTGTTTCTTATTCCTTTGAATAATCGTATTTAATTGTTTATTCACTTCCTTCTCAAAGATCTTCAGTTCTAAAGGTTTCGAAATGATAATGCCCAGAAAAGTCGCCAAAATCAAGCGCGGAATGGTCATTAGAATCTGATTCCACCAGGTGCCGGTTTTTTTGATCGAAGAAACAATATATCGGTCCAGGTTGAAAATCATCAATCCCCAAAGGATCCCAAATCCTACTGATGCCCAAAGATTATCAAAAACCGTAAACATTGCATAGCCTGCAGACAATGTCGCAAAAACAGCAGTGAACAAAACAATCCCTCCGATTCCGGCAAACTTATTCCATTCGGATGGCGATTTTTTCAGCAGATGAATATTCGCGCCGGAACAAATCATCAAAAAATGCTGAAACCAGTTCATTTTATGTGAGTTAGTATTTATCATTTTTAAATGTATATCATCATTTGTATTTTAAAACGTTAATTTGTTACAAATAGTATTAGGCTTTACCTAATAACTAATTCTGTACCATTTATTATAAGAATTGAAATGACAAAATATACACGAATTAAAGGACTTGTTTTGCTGTATCAGACTGAAGCTGAGAATCCCTGTAAAGCTTTTCCTTACTCCAGTTGGCATGTTTCGAAGGAATAATTTTGTGACCCATTCTGTAAGCATAGATCTTTGTAAATTCTGCGCCGAAAAATACCAGCTGACAGGAATAATTGATCCACATCATCAGTAATATAACCGTTCCGGCTGCTCCGAAAATAGAAGTCGGTTTAGAAAAATCAAAATAGAAACTAATGAGCATTTTCCCGATGTTGAACAGTAACGCAGTTACAACAGCGCCTATCCAGACAGATTTCCACTTGATTTCCACATCAGGAAGAACCTTGAACATAAAGGCAAAAAGAACCGTGACAATGGCAAACCCAAGGATAAAATTGCTCGCCTGAATAATCACATACATTTCTAAACCGAAATATTTAGTAATAAGATCATTGGCTAATCCTATCAAAGAAGATAAAAGCATACTAATCAAAAGCAGAAAAGCGATAATAAGAATCATCCCAAGAGAATTCGCCCGGTCCAAGAGGAATTTCTGCCAGGCTTTTTTGGGGACAGACTCTACATCCCAAAGATTGTTTAGTGAGCTCTGCATCTGGAAAAACAAACTTGTGGCCCCGAAAACCAAAGTCCCGACCCCAAGTGCTTTCATCCAGAAATTTTCCTTGTCTACCATCGCACTTTTAATGATATCCTGAATGCTTTTTGCACCTTCATAGCCCATAATTCCCTGCAGTTGTCTGCGGACTTCCCCATTCACAGCTTCTTCTCCAAAAAAATTGCTGGCTGTCCAAATAATAATAATCAGCAAACCCGGAAGCGAAAATATCGCATTATAAGCCATACTTGCACTGTCTTTTGCTGCGGATGAAGACATCCATTCGTTGAAGGTTTCTTTCAGGATTTCCCAGAGATGGTTAAGCTTTTTCATTCAGAATTTTCGCTGGCAAATCCAATCTTTGTACCAACTTACTCTTCTTTGTACCAGCTGGAATATTTCACATAGTTATCGGCAATACGGTTGATTTCGCCTTCTATCAGATTTAGAGAAATATCTTTCACTTTTTTGGCAGGAACACCAGCCCATACTTCACCTTCACGGATGTGCGTACTGGCAGTCACCACTGCTCCGGCTGCTACTATCGAGTTACTTTCTACGAGGCAATCGTCCATCACAATGGCACCCATTCCTATCAGAACATTATCTTTGATGGTGCAGCCGTGCACGATGGCATTATGACCAATAGAAACATTGCTGCCAATGGTTGTCGGGCTTTTCTGATAGGTACAATGGATCATCGCATTGTCCTGAACATTGACTTTGTCTCCCATTTTAATATAGTGGACATCGCCTCTCAAAACCGCATTATACCAAATGCTGCAGTTCTTTCCCATTGTCACATCACCGATTATTACTGCTGTTTCTGCTACAAAAGTATTGTCTCCCAACTGAGGCGTCTTGCCTAAAAGCTCTCTGATTATTGCCATATTTATATTGATAAATGATACATTATATTTTTGCTCGCAGATTATTTTGATTTGGCAGCTGTTCAATTTTAAATCTGCAAAATCTGCTTAATCAGCGAGAACCTTTCTGATAATTAACTAATGAAAAACCTAATTTTTTTTATTTGGGCGCCTTTATCCGTCCTCCGTTCCCGCTTTTTTGCGCCATAGCTTTACCAAGCTTGCAAAAAGAGCTCCACTCAGGCCGGGGCGCAGTTTTGTTTTCGTTCAATTTCCGGCTTCCAATCAATAAAAATCAGCTTCATAGAAAAAATCAAAAACCTGCAAAGACGCTCAGAATCAAAACTTAACATCAACTTAGGATTTATCAGCTTTTTTCTTCCACCAAATTACGATAATTTTGCAGTTCAATATATGTAAAATGAGAGAAATCATTATAGAACCCACTCAGAACCCAAAAGTGATGAAATTCATCGCTGATTATAATCTGATTCCCGGTTCATTAGAACTGGACAGAGATTCTGACATATCGGAAATCCCATTGGCCCAGGAATTATTCAACTATCCATTTGTGGACAGGATTTTCATCACAGCTAATTTCGTCGCTGTGGCGAAGCAGGATTCTGTAGAATGGGAGCACGTGGCAGAAAGCCTGAAAAACATCATCGAAGACGAATTGCTCGCCAATCCGAGAATCTATCTTCAGAAAAGAAAGGAAGCCTATCAGATTTACTCAGAAATGACGCCTAATCCGGCAGTGATGAAGTTCATCTCCAGCAAAATGCTGATGGACGGATTTATTGAAGTCAAGTCTAAAGAAGAATCAGCGGAAGTGCCTTTGGCAAAAGAATTATATAATGCTTTCGATTTTGTGAAGGAAGTTTATGTAAGTGACAATTTCGTTGCCGTCACCAAGGATGATCAGTTCCAATGGCACGAAATTATGAATCAGGTTCGTTCTTTCATCGCCGAATTTCTTCAGGCCGGAAAAACGATTTCCAATCTGGAACCTCACGCACACGAAAATCCTGTCTTGAAAATTATCAACAGAGAATATACCAATGATGAGCAAAAAATCAGTGACATCCTGAACGAATATGTTGCGCCAGCCGTGGAAAATGATGGCGGAAAAATCTCGCTAATCGAATACGACCAAGAGAACAAAACCGCAAGAATGCTGCTTCAGGGTGCTTGCAGTGGTTGCCCATCTTCCACAGCAACGTTGAAAAACGGCATCCAAAGCATTCTGAAACAATTCGTTCCGGAATTGGTAGAGAATGTGGAAGCAGTCAATGGATAATATTTAGTTGATAGTTTTTGGTTGATGGTTGATAGTTTTTCCATCAATTAAAAAATTATTAAATTAACGCTTTGACAAATTTTATTTTGAGCCTGAGCGTAACGCTGAGCGTGACAATTTTTAATATAAATATTTTTAAAGAATGTCAGTCTGAGCGGAGTCGAAGACCTTATAAATCATAATTATTTCAAAATTGGAAACCAATAACCAACAACCGACAACCAATAACAAAAAAGGAATTCTCCTTGTAAACCTAGGTTCGCCGAAATCTACTGATGTTAAAGATGTTAAAGACTATCTGGACGAGTTCCTGATGGATGAGAAAGTCATCGATTACAGATGGATTTTTCGTACACTTTTGGTTCAGGGCATCATCCTGAAAACCAGGCCAAAGAAATCAGCGGAAGCGTACAAAACGGTTTGGACAGATGAAGGCTCTCCTTTGATTGTGATTTCCAAAAATCTACAGAAAAAACTTCAGGAATTGGTGGATGTCCCTGTTGGTCTGGGAATGCGTTATGCCGAACCATCCATCAAAACAGGAATTCAGGAATTGGTGGATCAGGGCATTACCAACATCACGTTGTTCCCGCTGTATCCGCAATACGCAATGAGCACAACAGAAACGGTGATTGACAAAGCTGAGGAAGTCCGAAAAAAATTCTTCCCGGACATAAAAATCAATTATGTAGAACCGTTTTATGACCGCGAGATTTACATCAATTCTTTGGCAGAAAGTATCAGAGAAAAACTGCCTGCGGATTTTGACTTGTTGCAGTTTTCTTATCACGGTGTTCCGGAGCGTCATATTTACAAAACCGATCCTACGAAGACTTGCAACATGAACACTTGCTGCTCAAAAGAGGACAATCCTTCTCACAAATTCTGTTACAGGCACCAATGCTACAAAGTAACGGAGTTGATTTGTGAAAAATTGGGCATTCCGAAAGAGAAGGCATTAGTCACTTTCCAATCTAGATTAGGAAAAGACAAATGGATGGAACCTTATACCGACGCAACTTTGGAAGGTCTTGGCAAAAAAGGCATTAAAAAACTGGCAATAGTTTGTCCGGCTTTCGTTTCGGATTGTTTGGAAACTCTTGAAGAAATTTCCGAAGAAGGCAAAGAAATCTTCCTACACGGCGGCGGCGAGCGATTCGATTATATCCCGTGTCTGAATGAGGAACAAAGCTGGGTGAATGTAGTGAAGACGCTTTGTGAAGAGAAGCTTGACGATTTTTATTTTCATTAATCTCTAAATCCAATGGTTTTCCGATACGCAAGACATACTCAGAATCTGGAAAAGCTGATTGGCTTTTATACCAAAGTTCTGGACTTTAAAGTTCTTGGAGATTTTAAAGACCATAACGGTTATGATGGTGTTTTTCTTGGCAAGGACAATGAAAACTGGCATTTGGAATTCACTCAGGATAATAACATTCCTGAATCTCGATTTGATGACGATGACATATTGGTTTTTTATCCAGAATCGTTGGAAGAGTTTCAGAAGATTGTGGCTAATCTGGAATTTCACAAAGTTCCCATTCTACAGCCGAAAAATCCTTATTGGAGAGAAAATGGAATCTGTTTTGAAGATTGTGACCGTTATAAAATCATAGTTTCCAACCTTAGAATTTCAAAATAAATTAACCCTTTTCATCTATTTGAAGCGGGTTTTTGTTTGGTTTTTTGACAACTTGGCAGTGATTTTTGATGTGCAGTTTCCGTTACATCGGTGTTACCTTCCTCTTACCTCCGATTACTTTTTTGAGTTTTAATTTTACCTTGATTATGTCAGTTTGGCAGAAAGGATTTTGATTTGATTTTTGGTTATATTTACTAAAAGTAAATCTGTAATAACTTTATCCTGCCCAAGTTTATTTTATAAATATGAAAGAAGAAAAATTTCAATTCGGTCAATATTCAAATGAAAATCACAATTACAATGATGACAATTATGAGGAATACGAAGAGTTCATTGATAAAAGCGCACCATTAATTGGATACATAATACACGATTTCAACAGGCTTGATGAAAGTTTAAATAGAGTAATATGGCAAAGAATAACCGATAGAAGTGATGAACCCGGAGCATTGATTACATATAAAATGACTTTTTCAGCAAAAGTGGATTTGTTTAATCGTTTAATAAAATCAATGGAAATAGGATGTGATTTTAAAATTGTTATTTTGAATGAATTAGTTGAAAAATTAAAAAGATGTGCAACATTGAGAAATGCTGTTGTTCACGCTGAATGGTACAATATGAATGAAAATGGTTATACGTTCGTAAAACTTAATTTTGAAAAGAATGGTTTGGTTCAACACTATTGGCAATTTACAGTGGAATCGTTGAAAAAAATACTAGAATTAATTAATGAAACATATCTTCTATTTGATGTTTATGAGGAACAAAAATCAAAATTATTAGGTTAATAGAATTGTGATAAATATTTTAACTACTTCACTCAGAGTGATATTTCTAAAACTATGTTTAGATTCTTTCAGAATGACAAAAATTCTGTTATTGATTTATTCTTTATTGCAGTCATCGAGCTTGACAAAGTGCTTAATATAAAAACCCTTTCAGAGTTTGAAACTCTGAAAGGGTTATTTTTGGAATAATATTTTAATTATTTCTTATTAAAATCTCCTGCAAATACAGAAGTCAACTTGTCTTCACTGATGTATTTTCTTAAAACATCATTCACCTGGCTTACTTTAAGCGCTGAAACTTTCGCTTCCAAAGCATCGTACTCATCCAAAGATTGTCCGTACTGAAGCTGAGAATTGACCAATCCCATCAACGTATTATCATTACCAAGACCTGTTTTTCTGGAGTTGAGCCAGGAAGTCAGATTGGATTTGAATTCTTCTTCCGTGAAACCGTCTTTTACAGCTTTGTTCACTTCTTCCTTCAAGGCTTTGTTCACAGCATCTTTTTTGGTGGGGTTAAAAAATGCATACCAAGCCCAAGACGCCACATTATTATCAATTGGAACATTGATGTAAGACCCTGCACCATAACTGATTCCCTCTTTCTCACGAAGTCTGGTCGGGATTCTGGCCGTAAGGAAACCACCGCTTCCTAACATTTCGTTGGCAATCACGAAAGCCGGATAATCCGGAGATTTTCTGTCCATAGAGAAACTGATTTTTCCTACCGCTGCTCCATTCTCTTTATCCGGCGTCAGGTAATCCTTATCCATTTTTTTGGTAGCGAACAATTCCGGTCTGATAAATTCATAATTGGATTTGGAGTTCCATTTTCCGAAAGTTGATTCTAATAATCCTGCAACCGTTTTGCTGTCAACATCTCCGATAACAGAACCTACTCCATTATTTCCGCCTAAGATTTTGTTGTAGAAATCTACCAGTTGCTCTCTCTTCACTTTCTTGTTATTATCAATCTGTTCTTGAGTAGAAGCCGTGTAATAGATGCTTTCTTTAGGATAATTCTCCGTGATTTTTTCAATCTCTGTGAATGCGATAGACTGAGGGTCGTTCAATGAACTTTCCAGATAAGTATTGTACTCGTTGATTGTTTTTGTCAATTCAGCTTCCGGGAAAGTAGATTCAGTCAGGATTTCTTTGATAAGAGCCGTCACTTTTGGCAAGCTGTCTTTGTAAGTACTGAAATTAACAAATAATGTCTGTCCGTTGAATCCAAAGTTGATATTGGATTTCCATTCGTCCAGCATATCCTGGATCTGTTCTTTGGAATGTGTTTTGGTGCCGGTTTTAAGCACCTGAGCCATTAAAGATCCGACATCAGATTTCCCACTCAGATCTTTCGCATTGCTCACCGGAAAACGGAAACTTCCGAGAACTTTTCCACCTTTGATGTCTTTTTTAATGACACCATACTTCATGCCGTTGCTTAATTTTCCTTCTGTAAGATTGGCCTTCAGGTTTTTAATGCTCGCCTCAAAAGGTGCCGCTTCTTTTTCAAGCGCTTTTCCTTTATAATCTTTGGTTAATGATGCAATCTGCTCATCCGTATACTCAACATTTTTAACTCTTACTTCGTCTTTGGAGGGAATAAAAATACCAACGGTCCTGTTATTGGTTCTGAAATATTTTTCCGCCACACGCTGAATATCCGCTACCGTAAGCTTTTCTACATCATCTCTGTATAAAAATCCCAGCTTATAACTTCCCGCACCAACAATTTCGGTCAGGTTAATCGCATAGCCAATTGTATTGTTCTTGATATTCTCAATCTGCTTAAGCAGCTTTGATTTGGCCCTTGCCACATCCTGCTCTGTGTATTTTGTTGTTGAGATTTTATCCAAAGCTGCACGAAACTCATTCTCAGTAGCTTTAAGATCTTTATCCGCAGGAACATCCAGTCCGAAATACATAAAACTTGCATCCCTTACTAATGGCTGGTAACCATAAACAGAAGCCGCTTTTTTGGTATCGATCATTGCTTTGTAAAGATAGCCGGAAGGATCAGCTGTCAGAATCTCCTGCAAGGCATCCAAAGCTGCATAATCCTTATCTGCATAAGGGGCTGTGTGATATAACGCACCAATGACTTTGCTGTCCCCGGAACGTTTCAGCTCCACAAAACGCTCACCATCCTGAGCTGGCTCCACTGTATACGGTGCTTCTAAAATTCTGGCCGGTTTAGGAATTACTGAAAAATACTGACTGATATATTCCAGAGCTTTTTTCTCATCAAATTTTCCCGCGACAATTAATGTTGCATTGTCTGGCTGGTAATATTTTTCATAGAATTTTCTTAGTGTAACAGCCTTTACACGTTCTACATCTTCCTTGCTTCCAATGGTACTGTTTCCGTAGTTGTGCCACAGATAGGCGGCTGAGATAACCCGTTCCAGCAAAACGCTGCTCGGGCTGTTCTCTCCTATTTCAAATTCATTTCTTACGACAGAAAACTCTTTATCCAGATCCGATTGTAAAATAGTGGCATTCACCATTCTGTCGGCTTCCATTTCCAGGAACCATTTCAGGTTCTCATCATTAGAAGGGAAAACTTCGTAATAGTTGGTTCTGTCATACCAGGTTGTACCATTAGCATTACCACCTTTGTCAGAAAGCATTTTCTTGATATCGCCTAATTTCTTGGTACTCTTGAAAAGCATATGCTCCAGCAAGTGCGCCATTCCCTTTTCACCATAGCCCTCATGTTTTGAGCCTACATTATATACAATATTGACCACCGCATTACTTTGGGAAGGATCGGAAAGTAAAAGTACCCGCATTCCATTGCTCAGGGTATATTCCTTGATGCCTTCCGTATTGCTTATAAATTTTGGTGTTTCGGCTTTTTGAGCGAACGCAGGCGTAGCATAGCCTGCGTAGAAAACGACTGCCGCAGTCAGTAAAAGATTCTTCATTGTTTGATTGTTAATTTTTTGGTTTTTAAAATTAATGACTTTTAATTATTAATCGGTTATAATCTGATACTTTTTATAAAATCTTAACGTAATTTTGTCAATATGGTAGTCGAAAAAATTATTTTAGGAATTGACCCGGGAACAAGTGTGATGGGATTTGGAATTATTTCAGTAAAAGGAAATAAAATGGATCTGATTGCCATCCACGAACTGATCCTGAAAAAATATGAAAATCACGAAACCAAGCTTAAAATCATCTTCGACAAAACTCTGGCATTAATAGATGAATACCACCCTGATGAAACCGCTTTAGAAGCTCCTTTTTTCGGGAAAAACGTCCAGAGTATGCTGAAACTTGGGCGTGCACAGGGCGTTGCAATGGCTGCAAGCCTTCACAGGAATGTCCCGATCACCGAATATTCTCCTAAAAAAGTAAAAATGGCAATAACCGGAAACGGAAATGCCAGTAAAGAACAGGTTGCAGGAATGCTGCAAAATCTCCTGAAACTGAAGGAATTTCCTACAAAATATCTTGATGCCTCTGACGGATTAGCTGTTGCTGTCTGTCATCATTTTAATTCCGGAAGTATTTCAACTGATAAATCATATTCCGGCTGGGATAGCTTTCTGAAACAGAATCCTGATAGAATTAAGTAGATGTTAGATGTTAGATGTTAGATGTTAGATGTTAGATGCAAAATTAACTTCTAATATTCATTTAATGATTCCTTCGACTTGATTCTTGTTTCTTGTTTCTTGTTTCTTGATTCTCTATCTTTGAATCGATGAATGACTCTCTTTTTGAAATTGTAGAACACACCAACAGAAGCATTTTCCTCACAGGAAAAGCCGGGACCGGAAAGACTACATTTCTGAATGATTTTGTAAAAAAAACCAAGAAAAAACACATTGTTGTAGCGCCAACCGGGATTGCTGCCATCAACGCTGGTGGCGTAACGATTCATTCTATGTTTGGTTTGCCGCTCAGGACTTTTCTTCCGACTACGGAAAGAATTGACCAGAATCTTGCCAACAATATTGCGGATCTGATGCCGCATTTCAAATACCGGAAAGACAAGCTGAAACTTCTCCGTGAAATTGAGATTATCATTATCGATGAAGCATCAATGCTGCGGGCGGATGTTCTGGATATGATGGATTTTGCGCTGAGACATGTACGCAGAAATCAGCAGAAATTCGGTGGTGTTCAAATGTTGTTTATTGGTGATCTTTACCAGTTGCCGCCAGTTGTGAGGGATGAACATATTTTATCTATGTACTATTCTTCGCCGTTTTTCTTTCATGCAAAGGCTTTGGAAGGCAGTAACTTCATCACGCTTGAACTGACCAAAGTTTACCGGCAAACTGATGAACATTTTTTGGAAATTCTCAATGCAATCAGAGACGGAGTAACAGAAGATATCGACTTTGAAGCTCTGAATGCGAGATATCAACCAGACTTTAATCCAAAAGACGAAGCTTACGTTTATCTGTGTTCGCACAACAAAATGGCGGATGATATCAACCAGAAAAAACTGAAGGAGCTGGGCGGAAAACTTCATTCCTATGAAGCCGATGTCGTAGGCGAATTCAAGGAAACACAGTACCCGAATGATGAAGTTCTGGATCTGAAAGTCGGTGCGCAGATTATGTTTATCAGAAATGACACGTCGCCCGACAAAAAATATTACAACGGGAAATTAGCTCAGATTTCATATTTGGATGAGGACGAAATTTCCGTGATCCTTGACGGAAGTGAAGAAGAAATTACCCTGAAAGCGGAAACCTGGGAGCAGAAAAAATATTCTTTGGATGATGAGAAAAATATTAAAGAAGAAGTTCTGGGAAGTTTTAAACAGTTTCCGATCCGTCTGGCCTGGGCGGTGACCATCCATAAAAGCCAGGGTTTAACATTTGACCGTTTGATCATTGATGCGGGAAAAAGCTTTGCTTCCGGACAGGTTTATGTCGCATTGTCACGTTGCCGGACTCTGGAAGGAATTGTCCTTAAATCCAAAATCACGCCCGAAGTTATTTTTTCGGACAAGAGAGTTTCAAAGTTTCAGGATGAGACGCACGCTAATTCTAAGATCGAAGAAATCATTAACTCTGAAAAATACGATTACAGCATCCAAAAAGTCATCAGAAGAATCGATTGTGTCTGGTTTCAGTCCGCTTTGGAAAATTGGATGCTTATCAGCCGAAGCAGTAAATTTATTGATAAAGAAAAAGCAGATTATCTCTATCATTGTCTGAAAGCTGATATTGAAAATTACATCACTATTTTCCAAAAATTTGAGAGAATATTGGTTCAGAAAACTCAGAAATTTCTGCAAGGCGAGGAAGAATGGATTGAAATCGAAACAAAGGCAAAAGGCGCTGTCAATTTCTTTTTCAAGAATGTGAATGAGAAATTTTTTTCGCCACTCAAGGATTTCTATTCGGAAACCAAAGGTGTAAAAGGTCTGAAAGCTTTCAACGAAGATTTCCGGGTCTGGCTGGATGATATTGAAGATTATCTTAAAGACCTGAAAGAGGTTTATCTTTTGGAAACACCTCTCTTTGACAAAGAAAAAGATGTGGAAGTTTCTATGGCCATCAAAAAAGTTCCGACACACGTTCTGACCTATCAATTGTTTCAAAATGGGAAAACTGTTGCTGAAATTGCGAAAGAAAGAGGCTTGGTGAATTCGACTATTTTTGGGCATCTTTCAAAATATGCCGAGCAAAATTTGTTAGATAAAAATGATTTGTTGAGAATCTACCCGAAAGAAAAAGTGACTGCTTTTGAAAAGGTTTTCAAGCAAAGTCCGAAAGATAATATCAATGATTGGAAATCGGCGCTGCCATCGGATTTTGATTATGGTGAGATCCGGCTGATCTGGAATTATTTTTTGAATTTGAAGAAGTAGTTTTATTTTAAACGCAAAGCTCGCTAAGATTTCTTTTTAAATATTGAAAATATTTTAAGATTCGTAAAGGCGCTTTGCTCAGCAATTTTTTAACAAAGATTCTGGTTAAATATAAAACACAAAAAAAGTCGCACCGTAAAATTTGCGACTTTTAAAATTTATGTAAAATAGAATTTTGTGCCTTTGCGATAAATTCTAATTCCTCAAATTAATTAATCAATTCAAATCTCGCATATTCTGCGATTTTCTTTGGTAATTTGATTCCGTCTGGTGTTTGGTTGTTCTCTAACAAAGCGGCCATAATTCTTGGCAAAGCCATTGCAGATCCATTCAATGTGTGTACCAGCTGAGATTTGCCTTCGTTACCTTTATAACGGCATTTCAGACGATTGGCCTGGAAGGTTTCGAAATTGGAAACAGAACTTACTTCCAGCCATTTTTCCTGCGCTGCACTCCAAACCTCGAAGTCATACGTCATTGCGGATGCAAAACCAGTGTCACCACCGCAAAGTCTCAGGATTCTGTATGGTAATTCGAGATCTTCCAAAATCGATTTGATGTGTTCTACCATTTCTTCCAAAACAGCATAAGAATTTTCCGGCTTCTCGATTCTTACAATTTCTACCTTTTCAAATTGATGAAGTCTGTTCAAACCTCTCACGTGTGCACCATAACTTCCTGCTTCTCTTCTGTAACATTGAGAAAAAGCAGTGTTCTTGATTGGCAAATCTTTATCGTCCAACAAAACATCACGGTAGATATTGGTAACAGGAACCTCGGCTGTGGGAATCAGATACAAATCATCTGCTCCTACATAATACATTTGCCCCTCTTTATCAGGCAATTGTCCTGTTCCGTAACCGGAAGCTTCGTTCACTACGTGAGGCGGATTCACTTCCAGATAACCGGCATCCGTGTTTTTATCAAGAAAATATTGTACTAATGCTCTCTGTAAACGTGCGCCTTTGCCCAGATAAACAGGAAAACCAGCACCCGCAATTTTCACGCCCAGTTCAAAATCGATCAGATTGTATTTTTTTGCCAATTCCCAATGCGGAATGGCGCCTTCGCCAAGGCCTTCCACCGTTGTAGACTCGTAAACGATTTCGTTGTCATCGGCAGAAACACCGGCCACTACTTTTTCGTTCGGAATGTTCGGAAGCTGATACAAAATATTGAGAAGATTTTTCTCAACATCTTTCAACTGAGATTCCAATTCTTTGCTTGATTCTTTGTATTGCGACGTTTTGGATTTTGCAGCTTCGGCTTCCTCTTTTTTTCCGTCTTTCATCAAGATCCCGATTTCTTTCGAAATTTTGTTCATCTCGGAAAGTTGTGAGTCCAGCTCAAATTGCAGCTTTTTTCTTTCGTCGTCAGCATCAATTGCTGCATCGACCAAATCTAATTCCTTGAAGTTTCTTTTCTTCAAGCCTTCCAAAACGCGCTCTTTGTTCTCGCGCAAAAAATTAACCTGTAACATTTCTTGTTGGGTGTTAGGTGTTTGGTATTGGATGTTTTAGCGGAACTTCCATCATCCCGCTTCCATTATCCAACATAAGTTGTGCAAATTTAATGATTTTATTTCACGATTGTGACAATGTTCGGCTGTCCCGATACTTTTGTGAATTTCAGTTCATTATTGTACCAGAGTTTTGATAATTCGAACAGCGACGGAGTCCATTTATACTCAATTTCAATGGTATCATCATCATTAATTACCTGCGTGTCTACGGTTTTTGAATACCGGATAACAAATCTTGAATAATAAGTTTTCTGCTCCGCACTGATGGAGTCTTTCAATAATCTGGTAGCACCACCGGCATAATCCAGATAAGTGATATTCTTCACGTCCTTTTGCAGGCTTAATCCGGACACAGAGGTGAGTGCTGTTTCACTCAGAAGATCCAGTAAAGTCACGGAAGAATAAGATCCTTCCAGCTTGGAGTCCAGAAGATCCTGGCCATCCTGATTTCTGACATAAAGATTCAGTACCTGATCTATGACCTGATAATCATTATCATCGCCACGGCAAGAGAACAATAAAATTATGGCTGCCAGAATTATGGATATTCTTAGTTTCATCTCTGCAAAGATAATTCTAAAATTATTTATCGTGTAATTTTCTTCAGATAATTCCCGAAGAAAATTAAATATGCTGAACCTTCCCAAATTAAAACCAGAGAGAGAGAAAGGCCCATTCCTATTATTCCAAAAGTGTTAACTAAAAAATAGGCTGTAACACAAAGGATCATTAATGATATAAGAGAAACCCAAGTATTAACTTCAATTTTTCCTACTGCCGGCAAAAGGTTTCCAAACAAATTTCTGGAAAGCATCCCAAAAGTGAAGCCTAATAGCAAGATCATCATCAGATTACTGTTATCTGAATAATTAGCTCCAAAGAAAAGTTCCAATAAGAAATCTTTAAATGTGTAAAAAAAACCTAAAATTACTATGCAAGTCGGGATAAATATTTTATAGTAATTCTTGATGTATGATGTGAGGAAAGTTTTGTTTTGATAATTTTTTGATAATAGCGGATAATCACTTTGCATAAAACTGATAGCCAAAACAGGAATGTTAGACGGCAGCAAAATTGCCACTTTATAATTGGCAACCGCATTTTCGTTCATTAGAAATCCAAGAAGCATTACATCTAATGAGAATAAGGTTTCTGAAATGACAGATGTTGCTGCTGTAAAAATCCCGAATCGCCACATTTCTTTTTTATTGTTATAAACAATACTTTTTGCAGAAAACATCTCTTTTTTCAGCCAAAATAAAGAAAGATAAGGGATTATTGCTATTGCCAGAAGGTAACCATAAAATTTAAATAAGTATGTCAATACTAACAGCAAAATAAAACCTCCAATATTAATTGCATTGCTGACTTTTGCAAATACATCATTTTTTCCATTGATCCGGTAATAAGTCTGGATATGATTTGACAGGTAAAAACCCATTAACCTAATGCCGCAAAACAGAAAGATAATTAAGACATTTTCATATTTTTCGGCATAAAACAGAGATATTCCTATAAATATACCTATCAGGATAATCTCATAAAAAATACCTTTGAAAAAAAGATAAGATGACAGATTTTGCTTGTTCTCCTTTTCTGAAATTGAGCCATATCTCAATAGTATCTGGTTACTGCCAAGACCTGAAAAGGGTAAAAAAATAGCGCAGACAGACATAACAATACTAAGAATACCATATTCGTTTTCCGGCAGTAATCTTATAATAACAACAGAGCCAAGAAATCCACAGATTTTAGCAATCATAAAGGAAAAAAAGACGTGATGCCCTTTGTTGCTAAAAAACCTGCTTAAAAATTCTTTCAAACCGCCCATAATTATGCTATAGCTGGCTTACCGATCTGAATATAGACCTCTGTAAATTGATGACTTATACTATCCTTGGAAAATTTGTCAATAACAAAACGTCTTAAGACTTCCGGATTATTGAAGGTAATCTTATTTTCTATAAAATTTTGCATTGATTGATATAGTTCTTTCTCATTAGCTTTTTCAATCAAAACGCCTAATCCCGGTTTTATAAATTCTGGAACGCCACCAACTGCAGTTGCAATAACCGGTTTTCCGCAAGCATACGACTCCAATATCACACAACCCTGAGTTTCATTGTCACTGAATAAAATAAAACAATCTGAAGCCTGCATTTTTTCTGCAACTTCCTCATAGCTGATTTCATCAAAAACGGTAATATAACTCTCTGCATTTAGTTGTTGTACTAGTTTCCTTAATGTTGCCGTATCACCATCGCCACCGATTTCCAGAGATGCATCGTAACCATTAACTTTTAACTGATGAACGGTTTCAATGATTTTATCCGGTCTCTTTCTAGGAATAAGGCTGGAAACATGAAGGAATTTCGTTGATTCATTTCCATCGGTTTGTCTGATCTGAAAAATATCCGTGTTAACTACATTGGAAATGACTTTCATCGGTGTTTTGATTCCCAGCATTTTCAGACTGTTTTTCAGATTTTCACTGACCGGGAAAATGTAATCTGCGTGCTTCGCAATGAATTTTGCAATTCTCCTGATATTAGCAGAAGTTCCAGCAAGATTCTCTTCCTGAAGAGCCGTCCAGTGTTCGGAAACAACAAACGGAATTTTATATTTTTTCTTGAGATAGACCGCAAACAGCATATTGTTATGAAGAACGTTGGCGTGTACCAATTCTGGTTTTTGCATTTTTGAAAAGCCAATTTTATAGGCTTTCATTCTTCTAAGGAAATTCTGAACCGGATTTTTGGAGTTTCTGTAATAGATAACTAAAGTCCTGATACCGTTGATGATTTTATCATCAAAAACGAAAGTTTCTTTCTGATTAAAATCGCCAATTGTGTGCAGGATTTCGACATCATGCTTCAAAGCAACAGCTTCGGCGTGACGCTGTACAAAATTGCCATTGGTAGGTTCCAGCTTATTGGGAAACCAGGAAGAAATAAAAAGTATTTTCAAATCTTAATTAATTTAGATCATAATTAAGAAATGGATGCAGCCCAGCTTCTGCTGAATGGCTGAAGGAAATGGCTCAGAAAATCGAGGTAAGTATTTTTGGAAAAGTCAAAAACCTCTATATCTTTTGACAATTCGCCATTTCTAATTTTATTTTTAAAATCAGATAATTTCAGGGTCTTCACTTCGCCATTTTCCACAAAACTTGCTTTCATCCGGTCAAATAATCCAAGATTGAACTCAGTATCCAGATCTCTCATAGTTTTGCCAAGCGCATCAATACTACAACCGGAAGCGGCTTCTTTTTCTTCATCTACACAAATGATAATGAATTGGTTTTTCTCAATCTTAAAAGACGATGACAATGGTTTTCCATGAGCAGCCCATCCCGAAAGAAAATCATACAATTTTTCTGCTATTGTTTTGCTTTCCTTAGCAGTAAAAGGTCTGGAAGCAGGATATATAATCACTCGGTAATCGTTTGTTTCAACAATATTAGATTCTTCAATTTTCATAAGAAGATATTTATTTATAAAACAGAATCACATTCTGCAATTTCGTTCTAGAATATTAAAGTATAAAATTACGGATTTTAATTCAATTGCTGTCAAAAGCGAAAAACCCCAGAGTTTCTGAGGTTTTAATTTTTAACTGATATTATTCTAAAGATCTTCTGCTTCTGCAAGAAGTTCAACAATATCTTTAACTTCCACTTCGGTATTTTTGTTAAAATGCTTTACACCGTCGGTCATCATTGTGTTACAGAACGGACAGCCTGTTGCTATTACTTTTGGCTCAAAAGAAAGAGCTTCTTCAGTTCTCTCGATATTGATATCCTTGTTTCCTTTTTCCGGTTCTTTGAACATCTGTGCACCACCGGCTCCACAGCATAAACCATTCGTTTTGCAACGCTTCATTTCCACCAGTTCTGCGTCCAGTTTTTCAAGAAGCATCCTTGGCGCCTCATACTCATCATTAGCTCTGCCCAGATAACAAGGATCGTGGAATGTGATTTTTTTTCCTTTGAAGCTTCCGCCTTCAATCTTCAACCTTCCCTCATTCATCAGATCTTTCAGGAATTGTGTATGATGCAAAACCTGATAATTACCGCCTAAACTTGGATATTCATTTTTCAATGTGTTGAAGCAGTGGGGGCAGGCCGTTACTATTTTTTTGACGTCATAAGCATTCAGAATTTCGATGTTTGTCAAAGCCATCATCTGGAAAACAAATTCGTTTCCGGCACGCTTAGCAGGATCGCCTGTGCAGGATTCTTCCTGGCCAAGCACGGCAAATTCTACCCCTATTTTATTTAAAATTTTGCAAAATGCTTTGGTTATTTTCTTTGCACGATCATCAAAACTTCCGGCGCAGCCTACCCAGAAAAGAACTTCCGGTGATTTGCCTTCCGCAGCGTAATCTGCCATTGTTTTTATAGTGAAATCCATTATTTATAAATGATAATTGATGATTGATAAATGATGTATAAATTCAAAATATTAATCCTTTGCCCAATTCAATCGGTCTGCCTGGTTGTATTGCCAAGGTGCAGCATTATTCTCCACATTGGTCATCATCAGATTCAGCTCCTGCGGAGCTGCCGACTGTTCCATCACCAAAAATCTCCTCATCTCGAAAATGATGGACAATGGATCAATCAGAACAGGACAGGCTTCCACACAAGCATTACAAGTGGTGCAAGCCCAAAGTTCTTCTTTAGTGATGTAATCATTCAGAAGTTTTTTGCCGTCATCTACAAATTTTCCATTCTTGTTGATATTTTTGCCGACTTCCTCCAGTCGGTCTCTGGTTTTCATCATTATTAGCCTTGGCGAAAGTTTTTTCCCGGTGATGTTAGCCGGGCAAACTGAAGTACATCTTCCGCACTCTGTACAAGAATAAGCGCTTAAAAGCTGATGTTGGTTAAGATCAAAAATATCTTCAGCTCCGAATTTAGACGGCACTTCTTCTGCACCTTCAGCCGGCGCTGCATATGGATCTGCGTTCGGATCCATCATTAATTTGATTTCCTTTGTAACAGAATCCAGATTATTGAATTTTCCTTTTTTCTCAAGATTCGCATACCAGGTATTTGGAAACGCAAAAATGATATGAAGATGCTTGGAATAATAAAGATAATTCATAAAGAACAAAATCCCAACGAAATGAAACCACCAAGCCGATTTCTCAATGATATGAAGCGTTTCCACATTCATATTCTGAAAAAAAGGAAATAGATGCGCCGAGATCGGGAAATTACCTGTAAAACGATCAGCATCAGCATAATAATCTGCGCCGTTCATGGTAAAGAAAGCCACCATAAGGGCAAATTCTATAATCAGGATCCAGTTTGCATCCCGTTTTGGCCAACCGAACAACTCTTTCATTGTCAGCCTCTTCACACCATAGAAATTTCTCCTGATAAAAAACACTACTACGGCGACTACTACCAGCAAAGCTAATATTTCCAATGTACTTGTGAAAAATGCATAGAATGATTCCCCTAAAACATGTTGCAGAAAACGGTGTGTTCCGAAAATCCCGTCGATAATGATTTCAAGAAGCTCTATATTGATAATGACAAAACCAACATAGACAAAAATGTGTAAAATACCCGCAATTGGCCTTTTTACCATTTTGCTCTGGCCTAGTGCCACACGGGTCATTGTTGCCCATCGCTCTGCTTTTCTGTCTGTCCGGTTGATCTCTCTACCCAGTTTTATATTACGGTAAAGTTCTTTAAGGCTTTTTGCGAATAATCCAAAGCCCGCAATCAGGAGAATCAGAAAGATTACATTGTCAATATATTGCATAGATTAGTCTTTATTATTCTTACCAAAAACAGAGAAATTAACGTAACGTTTAGGGTTTGCCTTAAGATCTTCTACCAATTTATTAAGGTTATCTGCTGTTTTTGTGAGATTATTGTAAAGTTCATCATCTTTCGTCAATTTACCAAGTGAACCTTCTCCGTTTTGTATGCCGGAAATAACGTTATTAAGCTTGCCAGCCGTTTTACTGAACTCATCAATAGTCACATTAAGTTTATCAACATCCACTCTTTCGGCAACTTTACCATATTTTTCTACGGTTGCATTGGTTGTAAGAAGCATTTTATTAGCATTGCCAATGGCTTCATGCAGACCATTTTCATTGGATGCAAGAATACGGTTGGTTTGCTCGGCCGTACCTTTAAAAGCTGTTACAGTCTGATTAAGATTAGCAAGTAGCAGTTTAATTTCTCTTCTGTTTTGTTCATCTACAATTTTGTTCGTACTGGCCAGTGTGGAATCCAGCTTCAGAAGAACTCCTGAAAGCTGATCTTTTACGGGCTTTACCTGAGAAGACAATGAGTTGAGCATAGACAGCTGATAGTTTCCTTTCAGGGTGTCACCATCTTTTGCGGTTGGGCCCCCATAAAAAAGATTGATTCTCATCTCTTTTCCGGACATCAGTCCTGGTTCAAAGATCTCAACAGTAGAGTTTTTTGAAAATTCGAAAGTATCATCAACGGTCAATTTGACTACAAAATGTAATTTTCCACCTTTTGTGATTGGTTTTATTTCATCCACCTGTCCCACTTTCAGTCCGTTTATGGAGACAGGATTGGAAACGGCAAGACCTTCTACATTATCGTATTTCGCATAAAAAACATTATCTGTGGTGAAGAGATTTTTCCCTTTCATAAACTGATAAAGTATCACGAAACTTATAATAGCGAAAATTGCGATCAGTCCTGCTTTTAGTTCTTTACTTAACTTCACGTTTTGTTGTTTTTAGTAATTAGCAAATATATGAATATTGGTCTTATAATCGGTAAAAATAAAAAACAACAAAAGCGACAATTATGCCGCTTTTGAATATTTTGATAATTCCCGAATTTAACGCTGGGCCGTTTTGTCCCAAACCTCGATTCTGTAATCTTTAATGTTAGCATTGTCCTGCAGGCTCTTTAGTAAAGAACCCGTAAACTGCTGAGAGTTTTGCTGTGCCATTGACTGGATGATCTGTTTGATATCTCCAGGCATTTTGTTTGTTGTTACTGATTTTTTCACAACAAGATAAACACCTGTCATTCCCTCAACCGGTTGAGATAATTTATTGTTTGCCAGTCCGAATGCAGCGCCTGCAACTTTTGGTTCCATCGCGCCATTTACAGAAGGGTTAAACATATTGACAGCAGCACTTGCTTTTGTAGTTCCGAAAGCTTTTGCAGCCTGATCCAGAGTGCTGTATTTCCCGGCATTGATTTTCTCGATAATGGTTTTCGCAAGAAGTTTATTCTTGACGATCTGCTCAATCTGGTCTCTTACCGTTTCAGGATCTGCAAGACCTTCATCCTGTTTTCCTACCACGTAAGCAACAATTCTGTCACCTGTTCCTTCTACCGTGAAAATATCAGTATCGCCTATATTTCTCTTCTTGTCAAAAGCCCAAGAAATAATATCCGCATCTTTATCTGTGTTAAGTCCCGGAAGGGTTCCCTGGAATCTACCTACAGTTTTAGGATTGTCAAATCGGTATTTATTTTTCTCAGCTAAGTTTTTAAATTGATTAAAACTTTTGCCTTCAGTTTGCTGGATAAATCTTGTAGCCTGTGTCAATACCTGATTTTCAGTTTTATCAGATGCTTTTACATTTTTCGCAAGGTGAGCGATTTTGTACGTCATTGAACCAGATTTTTTATCTTCGATATTAATGATATGATATCCGAAAGATGTTTCTGCAAGACCTGTTGTTCCTTTAGGATTGTCGGCTAAGAATTTAAGATATCCTGGCGCAAATGGCGAAGTCGGAGTCGTCCAGCCCACACTTCCGTTTCTTTCAACAGCATTAGGCTCATCAGATAATTTCAGACCCTCAGTAAATTTTGCCGGATCTGCTTTGATTACTGCCAATAAGCTATCAGCAATCTTTTTAGCGGCTTCCTTTGTTCTGGTAGCAGTAGAACGCTCAGCACCTTTATAGGCAATCAGGATATGTTTTGACTGGGTAGAATCAGACGCTTTTTTATCTAATAATTTAGATACAACATAAAGATTCTGCTCCTTATACGGGCCAAATGTCTGACCGATGGCAGCTGTAGCAATTTTATCTTTAATACCCTGCGGAACCTGATTTAATCCAACATACTGAGGAATAAAAGGAACATCTGAATTTAATTCAACAAACATTGAATCATTCTTTGTATTCTGGAAATTTTCCGCACCGTTGGAAGCATCTGTTCCTTTAAGATATAGTTTGTTGATTTCGTTAAGTGTTGCTGCATCATCCTGCGCACTTGGCGTTGCAGGGAAATAAGCATAAGCCAGATTTCTGCTTGCAGTAGCTTTGAATCTTGTTGGATGCTGCTTGATATAATCTGCAAGGTCCTGAGTGGTAACTTTCACATTGTTCTTTTTGGAAAATTCCAAGTAATCCACTTTTACAAAATCGATATTGGCCATTTCATCACGGAACTTCATCATCAGTTCAGCTTCTTTTTTACTTACCGTGATACCGGCAGTCATATTTCCAAAAAGCATTCTGGCCATCATTCTGTACTCGATCGCTTTTTTGTTCTTGAGCCAGAAATTATAATTTTCCGGGTTTGTAGCCTGCGCTTTTTCGATTTCGCTTTTTATTTCCTGCAATTTGAAATTACCTTTCTCATCAAAATACTGCTGATTCTGAGCAAAAATAGGATCATACTGAAGCTGGTTCCAGAAGATCTCATCTGTAAGCTTAAGCCCCATTTTTTCGAACTGCTGCTTTATTAATTTGGACTGAACAAGAATCTGCCAAGCCTGCTCTTCAAGACCTTTGGTTGGCTGCCCCTGTTGCTGAGCCTGCTGCTGCATAATGAAAAGCTGGTCATTGAGTTCGTCTCTTGTGATTTCTTCGCCGTTAACTTTTCCAAGAATATTCGGGTTCTTACCAAAAACCTTGTCAATAGTATCCGGATTTACCAAGAAAGCCAAAAGTGCTAATGCAATAACGCCAACTAACAGCCACGATCTTTTTCTAATTTCGCCTAAAATTGCCATCTTTATATTAAGTGTTTATAATCAGTCTGCGAAAATACATATTTTTAACAGAATAGGAAAAATTATTTCGAAACATTTGTGAATGTGCGAAATAAAATAGAAAAACCTCTAAAATCTAGAGGTTTTCAGATTACTTGCTGTTCTTTTTATCAAGCACTTTTTCCCGCAGTTTTCCTTCGGTCTGGAAAAGCTTCAGAACCTGCTGCGGTGTAAGTAACTTCAGGAATTTATCTGCATAAACTTTCCGGTTATTGAGCAATTGCTGACCCACTTCAAAACTCTGGTTAAGTCTTCTGTTAGCCTCATCATCAGAAAGATTATCAATATTATTATCAAAAATAAATTTTTCCCTTATTTGCTTTTGGTTATTCTGATATTCTGCATACAGATTTTTGAATTCATCCTGCTTATCAGCAGCAATGTCTATATCATCAATCACAATATTTTCTTTCATTTTCTGCAGAAAAGCGGATCTTTCTTTTACTGACATACCACTGATGACATCTCTCTTCTCCTGCATATTCATCGATTTCCATTCAGACGTTCTGGGAATATTCTGATTCTGCTGTTGTCTCATCATTGTTCCTGCAGGCGAAAAAGTGGAAGACGGAGAACTGTTTCTATACAAAGTATTATCAGATGACGAGCCGGAACGTTGTGTTGTATTGGGCGTACGGGTTGACCTTCTGCCCTGCCCTTGTACAGAGGAAATCAATCCGCTAATAAGAATAGTCAATAACAATTTTTTCATAACCTTCAATTTTGTTATTAATTATAAAGATCAAGATAGACATCCTGCTCGCTGTTTTTTTCAATATCCTTCAGCTGGTCAGGCGTAAACGCAGCAAGAACTTTATCTACCTCAGCTTCCGGCTTTTTGCTGTTTTCAACCGCGTAAGACTGCCTATCCGTATTATCGGAAACCTCTTCTTTTCTATCTTGAGCGGTTGATAAATGTGTCCCCGATTGATGTAGTTTCAACTGTTCGGTCTGGCCTTCTGGAGTCTGAATTTGTGCAGGATGCTCTTCAGAATGACTTGCAACACTTTTTACAGGCTCTTTAATTTCATAAGTACTGTCAACGATTGGTTTTTGCTGGGCATATTGCATTTCCGGACTATCATTTAGTCCGAAAAAAGCAGTGATTCCGGCTATGAGAACAACAGCCGCTGCAGCCGCCCATTTGAAATTAAGAGCGAAAACTTTTGCTTCTTTCTTAACAAGAACTTTTTCTCCGACAGTTTTCGCAATCACATTATCCTGAAGCGTTTTGAAAAACGCTTCCGAAGGTTCCGGATACGGGGTTTTTCTGTTCAGTTTTTCTATATCTATCTTCATTACTTTTATTTTCTTATTCTTTTAAAACTCTTCTGAGTAATTATCTTTTATGTACTGCTCTACTTTATCCTTAGCGTAATGATAATTCGTTTTCAAGGTTCCGACAGACATATCCAGAATCTTTGAAATCTCATCGTAAGGCAAATCATCATAATATCTCATATTGAAAACCAGCTTCTGCTTTTCCGGCAAGGTCTGTATCGCTTTTTGCAGCAAAATCTGAATTTCCTCCGCATCTTTCCCGGCATTATCAGCAACCAGATTCTGCATATGGTATTCTGCATCTTCATCGGTTTTCTTCATCCGCTTCATTTTGTTGAGCTGCTGCAAAGCTTCGTTGGTTCCAATCCTGTAAAGCCAGGTGTAAAGCTTGCTGTCACTCTTGAACTGATGAATGTTCTGATAAGCCTTGATAAATGTATCCTGCAAAACATCCTGAGCCAGGTCATGGTCTACAATCAGTCGCCTGATATGCCAGTACAGCCGGCTCTGATAGGCATCCATCATTGCACGCAAACCTTTTTCCAGCGTGGGTGGCGCCAATAAAAGTTTTACAATCTCCTCATCTTTGAGCTTCATTCAGATGTTTCGTAGTTTTGATTAAAAAATAAGACCAAAGTTAAATTATTTTTTGAATTTGTTGGAATTTATGTTCAAGCAGTCTGATCAATTAGCAATTCAAAGCTTTATCTTTGTTGGATGAAAACAGTTATCATTGGTTCGGGAAATGTGGCTTATCATCTCGCAAAAGCATTCACTCAAAACAACATTGAAGTCAGCCAGATTTTTGGCCGGAATACAGTTGAACTGAGTAAAATATCTGACGAATTTAATATTCCTTACTCAACAGAAGAGTTGGCTGATGCCGATTTTTATTTGATCTCTGTTTCAGATTCGGCCGTTGAAACGATATCTGAACTGATTAAAAGTGACAAAGCTTTGGTAGCTCACACTTCCGGATCGCTTCCTATGGAAATACTCAAAGGCCCTTACAGAAAAGCCAGCTTCTATCCGTTGCAGACATTCTCCAAAACCAAAAATCTGGATTACTCCAAAATTCCTTTTTTTATTGAGGCAGAAAATCAGATCGATGAAAAAACATTGTGTGAATTAGCTTCCGTTATTTCTGAAAATGTAGAAATCTCGGATTATGAAAAAAGAAAATACATTCATCTTACCGCAGTTTTCGCCTGCAACTTTGTGAATCATCTCTTTGCGAGAGCGAAAGAAATTTCGGATTCGCAGGATTTACCTTTCCAATATTTCATTCCTCTAATTAATGAAACCGTGGAAAAGATCCATCACATGGAACCAAAATCTGCGCAGACCGGGCCAGCCGTAAGAGGCGATGAACGCGTGTTGAAACTACATGAAGCATTAATTACAGATGAAGAACATCGTAAAATTTACAAAACAATGAATGAATCGATTAAAAAAATGTATCACAAATAGTGTAACATTTTTGATATTGATGTACTAATTAATTGTAAAATAAAATTCAGAATATGAAATCTCTCAAAAAACTAGTCATTCTTCCGGTTTTATTATTAGGATTGATGGCATCTGCACAGGAAACGGCTAATCGTTTTTTCTATGAACTGACGTATAAGCCTAAAAAAGATTCTGTGCGACTGGATAAAGTCATGACAACGCTGGATATTGCCAAGGATAAATCAATCTACCAGGATTTCACACTACCGGCTCAGGATTCCATAATCAAAACTTCTGTAGAGGAAATGGAGAAAACCAAGACTTTCAAGGATATGTCCAAAATGATAAAATGGCCGAAATTCTCATTCAAAATCTACAAAACATATCCTGCAATGACGGAATTGTATGTGGACAGAATCAGCAGAAATCTTTTTGCTTATGAGGAAAACATCAAATTCGACTGGAAAATCCTTTCCGACAAAGAAAAAATCGGGACATACAACACCCAGAAAGCCACTACTGAATTCGGAGGAAGACAGTGGACAGCCTGGTTCTCTACAGATATTCCTTTTCAGGACGGTCCTTACAAATTCTACGGATTGCCCGGGCTAATCGTAAAAATCGAGGACAGCGAGAAGAATTATTCCTGGTTACTATCCGGAAACAAAACAGTAAAAGACTGGAAAGAATTTACTTACGCAGAAGAAGTCAATGCTAAATATGGAATGAGCAATGAGAAGAAAATCATTGCAAAAGATAAATTCGAGAAATCCTATGCCGCCTTTAAACAAGATCCGATGGCAGAAGCGAGAACGCAAATCCCACAGAACATGCTTACCATGAAAATGCCGGGAAGCGACCTGACAATTGGAGAAATGCTGAAAAATCAAGAGAAGATGCTTAATGATTTTTTCAAGTCCAATGACAACCCGATAGAAATACCACAGACTGCAGATAAAAAGAAAAAATAAAGCAACCGGGAAATTTCCCGGTTTTTTTAGGTGATAAATATCTTATTTAGATTTATTTAAAATAAGCTATCTTTGTATTCCAAAATTTTTAAGTCTTGCAAAAAAAGCACATTGATAAGCTCTGTTGTTTTCCGAAAAATAAATCCGGGAAAATCATTGGCTATGACAATGATACCCTTCAGATGCCGACAAAAATAATTGAAATGGGACTGCTTCCCGAAACCAGTTTCAAAATCCTTTATCAGGCGCCTTTCGGCGGGCCGCTTTACATAGAGTACGGTACTGAAAAAACCAGAATAGCGCTGAGAGAAGCAGAAGCAAGATTCATACAGGTAGAAGTATCAGAATAATGCAGAAGAAGGCGCAAAAACAGATTTTACTGGTAGGAAATCCGAATGTAGGAAAATCCACACTTTTTAATATTCTTTGCAACAGAAAGCAAAAAACGGGTAACTATGCCGGTGTAACCGTGGCAAGCCATTCCGGGAATTATGTTTATAAAAACGAGGAAATCGAGGTTATAGATTTGCCCGGCTCGTACAGCATCTACCCCACATCCGAAGACGAAGCTATTTTTTCAAGATACCTGATCCAGGAGCAGGAGAATTATTCCGGCGTTGTTTACATTGCAGATGCCATCAATATGAGAAGAAGCCTGCTTCTTTTCCTGCAGATTCAGGATCTTGGAATCCCTGCAATAATGGTTGTCAACCAGATTGACGAAGCAGAAAAACGAGGCTTAAAAATTGACACGGCGAAGCTTTCCGAATTGCTGAACATTCCTGTTTTTGAAACCAATGCCAAGCAAAATCTTGGAATAGAAACCCTGCGGGAAGCGGTTTTCAGCAATCAGTTTAAAGTGTCTGACAATAATTCTTTCGAGATTCCGCTGGAACAAAAAGGCTTGGTTTACAAAGTCTCCTCCAGCACATCAGAAAAAAATCTTTATAAAATCTGGACACTTCTGGCTGCAGATACTTATCTCGGGAAGATTGAAAACATCCACGAAATTATCACTCAGGAAGATTCCAAATGCAGTGTTCCGAAGCGTCTTCAGATTACAGAAACCGTAAGGAGATATCAGAATATTGATAAAATTACAGCTCAGATCACTGAAAAGAAACCACAATTAAAAGAATTACTGACTGAAAAACTAGACAAAGTCCTGGTTCACAAATTCTGGGGCTATATCATTTTTCTTCTGATTTTATTACTGATCTTCCAAAGTGTTTTTTTCCTTGCCGAATATCCGATGAGCTGGATTGAAGATTTCTTCACTTGGCTGTCTGCTTTTTCAGCGGATCATCTGCCGGAAGGGCCGATCAATTCTTTGGTTTCCAGCGGAATCATTCCCGGAATCGGCGGAATTTTAGTTTTTGCACCACAGATCGGGATTCTGCTCTATTTTCTTTACTTATTGGAAGATTCCGGTTATATGGCCAGAGTTGTTTTCCTGATGGACAGGATGCTCAGGCCTTTCGGGCTGAACGGGAAAAGTATCGTCCCGTTAGTCTCAGGAACAGCTTGTGCAATTCCGGCCATAATGTCTACCAGGAATATCGAAAATGTTAAGGAACGATTGATCACCATTCTCGTAACGCCTTTTATGACGTGTTCTGCCAGACTACCTATTTACAGTATCATTATCGGATTAATAATCCCTGATAACAATTTTTACGGTATCAAATACAGAGCAATTGCTTTGATGCTGATGTATCTTTTAGGATTTCTGATGGCTTTGATTTCATCATTCATTCTGAAAAGTTTCATCAGAACTAAAATCAAGAGTTTTCTGGTGATGGATCTGCCGACTTACAAAATGCCATTATTTGGTTATGATTTCAAATTGGTTTTAGGAAAAGTATGGGAATTTATTTCCGGAGCAGGAAAGGTGATTTTTACAGTAAGTATTATTCTTTGGGCACTGAGTTATTTTGGCCCGTCTCGTCATAAAAACGAAATTTTGGCAACCGATTCTTCGCTTGACCATTCTTACTTAGGACGAATCGGAAGAACGATGGAACCAGCTATTGCGCCATTAGGCTACGACTGGAAAATGGGAATCGGGATCCTGACAAGTTTCGCTGCGAGAGAAGTTTTCGTGGGGACATTATCGACACTTTACAGTCTGGATGATGAAGCACCTGAAGGAAAACTGATTGAAAAAATGAGACTGGATGTGAAACCGAATGGCGAAAAAGTGTTCAGCTTTGCAACTGGCGTTTCGATTTTGATTTTTTATGCATTTGCGATGCAATGTATCTCTACAATTGCTGTTGTTTACAGGGAAACCCGAAGTTTGAAATGGACACTGCTGCAAACCGTGTCAATGACATTGTTGGCATACTTTTCGGCGTTGATTGTTTATCAGATTCTTAAATAATTAAAAAAATGGACAGCTCACTGATTTTACAATATGTGATTATCGGACTTTTGGTTCTGACCTCTTTGTATGCCATTGTCCGGAAACTCTCAAAAACGTTTTCAAAGAAAAGTAAAGGGAAAAACTGCGGTCCGGATTGCGGTTGTTCTTGAAATTAAAAAGTGTTCACATCGAGCACTTTATTTTTTTCTAAATCTCAGATTATCGTATTTTTGCCAAACCTTAAAATTATAAAATGTCATTAATCAAATCAATCTCCGGGATTCGCGGAACTATTGGCGGAAAAGTCAACGATAATCTGACACCGCTGGATGTGGTAAAATTTGCATCCGCATTCGGGACCTGGCTTCAGAATAATAAGAATAAAAAAGATTTGACACTGGTTATCGGTCGTGATGCGAGGATTTCCGGACAGATGGTTTCTTCTTTGGTAACTGCAACTCTTCAAGGTCTTGGAATCAATGTGATTGATTTGGGACTTTCCACAACTCCAACGGTTGAGGTTATGGTTCCTGAGCTGAATGCCGACGGCGGAATCATCCTGACAGCCTCCCATAATCCAAAACAATGGAACGCTTTGAAATTGTTGAATGACAAAGGCGAATTCATCAGTGGAGAAAACGGTGCAGAAGTTCTGGCTTTGGCAGAAAATGAAGATTTCAATTATGCGGAGGTGGATGACCTGGGAAACTATGAAACCAGAGAAGATGGTTTTGATATTCATATCCAGAAGATTTTGGATTTACCAACGGTAGATGTAGAAGCGATAAAAGCTAAGAAATTCAAAGTGGTTTTGGATGCGGTTAATTCCACTGGAGGAATTTCCATTCCGCCACTTTTGGAAAAATTGGGTGTCGAAGTTGTGAAACTATATTGCGAACCAACCGGTCATTTTCCTCATAATCCGGAACCTTTGAAAGAACATCTTGGCGACATCTGCGAACTTGTGAAAAAAGAAGGTGCGGATATGGGAATCGTGGTGGATCCGGATGTGGACAGACTGGCTTTGATCGATGAAAAAGGCGAAATGTTTGGCGAAGAATACACTCTGGTTGCTGTTGCAGATTATCTTCTGAAAAATAAAAACGGTGTTACCGTTTCCAATCTTTCATCCAGCCGGGCGCTGAGAGATGTCGCCAAAAATCATAACTCCGAATATTTTGCAAGTGCTGTCGGAGAAGTGAATGTCGTTAACCTTATGAAAGAAAAAAAAGCCGTCATCGGAGGCGAAGGAAATGGCGGAATCATTTATCCGGATTTGCATTACGGAAGGGATTCTTTGGTAGGCATTGCTTTATTTCTGACGCATTTGGCTAAAGAAAATAAAACAGTTTCTGAACTCAGAGCAGGTTATCCTGCCTATTTTATGGGTAAAAAGAAGATTGAACTGACACCGGAAATCGATGTTGATGCGCTTCTGGTAAAAGTTCAGGATGAATTTAAAAACGAAGACATCTCAACTGTAGATGGTGTAAAAATTGATTTTGCTGAAAACTGGGTTCATCTCAGAAAATCTAATACCGAACCGATTATCCGGATTTACACCGAAGCTTTTTCGCAGGAAGAAGCGGATAAATTGGGCGATGATATGATTGCGAAGATCAGAAGTTTGATATAAATATGAAGGAAGCAAAATTTGCTTCCTTTTTTACTTTAAAAATATTTCAAAAAACATTAATACTCCATTTTCCTCAACTTCTTAGAAGTCGCACCAATAAACAAAGCCGTTAAAACCGTCATTGTTCCGCCAAAAACTACAGAACGGACAACGCCCATTAGTTTGGCGGTTAATCCACTTTCAAATTGTCCCAGTTCGTTGCTGGACATAATGAAAATCGAATTCACACTCAGAACGCGCCCACGGATTTCTTCAGGTGTTTTAAGCTGAACAATTGTTCCTCGAATGACCACGCTGATTCCGTCCAACATTCCGCTCAAGACCAAAAATCCAAAAGACAGCCAATAAAGCTTTGACAAGCCGAATCCGATAATACACAAACCAAAACCCGCAGCCACACCAAGCAAAATCTTCCCCTGATTTTTTCGGAGTGGAACTAATGACAACGTAATGATGATCAGCATCGAACCTATATCAGAAGCTGCATTAAGCAATCCGAAACCTTCCGAACCAACTTTCAGGATATCACTTGCGAATACAGGAATCATCGCAACAGCGCCCCCAAAAAGTACCGCAAACATATCCAGCATCTGGGCGCCGAGAATCTCTTTTGTTTTATAGATATACGCCAGGCCTTCCTTCATACTTTCAAAAACCTTCACATCTTTATTCATGTTCTCGGAATATTGCTTACTGATTGTCCAAAAAAACAAAGACGCCAGAATGATACTGATAACAATAACTACAAGCGTCCATTTTATACTGATCAGGGCAATGAGAAAACCACCTAAAGCGTGGCCGGAAACAGAAGCGATCAGGAATGTTGCCTGATTCAGCGTCACCGCATAAGGCAAGTTCTCCTGCTTTACAATTCTAGGAATCATAGACGGAACCAAAGGCCCGAGAAAAGAACGGCAGATTCCTGTAAAGAAAATCACACCATAGATGAAATAGGTAATTTCGTGGCCAGTGAAATGCATCCGGTGTCCGAAAAAAGCCGGAATCAGCAGCAGACTTATCAAAATCACATAAGCATAATTACAAATGAGCAGTAATTTTTTCTTCTCGTTCATATCAATGATATGACCGGCGTAAAGCGCGCAGGAAACCGCAGGAACGACCTCGGAAAGACCAATTAACCCAATGGAAAAAGGATCTTTCGTTAACTGATAAACCCACCACCCAAGTAATGTTGCCAGCATTCTGAAAGCGATAATCAGGAAAAATCTTCCTGTTAAAAGGTGTCGGAATTCTATATTTTTCAGGACCCGAAGTGGTGTAAAGGAAATCATTGTGCAAAAATAGTCGTTGCCAGTCAATTATATCTTAATAATCAGATAAAATTTTTGGAGCCTATTTGACTTCATCGATTGCTTTTTAGATTGTGCCAAAGCTCACAGGTTTTAGAAATCTGTGAGTTTTTTCCAGTTCCGCTATTATGGAGATTCGTTTTTAAATACAACTTGGTTGCCAGAAACATTTCGCTTCTACGGAGCTTGATAAAGTTCTATTCACAACTTAAATTCAGACAAAAAATCGCCGATCTTTCTGTCATTAGCTAATCTTGGAATTTTATTTTGTCCACCTAATTTGCCTTCAGATTTGGCATAATCCTGAAAAGCATTTTTATTCAACTTAGTAATGACCAAAGGCTGCAAGATATTTCCGGAAATCAAATCGTCATAATAAGTATTACGTTGTCTGAGTTGTAAATCCAGTTCGGATCTGAAAGCTTTAGAATTTTCAGGTTCTTTTTCAAACTCTATGAACCATTCGTGATAAGGTAATCCTTCTGCGGGATTGACTTGTGGCGCGAGATGAAATTCGGTAATCTGTGCAGGAAATTTTTCAACTGTTGCTTTCAATGCTTCTTCCACTTCAAACGCAATCACATGTTCCCCAAAAGCCGAAGTAAAATGTTTCGTTCTTCCGGAAACTAAAATTCTATATGGATTTTTATCTATAAACCGCACAACATCTCCAATCGAATAAGCCCAAAGTCCTGAATTAGTGCTCAGGATCAAAGCATAATCTTTGTTAAGCTCAACATCTTTTAATGTCAATCTTTCTGCATTGGGTTTTCCATATTGTTCGAGTGGAATGAATTCGTAGAAAATCCCGTGATTGGTCAAAAGCAATAAACCTTCTTTTGTATAATCATCCTGAAAGGCAAAAAAACCTTCGGAGGCCGGAAATGTCTGGACGATGTCAACCGGCTTTCCAAGCAATTCGTTCATCTTGTCACGGTAAGGTTCGTAGTTTACGCCACCTGTGATGATTAACTGAAGATTAGGGAAAATCTGAGTGATTTTCTTGCCGTGCCTTTCAATCAACTTTTCAAAATACATAATGAGCCAGGGCGGAATCCCGGAAATCAAGGTCATGTTTTCATTCTCAGTTTCTTCTACAATTTTATCAACTTTGGTTTCCCAGTCATCGATGCAATTGGTTTCCCAGCTTGGTAATCTGTTTTTCTGGAGATAATTCGGGATGTGATGAGCGACAATTCCTGACAGTCTTCCGGTTTTTACACCATTGATTTCTTCTAATTCTGGTGAGCCTTGAAGGAAAATCATTTTTCCGGCCACAAAATTGGCGTTATTATTCTTTTCTATATAGTGAAAAATGGCGCTTCGAGCAGCAGCGATTTGAAAAGGCATTGCTTCTTTGGAAATCGGGATATATTTGGAGCCGGAAGTCGTTCCTGATGTTTTTGCAAAATATTCCGGCAAGCCTGGCCAGAGGATTTTAGATTGTCCTTTTTTGACTTTCTCGATGTAAGGTTTCAGATCTTCATAATCTGCAACAGGAACATTGTTTTGGAAATCTTCAATTGTTTTTATAGATTCAAACTGATGTTCTCTTCCGAATAAGGTTTTCTCCGCTGTTTTTACCAAATCTAAAAGTAATTCCTGCTGATCTTTGATCACATTGGTTTTAAAACTTTTGGATTTTTTGATATGTTGTTTTGCCCAGATGAGTGCAATCTTTTTCTTGATGAAATTTAGCATTGATGGAATTTTCAATTGTCAAATTTAGAGTTTATCTTCTATATCTTTTAATTTGAATATATTTTTTTAAACGCAAAGTCGAAAAGATTTTTTATTTATTATTAAAATAGTTTTAAGGCTGCAAAGCCGTAAACTTAGTAAAAAATTATGCATACGCTTTGTCATTCCGCAGGAATCTTAGCGGTTTAGATTCCTACCTTTAGATTTGTATTGTAAAAAATTAATACATTAGAAAGAGCAGAGCATTTAATTAAACTGAAAGATTCCTGTGAATAAAATTCATATTCCGATTAAGAATTAAATGCCCTTTTC
>Ga0308157_10001039_pt1 | contig 66689 bp, 83 predicted proteins | sample PhyBR1_FD_201035 | JGI IMG/M metagenome (GOLD analysis project Ga0308157, IMG submission 201035) | Phyllosphere microbial communities from UC Gill Tract Community Farm, Albany, California, United States - DLSLB.R1 | ecosystem: Host-associated > Plants > Phyllosphere > Unclassified | place: USA... | reverse complement strand
TTCAATCTGCACCGCTTCAAACTACAACAGCAATGTTGAGCGCTCGTAGCTCAGTTGGATAGAGTACCTGGCTACGAACCAGGTGGTCGGGAGTTCGAATCTCTCCGAGCGCACCAATATCAAAAACAGCAGGCAATGCCTGCTGTTTTTTTATGCGCGTTTTGCGGACGGATAATCATGCCGAACAAAACAACGCCTGACACTGGCGCCAAAGCCCCGCAATAGCCGGCATCCAATGTAGTGCCGAGCCGCGCTCGACAGAAACCCTCCCGACAATACCCAAAGGCATCGCGATCCCGCGAAACCAGCCGAACTGGCGCCGCCCGCACGCCACCTGAGCACCTCGAGGTTCGCGGCCTGGGCCGCTCCCACAGGAGCACGCAGACACCTCAGCGCAGCACGCAACTCTGTAGAGCCGAGCCATGCTCGGCAGGAGCCTTCCAAGCACCACCCAAAGGCACCGCGATCCCGCGAAGCTGGCCGCACTGGCGCCGCCCGCACGCCGCCTGAGTACCTACGAGGTTCGCGGCTTGCGCCGCTCCCACAGAAGCAGCACGCAGACACCTCAGTACAGCACGCAGCCCTGTAGTGCCGAGCCATGCTCGGCAGGAACCCTCCAAGCACTACCCAAAGGCGCCGCGATCCCGCGAAGCTGGCCGCACTGGCGCCGCCCGCACGCCGCCTGAGTACCTACGAGGTTCGTGGCTTGTGCCGCTCCCACAAAAGCACGCTGCCACCTCAGTACAGCCCCGAACCCTGCAATGCCACGCCATGCTCGACAGAGACTTTCCAGGCAACGCCACACAACACATCGCCACTGCCCCGCGCGAACACGCCCCTCCCACAAGGCGCAGACAGGCGCACCAGCACATCGAAACAGAAACTCAGCAACAGCAGGCACAGCAACAAAACCATCAGGCACAAAAAAGCCCCTTGAAAGGGGCTTTTTTGAAACTGGCGGAGTGAGAGTCTTCCGCCGAACCGTTCGCCATCATTCGTCACTATCCGTGAAACCGCATAAGTCGCTGTTTTAGCGGATGTTTCACGTTCGCCACAATCCGCCATTGTTCGCTACAATCCGCGTCTACTGGATGGGTACACGGATGGGTGACTATGACGCTCACGCTCAATAGGTTGAGTGCGCGGAAGGTGGCGACGACGGAAGAGCCCGGCTACTACCCTGATGGCGGCGGGCTGTACCTGCAGATCACAGCCAGCGGCGGCAAGTCGTGGGTGTTCCGATACCGCTTCGAGGGCCGGCGCCCGGAGATGGGCTTGGGGCCTGTCCACACCATATCACTGGCCGAAGCCCGGGAGTTGGCAGCCGCTGCCCGCAAGCAGCTGTTGGCCGGCATCGATCCCCTGGCAGGCCGGCGCGAGGCCAAGGCCAAAGCCTCCCTTATCCCGAACTTCTGGATTGCCGCCACCGACTACATCGATGCCAACAAGTCCGGGTGGAAGAACGCCAAGCATGGCGACCAGTGGAGGAACACCCTCGAAACCTACGCCAAGCCCTTCATCGGCACCATGCGGGTTGACCGGATAGAGACAGACCACGTCCTGGAAGTATTGAACCCCATCTGGCACACCAAGTCGGAGACGGCCAGCCGGGTGCGCCAGCGCATGGAAAGCGTCATTGATTCGGTGATCGTCAAGAACCGGCTTCGCATGGAGAACCCGGCGCGCTGGAAGGGTCATCTTGAAGTCCTCCTCCCCAAGCCCAGCAAGGTCAAGAAGGTGGAGAACTTCCCAGCCCTGCCCTACGGCGAAATGAAAGACTTCATGAAGGCCCTGCGGCAGAGGCCGGGCGAGTCAGCACGCGCGCTGGAGTTCACCATTCTGACGGCGGCACGCACCGGCATGACGGTCGGGGCAAAGCCTGGGGAGATTTCCACCAATGGTGGAGAAGATTGGGAGATCCCAGGGGCGCGAATGAAGGGCGCGCTCCCGCACATCGTCCCCCTCCCCAAAGCAGCCATGGCACTTGCCAAGGAGCGAATGGGCCGCGCGCTACTGTTCCCGAGCGAGGGGAGCGGCGATAAGGAAATGTCCGAGAACGCCATGCTGGCGCTGCTGGAGCGCATGGGCTATGGCCATGTGACTGTCCACGGCTTCCGCTCCACGTTCAAGCAGTGGGCAGATGAGGTCGGCGAGTACCCGGACGACCTCTCCGAAGCCGCCCTCGCCCACAAGGTCCGGGACAAGGCCAAGGCCGCATACAAGCGCGGGACCATGCTGGAGCGCCGCCGTAAGATGATGGAGGCATGGGCCAAGTTCTGCGGGTGCTGATCGACCTGCAGTTCTGCGGTGGGCCTGCAGGGAAACGGACGGCCTGCCCTGCAAACCTCAAAATTGAGTTTTGCTTCCGGGGCGCGCCCATCTGTGGCCATTGGACACACTTTAATCAGATCAAAGCGTTAGCAACGGCTCAGGCGCCGATGAGTACAAGGCACGCGTAGTGGAGTCGGACTCCACCTGCTAGTTAAAGCGCCCAACTTGCTAGTTAAGCGATAGCTAAAGTAGCGCAAGGGTCGGATTTCAAGCCCAGCCTTTAATGCCCGGATTTCCGGCTATTTAAAGCTGGCGGGGAGCCACAATTAGATCGCACACGCACCCGGAGCTGACGGGAAGCTCCTTACGGAATTGTTAGAGCCCGCACCGGCAGCAGTGAGCCACTCCTGAACCAACGTGGGAACTGCGGAAGCGGCATTGCCCCGGATGAACTTGAAGCCGTATGGCACCTTATCCATCTGAAGGGAGATGAGTACCTTCTCCGCTCGGCCACGGGCCGCCTTAACGAGTGAGGCAGCCGGGTGAACAGTCAGTGATGTGCCGACCACCATGACCTTTGCCGCCGTGCTGACGTGCCATCGGGCCACGTCCATGTGCTGAGTCTCCTCACCGAACCAAACAATGTCGGGCCGTAGCTGTGTCCCGTCCTCACAGAGTTGGCCAAGCGAGATAGGAGAATCCTCGACTCGATACCGTTTTGGCGTGTCTGAGGTGCCGCGAGCATAGGCGAGTTGCCCGTGCAGATGAATTACATTGCTGGAGCCCGCGCGCTCATGAAGTTCATCAACGTTTTGTGTAATGACAACAACATCATAGGCTGCCTCTAGAGCAGCTATTGCAGTATGTGCAGCGTTTGGCAGGGCATGCCATGCCTTTACACGGCGCTCATTGTAAAAAGCAAGCACCGCCTCAGGACGAAGTGCCCAGCCCTCCGGGCTAGCGACCTCATGCCAGGAGTACTCATTCCAGAGGCCGTTGGAATCACGGAAGGTGGGAAGACCACTCTCCGCGCTCAGTCCAGATCCCGAAAGGATCGCAATTTTGTTTGGGATAACGTCTGGCTTCATGCGGGCTCTAACACCAGAATTAAGCCGACCCGCGAAGCGGGTTCGGCTTGAATGAATTGTTAGGCCGCGTCACTGGCCTGCTCTATGCAGAAGCTAACCCAATCTGTGAATGTAGGGAATGAGTCATGCTCTGCTGGGAATAGCTTGCCTAAGCCGATGCTCTCAACTGCATGGTAGTCCACCCAAATTACCGCTCCGGCTGGAGAATTCGTATCCAAGAACACGGTGCCCCCATCATTGCGATCGTCCAAGACGACATAATTGGGCGGGAGCGAAACCGCTGATCTATATCGCATAGTGTCGCTGATGCAACGCTTGGCATTTGGCGCTGCGTCGGTGTAGCCGGATCCGCAGAATAGCCAGAACCATCGCACGTCCGAAGGCAGCGACACGTTGAGTGCAACCTCAAGCTCAATCAGCGTGCCCTCACTTTCGTGGGCAGAGTCCATAAACAATGATGGTGAGCTCTCTACCAGTTGCTGTAGTGATGTCATTAGCGGCCTAACTACCTAATAGGCGGACCCGTGGGTCCGGTTATACGACTTATCCACAGCGCACCGTGTGGTGGGCTATCCCCTTGGTGCAGCTGGATCTTAAGGTGGCTGGGTCCGGCTAACAAGCGAACGCATTGCCTGACCCAGCGGCAGGGCAAAGGCGCAGTCCCTACCGCCAGAAATGGCGTTTGAACCGTGGTGCTGGACACCTCAGTTGTCCAGCATATGTAGGGCAACTGGATTCGATGGCCAGCGTTGAAAGGTATACATAGCAAGGGGTTTGGGCCTGAAACGGCCCGAGAATGGCCTGGCAGATGGCCAGGTGGGTGCTGGTGCTGCGGCCTTCAATTGCTGGAAATCCAGCAATCGGCACCGCCAGGGGTTTTCCCCCTTTTGGGGGAAAACCGTGCGGGCGGTTTGGCACTCCTTAGTGACCCGGAATTTCCGGGTTACCCGCTGAAATCGGGGAACCCTACTCGTCCGCTTCCTCGAAACGCACGGCCTTGGCCAGATAGTCCCCTGCCCGCAATCGGAGACGACTTGAGGCGGCCCGGAGCCGAGCTCGCTGCCGCCAGTTCCCGGCGCTGGACTGATCCAACTGCCGGGCCTGCCCATCCAACTCAGCCGCCCGAGCCCTTGCCCAGGCGGCTTTCGTTGGATGCCACACCTGCTTCTTGGTCGATGTGTTCATGACCTGCATCTTCGCAGGCGTCAATCGCATGGGCTGCGAATCGCTTAGTCAGCCTGCGATCTGAAGTCTCGCCAGGCGGATCGGATGGCTTTAACTATATGGTCGCCGTGCCGCTCAAGATGGCGCTCCATCTCAGTCGAACTTTCGATACCCACCGGAAATTCGTCATCGATCATTACGTCTTTGGCCAGATCCCCGACAGGATCATCGCGGTCCACCTGCGTTTCCAGCCACCGATGAAAGTCCGACCGCGCTGCTTCATGCTTATTGCGCTCTTCGACGGCAGCTATGTACAGAACGTTTTCAGCACTATCGGGGCGATATCGACCATTACGGTCACTATCATCGAGCCGATTCCAGCGCTCGATAGAATTCAAGAGCCGCTTCCCGTGGTCGAGCTCGGCGTGAGCTGTCTGAAAATGATCGACCGGTACAAACGAATCGCAGAAGGCGCAAAAGTGCACGCCTGGGCGGCCATCGACCAGATCACCGTGCAAGTAGTGTCGTGTTTTCATGGGAAATCCTCTCTGTCTGGAGACACAGCATGCCTACAGAATTGCGCTACAGCAAGACTATTTGTCTTTAACATCAAACACTTACGTAACAAAAGCGATACATATGTATGACGCTGCCCTCGCTTAATTCTGACTATTCAACGGCTTAGCGTCGCAACAAAATAGTCCGGCTTCCCAACCGTGCCCCACTGCCGGACGGCGGCGCACACCAGCTCCTTCGCACGCATCGGGTCCATGGGGAAGGTGGCGCTGTAGACGTAGTAATCCACCCACCCGTACTCGCCGGCCGGATCTACCTCGCATGACAGGTGCAGCAGGAAATCCCGGTCGCTGTCGGTGTCGTCGGGCTTGATTCCGAGCTCGTCACGGAGTTCCCCCGCCAGCAGGCGGTTGTGGGGGCGCATGGCATCGGCGACCACGATGCCGTGCAGCATCAGGTCCACGGCAACCATGGACATAGATCTGGGGGTGCGGAATACAGGGATCTTCATGCGGCCGCCATTGTATGGATCGGAGATGGCCGGATCACGACGAGCCTTTCGGGCGTCAGCCACTGCAGAGGGGGAGTCAGCGGCCCGGCTGCGGCATACAGGGGTAGATGCCGCGATCAGATTGGAACCAATCGGAATCTCATGGGCTGCGATTTGCGGCCTGCAAGCGTACTGGCGCCACCGCCACGGCGCTCGGTCTGGCCTAAGCCTCGCCCTCGCCGCCCGCCTCTATCCCAAAGTGGGTAGCAGCCCGGTGCGTGTAGGCAGCCTTGATGCCCGCCACGATGACTGCCGCAGGCAAGGCGCCCGCCGTTCCCACCTCGTAACTGTCGCCCAGCACCTGCTCAATCGAGTTCTCGATCACGGGGCCCAAGCTTTCCGCCCGCTTCACGTTACCGATGTAGTGCCACCACTGCGTGTGCCATAGCACTTTCCCTTCAGTGCTCGGCGTGCCGTCTTCGTTCGGGGTGAAGAAGATTTCTGCGCGACGACAGAACAGCACGTCTCGGTTAGTTTCGTCGTAGACGCGCTGAACGTCGCCACTTTCACTCAATGAAAGGTCGTTCATATCAAACATTCTCGTAGGGGAGCGGCAGCTTGTTGGTGTCAACAAGCATCAGGTAGAACGGATTGTCGGTCATGTCGAAGTCAGCGGTTTGGAAATACGCGCCGTACACCGTGTCCCACAACCGAATCGTTGACAGCCAAATATGGTTGTCGGCTGTAACGCGGATCGACTCAATGTCCGCCCACGCAACAGTTGATGTAGTCGAATGGAAGTTCGTTCGCGGCCCCACCATGCACGCGCCAAGGCCCTTGCCAGGGAGGAATTGCCCAAGGTCAATTTCGTTGGTCCCGTTGGGGACACTCGCAGTCACAGTGACGAAGTCCTCAACGACAAGCGGGATATGTCGTGAGTCGTAGTTAACAACACCAGCCGCATTCCGCATCAGCAGTTTCGGACCTGCAACAGTATCCGCGCGCGTGGTCTTCCCAAAAATATAGACCTCTACCTGGTAGAGCATGTTCTTGACTTTACCGAACAGCCGCGCCCCACCACTCGGCCCCCACCACATCGTCACGCTGCCGCGATGATCGCTGTTGATTGGGCGGATCACGACAAGTGGGGAGTCCACGCCGGCCACGTTGATAGCTGCTGCTGGCGGCGTATCAGGCAACAGCTGCGCACCGCCAGAGCCACCGTTGCTGAACGCGCTTGTGGGAAGTACGTAGGAACGCACAAGGCGATAGTTGGCGAACTCGTCGCCGATCTGCACAAGGTTGCCATCATTTCGAACAATTAGCATCAGTAGGCCCCGAAAACGATTATGACGCCGCCAACGACACCTGGCTGCGCATTGTTGTTCGACATATCGATCTTCGCCTTCGCATCAACCGCGCCGTCCTTCCACACCCATGACAGCGTAGTGCCGCTGATGGTCACCGACGGGGCCAGGAACTGGAAGTCAGAACTCTGGCCATTCGGCAGGAAGAAAAAGAAGGGCCTTGCGCGGGCGAACTGCGGAACCACAACCGAGCCGTTCGCAGCGGCGGGGGCAACGAACCGAGTGCTGTTGCCGCTGCCACTCTTAATGACGTTCATGGGGGCAATTGCCACCTGCCCACACACTTTCGTCAGCTTGCTATTGACCTGCGTCGTGACGACGCCAGACGCATTCCGGACAATGAGTCCAGCTGCCATTTCAACCTCCAAGAAAGGCCCCGGACAAGCCGGGGCCAAGTGCTCATAGACCAAGCTCGATGCGTGGCAACGCGTTCACTGTGTCGTATACGTTGATGGCTGTCGGGGTGATCTCCATCCGGCCTGCACTCGTTGACCCACGTACGATGGTCACGCCGGCAGTCGTAACTGCCTGGCTGCAGTTCGCAGTCGTGCAAGCCGCCACACCGATGTTTGCGCCGACCCATTGAACCAAGTTGCTGCTTGCACCGAAGCCGGTACCGATCACATATTGGTAGCCAGAACCGTACACACGCAGGTAGTTGGCCTGCCACTCCATACCTGATGCTGCGCCACCGGTCAGAACACGGAAAACGGACGCCAGGACGCTAAAACTGCTGCGCTCGCCATCATTTTCGTTGATCGTACCGCTGATGTTCCCGTTCACGTCGAGCGTTACGGTGTTGCGTGCCATGAACGTTTGGTCTGTAGTGCTGATACGTTCCGCGACAATATCGTCTATTGCCAAGCTGCCAGATGTGAGTGCGGCAATTTGGATCATGACGCCAACGCTCACGACCCCCGCTGGCACCGTGTAGATTCCGCTTTGAGGATCGGTCGGCCAGCTGGCGGTGGTAGCGTTGCTGTTGTTGACAGTCCAGAGTGCGCTACCAGCAACGTAAGCACCTGCGGCATCGTAGCCACGGAAGCCCAACCGCCGCGCCACACCCGAGTTCGGCGTGGTACCAATATTGCGCATATACATGCCAAGACGCAGCTTTTCACCAGTGCGAACGTTGGTGCGACCCTGATTGTAGAGGGTGGTATTGCCGTTGATACGAAGAACTCGGGCACCGGTTCGCGCGCCACCGGAACCAACAACATCGGTATACACCGCTTCTGCCGGAAGGGCACCCGCGCCAGACGTTGCAGCAGACCACCCCGTGTCTGTTTCGAAGGATGGGTTAACGACAACTACCGGCGAAGAACTGACAAACGTCTCACTCAGCGTTGTAACGCTTGCCGCAGCACCCTCCGCTGTTGACTTCACCTGGGCAACTTGTGTTGCTTGTGCAGTGATCGAATCGCCTTGTTGTGTGACGGTTGTTTGCAGCGCGTTCAACGCACTGGTACTGGCCTTACCGGCAACGTCGTTCGTCAAAGCGGTGATCGCGTTACCTTGCGACGTGATTGTACCGCCCTGACTGCTGACAGTAGTGTTCAGCGACTGCAAGGCATCCGCCGTGGCCGATTCGGCTGAAGACTCAATGTCGCAAACCACACTGTCTACGATTACGGAACCGCTGGTCAAACCCTGCACATAGATAACCACGCGGCCAAACATCGCGGCGGTTGGAACTGCCCACCACGCATCGATGAGCTTCGCACCGTAATTCCAGCCGGCACCCTCAGACGTAACCCACGGTGCGTAGTTGTTCGACAGATACGCGCCATCCTTGTCGTAGCAGCGAATACCGATTCGAATCTGCACGCCGCTCGGCGGTGCTGTTCCGGCGGTGCGACTGTTCAGACCAAGACGAACACGCTTGGCATTGCGCAGATCAAAAAGTTGCGCGTTGTAAAGCGTGCGATTCGGGTAACCAGAATCACCATCAAACCGAATCGCGTATTTACCATGAGACGCATAGCCGTCGTTACCAGCAAATGCCGTAGAAGCCGGAAGCGTGTTGTTGGCGCCGATACCATCCGTGCCCCAGCCGATGTTACCGGTAATGGTTTCAAACGACGGATTCTGCACGGTGACAATTTCACCTAGCGCAGACTTCAACTGTTCGATGGAGTCAACAGTTGACGTTACGCGGCCATCAACATTGGTCACAGCAGTTTGCACTGCGGATACCGAATCAGCAGTTGCCAACGCACCGTTTCCAGCTGGCATACGCACCTGCAAAGCAGACACATCGCTTGCAATTGCCGCGTCTGCCGTAGTGCGTGCCTGGCGCTCACTGAAAACCAAGCCGCTGGTAACTTGCGCAACATTCGTGCCGGTGTAATCACCACGCATCTGTGATGCAAGCGTGGTTCGCTGGGTAGCTTCCGCTGCGTCCCCAGTGATGCGTGCGGTGCGTTCTTCCTGCAACGCTGCCGCAGATGCGCCGGGTGACGGACGCCCAATGGCAATCCAATCATGTTCCCAGTAAATGGCGGATGTGATGGGGCCGGCAAACAGGAACAGGCGAATGCGCGTCACCCCGGACGCCCACGGAATATCTCGCATGTCCAGCGTGGCAATGTTGTTCGCATCCCACGCTGGCTCGGCCACCGTCACCTGCTTAGCCGTGTCCCAAGTGGCATCGGCAGCCGTGATCCACTGCACGTTGCCCACCCACGCGCCAACTGCACCAGCCTTGCGGATGCGAGTCTTGATGTAGCGGTACGTGTTGCTATCAACAGTCAGCGTAGGGGACTGCAAGTACGGCGTGGGACCAGCTCCTACTCCAGTTCGTAGCCAGCCTGCAACCGCAGTTGGGGTTACGGAGCCGGACCAACCATCCACGGTGGTGTCGAAGTACCAAATACCACCGCCAGTATCGAACTGCTCGCCAGTGCCCGCACTGATCGTTGCCATCTGATTTGCCAACGATTCCACGTCAGATTGCCTGATCGTAGTTTCAGTTTCGATGGCGGCTTCAAGCTCAAGCTTGGCGTTCAGCAGGTCATCTGCCGACTGCTGGGCTGCGGCGGACACCGCAGACGTGATGGCGGTCGCCCGCGCGGTTTGCTCGGCGAGAATTGCATTCGCTCGTGCGGTGGCTTCAGTGAGGTCGCCCTGGACACGATCCAATATTTCCTGGTCCAGGAGTTGTTGCTGCGCAGCCTGTTGCTGCGTAATCGCCTCTATGTCCCCGCCTATACCGCCCAACTGCTCACCCAGGTTTGCCGCAAGGGTTCGCGTTATGACGTTCATGCCAACGGAGAGCAGACCCGCCGTATTGCGACTGCGACAAGCAAACGTCCAGGTCCCCGATGTTGGAACAACTGCCTCAAACGGGGCAGTGTGGTACCCCGTTTCTCCAACCGGCGTCATTTCGTCCCATATTGGAGCGGCCACGCTATCGGCGATGTAGCGGATCTCGACGCCCGCGAAATCAGCAGACTGGATCGTCTCGCTCAGCCACCCCCAGGTGTAAAGGCGAACACCCCCGCTGCGCTGCTCGACGTCGAACAGATCCACAAGCACCGGAGGAGCGTCCGCCCCTTCAGTGGCGTACTGGACTGATGCCGCAATGCCGGCCTGCCCTTCAGGCGAGTATGGTCTGACCACAATGTCGTAAACCCCCGCCTGAGGAATCCTCCATGTCGCGGTGCGGGTCTGAGTCTGGGCGACCTGCTCCAGCTCCTGTCCCTCGGCAGCGGAACTCACAACCACATTCCCGACCGGGCCCGACACGTCGAACGTGGCGGTCAGCTCGGTAAAGACGGTGTCGCCCTGGACCACCTGCTGCTCTGTGATCTTCAGATTCGAGGCAACAGGGCGCGTGTGCAGCAATGAGCCGCCCGGCGAAGGGACATACTCGCCCGTAAGGACGTAGTTCCAGAACTCTGCGCCTTCTTGGACAACGCGCACGCTCGCCCCCTTCAGGTCGGCCTCTGGCTCGACCCGGACGACACGCACCCGAAGGCCGGGGGTCTGCTTGAAGTCGTAGATCCAAAGGGTATCGTGCGCCGGATCGTTCAACGCGCCGCCCGGCAGGGCCGCATCGTCCGGCCAAGGGTCAAGCAGCTCGATGGTGTCCGACTCACCGATGAAGGGCTTCACCTTCAGCACCCGATAGACGCGCTCACCAGGGATGCGAAGGCCGATGTAACCAACTCCACTCGGCGGTGATGGCACAGCCTCATCCAGGCGCAAAGTTACGGTCCCCGCATTGTCGGCGGCAGCTGCAACACGCCCACCGTAGCCCCACTGCGTCATGTCATGTTGCATGGCCAGGACGGACAGCCGCTGATAGCTAAGGTGCTCAATGTCCGTGCTGTAGCTAATGTCCTTGTACTGGTACAGGGACTGGGCCAGATGCCAGCGCGCCATGCGGGCGGCATGCTCCTCGGTCGTGACGCCCTCGCCCGTTACCTGGGCAGGGTTGAGCATCGTGGTCACGCCCGGCGCAGGCACGCGCAGCGTTTTGGTTTCCCACGTAACTCCATCGATGTACGTGTATTCGATACCGTCAGCGGCGTTGCTCAGGCTGTAGTCAACCTGGAACTGGCCCTTCTTGATCGTGCCCATGTTAACCACGCCAGACAGCGGCTGGTCCTGCGCAGCCCAGACCACGCCCAAACGCCCGCCAGCCCACGTGATCTGGCCGAACCCAGCCAATGCGATGGCCGAGAGTACCTGCTCGTGGTTGCGCGCGTCCTTGACGTAGTAGTCGTAGGCGTAGCCATTGGCAGCACAGTGCAGAGTGAAGGCCTTCAACGATTCAACGTCGATCTGCTCTTCGTCCAGTGCCATGCCACCAAGTAGGCGACCGGCCCGCGTGATGCCTCGGGCATAAGCCAGGATCTGCGCGCCGGGATTGCTGGTCTCAACCGTGTTCCAGGCGCTACCGTCCCACACCGGGATAGGATCAGCGTGACCCAAACCCCGTAGCTCATCAGGGGAGCCATTTAGCTGCCCCGTCGCCTTCAGCTCGATGCCAGTGCGGGACAGGCCGGTGTAGTCAGCCTCATCCACCTGCACGCTGGTGAGCGTTGACCAGGTAAACGCAGCTTGAGCCCCGCTGCCATCCGTGTTCAGGCCGGCAGTGCGCACGCGAACATCGTACTGCCCACGCTCCACATCCTTGCCGAAACCTGCCCTGTAGGCCTTGGTCTTGCTGCTATTAAGCGTGTAGCTCCCAAACAACAGCCAGTTGGTCGTGCCTGCAGGACGATACTGCACCTCGACTCGTTCGGAGTTGTTCTTGTCCTTGCCCTTGCTGGTCTTGTCGTACAGCTGGTATTCCAGCCCGACAATCAGGCGAACGGTATCGGTGGAACTGGTGCGCTCAATCCACGCGCTCGGGGTGTGCTTCGGGTCGCTACTGGTATCGAGCAGCTGCCCGCCCTCAATAACGTCGGCGTTGCTGTAGAGGGGGATCGCCTGGTCTGGCATTTGGCTGTAGCCAGCGTGGTACACCTTGGCCCCTTCGTAGCTGCTCAGGAGCGTGTCGCCGTTATAGATATCCTCGATACGGCCCACATTGATACCAGCGCACAGCTGCATGCCCAAATACTGGTCGTTGCCCTCGTACCAGGTGTATGGCTTGCTCAGCATGTCGGGGGTGATGCGCACCTTACCGAACAGCATAGGAAGCGGCTCGTACGGGCGCAGCTGGTTGCGCGCCCCAGACAACGAGTAGACAGAATCCTGCTGCTGGCTCGACGCCTTGGGCGGCTTCGGCATCATGACTTTGTTAATCAGCATGCTGCCGCCAATGTATACGGCCCCCACAGCCGCGTAGCCTGCTACGCCGGACAAGCCGAAAACGGTGCCGCCCGCCGTACCCAGCGCTGCCATGGCTGCCGCCGCCCACCAGCCCAAGGCCATGAGCGCAACGGTGGCAAGCGCCGCCTTTCCAACACCGCCGCGCACCTCGATCACCTGCCCCTGTTTCGGAAACACGTGGTGCCACAAGTGACGCTCGACGGGCATGCCGCCAATGCTCACCGCCCACGGCTGCCCGTCCAGCTCAGGGACGTTGCGCATGAGAATAGAGTAAAGGCTGTCGCCGGGCTGGAGCTCCCACACAACGGTGCGCTGGCCGTCCAGCAGCATCGGATGCGGGGTAACAATCAGCTGGCCCGGCTGGATGCGCGACAGTTCCATCAAACCCATGAATATGTTCCTTCGATTCGTAGCCCGAAGTCGGGCAGGTCGCGGACGCGGTGCAAGATGCTGCAGCCCGTCTTTTCGTTCGCATGGAGAACCCACGGTTCGTGGGCCAGATAAAAGAAAACCCCGGCATGGCCGGGGCGCTTGTGTCCGTGTTCGATCATCAGGACGAGATCACCATCCTGTGGCGCATCCGTTCTTCGGGCGTATGGCCTGGACAGCTCGCCGATGGCCGCCTGCCCCTCTGTGCCGCGCGGGCGACGGCTTGGCATGCGAACTTCCCGCCAAAACAGCTCCCGCTGCACCAACACCACGAGATCGGCGCAATCGAAGGTCGCCTCGTCGTAGGGCAGCAGGGTGAACCGCTCAACATCGGACAGTCGCATCAGAACGCCCCCGGGGCAGTGAACGGGTTGTAGCGGACCCGCACGGCCTGCTGGCGCATCACCGCGTCATAGCCGCACTGCGCGGTCGCCGTCTTCGTGTTCACGGAGACCTGAGTGATCGGCAGGATGTAGACCCGTTCGATAACGTCAGGGTCTGCTCGGTCGCTGATCATCAACTTGGCCTTCACCACATCGTAGGGCTGCAGGCTTTCCAGATCGTCCGTGATCCCTCGGCCAATGTTGTCCAGCGTCAGTACGGCCCGGGGCGTCTGCCCGGACACGTCATCAGGCAGCTTGAAGCCGAACGGCACGCCGATGTACTCCACGCCGTTGCTCGTCCAGTTTCGGGTGTCGTTGACGATGCGGAGGGTGTCGGCGAAGGACGGCGCGCTGACTTCCAGTAACAGCAATGTGCCCGAGGTGTCGGTAACGCGCTGGCGGCGCTCGAGGAATGTGGTCATTCTAGATTCCAGAAACGACAAGGCCCGCGTACGCGGGCCGTGGATTGGGGTGGTTCGGGGTCAGCGGAGGTATTCCATGGTCACGTCACGCTTGGAGTACCTGAACCGGGTATGCAACGGCACCAGTTCTCCGATACTGCCTGCCTCGAAGCGAGCGGTAATGATCTCCCCCGTTCGAGGCTGCTCAAGTTGAAACCAACCGATGCGCTTGAGCGCATCGAAGTACCAGGCTTCAAAGGCAGATTGATCTGCCGAGGACCGAAAGAAGAGGCTGCATTTCAGCTTGACGAGCACCTGTGAGTTGATCAGGCGTTGCTTGGGAATACCACGCTCCATTTCGGTGCGTTCAACGCTGGGATCAAAAGACTCCGAGTATCCCGAGTACAACACCTCGGCCCGGCCACCGGGGAAGTTCAAGACAGCCTCATCCATTACACAACCTCCTGCCACCCGTAGCGGCTCTTGCCTGCTTGCCCGATAGAGCCGCCGTTGGCCACGTTCTCGGCTGCCGCGTTGAGGAACTGATTCAAGATGACCTCAATGTCGAGCCCGCCTGATGCATTGCGGCTCGCAGTCGCGCTTGCAGTTGTGCCTGCGGGGGCGTTGACCACGTTGATGTTCACCGCAGTTGGACCGGCTCCCCTCGACAGCGAAACAATCCCCGGAGACTGCCCCCCTACCCCGCCCAAGTCGTACCCACGACGAAGCTGACGCCGAAGCCGATTGAATCCAACCTCCCCGCCTAGCGCCGCCATGTCATCCTGATTGAGCACGCCCTCGCCTTTATGGACGATGCCAGCTGGTTCCTTTCGACCGCCAGAGCCCGTATAGCCGCCCGTGTCAAAGTCCATGAAACTGCCGGAAAGAAGATCGGCGAGGCCTCCCGTGGAGCCGTTTCCGGCAATAGCGTTCCCAAGTAAGCCGGCCACCATCTGCTTGTAAGCGATGCGGGCCAGGTCCGAAATGATCGAGTCTGCAAGGCTGGAGAACGACAGCTTTCCGGTCTTGACGAACTCTACGAACGCGTCCTCGCCCGCACTGAAGGCGTTGGTTAGAAGGTTGTACGTCTGCCCAGCGAAGTCCGCCGCAGCCTCCTGCATCTCTGCAAAAGCCCTTGTCACGCCGTTGGCATAGTCCCCCATATAGGACGCACGCGCTGCTTGGTACGCCTGCTCGGCAGCCAGATCGGCGTCCCGCATCTTCTGGATTTCCTGGAACTGCTGCCAATACGCCTTCATGTCGTACTGGCCGAAAGCGCTACGGTCGTTCAGTGACTTCAGGCGACTCTGTGCGTCCTCCTGGATCTTCGCCTGCCGCCGCATTTTCTCCACGTCCTCCGAGCTATGCCCGATGGAATAGAGGTCAGCGAAGTTGCTGGCATCCCGGCTCTTTGCTGCCTCCTGCAGCTCCATCTGCAGCTTCAGCAGCTCCTGCGCGCCCTTCTTTGCCGCCTGCTGGGCCGCCAGAACCTGCCCCTGAGCGACTGCCTCGGCGAGCATCGTCTTGACCCGTGCCTTTTCGACCTCCGACAGCTTGTCCTTGGCCGACTTCATTTCGGTCAGGACAGTGACTTGCAACCGCTGGGCCGGGATCATGTCCTCGGTCAGCCCCATCTGCTCCTTATCGAGCGCGATCTGCTTCTGGATGCGGTCGATGATCGAGGTGTACTGGTTTTCCTGCGCCTTCGCGTCCGAGAAGGCCGAGCGAGTTGCCGCCTTAGACTCCTTCTTCTGCTCGTTCCATGCCTTCTCAGCTGCCACGTCGTCGCGAATGAACTTCGCACGCTCTTGGAATTGGCGCTTCTGGTCTGGAGTCAGGACCGCCCAAGCTTCCGTGAACGACCCTTTTCCAGTGGCATCCATGTATTTCTTGCCTTCCGTGGCAAGCCAGGACATGTACTCGCCCTGTTCACGCTTCAGGCGTGCAACCTGCCGCGACCACATATCATCCTGGCCGGCCTGGCTGATCTTCTGGATCGCCATATAGGTGTCGGTTGCAGCGCGCTCAGTGTCGCTAAGCTGGGCTCGCAACTTGTTGAACTCAACGTCATCAGCCTTGATGGCTGCCTGACGCATGGCTTCAAAGAGCTGCGGGTCCATCGACTTGCGCAGTTGCGCCTCAAGCTGCAAGAAAGCCGCACGCGCCGGGGCCGCCTCCTTCGATAGAGCTGCTAACTTCTGCTGCGCCTCCAGGAGCTGACTGCTGTAGAACGTGAAGTCGCCCGCTCCGCCTGCACCAACCTCCATCTTCTTCCGCGCAGCCTCCAATCGCTCCTGGTAGTCGGAAATCTGCTCTTTCAGCTTCGCAATGTCAGCATCGGCCTTGCGCACCTGAACACCAAACTGGTTCCAGTCTTCTGCTGCAGCGCGCAGCGACTTCCCACTATCCATGCGGCTGTACTGGTCGATAGTGTCCTTGATAGCCACCTTCAAGGTGCTCATGGACTGGACTTGCGCGGCAAACTCTTTCCGGGCTTCCTCCGACTTCCGCGCCGCATCCACATAGGCTAAGCCAAGGGCGCCAACAGCGATTGCAGCCGCGCCCCACGGACCTCCAGCAAGCGCGAGGAGACCTGAGCCCGCAGACTTCAAGCCACTGGAGATCGTGCCTCCCAGGCTTGAAGCCGCCCCCGCAGCCGCCTCCCTCCCTCTTGCAATCGCGAGGTTGTTCGTGGTGACGGCAGCAGCCTCTTGTGCAGCAATAAGTCTGCCCTTGGCCGCAATCGCCGCCGCATCAGCTTTGGTGCCGGACATCACAGCCGCGTTGTACTCAGCCTGGGCCCGAGCAAGATTTCGCGATGCCAAGCTCGCGGCTGCCTGCGCCTCCTTCTGTGCCCGAAGGTTCGCCGATAGGGTCGCGGCGCCCTGCTGATGTTGCAATGTCCTTTGCGCCGCCTCTTGCGCCCCTGCGGCCACTGCAAGCTGACCCTGAGCCGCCTCCTGCGCAGATGCTGCCTGCGCCTTCCACGCCGTCGTCAGTCGTACGGACTCACGCGCCTGATTTACCTGCTCTGCAGCCTCTTTCGCGCGCGCCTTCGCCAGCATGGCGACCTCGCCGGCCTGTGCAGCCACGGCGGCACGCTCTTGAATGGGTGCCGAGATGGCGCCGTATGCCTTCTGCGCGCCCATGCCGGCGAGTCGCCCGGCGATAATGCCCATAGCGAGCGTGCCAGCACCGGCAATTCCCTCTAGGTTTTCGCGTACCAACTTAATCGAGGTGATCGTGGCATCGTTGAACAAGCCGCTGCCGGTATTGACCTTCAGCTCATACCACGCGGTCGAAAGGCGGTTCAGCTCCGCATTGAGCCCCTTCGCAGCTTCCTCGGCACCCGAGCCGGTCTGCTCCAGCGCCTCAATCATGGCCGGCAGGTACTTCTTGACGCTCAGCTCGCCATTCTGCAGCAGCTGATCGAAGGACTTGCCGGCCAGCGCCGTCCCTTCATTCATCCGCGCCACCGCCTGCATGAAACGCGGCAGGACGCCAGGAATTGCCTCCCCCAACTGCTGGCGCAGTTCTTCAGCCTGGAACCTGCCCTTGCCGAACGACTGCGACAGGGCGGTGTTAGCGCGGTTTACTTCGTCGCTACTCAGGTGCATCACAGTGGCAGATCGGGAAAGAGCCGTGAACAGTGCCTGCTGATCCCTCATCGCGATGCCGTTAGCGGTCGCCGACGCAGTCATGCGCGTGAACGACTTGGCCGAATCCTCCAGATTGAGGCCCAGTTCCTTAGCGGTCTGCGAGACGAAGCCATAGGCCTTTTCCGCCGCCATTGCCGAGCCGGTAGCCCCCTGTAGTCCGTAGTGGATCTGTTGAAACGATTTCTGGGCAGCGACAAGCTGCTGCACGCCCGCCTTAACGCCCTCAAACCCGACGAACGCCACCGCAGCACGGTTGAGGTTTGCAATCGAAACTGCCGTCTCGTTGGCGGATTTGCGGATAGACGCAAGGTTCTGATTTCCTGTGCGCGCGGCCTCGGCCATAGAGGCGCGATAGGCTGCGGTATTGGCCCGCAGCAGGACGTCAATGGTTGCGGCGGTTGCCATTCAGATCTCCGGCAATAAAAAGCCCGCCTAGTGGCGGGCTATTGGAAAACACTGTAAGCGGCCAAGATTCGCTTGATGGAGAGGCCGATTGATCGGCAGCTCAGGGGCGGGCGACCCTATAATTAGACGGGCCTCAATCCCCACTCCAATCGCTGCAGAATCCCCGATAAAAAGAAGCATCATCAGGGCCATCTGCAATGCTGACGCGGCGTATTACATCGCCTTCGCTAACCCAGACCAGAAAATCCCGCCGTCCCGTATATGCACCAAGGGCATTCTTTGCGTTCACAGTTCCGCAAACAACGCGCTCTGCCTTGCGAGCATAATCACCCGTTATTTCGACCTTCGCCGTGTATGGATCTTTGAGGTCGGCGAGTACAGCCGCCTCAGCACGCGAATGAAGTGATAGGTCGGAGGCGTTCACTGGCGAGGCTGATGTGGCCTCCTCCCTTGAACAGGCGACGAGCCAAAGCAGAGCAGGAACCACCACTATTGCCCGCTGCAGAATCATCGCCAGCCCTCCTTTGTAGGTGCGGCAATCCTATCAGACCGCCGCATTTGCCTTGGAAGCCCGGAGGAACATGTTAATCAGGTCTTCGCCGTTCTGCCTCCCCTGGTCCTTTGGGGCAGCGGTCTCCCTGACCAGCTTGAAGTCCCCGGGCGAGGTCTCGTTCCCGTTGACCTTGGCGAGTACGTCCGTCAGCTGAGCAATCATCAACTGGAGCGGGTCGTCCAGCGGCTCAACCTCAAGGAAGGCATATATCTCCGTCAGCTGGCGGGAGCTGAGCCCCGCCAGCATCTGGTCCGGGTGGGCATAGCCGAGGCGATGGGCCAACCGAAACTGCACCCGGCGCTCAGGCCGGGACGTCAGTTTTTTTCAGCCGCCTCCACCTCGTCATCAGACAGGGCATTGAGCTTCTGGGCAGCCTTGAACACGCGGCTGAGGGCCGCTGCCGACTTGGAGCCCAACTGGGCCACCTCCTTGTCGGTGAACATGCGTGCGCCCTTGTCGTCTACGAGGCACAGGGCCACGAAGCGAGCGCGGAAGTCGCTCACGTTCGGCTTATCGCCCCCGTAAACCTGCTGCTCCCATGCGTCGCGGTCGGTGGCCGAGATCATCGACAGGCGGACGGTGCCGCCCCATTCCGGGACTTCCACGTCCTTGGTGGTGCGATCCTGTGCCGAGAGAATGGCGTCTTTGGTGAGAATGCTCATGCGCTTCCTTACGGGGTATCGATCAGGGTGAAGTCACGGGGCAGGATATCGGCGGTGAAGGTCATCACCGCGTTGACGCCCGGCGCGATGTTGAAGGCCGCGACCTTTGCAACGCAGGTCGCCTTATCGCCGGTCGGCAGCTCCATGAAGAAGAACAGGTCTTCGTCACTGTCAGCGTCCTGCAAAATGTCCTGCCCGGCTGAAGTGCCGCGCGGCCAGCGCTGGCCGGTGATCTGCACCGTCTGGCCACCTGCCAGGCCTGCGATACTTTCCTTCTGCGTGCTGCGCAGGTTGGTGGCGTCCAGGGTGTCGGCCTGGCCCTTGCCGAATGCGAACGCGGTCACGCCGTCGATTTCGGTGTAGCCAGACGGGTCATCCGGGGTGGTCGGAGCGGTGCCAGCCTTCACATAGATAGCCGACTGCTGGGCGGAAATGGCCTTATTGGTCATTGCTTTTGTCCTCTTGGGCAATAAAAAGCCGCCCATCGGCGGCTGCGTTTACTTTGCGGGCTACGGGTCAGGCCCAGATCACTACGTCAAAGCTGGCCCGATGCAGCTTCGTGTCCTCTTCGTAATCGTCCGGGTTGTCGGACAGTTCCCCCACCTTCAGCAGGCCCGGCAGCGCGGCCTTCAGCGTATCGGCCAGTCCTCGCGCCTTGCCCTTGGAGTCGCCCCAGACGTCGATCTGAAAGGTTGCCCGCTCAGCCCCAAAGCCTGAGTTGAGCGAGCCATGCAGGCGGCCGGTGACACGCTGGTAGGTCGCATACAGGGGCTTCTGGGTCTTGGCAGGGAAAGGCCCAGAATCTGGCGTGACAGTCGCCATGGCTGCCTGCAAGGATTCATCGAGACTCATCGGCGGATCTTCCTCAGTTCCTCGTCAATGGCTTCCGACAGTGCGCTTTGCATACTGCCGACTGCCTCCTCTGCCTTCGCTTCAGCGCCTGGGCGCATGAATGGCTGCGCCGTCATCTTGGACGTGCCGTACTCGTTGAACTTGGCGTAGTAGCCAGCCCCATCCACTTCATAAACCTTTCCGGCACGCCTCATGCGCCGATTGCGCTTCGTGTTCGCGTACACCTTCCGCATCGTCTTGACGCCGATCTTGAAGGCAATGGAGCCGGGCCGATCCCGCAGCTTGCGGACCTTGATTTCCTTCTTCAGCGTCCCGGTATCAACGGGGGCGCGGCTACGGATCTCATCGCGGATGACGTTGGAGCCAACCCGCATGCCCTTGCGCAACGCCCGGTTGGCCGCTGGCTCGGCCAGCTGCAGAAGAGCCTGCTCCAACTGGTCCAAGCCCTGAATCTCCAGGTCGAAATCAGCCATCCAGCACCTGTGCTATCAGCACCAGCGCCTGGTTGTTGCCGAGATCGCGAACATCCCGAAGCTCCAACTGCCTCCCTGCGAGCCGACCTGTGGCGAATTGAAGCCGCCATTTGGCGGTTACGTCCTGCCGTAGCCGGATGGTGATGTAACGCATGCCCGATGCCGTCTCCGCACCGCCAAGGATCGACTCTTTGGCGCTGGCCATGCCCCTCAACGACAGTGGCTCATCCTTGGCCCAGACCTCTGCCACCTCGGCGAATGTCTCAATCTCCTCGCCGTAGCTGTCTTTGGCGGTGGTCGGAGCCAACAGCTTAATTCGCCGGTTCAGTTCGCCCGCCCTCATGGCAGCACCCGTCGATAGGGGAAGATCATCGTCTGGAACGCCGGGTTGTCGTGCAGCTGCACAGAGACTGACGCCTCCGTGTTGGCCAACATGTCCCCAACCAGCAGCAGGATTGCGGTGCGCAACGCCTCCGGTGCGGGACCAGGGGTAGTGGTGAACAGAATGGGCCTCGCACCGGCCTCGCTCGTCACCGTTGCGGGCTGGATCGGCAGCACATCTCCCGCGCCGCTCGGGCTCCAGGCATAGGAAGCATCAGCGAGCGCATAGCCCGTTTGCTGTTCAACGATCTCCCGGGCTGCGGAAATCATCTTGCTGATATCCGCGTCCAGGGCATCCCCATCAAACCGCAGACGGGCCTTCGCCTCTGCGACCGTCACCGGCTCTGCAGTGGCGGCGGTCATCAGGTACAGCATGGCTTACCCCTCTTTGGGAAAGGCGTTGGGATGGGTATCGATCAGCCCGCCCAGGCGCAGTGCTTCGGCGTGGGCTGCGGGAACATCAATGACGTCGCCGACGTTGCCCAGGTGGTTGTTGCTCAGCACCAAGGCCTTGACCGTCTCGCCGGCTTCAGCCGGCTCAGCGTCCCCGTCCTCGCCCTCGTCCTTGTCCTCAGCAGCGTCAGCGTCCGCGTCAACGGGGGCCTCCGCTTCGTCGCCCTGCGTGACCACTTCAGCAGACTCCGCGTCGTCCGCACCGGAAGGCGTGGAATCGGTTTCCACAACATCAGCTGGCTGGCCTGCCGGCGCCACCTCTGCCTCAGCCTTGGGCGCGGCCTGAGCCGCTTGGTTCGACTTCTTCGACATGACTTCCTCCAGGCGGCGCCCGCATTGGGCGCCGCCATTCATCGGTGGATTAGGCGGCAGCGCCGTGCTGGAAGGTCTTCACCGCACCGCCAACGTCGATCAGGTTGCCGCCAGTGCGCATCCAGGCCAGGAAGCCGACCTGACCCTTCTTGACGTAGGCCGAGTCATTGAAGCGGAACATCTGAATGTCCATCACGTCGCGGATCTTGTAGTAGCTGAAGTCGCCGAACGCGATGGACTTGGCCGCAGCTGCCGGCGAGGCAACGTGCTGGTTGATCTGAATGTCGCGGTTCAGCAGACGATCCGGCGCACCGCCCGGGTTGCCCTGCTCGTAGCCCGGCACGAAGATCGGGCGTCCCTGTTCGTCCTTCACCTTGCGGATCAGCTTGAGCATGTCGTCGTGGAGCATCCAGCGACCGTTCGCACGGTAAGCCGGATCAACGCTGTGCTCCAGCTCCACGAGGTCGTCGTAGGTGATGACCGGCAGCGCCGAAACAGCGCCGATCTTGCCAACGGCGGCGGCGGTGATCAGGCCCATCGGCTGGCCGGTGCCAGTGCCAAGGGTGTAGTGACGGTTGGTGATGCGGCCCAGGCGCGACTGCAGGCGGCGTTCAATGAAGCCCGCGATATCGGCGGTGCTGTCCTGCAGCAGCTCCCACGGCACAGTCACAACTTTGGAGCTGTACTTGTAGACCTGCAGGCCCTTGGTGCCGAACGACACGTCCGCATCCGCAGCCGAGGTGTTCTCCGCAACAATCTCGCCCTCTTCGGACGTACCGTCGCTGGTCGGGTACTGCATCGGCTCGCCGCCAGCAGTGCGGAACACATCCGCCACCTGACGCATGCCGCCGTAGGCCTCGAGCGCGTCCAGGATATCGCTGGCCAAGGTGGTCGGGACGGTATAGCCGCCCTGCTCCGGGTTGACGGCCGGATTGCCGGACATGGCCGCGTTGACCTGCTTCCACTCCTCTGCGCTCAGCGCCTTGTCGCCACCGCGCGCCCACTTGTCGAACAGGCGCACGTCACCCGACGCGTTCTTGTCGCCCTTGCCGCCATTGTGCTCACGGACGCCTGCATCATGCATGGCGTTGTCGGCGGTCAGGTCCATCACCTTCTGATGACGGTCAATGGCGGCATCGATACGCTCGATCTCGGCCACGTTCTCGTCGTACTTGGTCTGGTTCTCGGCGGTCCAGGTGTTGCCTGCGCCGGTGCTGGTGTCCAGCAGATTGCGGGTGTCCTTCGCCAGCTGGGTGCGGCGCTCCCGCTCGGCCTGAATATTGAAAGCCATAGGTCTTGATTCCTCTTTGGGCAATAAAAAACCGCCTTTCGGCGGTATCGGTTTCGGCAAGCGGGAGTCGCTTAGGCCGGGGTGCGTTCCAGCAGCGACAGCCGCCGCTCGAGCGCATTTCGGTGCGCCGCGATATCCCCGTCATCGGGGGCGGCGTTGTTCGGTTTGGCCAGCAGCGCAGCCGGGGTGTTGGCGTAGGCGGAAAGATCCCATTGATTCTTTGCCTTCTTCTTGCCAACCACCTCGACCACACGATCGGCGAAGCCATGCTCCTTGGCCTCATCGGCGGTGAACCAGGTCTCCTCGTCCATCCACTGCGTGATCTGCTCCTGATCCTTGCCGGTGCGTGCGGTGTAGTCCGCAGCCAGCCCTGCATCGATCTTGCCGAGAAGCTCGACGGTCTTTGCCATGTCGGCCTTGTTGCCAAGCGCGATGGTCCAGGCGTTGTGGATCATGAAACCTGCGCCTTGGGTGATCTCCACCTCGTCGCACGCCATGCAAATCCCGGTAGCCGCTGATGCAGCCAAGCCGTCCACGTGGGCAATAACCCTGGCCTTGTGCTGCGAGATGGCCGTCATCATTGCCCGGGCCCCGAACACGTCACCGCCAGGCGAGTCGATTCGCAGGTGGATGGTGTCCACGTCCAAGGCAGTCAGGGCCTTCACGAACTCGGTTTCGTCAATATCGCCCCAGTAGCCGCCGATCACGCCGTGCAGATACACGGTGGCCTCTGCTCCGCTGGCCTCGGCCCGCAGCGGCTTGGATGCCGCAGCGTTATTCTTCGCCAGCTGCAGCAGCTTCGGAATCGTCATCGTTCTCGTCCTTCTTGGTGGTGTCGGCAGGCGGTGCCTGATAATCCGTTGGGTTGTACAGCCGGTCCCCGCCCTCGACGGGCGGCAGGTTCTTCATCCGGCGCACTTCATTGATCATCATCCAGCCTTGTGTGCCAGGACCGCCGAGAGCCTTGCCGAAATACTCGCCCTGCGCCTTGGAGTCACCGGCCATGAGGCCGTCAACGTTGTGCTCCACGAAGAAGCGCGAGGTCAGGAACAGCTTTCGGTTCAGCTCGTCGCGGAAGCGCTTCAGGTGCGGCCCCAAGGTGTGCTTGACGAAGCCGATGCTCATCTGCTCGATACCCGAACCGAAGCTACTGGCCTTGGTCGTCTCGCCGATCATGTGAGGCGGAACCCCGAAGGCGCGGGCAACGTCGATCACCTGCCACTGCCGCGACTCAAGCAGCTGCTGGTCCACGGCGGACATGGTCAGCTCTTTTACATCAAGCCCCTGCGTCAGGATCAGCGGGATTCGTCGGTTGCCTTGATTGCCGCCGTACTTCTTCACCCAGGCATCGCGGAACTCATCCTGCTGCCCCGTTGTCATCTTGCCGGTCGTGGTGATCGCCACCTCGGGCTTGCCGCCCTCGCTGAAGAACTTCCCGGCGTGCTCGTCGCCCTGCAGCGCGATGCCAATGCCATTGCGGGCGCCCCACTGGATCACGGACATGGAGTGGACGCCGTTGAATCCGAACCCGGGCAGGTGCAGCACATCAGCTTGATCGACGGTGAAGTACCCCTCCTTGTCGAAGAAGGTGTACTGAAGGCGGCGCTCATCGCGGGGTGAGTTCCGCTCCTGCTCCAGGATCTGCACCTGGTTGCGGGGCCATGGCAAGATTGCGGTCACTTGCCCTGCGCGATTCCGCTTCAGGTAAGCAATCCCGTCGCCGCGCAGCAAGACCTGTGCAACCAGGTATTCCCACGCTGCAGCGGTCGGCCAAGCCGAACTCATCTGCTCGTTGAGGAGCCACCAATAGTCGTGGTCGGCCCGCTTGCGCGACTCCTCCGTGCGCTCGTAGACGTGTAGCGGCAGCTGCGAGATGGCTCCCGCGATCAAGCTCACGCAGGAAAACACCGCCGAGACGCGCATCGCGCTGTCGGGTGTCACCACAGCGCCAGATGCAGTGGTCGGATTGCCGAAAATCTCGAACATTCGCAGGCTGGAAGACGAGGCTGTCTCGCCCTCGGCCACGTTTCCGATTGTTGGCTCTACCCGGTCTCGCGGGTCAGGGCGCGGGTTGCTTCCAAATAGTCCAAGCATCAGTTCATCACCACGAAGCCTTGTGAAATAACGCCGTTCCCCGCTTCGGGGTTCAGCTCCATGAGCGATACCGCATCAAACACCGCCATCAGCGGGTCGATCTTTGCCGAGCCAGAGGCCTGCTTGGTGATCAGGATGGCGTTCCCGCGCGGCTCGATCTTCGCGTTGCTGACACTCCAGGCCATCAGGGGCTGCCCGCTGTGCTGCAGCGAGCCCTCAGCTAACCGGCGTTCGGTGGTCTTGATTGCGCCGCCGAGCTTCCAGCCCTGCGATACCGCCTTGATCTTGTCCTGCGGGACGCCAGCTTCCTCAAGGGCGTCCAGAACCGCGCCAATGCCAGCGGGGTCAGCGCCGACGCCAGCAAGCAACCCAGCCTCCTCAAGGTCTGCAACACACGCGGCTAGCTCTCGCACGTCGTCGCCGATTTGCTCTACCAGTCCCAGATCCCCGTCTGCAGCGAAGTCCCGCAAGCGCGGGGCGATATCCTGCCGCCGCTGCAACACAGATGGGTGCGCCCAGGCGCGCGTCCACACCAGCCAGTTGCGCGAGTCCGATTCACGCCCCACCACCGCCAGCCCCAGCAGATCGTCCAGGCCGCCGCCGTCGATTCCCACCGTGACGACCTCGCAACGGGCCATCAGGCTGTCCAAGGTCAGCCCCGGAAGAGCGCGCTGCAGCCAGTAGTCAGCCCCGGCCCAACGGTCGGACCTCAGCGCCAGACCAATCTCCACATTGAGATGCTTGGCTAAGAACTCCTGCAGTTTGCCGTCGCGGGAGTTCTGCAGGCGCTTTAGCTGCCCCTCGATCCACTCCGCATTGACCGACCGGCCAATGTTCGGGTTGGTGATGTAGTAATTCTGGGGCTCCAAGTAGGCCTTGGTTTCAACCATCGCCGCTGGGAACTCATAGAGAACGCCCAGCGTGGCCGGGTCCAACGTCACGCCGTCGCGCACATCCCGCCAATACTGCAGCTTCTCCTTGAACACGCCTGCCGGGGCATCGTCGGCCTGAGTGGTCAGGAAGATCACCCAACCCTCATCGCGCGATACCTGCCCGCCCAGCGCCTCCAGGAACATCGCCTGGGCGTTCGCCTTCTTGCCGAACAGCCATAGCTCATCGACCAGCACCCGCCCGGCCTTCTTGCCGGACACCGTGTCCGTATCAGCCGCCACCACCTTGAGCGTGTTCCGGCTCACCCGGTGGGTGATGGTGCGCAGGTGCTCCTGCACATGGAACATTGCCTGCAGCTCTTCGTCGGCGCGGATCATGCCCGCCGCTGGCTTGAAGCTGTTGTCTGCAACTTCCTTGGTTGGGGCAAGGATGAGGTGCTCTTCGTCCTCGCGCCAGCACAGAATGGTTGCCGTCAGCATGATCCCAGCGGCAATGGTGGACTTGGTGTTCTTCTTGCTGATCAGCAAGCCGTACTCGCGAATCAGCTGCTTGCCGGTCTCCGCGTCGTAGCCGCCGAAGATGGCGCGCACGAAGTCGAACACCCACTCCTCTGAAACCTCGCCGAAGGTCGGCTTGCCGGGCAAGTCCACAATGCGCAGCGCCTTGAATATCTCAAGGGCCTGTTCTGCTTCCTTGGGGTAGATCGGCGGAGGGATGATGGCGCGCTGGTCGATCAGGCGTTGCTCCCAGTCGGGGCAGGCCGTCGTCCACGCGGGCATCATCCCTTACCGCCCTTCACCAGTCGCATCGGCGCTTGTCCTGGGCCGAACTTCCCGGCTCCAACCACGCGCTCAGCAGCCGCCTGCTTCTGATCTTTGATGCCCCCGGCCTTCTTCGGGTACTGGTAAGGCATGAGGGCCTTCGCAGCATCCACCCGAAGCTTGATATCCGTCTCCTGGTCGTTCATTACGCCCTGCAGGAACTTCTGCGGATCACTCGTCAGCAGAAGCTCCGACATGTTCAGTACGGGCTCTTTGGGAGGACGACCAGCCCCAGGGCGAGCACCACCCGAATTCTCGCGCGGCCCTCCGCTGCGCCCCTTCTTACCTGCCATTTGCTGATTACTCCTGAATCGGCATAAAAAATGCACATGCGAGGACAGGTGGTTTCCGGCCGGGAATCGCTCCCAACTTTGCCCCTCCCCCTCCCCGCGTGGAACATCACCGCCGTGGAACCGGTCGGCCCGCCTTGGCTATGTCGCCCAGCGTCTTGGCTGCATGGCACTCGATGCACCTCACGCAGCAGTTCGCATCCGTGTCCTCGCCCCCATTGACCAGCGCCACGTCATGGTCGAGCTCAAAGCCGTCGGGGTAGCGCGTCAGTACGTTGCAGTCCTTGCAGGCTGGGTTGGCAGTCCAGATGCGCAGGCGCCGTGCCTGTAGCCGCCTGCCAGTGAGGCGCTGTCCTCCCGGGGTAGGAACCCATGCGAGGCGCTGGCCTGCTGGTTTCAGGCGGGGCGGCAGCGTCTTCAACCTTCCCATCACACGGACCCCGCTCGGGTGGAGTCGGACTCCACTCGCCGCCTCAACACTCGCCGTTGCACAACCACAGTGCCGTCTGCGCCTATCCGATCTGGCCAGCTGCCCCAGCTGCCATCTGCCTGCTTTACGCTCATGCCCGCGTGGGCCTTGTTGGCTGGGCTGGCCCACTCCCCGAACGGGACGCTGACCTCTACCAACTCAGTGGCTTGGTGTTCCATCGAGACACTCCAGTACGGCCGCTGCCCAGATCGTGGCCAGCGATTCGCCCACAAAAAAGCCCCGGGGTTGCCGAGGCTCTTGGTTGCTTGATTGTCCTGGGCGCCTACGCGTCTACCACCGACAGCTCCAGGCGTTTGCCCAGGGCGCTCAGTGCATCGGCGATAGCGTCCACCTTGGTTGCATGGCTCAGGTTCACCGTGCGATTGACCGCTTGCGGTGAGGTGCCCAGCCTGCGCGCCAGCTCAGCCGGCGTGACCTTCTGGGCCAGCATCTCGTTCAGCAGCAGCACCTTCGCAGAGAAGGCCGCAGCCAGCGGGATACCCACCTCACCACGTCCCACCTCGCTCGGCAGCGGAACCTGCCTGCCGTCTTCGAAGTAGAACTCCATTGCGGTTGCGAGGGCATCGGCAGCCATCGCAATGGCCTCCTCCCTCGTATCGCCCTGAGTGATCGCCTCCGGAATATCCCGGAACGTCACAACGAACCCACCGTCTTCCGGTGCGAGATTTGCTGGATAGAGCATGTGATCAGATGAATCTTGCGAGTCCAAGTTACCGCCCCTTATCGGGGCGGCTCCTCGATGCCCAGCTGTTTGAGGATGGCCTTCCGTGTGCCTTCCTTTAGTTCAGCTGCGTGCCTTGGCAGTGTTGATCGCTTGTCCCGGTAGATCAGCTTGGTGTGATTGGCTCCTTCCTTCATCACCACGCCTTGGGACTGCAACCACCGCCTAAACTCGCTTGTCTTCATCAGCCTCCTAACGTTGTCTTGTTGGGAGAAAGTATAAACACATTTGTTTATGTGTCAACACTTTTGTTTATAGCTGTTTGGCATCAGCGGGAGCGCCCACCGCCTGATACCGGTCGATCACCTCGTCTCGCTCGGACTGGGCTGATTCGACGTCCCGAACAATTCGTGCCGCACTCTCGCGGCGTAGTCGGTCTTGTCCTGCAGCTTCTGCGGCAGTGGCGGCACGCTCGGACAGACGGTCGGTTTCACATTGGCCCCACAGCTGGGAAAGCCTGCCGTGATCCCCACCATTGCCAGCAGAAGCCAGCCTCTCGCCATAGTCCGCATTGATCTGCGCCTCTCTCTTGTCTGCCGTGTCGGCTGCGGCCTGTTGTGCCTGGCCCTGCTTCTGCTCTACCGCCCGGGCCTGCTCGACTGCTTGCTTGTCCGCCTTTAGCGCGTTTAGCGCACCTGCGCTAATTGCCAGCTCGCAGGATCTATCCCGCCACTCCCTGCCAGCCCAGAAGGACGCCAGCAGGGTAAGCAGCCACACTGCGGCGAGGATCTGAGCGCGGGTCATGCCGCTGTCAGCTTTCGGCGATCAAGCACCAAGTCACCGTAGCCAGCGCCCCAACGGGTATAGACCCAGAGTCGCCAGCCCATCGACGGCTTGGCTACTTCAAGGCGCACAAGGCCAAAGCTCACCAGTCGCCACCACGGCCACACCTGCGGCCCATGCTTCGGATGCATGTCAGGTTGGAAGTGGGCAATGGTGCCGTTCAAACGAATACGCACTTCAAACCTCCACGCCCACAAGGGCTGTCATGGGTCCATTCCAATGTCGCCGCGCCGGTACGCAAAGGCAGCAACGATCAGGCCGGCCAGCAGGCCTATGCCCAGATACATCACTGGGGCTCAGGCGGGATCACCGCCCCCAACCCGCGAAGCAGGCCCTCCAGCGTCTGCACTCGCATGCGTAGCCGGTGCGCCTCTTCCTGCGCCTCACGCCGCAGCTTGATTTCCTCGTCCAGCTGCGTGCCCATCCTGGCCTGCGATTGCTCCAACCGGTCGATGCGTTCCGTCAGCCCGCTCACCAAGGTGACATTGGCATCAGTCTCGGTCCGCTCCTTCTTGCGGCTGTTGATGACGCCCCATATCTCCCGCACCACCCAAAGGGCAAAGGCACCACCCGCGGCCCACCAAGGAGCGTTCGTCGGATCTCCATCCATCAGCTGCGCACCTCCCCACCTGCCCGGCGATACACCGCCAGCAGGTCATCGAGCTTCTGTTCGTGCTGCCCGTACCCAGCGCCCGGAAGGCTGGCCCAGATATTGCGGACGGCCTTGATAGCCTCGACCACCTGGCCCGATTGGATCAGGGGCAGCGCGCGACGTTCGCGGATCTGCTGCAGCGCGATCAGGTCTTGGCTCAACGGCGAGAAATCGCGCAGGTTGAGCGTCTTGCGGTATGAGTCGAAGTAGCGGCGCAGCAGCTGGTAGCGCCCTGCCGCCGTGGACTGAATCCGCAGCTTTGGCAGGTCGACCAGCACACGTGGGTGGTCCGCATAGCTGGTGAACAGCTGGCCACCGACGAGCACGTCGTAACCGCGATCTCGCGTCCGCTGTTTGCCGTTGTCGGTTCCTTCCGACCACGCAAGCATGTCCAGGAAAGCCACGACGTTCACGCCGCCAGCCTGTTGGGGAGTGATCTGCGCCATAGCTCTCACTGTTGATGGGCAAAAAGAAAACCCGCTCATGGCGGGCTTGGATTGTTTGAGCCGGTAACCGGAGTCCGGCGCCGGCGTAAGCCCCGGCGGTTTACGCTCGGCCCGCGAACGGCCAAGCCATCATGTCTGCTTCAAGGGGCCTGGGAAATTCGCCAGAGCCCCGGAGGCGTCCTATTGGGCGAACGTGTCGCCGGTCAGACGCAAGCAGCGAGCACCACCGAGGCAATGGCGACGCACTGCATGGCGAACGGGGCAGGACTTGAACCTGCAACCTGCGGCTTAGAAGTCCGCTGCTCTGTCCTTTGAGCTACCCGATCAACTGGAGCGGGCTACCGGGGTCGAACCGGTGTAGGCAGCTTGGAAAGCTGCAGCCTGACCGCTCGGCAAAACCCGCGAATCTCTCAAACGAAAAAACCCGGCGCGGGGCCGGGCTTCATCGGGAATACTCCGCGATAGCAATATTTATCGCATACCAATCGGATTGGTGTCAAGCACTTATTGCGCGACGCATCCACCCCTTCGCTTCCGCCACTCGCTCCCGATAGACGCCAATGGTCAGCCCCATGGATTTCGCCTTGTCCTTGGTGTCCCCCTCTGCGCAATAGCGACTCCGCAACGCCGACGCCAGCTCCTCATCCAACATCTGCAGCTGCTGCCATTGCTTCTCCACGTCGCGCAGGTCCGGAGGGATGTCCCATTCGTAATTGATGGGCGGAGATGACCGCCCGACCCTACTTTCACTGCACGTCACGTGATCCAAGGCCCAGGCTGGCACGGGCCGCTTGATTCCGGCAGCCGCCCCATGGAGCCGGCGACGCGCCACCCCGCCCCGGTCCATCGTGACCACCTGCCGTATCGGCTGGACACAATGCCGAGCCAAAGGGGAATCCCCGTAGGAACTGGTCAACCGCTCGGCCTCCAGTGACTCGCGCTCTGCGCCATAGGCGGCACCCCATCGACGCATGCGCGTTTCGAACTCCTTACGCTTCATTGCGAACCCCCTGCACGTTGAATCGCTTCCTTCTCCAGCCTTGATGCCTCCTGCCGGGCAATGCTTGCCGCCGTTCGAAAGTTCTCTGCGGTTGTCGAGATCTCACCACTCCTGCGGCACTGCAATCGGTCGTGACGTGCCGCCTGCCCCTCCATGAGCTCGGCGAAATCACGGAGCGCCGTTGGCCCATCTGGCATTCGCCCCTTCATTGCGCAGCCCTCTTGCTGATCAGCACGTCGTTCCAATCGCATTTCCCTGGCAGAGCTGGGATGTGGACCTCGCATTCGATTCCTCGCTTTGTCAGCGCATGGGCCAACTCGTAGGCGGCTGACTGCCCCGCATAGCCCGGGTCTTTGTCGCCGAAGATGTGCAGCACCTTGGTGCCTGCAGGCGGAACGAACGTCCGCAGATTCCCTTCATTGATCGCCGCCCAAACCGGCACCTTGAAAAGCTCGGCGCTGGCCAGCGCGGTTTCGATTCCTTCGGCGATTCCCATCTCCTCCGCCGCATCAAACATCCGGATCGCGCAACCGTGCGGCAGCTCCCCCTGAACCTTTCTTGGGGAGCTGACCGGGGCCTTCTTTGCATCATCGATATAGGTAACGTGGAAGGCCGAAACCCTGCCATCGGCAGAGAGGACTTTCCCCACCATCGCCGTAAAGGTTCCTACCGGTTCGCGGCTCCCTCGTTCGAAGTAGGCCAACCGTGCCTTGCCAATACCCTTGGGCGGCGACGCCAAGCCGCGCGCGCCCAGGTAAGCAGCAACATCGTCCTGGCCTTCCAGTCGGCGCAGCTGGCGCTTGATTCGCTCCATCCGCACCGCAGCACCCTTTTGCGCGTCAGGCTTGGGCGGGTCCGGCAGAGCCGATCCGGCAACGCGCTCGACCTCCTTGCACGCATCGATATAGGAGAGATCCTTGCAGCACATCAGGAGAGCCAGTCCACCCTTGTTCCCCTGACTGCACTTGCAATGAAAGCTCCCGGTTCCGTCGCGGTCAGCGAAGCGGAAGCGATCATCCCCGGAGTCATCACGCGGGCACCGATGTCCTTTGCCATCGAGGTAGTGGGCAGATATCCCAAGCTGAGGAAGGATGCTCCCCCATTTCCCTCGCGCAATATCACGCGCTTTCGGAAGGCTGTTCATGCGCGTGCCCCCAGGCCGGCGTACCGCGCCTTGGCGTAGCGAATCCGGACGTGTTGAATCTGCGCCCTTACCTCCGCCGTGGGCTCAATCCGGCTGGTATTGAAGAAGTCCGTACCGCGCGGGGGCCATATCCCGGTCATGTCCTTGAAGATGGCCAGCGCTTGCCTGTTGGCAGCCTCGCCATCGCGCGTCTTGGCGACTTCTGCACAGACCATCGGCCACACAGCCTCAATGAGCTGCTTCTTGTGGCCGCCCGTTACCAGCTCCTTGAGTGTTCCAGGCACATGCATGATCCCCTGCTTCTTCGGGTACTCATGCCCACAGCAGGGACAGGCCGGCATGGGCGGATGCAGGCCCTTGCACTGCGGGCACTTGACCGGCTCCCTCTCCTTCGGCGGCTTGGGCCGGGACTTGTTGCGCCCCTTTCCATCGTCCAGCTCGGCGAGGCCTACATCGAAAAACTCTTCGCACTCGGCGAAGAAGCGGGCGCAGTTTCCAGAGTGATCCAGCACCAAGCAGTCTTCCTTGCCCGGTGCCATGCGCAGACCCCGGCCAAGCAGCTGGATATGCTCAGCCAGCGACTTGCGCAGCGGGCGCGCCATGATGATGCAGGACACGTCGGGAACGTCGAAGCCACGCGATGCAGCTGTCACGGTGATCAGGCCACGAATCGCACTGTCTGGCAGGCGGAATTCAGCGGTCACATCGTCCCGGTCATCCTCTTTGTCCCGGTACGTGTAGGTCGCAACGGGGATGCCGGCGCTATTGAACTGACGTGCCAGCGCTTCGACATGGGCCACATCCACGGCGGAACAGATGAACTTGCGGCCCGCGCCGTGCTGCAGGTACTCGGCCACCACGTCGCCCACAACCTGGAGCGCTTTATCGCTTGTCTCCTTCTCGTCCCACTCGCCAGTGGACTTGACCGTCACGCCATCCATATCGGGCTGAATGCAGGAAAACATCCGATACGGCGCCAGCCACTTTGAGTTGATCAGCTCGCGGGTGGTGGTGACGTTGATCACCGCGTCGAAGTATTTCCCCAGCCCCCGAGTGAACGGCGTTGCCGTCAGGCCGATGACGATGGAGTCGCCGTCCTTGATCCGCTTCTTGTGGGCCGTGTGCAGAACGTGGGCTTCGTCAAAAAGGTCCAGTCGACTGTCAGGCCAGCCACGCCGAGCGATGGTTTGCACGCTGCACACCTGCAGCGGCTTCCAGCCGGCCCAGCGATGGTGCCCGCCTTGGATAACGCCATGGTCCAGGCCGTACCGGTCGAATGTCTCGCTCGTCTGGCCAATGAGGCTCAGCCGGTCCACGACAAACGATGCCCGGTTGTCCTTTGCCTTCGCCATCTCCATCAAGGCCGATGCAAGGACAGTCTTGCCTGAGCCAGTTGGCGCCACGATCAAAATTCGCCGGGCGCCGTCCCGAATAGCTTGGCGGGCTTGCTCGAAAGCGGCTTCCTGATACGGGCGGAGATCTACGCTCATGACCATACGCCTGCCCCCTTAGCCGCTTGGACCACGGCCTCAACCTTCCCCGGGATGCTGCGCGGGTCATCCTCGCCCACTGCCTTGCCGCACCGGCGCAGGCGGTCGCACGCGGTCTTCTCGCGTTTCTCCGAATCCCTTGCGCGACGCTCGGCATGCTCTCGCTCGGCCTTAGACCCTTCGTAGGCCTTGCGCCATTTCAGCGTCTCCGCAACTTGGTCGTTGGCCTCTGCGGCTTTCAACTGCTCGATCAGCTGACGGTTGAAGGTCTGGGCCTCCTCCAGCAGGGATTCCAGCGACGGCACGTCGTCATCGCCAAGTCCTGCAGGTTCGCCAGCTTCCGCCAACGCACCATGGGTGCTGGAGTCGGACTCCACTGCAGCCGGAACCGGGGGCGCCGCCGTGGGCGGGGGTGTTGTGCCAGCTTCTCCCGGCTGCGCCCTTTCTGGCTCCCGCTTACCGATATTGGCGGTGTTCATCACGGCCTTAGTGCCGTGCTTGGTGGTGTACCTGCGCTCCGCCGGCTCCTCACTGAAAGAATTTACAGTGACGGATGCCCGGGCCGATGCAACTAGCGGAGGCGACACGCAACAAGCCTGCGCGATCTGCCGGTCGGACCACTGCGACCACTCGGGGTCATTCAGCAGCGTTTGAACCGCGCGTCGCTTGTCGTCATTGGAGCGGCGCAGGCCGTGATTGGCATTGGCGCCAACGCTGTGTAACACGGCGTCCCGCTTGGTGCCGGTATAGACGTCGGCGTCGATGTCCTCAGCGCGCGCCGCGCGGTGGGCATGGAAGCGGTGGAAGCCATCGGCGAGCCAGTAGGTGCCGCCGTCGTGGAAAACAACCACCGGGGGGAGCGTGGCGCCGCGCCTGATGGCATCGGCGTACTCGAAAACAACCTCCTCATTGAGGGCAACGCGCGACTGTGTGCCGCCGTCGATGGTCACTTTCGTGAGCGCAAGCGTTACGGCTTTGGGTTGCTGGTGTTGTGACATAATTGGGCCTCGTACATCGAAGCCCTGGTCCTGTTCGCACGGAGGCCGGGGCTTCGTCTATCTGACGAAAGGACCGCCATAGCGATCCGGTTTCGCGCCAGACACCGACGTGGCCACTTCCACACGACGGATGTACGCAAGCTTCCCTTCCCAGCAGCAGGCGATCCGTGCCTGCCGGTTCGCGCCTCGCGGGCGCACCCCTATTACTCCAGATACTCTAAGAAACTCTCTTCCTGCTGCTGGTCCTTACCCTGAAAGTTCTCAGTGAACCTTCTGGAGGACAGCCGAAAGCATCCAAGCGCAGGGCTTAGAACTTCCGACCGGTGATCCTTTTCGCGGACCAAACGAGCCGATCAGCATCTTGTTCGGAACGTGCGCTATGCCGACTACGGCGCACCCAGCTGTCTCAGTTCCTATCCCACGGTAGCTGGCTTCAACGATGCAGCCCCGTCGTTACCCGACGACTGCACCCGTTGCGCCAGACACCTCCACGGCAGAATCCACGTGGGGGATGTACGCATGCGTCCTGCAACCACATACACCGCGATCCGTGCGATGCGTAAGGAGTGAGGCTAAGCCTCGCCCTTTTCAATGGGAGGCAAGGGAACGACGTAAGCAACCACCCGCCCCTCTTCGTCCCGCTCCCATCCCAAATCAGGGCGCAATTCCTCGCACCGCACGCCGGTATGGTGTTCAATCTTCGGAACAAACTCTGGCGGAATGCGCCGCTTCCTCGCCCAGTCCCATACATGACCTTGGCGGATCTGCCGCCCTGGAGAGCTGAGTTTGCGAGCCAAAGCGGTTTGTCCGCCTGCAGCAGCGATAGCCAACTGGATGGAAGTCTGGTCCATGCCGAAACTTATACTACAAATTTTGTTCATCAACAAGTATATTTGTCGCACCCAACAAAACCAATTGTAGAGATTCTATGAGCCTTTCCGACCGTCTCAAAGCCGCCAGGGCAAATGCAGGGCTATCGCAAGCAGCGCTCGCCCGCGCCGTGGGCCTCACACAGCAGGCCGTCGCCGCCCTTGAGAGGGCCGACACTGCCAGCAGCCGCCGCTTGGCGGAGATTGCTCGGGCCTTGAACGTCTCAATCGATTGGCTCGCTTTTGGCGAAGGCAGCCCCACCCCGGTGTATACCCCTGCCCCCGACGATGGCGCATCCGACTACACCGACGTGATCGGATACTCGCAGGCTGTTGGACTCGGGGCTGGCGCTGAGGCCATGGAATACGCCGAGACGCACAGCCTCAAGTTCAAGAAAAGCAGCCTGCGCCGGAGGGGAATTCTCAACAGGCCGCTTGCCGTCTACTACGGCAAAGGCGATTCGATGGAGCCCACCATCAAGGATGGCGATGCCATCTTGTTCGACACCAGCGACCAACGCGTCGTGGATGGCGAACTGTACGTCGTGCAGATGGAAGGGAGTGCCAATCCGGAAATTTACGTCAAGCGCGCATTGGTCCTTGATGGCGGCGTGTACTTCGCCAGCGACAATCCCCAGGGCGATCACAACTGGCGGAAGCCACGCGCAGCGGACTCCAGGCGCAGTCCGATCACCGTCATCGGTCGAGTACATTGGATCGGCGGCTGGGCAAGCTGACCATCACATAGCCTACACAGATAGAACGCTGTGTCTCTGAAAAACAACCATTTTATTTGTTGTGACTTAACAACTTATTTTGTATTGTCTTCACAACGCCGGTGGGTCCGGCGTGTGGAGACGCCACATGCAGTGTCAACGCACAGGTGCAACGCCTAGCGATTGTGTCGAAGGTTCCGAGCCTTCTTCACGCCAAAAAATGAGGGCCTCTTCCGGCCCTTCCAACGAATCCAGCCCTGAATATCCTTGGACTCGCATCTTCACCGCGCCGGTTGAAATGCGGTGGGCTGTGATGGCCGTGATCGTGGCAACCGTTTCAACCTTCCGGCTGTGCGAGCTTGCGGCGCAGCACGGCTTTTACTTTGGCCTCTGCCCTCCGTAACGCGGAAGGGCCCCAGCCTAAATCCTCTCATGCCTATGAAACAGACAGATACCCCGTTGTCGGGTAGGGGAATCCCTACGCCTAAGAAAAGCCAAGGCTTCGCCGTGATCCCCTGCGACGCCGCCCATTCCATCCACGTAGGCGGACAGATCGAGATCCGCCTGTGCGAACAGCGAAGCGGTCGAATCACCCTCGCAATCAAGGCTCCAAAGCACCTCAGCATCAGCCGCACCAGCGACAAAAACAGTGACGGCCAGGGCGTTGGCGCGCCCCAGCCGTCTGCCACGAATTCGCCCTCATCGACCAAGACTCAGGAGTAATCACATGGCGACGAACAGTGTATCCCCTTCCCCGGCCCAGAACTCCAGCCCAGAGTTGGCAAACACCGAACACTGGTTGGATTTGGGGTGGAAGAAATCCCCCCTTAACCCCAGCCTCAAGTTCGCCCTGAAGACTGCTGACAGGGCCACCAAAGGCGCTCAGGCAGTGGCGCGCGCTCTGCACCGCGACCACTTGGCGCGCACAGACCTTGCCGACTGCCCGGGCGAACTGGCCTACCCGCTCCTTGACGTTGATGACCATGACCGCCTCTTCCTTGCGCTGGAGTGCCTGATTGCGGCAGCGGAGGGCGAACTTGACCGCGTCCGCGAAAACTTGGGCGGCGTTGCCTGCTTCGCATCGAAGGAGAAGGCAAATGGCTAACGTCAGCTCCAACACAACTCGGAGCCGCGAGGCGGTGACGATGGCCATTGGTGATAGCGGCAAACCCGAACCAGTGAACTCGGACAAGGTTGTCAAGGTCGGTGTCCTCCCAACCGGGCCTCGCAACGTCGCCACTGCAGCCAGCATCCGCCTCATCTTCTGGCGCCGCCCCGGAAACGAGGCGCGGCCCATCCGGGTCCGCAGCATCCTGCGCCCTGGCACGCGCCGAAACCATGGTCAATTCCCGTGCGTTAAGTTCATCACCACGGATTTCACACGATACACGCTTGATTCCGGCCCGGTCTTGGGTAACGAGATGTCCGTGGCACTGGTGTCGCCGTGCTGCGCGTCCGATCCCTTTTGGGATTCGCTCAGCGTCCGTGATCGCGCACGCATCAATGCGGCAGCGAGGCGCACCGCATGAGCGCCACCGGCAACGCGGCGGCGACCCGCCCAACCAAAACCAACCCCATCGCATGCGATTGCTGCGATCAACCGACCGACTTCTTCAATAGCAGCCGGTCCGAGATCAGCCGCCCCGGTGCGACGCTCCCCTATGTCATCTGCCATCGCTGCGCGGAGGTACTTGGCTGCGACGGCCCGGACGCACGCACCCGCCTGCGCTTCGTGGTTCGCCGCGCGGCACGCTTCGGCATCCAGTGGGAGGAAGCCGTCAAGGCTCTGCTCGGGTGGCCGGCATGAGCGCGACCATCATCAAGTTCCCCAGGTCTGCGCGATTCCGCACCAAAGCAGCGCAGGTCAAGCTCAACAAGGTTTTCAATCGCGTCAGGGCTGGTGAGCCGGATTTGTCCGACCGCAAAGCCTTCCAGCTCGCCGTGCTGTTCCTCCGCCTGGAGGCGCGCAGCGCGCAGCTGCACAAGGAGCGAGGCACGAAAGCGGCAGCCATGGATGTGGACGCGCTGGCTTCCGGCGCCACATCGGCTCTGCGTGGAGCAAAGGCCGCGACCGAAAGGAGGCGCGCATGAACGTCATCCCGTTCCCCAAGGCCCGGGCCCGTACGTCTGCCGTTTCGGTGCTGGCCGACTGGCCGAAAGGTCAATGCGGAGTTGAGCTGGAAGAGCTGGCACAGCTTCTCTACCGGCGCGGTGAAGCCAAGGGCAATGGTTGCACGCTGGAGAAGGCCAGATGGGCAGCCCTCACTTCGTTCAGAGAAATGGAAGACGAGATGGCCTTGCGCGAGCGCGTCCGGCAGGAACGTGCCGAACGTATAGCTGAGCTGCTTGTGGATCGGGCCGAGCGTAACGGCGTTGATCTGCACATCGAGGCAGCAAGGGCAGCTGCATACAGCGGCGACGACCCGAGCCTTACCCGGATCATGTCCGCGACTCAACGCGAGGCAAAGGCCAGGTTGGCCAGTAGGCGGGCGAACACCAAAGGAGGCGCCCATGACTAACACTGCCCTTACCAAGCGCATGCCATCTCCCGGGGAGCCGCTCCCGGATGGCTACGCCTACATGCTGGCGGATAGCTCGCTCAATGCGCCGGCTATCAATCGCGGCGATGTGCTGATCCTCAACACCACAGTGAACGAGTGGCGCTGGGATGGCCCGTACGTGGTCGAAGTGGATGGCCGGCAGTGCGTCCGCTGGCTCCAACGGCGCGGCAAAGACCTGTTCTACGTCTTCTATCAGGTCGCCAAGGACTGCGGGTACCCGGCCCGCGCTGATGAAATCCGCGTCCTCGCAGCAGTCGAACACAGCTATCAGCTCAGGAGGTTTGCATGAACATCGTCAACGAACTGCGGGCCACCGCGCGTACCCTTCGCACGCCGACTGGCTGCCTGCTGCCGACCAAGGACAAGGTCATCGCCGCGCTGATGGTCGACGCCGCAGACGCGATAGCCCGGGAGCGACGCACGCCGTTGCCGGCCACCACGGTGACCCAGTTGCTGCCGATCATGCAGGACGGATGGTCGCTGGAGGACTACGGGACTTGGGCCATCAGGGCGGCAGAGCGCGCCCATGGCATCTGCGACGGCGAACGGACTGAAGAGCCGGGAACGGTGGCGCTCGACCTGACGCCGCAGAGCCGCACGGAAGCCACGGCCCTGGCCAAGCTCGCCCTCGCCTATCTCGGCATCGTTGACGCGCACCTTGATGCAGCTATCGCCCGATGCGCTGCAGCTGCAGACATGGAGGCTTCCGCATGAAGTACCGGGTAATGATCACCAGCACCCTCGCCGGTATCCCCGATGACGAATATGGCACCTATGACGCGAAGTGGCAGGCCGCAGTGGTGGCTTGGTTCTTCAACCTCACGCATGTGCATTACGTCGTCGCCTACGTTGAGGAGGTGGAATCGTGAGTGAGAACTCCATTCCGCGCCCAGGCATGAGCCAAGCTACGCGCGATGAAATTGCCGCGATTCTCTGCGAGACGATTGGCGAATCGTCAGCCCATAAGGCGCGCATAAACGCCTCCAAGCGCGTGATTCCCCTGCTGACCTGGGCTGCGACCCTTCGCCCCGACTTCATCAATGACACCCATGCGCTGACAGCGGCAGTGGCCGAAGCGGAAAGGGTCTACGCGGAGAACTCCAATGGGAACTGTGAGCACTGCCGAGATGGTGTGGATGGGGGTGGACATGGGGGCCGGTGACGACATGACCACAGGCGGGGATGGATGGTCCTACAAAGCCCCCACCGAGCCGGGCCGCTACCTGTTCCGGAGCATGGAGACCAACTATCAGGCCGAGGAAGTGCCTCTCACGCTGGAGGACACCCCTCGCGGCCCGATGTTGACTGCCAACTGCCCTCACCTGCTCCAGGTGCCGATGCCCTACTACCACGACTGCTTGACTGATTCGAGCTGGAAGAAGCTGGAGGACGAACAATGAGCAACGTCACTTCGTTGCACGCCCCGCGCCATGGCAGGGGCAACAACCCCAAGGCGATATTCGTCGCCAAGGTGATCACCAGCGGCAAGCCAAGGGAACTGGAGGCGCTGAGAAAGCGCCTTTGGACGATGCGCAAGGATGAGCGCGATGGCCGGTATGCAGTCGTTGGACGCCAGCTGCTGCACTTGGCCGGGTGGTCGACCTGCCGCATGACGGCCAACACGATGAATCTCTCCCTGGACAACGTGACGGATGCAGCTGATGGAGCCGTTGTCCAGCTAGCCGCATGGCCGTTCGACGTGTCGGGGTGGCCTTCGGTTGGGCTGAGTGACGCGCCGTCCGATTGGCATTTGCCCGCTGATCGCCTGGAGGAATGCTTCAATGGCGCAGGCTGAAAACGAGCTTTGGAATTTCGCCAAGGTCAGCGAGATGACGGGCATGGGCCGCACCTTCATCTATGGTGAGATGAAAGCGAAGCGCTTCCCTCAGCGTGTGCTTGTCGGCAAGTCCGCACGCTGGAAATCGACTGAGGTGCAGGCCTGGATCAACGCAAAGACGCCTCCAAGCTGACCCTTTCGCCGGATGGGTAGATGGATGGGTGGAAATCCCGGAGGCATGAAAAAAGCCGCTGTAATCAGCGGCTTAGTTCAAGTCTTGGCGGAGTGAGAGGGATTCGAACCCTCGATAGAGCTTTTGACCCTATACTCCCTTAGCAGGGGAGCCCCTTCGGCCACTCGGGCATCACTCCGTTTTTCTTGCCCCGCCGCGTGTATTCCGAAGCGGGGCGCGAAGAATAACGTTAAACGAGGTGAAAGGTAAACCCTTATTCGGAAGTTTCTTCACTTCCGGATGCAGCGGGCTCATCACCACGCTGGATACGCTGGAAAATCTCCTCACGATGCACTGCCACATCCTTCGGAGCGGTGATACCGATACGTACCTGGTTGCCCTTGACACCCAGCACGGTCACGCTGACCGAGTCGCCGATCATCAAGGTTTCGCCTACACGGCGAGTCAGGATCAACATTGTGCAAATCTCCATGGAACCGGTGGATTTCCCACCGGCATTGGCGCGCTTGGAGCTATGCGCCCCACGACAAAGGGGAAAGACTCCCCATGGTAACGGCAGGGCGTAAACAGCTTCAAGGTATTACGCTTGATGCATTCAGGCCAGATGTGGCTTGACCCAGTCGGCCACGCCCTCCAGCGCGGCCACAAGCTGCGGGCCATCATCGCCGCCGCCCTGGGCCATGTCCGGACGACCGCCGCCCTTGCCGCCAACCTGCCTGGCAACGTGCGACAGCAGCTCACCGGCCTTGACCTTGCCCTGCGCCGAACCGCTGACACCCGCAACCAGGGCCGCCTTGCCGTCCTGGGTACCCGCCAGCAGGATCACCGCGTCAACCAGCTGCTGCTTCAGACGATCCATCGCATCACGCAATGCCTTGGCGTCAAAGCCCTCCAGCCGCGCTGCAAGCACCTTCACACCACCGATTTCGACAGCAGCCGCACCCAGATCTGCCGTGGCGCCAGACGCCACCTTGGCCTTCAGGGCTTCCAGCTCGCGTTCCAGCTTCTTCTGCCGCTCACCCAGCTGGCGGATCTTGTCGACCACGTCACCTGCGCTGCCGCCCAGCAGCTGCGCTGCTTCATGCAGGCGAGCCTCCTCGGCGTCCACATAGTCCAGTGCGCCCTGCCCGGTCACCGCCTCGATGCGACGTACACCAGAGGACACACCACCTTCGGAGGTGATCTTGAACAACCCGATATCACCGGTGCGCGACACGTGGGTCCCGCCGCACAGCTCGGTGGAGTATTCACCCATCTTCAGCACGCGCACGTTCTCGCCGTACTTTTCGCCGAACAGCGCCATGGCACCAAAGTCCAACGCTTCCTGCATGCCCATGTTGTGCACCTCGGCGGCGTTGTTGGCACGCACCTGCTCGTTGACCTTGCGTTCGATGACCGCCAGCTCTTCAGCGGTGATCGGCTGGAAGTGCGAGAAGTCGAAGCGCAGTCGATCGGGCGCAACCAGCGAGCCCTTCTGCTGCACGTGGGTGCCCAGCACCTCGCGCAGCGCGGCGTGCAGCAGGTGGGTCGCGGAGTGATTGAGGATGGTGGCGCCACGACGGGATGCATCCACCGCGCCGGCCAGCACATCGCCCAGCTTCAGGCCGCCCTGCTCCAGCTTGGCGACATGACCGTGGAACTGGCCTGCAAACTTCTGCGTGTCGCTGACAGTGAGCTTCACACCGGAAGCCGACAGCACGCCGGTATCACCGACCTGGCCACCGGACTCGGCATAGAACGGGGTCTGCGCGGTGAACACGATCACCTCGTCACCGGCCTGCACGGCGTCCACCGGGCGACCCTCCTTGATCAGCGCAACGACCTTCATGCCTTCGGCCTGCAAGGCGTCATAGCCGAGGAAAACCGTCGGCGACAGGGTCGCCACCAACTCGGCGGGCAGGGTCACGCCGCCACCGAACTTGCCGGCGGCACGCGCGGTCTCGCGCTGGTGCTCCATCGAGGCCTCGAAGCCTTCCATATCCACCGTCATGCCGCGCTCGCGGGCGATGTCGGCAGTCAAGTCGACAGGGAAGCCATAGGTGTCGTACAGGCGGAACGCATCTACGCCAGGAATGACGCCATCGCTGACCTTGGCCGCGACGTCGTCGAAAATCTTCATGCCCGAGTCGAGGGTTTCGGCGAAACGCTCTTCTTCGGCCAGCAATGCTCGAACCACTGTATCGGCCTGTGCCGGCAGCTCCGGGTAGGCAGCGCCCATCTGTTCGATCAGGGTCGGCACCAGCTTGCTGAAGAACGGCTGGCGAACGCCCAGCATCCAACCGTGGCGCAGGGCGCGGCGGATGATGCGGCGCAGGACGTAGCCGCGACCTTCGTTGGACGGCAGCACGCCGTCGACGATCAGGAACGAGCAGGCGCGGATGTGATCAGCGATCACGCGCAACGACTTGTTCTCCAGGTCGGCCATGCCGGTCAGCTCGCTGGCCTTGCGGATCAGCGCCTGGAACAGGTCGATCTCGTAGTTGGTGTGCACGTGCTGCAGGATCGCCGCCAAGCGCTCCAGGCCCATGCCGGTGTCCACGCACGGCGCCGGCAACGGCTGCAGCGAGCCATCCGGCTGGCGGTCGAACTGCATGAAGACCAGGTTCCAGATTTCGATGAAACGGTCGCCATCTTCATCCGGCGAGCCTGGGGGGCCGCCAGCGATATGGTCGCCGTGGTCAAAGAAGATTTCCGTGCACGGACCGCAGGGGCCGGTGTCAGCCATCTGCCAGAAATTGTCCGACGCGTACGGCGCACCCTTGTTGTCGCCAATGCGCACGATGCGCTCTTCCGGGATGCCGACCATGTCGCGCCACAGTGCGAAGGCCTCATCGTCGGTGTGATAGACGGTGACCAGCAGGCGCTCGGCCGGCAGCTTCCACACCTGGGTCAGCAGCTCCCAGGCCCACGCAATGGCGTCCTTCTTGAAGTAATCGCCGAACGACCAGTTGCCCAGCATTTCGAAGAAGGTGTGGTGACGGGCGGTATAGCCCACCGAGTCCAGGTCGTTGTGCTTGCCGCCGGCACGCAGGCAGCGCTGGACGTCGGCCGCGCGCACGTAGCTGCGCTTTTCCGCACCCAGGAACACGTCCTTGAACTGGACCATGCCGGAATTGGTGAACAACAGGGTCGGATCATTGCCCGGCACCAGCGGTGCTGACGGCACGATGGTGTGGCCCTTGCCCTTGAAGAACTCAAGGAAATCGCTGCGGATCTGGGAAGTTGTGAATTTGACGGGAGTATTCATGAGGGACTGGCAGGTAAGCTGGCTAGCGGGTCCCGACCACCCCTACGGGTGCGGGAATTCGGGACTACCGAAACCCTGAAAGGGTATCAGGCCCAGCCCGCTCAGTCCTCAGGATCGTAACGGGTGGCTTGGCGGATGCAGCCGCCGTCAAAGCCACGCCGGGCCAGCAGGTCCGCCGCCTTGCGTCGCTGGACCAGTTCCTGCGGGCCGTTTTCGCCAAATCTGCGGCATACCAGATCCCTGGCGTTGTCCAGCCAGTCGCCCTCAAAGGTTGCCATGGCCGCCTCGATCTGGTCGCTGTCCAGGCCGTGGGTACCCAGCTCTGCGCGGATATGCAGCGGGCCATAGCCGGTATTTGCGCGATTGCGCACCAAGGTTTCAGCAAACCGTTCATCGTCCTGCCAGCCATCGGCTGCCAGACGCGCTATCGCGGCATCCACCTCGTCGGCATCCAGGCCGCGGCTCTTGAGCTTGCGCCCGAGCTCCTTGCGGGAGTGCTCCCGTCTTACCAACAGCCCCAATGCGCGCTGCAGGGGCGTCTGTTCCCGGCGGCGCTTGCCCGCCTTGGGTACGGCGTCTTCAAAATCATTCATGGCATCTATCGCCAGCCGAGGTGGCGCCATCCTTGGCGTTCAGCCTCCTGGATAAAATGCCGCGGAGGCGGGCAGCGTCACTGACGATGCGCCGCCCGCCCCCACGGGAAACTCATTCCTCGTCAGCGTCGCTGTCGTCGCCTTCTTCACGCGCCGCCTCGCTGGGCTGGAACTTCTCGCGCAGCTCGGCTTCGAGCTTGGCTGCCAGCTGCGGGTTGTCACGCAGGTAGCCACGGGCGTTGTCCTTGCCCTGGCCAATACGCTCATCACCGTAGCTGTACCAGGCGCCAGCCTTCTCAACCAGCTTGGCTTCCACGCCCATGTCGATCAGCTCACCCTCACGGCTGATGCCCTCGCCGTACAGGATCTCGGTGATTACCTGCTTGAACGGCGGTGCCAGCTTGTTCTTCACCACCTTGATCTTGGTCTGGTTACCAATGATCTCGTCACCCTTCTTGATCGCGCCGATACGGCGGATATCCAGGCGCACGGAGGCGTAGAACTTCAGTGCGTTGCCGCCAGTGGTCACTTCAGGGCTCTGGCCCGGCATCATCACGCCAATCTTCATGCGCAGCTGGTTGATGAAGACCACCAAGGTATTGGAGCGCTTGATGTTGCCGGTCAGCTTGCGCAGCGCCTGGCTCATCAGGCGGGCTTGCAGACCCGGCAGCTGGTCGCCCATCTCGCCTTCGATTTCGGCCTTGGGGGTCAACGCAGCGACCGAGTCGACCACCAGGATGTCCACCGAGCCCGAACGCACCAGCATGTCGGCGATTTCAAGCGCCTGCTCACCGGTATCCGGCTGCGACAGCAGCAGGTCGTCCACGTTGACGCCCAGCTTGGCAGCGTAGATCGGGTCCAGTGCATGCTCGGCATCGATGAAGGCCGCGGTGCCGCCCATCTTCTGGCACTCGGCAATGGCCTGCAGGGTCAGCGTGGTCTTGCCGGAGGACTCCGGACCGTAGATTTCAACAACGCGCCCCTTCGGCAGACCGCCAATGCCCAGAGCGATATCCAGCATCAACGAACCGGTGGGGATGGCCTCGACGGGCTCGACCACACGGTCGCCCATGCGCATCACCGAACCCTTGCCGAACTGCTTCTCGATCTGGCTCAGTGCAGCGGACAGCGCGCGCTTCTTGTTCTCGTCCATCGGATTCGTCCTCGTCGTTGATTTCGTAGATTTCGTCATGGGGTCCACTGTAGGGGGGGCGTATCGCAAAGGCTGAGACTGCAAGCGAGACGACAAAATTATTTGGCCGGCAAGGATACCGGCAGCAGCGCAGGCAACTGCCTAACGTAAGGAAAACAGGCAGTTATGACTACGACACTTCCCATCAGCGGTTCGGCCTGAGCAGGCCGCAATACAGCCCTTCGATCGAGAAGTCCTGGTCTGGCAGCACTTCGATAGGCGCGTAATCCGGATTGCGCGGCAACAGGCGGATGCGATCCTTGGCGATCTTCAGCAATTTGACGGTGATCTCGTCATCGATACGCGCTACCACGATCTGCCCGGAACGGGCGTCGCGGGTGCGGTGCACACCGATCAGGTCGCCATTGAAGATGCCTTCGTCGATCATCGAGTCGCCCTGCACTTTCAGCAGGTAATCGGGGGCAGGCGAAAAAAAGACCTTGTCCAGCACCACGTAGTCATCCGAGCCGATGTCCGCGCCGATCGGCAGGCCGGCTGCCACCCGCCCAAGGATCGGCAAGCGCAGTACATCGTCATTGGCCGCGGCGTGTACGACGGGGGGGGCTGCCCCCTCCTCGCTCTCCTGGCGTACCAGGCGGATGCCACGGGCGCGCCCCGGCACGCGCTCGATGGCGCCTGCGGCTTCCAGTGCATCAAGGTGGTACTGCGCCGAACGCACGCCCTTGAATCCGAATGCCCGGGCGATCTCGGTTTGCGACGGCGGCATGCCCTCGGCCTCGATGCGCTCTGCGATCAAGTCAAGGATGGCTTGCTGGGTATCGGTCAGGTTCATGGTTAGTAGTATTACTACTAACTGGCGGCGATACAAGCCCCCGCTTGCGTACGACGCGACAGGCCAAGCGCGCTATTGCACTATCAGTGGTGGCGGCCGCTACGCCAGATAGAGAACACGATCCAGACGCCGCACACGCCAGCCCCCAGGAACCCGCACACACCCAGCGCCAGCAGCCAGCGACTGGAAAACCCGCCTACGCTATGCATGACGATCGACGAGCCGATGATCAGGGCCGCAGTGATCACCCCCACCACCAGGCGGTTGGCGGCGCGGTTGACCTGGTCGCCAAAGCCCTGCAACGCTGACGTTTCCACCTTCAACTTCAGTTGTCCACGGCGTGCCGCCTTGACCAGTCCGCGCAGTTCTCGCGGCAATTCGCCAGCGAAGTCCAGCAGTCCAAGCAGGCTGCGCCGGCCCCGCTTGAGCAGGGCACGCGGGGCGTATCGCTGCATTACCACCCGCTCGAGAAACGGGCGCGCCGCAGTGGCCATGTCGAAATCCGGGTCCAGCTGCCGACCCATGCCCTCCAGGGTGAGGAAGGCCTTGATCATCAATGCCAGGTCAGCCGGCAAGGTCAGGCTGTAACTGCGCAGCAACTGGGTGATGTCGCCCAGCATCAAGCCTATGCGCAGGTCCTTGAGCGGTACGCCGCGGTATTGATCGACGAACTGGCTGATGTCCTGGTGCAGGCGCGCTTCGTCGACTTCGACACCACCGGCCCAATCCAGCAACACATCCGCGACGGCCTGTGGCTCCTGCTCAACCAGGCCATGCAGCAGTTGCGCGACCTGGAAGCGACGCGATTCCGATAGCGCGCCGACCATGCCGAAATCGATCACGCCAATGCGGCCGTCGCGCAGGTAGAAGATGTTGCCCGGGTGCGGATCGGCGTGGAAACAGCCATCTTCCAACACCATCTTGAGCACGATATCGGCGCCACGCCGTGCCAGTTCGGCGCGGTCCAGGCCTGCTGCATCCACGGCGTCCAGATTGCGCCCCGGGATGCCGTCCACCAGGTCCTGCACGTTCAGGCTTTCGCAGGTCCACTGCCAATGCACCCGCGGAATGAGGATGTCATCGCGTCCTTCGAAGTTGCGCGCGATGCGCTCGGCGTTGCGACATTCGGCGGCAAAATCCATTTCGCTGCGCAAGGAGACGGTGAACTGCTGCACCACTTCGGCGGGCCGGTATCGGCGCAGATCCGGCAGGCGTGCTTCCACGATCTCGGCCAGCCGCGCGAGCAGACGCAGGTCCGCTTCAACCACATCGCGGATGCCAGGCCGACGGATCTTGAGCACCACCTCGCTGCCGTCATGCAGGCGTGCCCGATGCGCCTGCGCAAGTGACGCCGCCGCCAGCGGTGTCTCGTCAAGGAAGGCAAACACCTCGGCAGGTGCCGCGCCAAGATCCGCCTCCAGCTGTTCACGGATCGCCGCGTACGGCAGCGCGGGCACGGCATTCTGCAACTCGGACAGTTCAGCGATCCATTCCGGTGGCAACAGGTCCACGCGGGTCGCCAATACCTGTCCGAATTTGACGAATGTCGGCCCCAGATCCTGCATGGCGCTACGAACCCGTACCGGCGCGGTCATTCGCAGCATCTGCTGGCTGTCGCTCCAACGCAGCAGGCGACCGGCCCGTTCCAGCACATTGGCAAGTCCGGTGCGACGCACGATATCGCCGAAGCCATAGCGGATCAGTACCGCTGCAATCTCCTGCAGCCGCCCCAGATCACGAACGGTGCCCAGTGTTTCCCACATTGCCGCCTACCCCGGTTGCTGTCCGGTCCAGCATGTCACAGTTGTTCGCCGATACCGCGCAGGGCAGCCGCCACGGTCTGCCGGCGGATCGCATCGCGGTCGCCGTCGAACTGGAACAGTTCCGCGCGCGCATAACCGCCACGACGCTTCCAGCCGATCCAGACGCTGCCGACCGGCTTGTCCGGGCTGCCACCACCTGGGCCGGCGATGCCGGTCACCGCTACGGCAATGCCCGCACCGGAATTGATCAGCGCACCGGCCACCATTTCCAGCACGGTCTCGCGGCTGACCGCGCCAAACTGTTCCAGGGTTTGTGCGCGCACGCCAAGCAGGCGCTGCTTGGCCTCGTAGCTGTAAACCACCATGCCGCAATCAAAGAATGCCGATGAGCCGGCGATGTCGGTCATGCATTTGGCGATCCAGCCGCCACTGCAGCTCTCGGCAGTGACCAGTTGCAAGGACGCCTGCTGCAGGCGCTGCCCAAGCGCGGCGGCCTGGGCGTTGAGGTCGGCATCGGTGGGATTGGACATCGGCGGCAACGCGAAGGGAGACCCCTCCCGTTTTACCGCAGATCAGCAGGCGCTGTCAGGGCGGCCAGGCCGCCCTGCATTTCCGGTTCACGCAGCGTAGCCCGCACGCACTTGCCGGCTTACCACTCCGGCAGCTTTTCCGGCAGCAGGGTGCGGATGATCGCTCCGTCCGCGCTGGCGGCCAGTTTTTCGGCCTCGGCGATGGGAATGTCCACCTCGATCAGCCAACCCTCTTCGTCGGCCTGCTCGCTGCGAATGACATCCAGCTGATGCAGGCGCGAACGCAGACGCCCCGCACTGGGCGGCAAGCGGATGCTGCCGGTGACATGCTGCAGGCCCAAGCGCTTGCCCAGGACCGACTGCAGCAACTCCAGGCCGCGCCCGTCGCGTGCGGAGATCCACACCCGCTCGCGGCGCGCCTCATCCGGCACGCCATCCTGGGCGTCGTGGCGCACTTCGGCGCCCTCGATGCGATCGATCTTGTTGAACACCAGCAACTGCGGCAAATCACCCGCACCCACCGCCTGCAAGACCTCATCCACCTGCGCGATGCGCTCCTCGCGCAACGGGTCGGCGGCATCAACCAGATGCAACAGGAAATCGGCTTCGCGCGCTTCGGAAAGGGTCGAGCGGAAAGCGGCAACCAGTTCATGCGGCAAATCGCGGACAAAGCCGACGGTATCGGCCAGCATGGCGTTGCCGCCTGGCAGCGTAATGCGCCGCACCGTCGGGTCCAGGGTTGCGAACAACTGGTCCGCAGCGTAGGCGCCAGCACCGGTCAACGCGTTGAACAGCGTCGATTTGCCGGCATTGGTATAGCCCACCAGGGCGATACGCGGCATCTCGCTGCGTACCCGTGCGCGGCGCATCTGGGTGCGCTGCACCTCGACCTTTTCCAGACGTTTCTGCAGCTGTTCCACCCGCTTCTGCAACAGGCGGCGGTCGGTTTCCAGCTGGGTTTCGCCCGGGCCGCGCAGGCCGATGGAACCACCGCGCTGACGTTCAAGATGGGTCCAGCCGCGCACCAGTCGCGTGGCCAGATGGCGCAACTGCGCCAGCTCGACCTGCAGCTTGCCTTCGTGGCTGTGCGCCCGCTGGGCAAAGATGTCCAGGATCAGTCCGGTACGGTCGATCACCCGGCGCTCCAGGTAGCGCTCGAGGTTGCGCTCCTGCACCGGGCTCAGCTGGTGGTTGACCAGGATCAGGTCGGCGCCGGTGGCGTCGGCTGCGGCCTTCACCTCTTCCAGCTTGCCACTGCCTATCAGCGTGGACGGATTGGGCCGGTCCATGCGCGCGGTGATGGTCGCCGCGATGCTGGCACCGGCCGAGCGTGCCAGATCGGAGAACTCCTCCAGCACATCCTCTTCCAACCGCCCTGCATGCGGCTGGATCAACAGCGCATGTTCGCCCTTTTTCGAGCGGTCAAACATGCGCCGCTACCTTCTTATTCGTTGTCGTTTTCGTTTTCGTCATCGCCTGCCTGGCTTCCATCACCCGATTGCACATAGCCGCCGCCCGGCCCCACACGCACGTTGCGTGCCGGTACCACGGTTGAAATGGCGTGCTTGTAGACCATCTGGCTGACGGTGTTGCGCAGCAGCACCACGAACTGGTCGAACGACTCGATCGTGCCCTGCAACTTGATTCCATTGACCAGGTAGACCGAAACCGGCACGCGCTCACGACGCAGTGCGTTCAGAAACGGATCCTGCAAAGACTGCCCCTTGGACATCATCTACTCCTCTGTTCTTGTTCTTATGGGCCGGTGCTGGCATCCCCCGCCAGCCCGGAACCCCGATGTTACACCGCCACGGGGCTTCCTACCTTTGCAGAAACAGCGATACCGCGTCCCGCAGATGGTCCATTTCGCTGGCAGAGTCGAACCAACGGGCGTCCAGCTCGCCGCGCAGCCAGGTGAGCTGGCGTTTGGCCAACTGACGGGTGGCGAACACGCCCTTGTCGCGGAACTCGGCATGGCTGCCCTGCCCGTCCAGGAACTGCCATGCCTGGCGATAGCCCACCGCGCGGATCGCTGGCAGGTCCAGCGGTGCGGCTACCTCCGCCATGCGGGGCATGGCACGCAATGCGCGGACCTCGTCCAGGAAGCCGTTCTCCAGCATCAGGTCGAAGCGGCGCTCGATGCGCTGGTGCAGCACCGCGCGCTCGGCCGGTGCCAGCACCACCTTCAGCACCCGCAGTGGCAGCGGCGCAGTGCCCGGCTGCGCCTGCCAGTAGCTGATTGGCTTGCCGGTGAGCCGATGGACCTCCAGCGCCCGCTGGATCCGCTGCGGATCGGTCGCATGAATGCGCTTGGCCGCGACCGGGTCGACCTCGGCGAGCTGCGCGTGCAACGCGGCCCAGCCACTGGCCTCAGCCTCGGCACTGATCTGCGCGCGCAAGGCCGGGTCTGCCTCCGGCATCGCCGACAACCCCTGCAGCAAGGCGCGAAAATACAGTCCGGTACCGCCCGCCAGGATCGGCAGACCGCCGCGGGCAACAATGCCTTGCGCCGCGGCCGCCGCATCGGCGGCGAATTCCGCGGCCGAATAGGTCTGCCAGGGATCGCGCAGGTCCAGCAGGTGATGGGGAACCCCGTCCTGTTCGACGCTGTCCGGCTTGGCGGCACCAATATCCAGACCGCGATACACCAGGGCCGAATCGACACTGACGATCTCGCCACCATGGGCCTTGGCCAGGGAAATCGCCGCAGCGGTCTTGCCCGATGCAGTGGGGCCCATCAAGGCAATGGCAAGCGGCCGTTGATCGACTGCCATCAGTCCTCGTCCGGCCAGCGCAACTGCGGCGCGGCATTGCTGCGCGGTACCGGCACGGCATCGAGGGCGGCCAGCACCTTCAGTGCATCAACGCTGGCGGCAACATCGTGCACACGGACGATCTTCGCGCCACGCTGCACAGCCAGCAAATGCGCGGCCAGCGAGCCGGCCGCCCGTTCTGCGGCCACAGTGCGCCCGGTAACCTCACCGATGCAGCGCTTGCGCGAGAAACCGGCCAACAACGGAAGCCCCAGATCGAGCAGGCGCGCCTGCGCTGCCAGCAAGGCGAAATTCTGCCCGGTGTCCTTGTTGAAGCCGTAGCCTGGGTCCAGCACCAGCCGCTTGCGCTCGATGCCCGCCATTTCGCAGGCAAAGATGCGTTCGGCGAGAAACCGCTGCACATCCCCGGCAATATCAACATAGTCCTGTGCGACGCCTGCGTCGTAAGGGCCACCCACCGCGTGCATCAGCACCACCGCTGCCCCGGACATGGCGACCGCCTCCAATGCACCGGGCTGCTGCAGCGCCTGCACGTCGTTGACCATGCCGGCACCGGCAGCCAAGGCCGCGCGCATGACCTCGGGCTTGAAGGTGTCCACGCTCAGCGGCACCGCAACACGGCTGGCCAGTGCCTCGATCACCGGCACCACCCGGTCGATCTCCTCCTGCACGGACACCTCGACGGCACCAGGCCGTGTGGACTCTCCACCTATATCAAGCAGATCAGCCCCTTGCTCCACCAACGCCAGTGCGTGGGCGATGGCCGCATCCGTGCTGGCGTGTTGACCACCATCGGAGAACGAATCAGGCGTGACATTGACGATACCCATCACCTGCGCCCGGTCCAGCCGCAGAGGACGGCCCGCGCAATCCAGAACGGGAGCGGTGTCAAACATCATTTGTTCCTCGAACGGATCTTGTTGCCGATCAGGCTCAGCACGATGCCCAACACCACGCCTACGAAAATGCCCGCAAGGAAGTTGTCCGTCTTCAAACCGAAGGACACGCCTGCGACGGTGGCGATAATCATCTCGGGCACGTTCAACGGCGGCGGCTTGGGTTCGTTCATGCAATCACCAACAGAAAATATCACCGCTATTCTCGCCCAGCGCGGCCACGGGCGCATAACGAAAACGGGCCGGCAAGCCGGCCCGTTTTCTGTTTTTCCACGCTACCGGGTCAGTGCTGGCCGGCCGGATCGGTGATCGGTGTGACCGGACGCTGGTCGTCGCCACCCTTGCCATCATTGCTGCCGCTGCTTGGCGGGGTCTTGGCGACCCAACCTGCCGGCGGCGACGGCTCACGACCTTCCATCAAGGCCTTGACCTGCTCGGCGTCGATGGTCTCCCACTCCAGCAGAGCAGCGGTCATGGCCTCGACCACATCGCGCTTCTCTTCCAGAATCTTGTAGGCAACCTGGTACTGCTCGTCGAGGATGCGACGGATCTCCGCGTCCACCTTCTGCTGGGTGGCCTCGGAAATGGTCTTGCTGTGCATGCCATAGCCGCCTTCTTCGTCGGCGTAAACCATGGTGCCCATCACATCGGACATGCCGTACTTGGTGACCATGCCACGGGCCAGCTTGGTGGCACGCTCGAAGTCATTGGAGGCACCGGTCGACATCTCGCCAACGAAGATCTCCTCGGCGATACGGCCACCAAACAGGATCGCCAGCTCTTCCAGCATGCGGTCCTTGTACTTGCTGATGTGGTCGTGCTCCGGCAGCTGCCAGGTCACGCCCAATGCCCAGCCGCGCGGCATGATGGTGACCTTGTGCACCGGGTCGGCCTTGGGCAGCGACATGGCGACAACGGCGTGGCCGGACTCGTGGTAAGCGGTGTTGCGACGCTCATCCTCGCGCATGACCATGCTGCGGCGCTCAGGACCCATGTAAATCTTGTCCTTGGCGTCCTCGAAGTCCTTCATGTCGACTTCCTGCTTGTTGCGACGAGCCGCAAACAGGGCGCCTTCATTGATCAGGTTGGCCAGGTCGGCACCGGAGAAACCCGGGGTACCGCGTGCCAGCACCTCCGGGCGCACGTCATCGGCGGCCGGCACCTTGCGCAGGTGCACGCGCAGGATCTGCTCGCGGCCCTTGATATCCGGCAGGCCAACCATGACCTGGCGGTCGAAACGGCCCGGACGCAGCAACGCCTTGTCCAGCACGTCGGGACGGTTGGTCGCGGCGATCACGATCACGCCCTCACCGCCCTCGAAGCCGTCCATCTCGACCAGCATCTGGTTCAGGGTCTGCTCGCGCTCGTCATGGCCACCGCCCATGCCCGAGCCGCGGTGACGGCCCACGGCATCGATTTCGTCGATGAAGATGATGCACGGCGCATGCTTCTTGGCCTGCTCGAACATGTCGCGCACGCGGCTGGCACCAACGCCGACGAACATCTCGACGAAGTCCGAGCCGGAGATGGCGAAGAACGGCACCTTGGCTTCGCCGGCAATGGCCTTGGCCAGCAGCGTCTTGCCGGTACCCGGCGGGCCCACCATCAGCACGCCACGCGGGATCTTGCCGCCGAGCTTGGTGAACTTGGTCGGGTCACGCAGGAACTCAACCAACTCGCCCACTTCTTCCTTGGCCTCGTCGCAACCGGCGACGTCGGCAAAGGTGACCTTGATCTGGTCCTCGCCCTGCAGCTTGGCGCGCGACTTGCCGAAGGACATCGCGCCCTTCGCACCGCCGCCACCGCCCTGCATCTGGCGCATCATGAATATCCAGAAGCCAATCAGCAGCAATACCGGCAGGAACTGCAGCACCAGGCCCCAGAAGCCCGGACCGGTCGCCGGTTCCTGGCGAGCCACTTCAACGTTCTTGGAATACAACTGGTCCAGCAGCTTGGGGTCGGCCGGAGCAAACAGCTGCCCTTCCGAACCGTCCGAACGCTTGAAGCGCAGGTGGTTGGTGGTCAGCGTGGTCTTGTCGGTGTACTCCACCGACTTGATCCGGCCGGAGTCCACTTCCTGAAGGAACTGGGTGTAGTTGCGTGCGTCACCAGCCGCCACCGCGCCACCACGGGGCGCAAAGCTCTGGAACACCACCATCAGCACGACGGCGACAACCACCCACAACAGGAGGTTCTTGGTCAGGTCGTTCATCCTCATCGGCTCCGATGTCCCTCTATTTACTGACGCAATTCGTATGGTTGAGCTTACTTGATCTGGCTGCGCTTGCCCTGCCCGAGGGCATAAACCTCAGGTGAACGCTTGCGTGAAGCGTCCGGCTTGCGAATGGCGACCTTGTCGTACCGACGGCGCAACTCGCGCACGTAGTCGTCAAAGCCGACGCCCTGGAACAACTTGATCAGGAACGCCCCACCCGGCTTGAGATGGTTGTCGGCAAAATCCATCGCCAACTCCGCCAGGTGCATCATCCGCGGCTGGTCCACCGCATCCATGCCACTCTTATTGGGGGCCATATCCGAGAGAACAAGGTCCACCGGCTGATCGCCAAGCATGGCTTCGAATTCAGATAGGACGGTTTCTTCCCTGAAGTCGCCGTGAAGGAATTCCACGCCGGCCAGCGGCGGCATCTCCAGGATGTCCAGGGCAAGCACGCGGCCGGTATCGCCCATCTGTCTCCGCACCTGCTGAGACCAGCCTCCAGGTGCCGCGCCCAGATCCACCACGACCATGTTCGGTTTCAGCAGCCGGTCACGTTCCAGCAGCTCTTCCAACTTATAGGCCGCGCGCGAGCGCATACCTTCCTTCTGGGCCTTTTTCACAAAAGGATCGGAAAAGTGTTCTTTCAGCCAACGCTGGCTGCTTTTGCTACGGGAAGGCATCGGCAATGGGGCTCACAGGGGTGGTCATGATACCCTGAACCCCCTTGATAACCCGTATTCCTGAATGTCCATCGTCATTACCCCGGCCCAAAACCGATTCCTGCGCGGCGTAGCGCACGATCTGAAAGCACTGCTGCAGATCGGTGGCAAGGGGGTTACCCCGGCCTTCCTGGCCGAGCTGGACGAGGTGCTGGAACGCCATGAGCTGATCAAGGTCAAGATTGCCGCCGAAGACCGTGAAACCCGCGACGCAATGGTCGCCGAACTGGTGGACGCCAGCGGTGGCGTGCTGGTGCAGCGTATTGGCCATGTCGCCGTGCTGTACCGCCCGGCCAAGGAAAAGCGCCAGATCGTGCTGCCCCGCGGCTGATCGCCGAGGACCCTCGTCATGTTGCTGAGCCGCGAACTGCCCGATTACACCTATTCCCTGCGTTCGGCCGATGGCCACCAGGCGATGGTGAATGCCCAGGTCCTCACGCATAGTTTCGTGCTGGCACCCAACCAACTGGTAGAAAACTGGCCAGTTGCGTCGGCAGCGACAATGAGCCCGGATGATCTGGACGTGGCCCTGGAGCAGGATCCCGAGCTGATCATCCTGGCCACCGGCGAGAAGCAGGTGTTTCCGGCAGCGGCAGTGATGGCCAAGTGCCTGACCCGCGGCATCGGCATCGAGGTGATGAACAACGCCTCGGCGGCCCGAACCTACAATGTGCTGGCCGGCGAGAACCGCCGGGTTGTGATGGCCTTCATCCTGGACAGCAGCCACTGAGCTGGCCGCTCGCAACAGACATGAAAAACCCGGCAACGCCGGGTTTTTTTTTGGGGGCTTTCCCCGCATCACAAACGGTCGACCGACCCGCACCAGAAGGGGCGGACGTCGTCAGCTGTCTGCACTCCGGGGAAGCGCAGCACAACCGGGCCGATGGCACGCGATCGGCGACACCGACGGGGTTCTGATTCCCGGGGGCGCTGCGCTTACCCGGGCTACGTTGCTGCTGCCTGACGCGCTGATCGACCTGCCAGCGCTTCCGGCAAAAGGCGGAGGAACCTGTCTGCCGCATGCACCTAGCGCAATCGCAACGGCTCGCCCTTCAGCCAGCACACCAGCAAGAGGGCAAGTATCACCGCGCCATTGAAAACGGCTAACGCTATCGGCGTGGTCGACGGCGGGAATAACACAAATCCAGCCACCAGAAGTACAGCCGCCAATCCATAAGCAAACCACCCCTGCCAGACCAATGGCCAACCCCAGCCAATCCCATGCGTCTTGGCCTGGAACCAATAGCCTCGCTTCTGCATCTGCGCTCTCCCCACTTGCCAGAACGGGCAACGATAGCAACGCATCGCAGATCGGTCACTGTTCAGCGCCGCCTTGAGCGCATGAACAAACAAGGGGGCTGAAAGCCCCCTTGTCTTGATATCAGCGCTGCAGCCGACTTACTTCCTCGGCAGGTAGATCAGCGGATCGACGGGCTTGCCGTTGTAGCGGATCTCGAAGTGCAACATGTCACGCGAGGTGCCGGTACGGCCCATCTCGGCGATCTGATCGCCAGCCTTGACGCTCTGCCCTTCATTGACCAGGCGCTTGCGGTTGTGGCCGTAGGCCGACAGCCACTGGTCGTTGTGCTTGATGATGATCAGCTCGCCATAACCCACCAGGCCCGCACCGGAATAGACCACGACACCGGGGCCAGCCGCACGTACCGCCGCGCCGCTGCTGCCAGCAATGTCGACACCCTGCTTGGTGGTCTCACCCGCGACAAAGCGGCCGACCAGCGCACCTTCTGCCGGCCAACGCCAGCCGATGCCGCTGTTGACCGGGGTAGCAGTGACAGCCGGCGCGGTTGTCACCGGCGCGCTGGTGCTGCCGCCGGCCGGACGGGTAGTGCTGGCTGCACTTCCACCCGGATACAGCCGCAGGGTTTGACCCGGATAGATCGTGTAGGGCTGCGAAAGGCCATTCCAAGCAGCCAGATCGCCCGGGGTGATGTTGTGGATGCGGGCCAGTGCGTACAGGGTATCTCCGCGCCGTACCACCGCCGTCTGGCCCGGCTTGGGCACCGAGGTGCGCGGCGTGGTCGAGGTCCCCGCCGACGTGGACCCGCCACCGGACGGCTTCACCACCGTTGCCGTGCCGCACGCGGCCAATACTCCAACCAGCAGCACGCAGGCCGCTCTGCCCAAACCCTTGCCCAGCACGTTTGCATTCATGCGAATTTCGCTCTCCAGACCAGCCAACCCACCAGGCCGACCACCAATACAGTGGCGATCCAGCCCAGCGGTTCTATCCAACGCCGCAGCGCCTGCGCCGCGCGCGCGCCACCAAAGCGGATTACCGCAGCCAGCACGAACACGCGCTTGCCACGACCTACCAACATGCTCAAAAGATACTGCGGCAGCGGTACGCCAACGATACCCGAGGCCCATGTGAAGACCTTCATCGGAATGGGCATGAAGCCACCCAATACCAGGAAGGTGAACACCGCCCAGGGCGACTCCACCATTTTTTCCTGCAGCGTGGCGATACCGGCCTCGATCGCCGGCAGCATGCCCATCCACTCGAATACCGGCTTGAGCATCTCGAAGGCGTAGTGACCGAGCGCGTAGCCAACCAGCGCACCGACCATCGAGCCGGCCAGGCTCAAGGTGGCAAACCACCAGCCCTTGCGCGGCTGTGCCACACACATCGGCATCAGCATCACTTCCGGCATCACCGGAAAGATGATGGCCTCGATGAAACTCAAAACCGTCAAATAGGTGGGCGCCCGCTCGTGGCTGGCCCAGACCATTGCGCGGTCATACAACGGCCCGAAGATCTTCATTGCGCTGCAGTGTCCTTTTTAATCCAGCATTCCCGACAGCAACGGCACGAAGCTCACCGGCGCCAGCTCTTCCTGGACAATGGTGCCATCGGCCTGGCGGGTAAGTTGCAACAGCACCTGTCCGCCTGCCCCCCCCACCGGCGCCACCAGGCGCCCACCGACAGCAAGCTGGTCAATCAATGCATCGACCAGCGCGGGCGCAGCTGCAGTCACCACGATTGCGTCGTAGGGGCCATGCTCTGGCCAACCGATTCGGCCATCATCGTGCTTGGTACGGATGTTCATGCCGAGCTGGCGGAAGCGCTTGCGCGCCTGCCGCAGCAGGTCGCCGATACGTTCGACGGTAAACACTTCCAGGCCCAATGCGCCGAGTATCGCCGCCTGGTAGCCCGAGCCGGTGCCCACTTCCAGCACCTTCTTGGGTGACACGGCCAGTACCGCTTCGGTCATGCGCGCCACCACCCAGGGCTGGGAGATGGTCTGGCCATGGCCAATGGGCAGCGCCGTGTCTTCGTAGGCACGCGAGGCCAGGGCCTCATCGATGAACAGATGGCGGGGCACCACCCGCACCGCATTGAGCGTGGACTCATCGGCAATGCCGACCTCGCGCAGCCGGTCAACCAGCCGGTCCCGGACGCGCTGGGAGGTCATGCCAATACCGACGGCTTCGGGTTGCAGGCGCAGGCGTGGGGTCATTGCGTCTTCCCCAGCGACTCGGTCAGCCCGCCAACCCACCCGGCCACTTTTTCGAGCGCCTCGTAGCGGGTCAGATCAACCTGGATCGGAGTGATGGAAATATGGCCGGTGCGCACCGCATGGAAGTCGGTGCCAGGGCCAGCGTCCTGTTCGCTGCCAGCCGGTCCGATCCAGTACACGGTATTGCCGCGAGGGTCGGTTGCCGGGATGCAGGCTTCGGCACGATGGCGGTTGCCCAGCCGGGTGACTTCAAAACCGCGGATTTCGTCCCAAGGCAGGTCCGGCACGTTGACGTTGAGGATGGTATCGGCCGGCAGCGGATCGGCCTTCAGCCGGGCCACGATCTCAACCGCCGCCATCGCCGCGGTACGGAAATTCTTGGCCTCGTGCTTGTGCGTGACCAGCGACACCGCCACCGACGGCAGGCCCAGGAAGCGGCCTTCCATCGCCGCCGACACCGTGCCCGAATAGATCACATCATCGCCAAGGTTGGCGGCGTTGTTGATCCCGGAGACCACAATGTCCGGCTCATATTCGAGCATGCCGGTCAGCGCCAGATGGACGCAGTCGGTAGGAGTGCCCGCCACCGAACAGGTGTAGTGGTCGATGCGCCGCAGCCGCACCGGCTGGTCGAGCGTTAGCGAGTTCGAGGCGCCGGAGCGGTCCCGGTCCGGTGCCACCACGGTGACTTCATGTCCGGCGTTGCGGAGTTCCTCGGCCAACATCTTGATGCCGGGGGCATCCACACCATCGTCGTTTGATACAAGTACGCGCATTAAAGGCCTGGGTTACTGGATCAATCCGCGGCGTCCCCGTTTCCGTCGCCGCAATCGCCAATCCCCGTTCAGCACCGCTGACGGGAACCGACCTGAGCGGCCATGATACCGGAATGCGCAGCTGCACTTCCCCCTTCGCGGGACTTGCCTGCGATCAGGCGCACGTTACGCTGTACACATGTCGTATCCCGAAGATGAAGATGACGCCGCGCTGTTCCGCTCAGCCATCGGCGAAGTGACCCCGATGCGGCCGGTGGAAACAGCGGCCACCGGCAAGCCGCGGCCCAAGCCGCGCGCGCGCATGGCTGAACAGGATGAATCCGAAGCATTGGGCGAGTTCGCCCGCCTGTTGCGCTCCAGCACCCCGCTGGAGGCCGGTGACGTGGCCAGTTACCGTCGCGACAACCTGCCTGCACGCATGTTCCAGCGGCTCAAGCGCGGCCAGTATTCCGTGCAGGACGAACTGGACCTGCATGGCGCCACCGCTGCGCAGGCCGAATCCCTGCTGCGCGCATTCCTGCTCGAAGCGCGGGCGCACGAGCATGGCTGCGTGCGCATCATCCACGGCAAAGGCCTGCAGTCCGATGGCGGCGCGCCGGTATTGAAGAACCTTGTCGATCGCATGCTGCGCCAGCGCAACGATGTGCTGGCCTTCCACTCGGCGCCACCCACGCAGGGCGGAACCGGCGCGGTACTGGTACTGCTGGCCAACCGCTGAGCGGCCCGCTCCCCAGCCACTACTGTTTTCGTGACGCGCGCAACTTGCCCATCACCGTAGGCCGAGTAAGCGCAAGCGCACCCGGGGCCGTTCGCGTCGCGTTCTGAAGCGCCACTGGCTACCCGCTTCCCGGGTGCGCTGTGCTTACCCGGGCTACGACTGCCAGCTTCCCGGGTGCGCTGCGCTTACCCGGGCTACGACTGCCAGCTTCCCGGGTGCGCTGCGCTTACCCGGGCTACGTTCTGGCCTAGCATTTAGTCGGTGGTGTCTTGTGCACTGGGGGCTTCGGCTTCGGTTGCCGGAGCAGCCGCGATTTCATTGCGGCTCGCATCGGTCACTTCGCCCAATTCATGCAAGACCGCGGTGGCATAGCAACCCGGCGGCAAGGCAAACGAAACCTCCAGCACATCGTCAGCCAGCCATTGGTGCTGCATCAGCGATGGCTTCAGCCGCAGGGATCGCCGCTCCTGCTTGAGCCCGGCCTGCTCCAGCCCGACGCGCAGCGCCAAGGCTTGCTCGTCGGCCAACGCCTGTTCTTCCAGCGCACGCGCAGCATCGGCCGAACGCAGTTCGCCAACACCCCACAACGGTGCACTGGGATGGATATCAAAGCGCCCCAGGCGCTCGGCCAGCACCTCGCTCATCGGCTCCGGGCCGAATACCGAACGACTGCCGTCCAGCATCCACACCTCACCTTCGAGTGCCGAGTCCCAGTTGCCCTGCTCCACGCGCGCAGCCAGCACGCGGTTGAACAAGGCCGAGCGCGCGGCCGACAACAACATCGAACGTTGGTCCTTGCGCACCCGCCGGCCGGCAAACATCTGCAGCGCAGCCGGCACATTGCCGCCGTCGCGACCAAAACGCTGCTCACCGAACCAGTTCGGCAAGCCGCGCGTCGCAATCAACTGCAGCCGCTGCTCGATCGCCGCCTTGCTGCCTTGCACGCCGCGCAGCACCAGCTTGAAACGGTTCCCTGCCAACGCCCCGCGCTGCAGCTTGCGGTTGTGCCAGGTGGATGCAAGCACGTGCAGCTCATTGGATTCCAGAAGCGCCAGATCCGGCGCCACGCGCTTGGGCAGGTGCACACTGAAACGCTGCGTGGTCACCGCATGCCTGTCCTTCTGGCCGGCATAGCTGACGCCCATTTCCTGCACGCCCGCCCACTGCGCCAGCTGCTTGGCAATGGCAACCGTATTGGCATTGCGCTTGCGGATATCCAGCAACAGATGCTCGCCTTCACCGGTGGCATCAAAGGCCGGGATTTCATCCACCTGGAAGTCTTCCGGCACGCTGCGCATCGCCGCGCTCAGCACCGGCTCGCCAAAGGCCAAAGGCAGCGCGTTCATGCGGCCACCAACAAGGCCACGGCCTGCGCAGCTATACCTTCTTCGCGACCGGTGAATCCCAACTTCTCGCTGGTGGTGGCCTTGATGCTGACCCGATCCAGATCGATCTCCAGCAGCTGCGCAACCTTTTCGCGCATTGCCAGCGCGTGCGGGCCGACCTTGGGCCGCTCGCAGATCACGGTGATGTCGACGTTGCCGACCTGCCAGCCACGCTCGCGCAGCAGTTCATTGCAATGGGTGACAAAGCGACTGCTGTCCGCGCCCTTCCAGCGCGCATCGGACGGCGGGAAATGCACGCCGATATCCCCCAGCGCGAGCGCACCAAGCATTGCATCGCACAGCGCATGCAAGGCCACATCACCGTCGCTATGGGCAAGCACCCCGCGGCTGTGCGCTACGCGCACGCCAGCCAGCATGATGTGGTCGCCTTCACCGAAGGCATGCACGTCATAGCCCTGGCCGATACGGATGGGAGGAAAGGAAGCAGAAGAGTTCATGGCAGTACTTCTTGGCAGAGCCGACGCCAACGCGCCGGCAAGGGATCAGCTGCCGCGCCGCGACAGCTCGAATTCGAAACGGGCCAGATCGGCCGGAGTGGTGACCTTGAAATTGCTTTCAGCACCTTCCACAAGCAGCGGGCGGACGCCTTGCCGCTCCATCGCCATTGCCTCATCGGTGACATCAAGCCCAGCGGCGGCCGCATCCAGCAGCGCGCGGGTCAACTGATGGCGACGGAACAACTGCGGGGTCAACGCACGCCACAGCCGTTCACGCGGCTCGGTGCGGTCAATGCCGCCGTCGTCGCCCGCACGTTTGAGTGTGTCGCGCACCGGCGCGGCCAGAATGCAGCCCACCGGGTCCGCGCGCCCTACTTCCAGCAGACGACTCAAGTCGGCAGCGGCAAGATTGGGACGGGCCGCGTCGTGGACCAGCACGAAATCATCGGCGCGCACACTTTCCGGCAAGGCCTGCAAGCCGGCCAACACCGACGCAGCACGGGTCTCTCCTCCCACGCAGGTCAGCACCGGCTTGTCGGCAAACGAGCTCCAGCCCGGCCAGTCCGCATCATTCTCGGCAATGGCCACCATCACCCCTGCCACGCCGGGATGCGACAGCAGCGCCTGCAAGGTGTGGGCGAGCAGCGGCTCGCCATCGGCCAGCAGGTATTGCTTGGGCACTGGCCCGCCAAAGCGGGCGCCTCGCCCAGCTGCCGGGACCACGGCCCAGGTCTGCACGATCACGGCACGTTCTCCGGCGGTGATTGCGGGTCGCCCTGCCCCGCCGCAGCCGGTGCAGCCGGCGCTACGGGTGCCGCCACCGGCGCGTCTTCAACCACGCGGTAGAACTTTTCACCCGGCTTGATCATGCCCAGCTCGCTGCGCGCACGCTCTTCGATGGCAGCCTCGCCATCCTTGAGATCCTTGACCTCGGCGGCCAGGGCATCATTGCGTTGCTGCAGGCCGTCGTTGTCACGCTTCTGGTTGGCGACCTGGGCTTCGAGCATCATCACCTCACCCGAATTGCCCGGGCCGAACCAGAAGCGGTACTGCAGCCAAGCCAGCAGTACCGCCAGCACCAGCAGCAGCCAGCGCCAATTACGCATGACGATCAGCGCTTGAGCGAGACAAACGCGTCACGACCGGCATAGCGTGCACCGCTGCCGAGGGCTTCCTCGATGCGCAGCAGCTGGTTGTACTTGGCCACGCGATCGCTGCGGCACAGCGAGCCGGTCTTGATCTGGGTCGCGGTGGTAGCCACGGCGATGTCGGCGATGGTGGTGTCTTCGGTCTCACCGGAACGGTGCGAGACGATGGCCGCATACCCGGCCTTGTCGGCCATCGCGATGGCTTCCAGGGTCTCGGTCAAGGTGCCGATCTGGTTGACCTTGATCAGGATGGCATTGGCGGTGCCCGACTCGATGCCTTCGGCAAAGATCTTCGGATTGGTGACAAACAGATCGTCGCCAACCAGCTGCACCTTGTTGCCGATGCGCTGGGTCAGCAGCTTCCAACCAGCCCAGTCATTCTCGGCCAGGCCGTCCTCGATGGTGATGATCGGGTACTGCGCGGTCCAGTCGGCCAGGAAATCGACGAACTGCTCGGACGTCAGGCGCTTGTTCTCGCCGACCAGGTTGTACTTGCCGTTCTCGTAGAACTCGCTGGAGGCCACGTCCAGACCCAGCAGGATGTCTTCGCCAGCGTTGTAGCCGGCCTTGCCGATCGCCTCCAGGATGGTGTCCAGGGCTTCGACGTTGCTGCGGAAGTCCGGGGCGAAACCACCTTCGTCACCCACTGCCGTGCTCAGGCCGTGGCCCTTGAGCACCGACTTGAGCGCGTGGAATATCTCGGTGCCGGCGCGCAGCGATTCGCTGAACGAGCTGAAGCCGACCGGCAGCACCATGAACTCCTGGAAGTCCACGTTGTTGTCGGCGTGGGCACCACCGTTGATGATGTTCATCATCGGCACCGGCAGCGACGGCGCGGCGCCGGTCTTGCCGCCCAGGTACTGCCACAGGGCCTGCTTCTTGGAAGCCGCCGCCGCATGGGCGGCCGCCATGGAAACACCGAGCAGCGCATTGGCGCCCAGGCGGCCCTTGTTTTCGGTGCCATCCAGGTCGATCAGGCGGCGATCCAGGCCCTGCTGGTCCTCGGCGTCAAAGCCGACCAGAGCGGTGGCGATGGCGCCGTTGATGTTGGCCACGGCGTTGCGCACGCCCTTGCCCAGGTAGCGGGTCTTGTCGCCATCACGCAGTTCCACGGCCTCCTTGGTACCGGTCGAAGCACCGGACGGGACGGCGGCGCGGCCGAAGGAGCCGTCGGCCAGGGTGACTTCGGCTTCCAGCGTGGGGTTGCCACGGCTGTCGAGGATTTCACGGGCGTGGATCTTGGCGATGTTGGTCATGTCTGGGGGTCAGGCTCGTCTAGGTGCGTCGGGTTGTCGACGGGGAACACAAAAACCGTGCCGCAGTTTAGCCGAAGCGCGGGCCGGCGCGGCGCGTTGCTTTCGCCTGAAAGCGGCCAAGACCGATGAAACGAACAAGGCCCGCACGTGGCGGGCCTTGTTTGGGGTGCCTCCGCACCTGTAGAGCCGAGCCATGCTCGGCTGAGGCGTTACCGATAAAGCCCCTGCCGAGCATGGCTCGGCACTACATGCCCGTGTTTACGCGCGGGCTTCCTGCAGCAGCTTGCCGCCGGCCTTTTTCTCGCGCGCGGCGCGGATGAAGCCGATGAACAGCGGGTGGCCACCACGCGGGGTGGACAGGAACTCCGGGTGCGCCTGGCAGGCGAGGAACCAGGGGTGCTGGTCACGCGGCAGTTCAACCACTTCCACCAGGGTGTCGTCCATCGACTTGCCGGCAATTACCAGACCCGCATCTTCCAACTGGGTACGGTAGCGGTTGTTGAACTCGTAACGGTGACGATGACGCTCGGCCACCACGTCCTTGCCGTACAGCTCACGCGCCAGGGTACCCGGCTTCAGGCGCTGCTCCTGCAGGCCCAGGCGCATGGTGCCGCCCAGGTCGGACTTCTCGTCACGCTTCTCGACCTCACCGGTGGCGGTACGCCATTCGGTGATCAGGCCGATCACCGGGTTTGGCGACTGGCGATCATTCTCGGTGCTGTTGGCGCCTTCCAGGCCGGCCACATGGCGGGCGAAATCAACCACCGCGGCCTGCATGCCGTAGCAGATGCCGAAGTACGGCACCTTGTGCTCGCGGGCGTACTGCGAGGTCAGCACCTTGCCTTCGAAACCACGGTCACCAAAGCCGCCCGGCACCAGGATGCCGTCCACGCCTTCCAGCGCCGACAGTCCGGCCTCTTCCAGCTCCTGCGCCTCCAGCCACTTCAGGTTGACCTTGGTGCGCTGGCGCAGGCCGCCATGCTTGAGGGCCTCGCCCACCGACTTGTAGGCGTCCTGATGGTCGACATACTTGCCGACCACAGCGATGGTGACTTCGTCCAACGGATGCAGTGCGGCATCGAGCACCGATTCCCACTCGGACAGGTCGGCCGGGCCGGCCTTGTCACCCAGCTTGAGCTGGTTGACCACGATCTCGTCCAGACCCTGCGCATGCAGGCCCATCGGCACGCGGTATAGCACTTCCACGTCCGGCACGCTGATCACGGCGCGCTCAGAAACATTGGTGAACAGGGAAATCTTGCGGCGCTCCGAATCCGGAATCGCATGCTCGGAGCGGCACAGCAGCACATCCGGCTGGATACCGATCGAGCGCAGTTCCTTGACCGAGTGCTGGGTCGGCTTGGTCTTCAGCTCACCGGCGGCAGCAATGTACGGCACCAGGGTGAGGTGCATGAACAGTGCCTTCTCCGGGCCACGCTCGGTGCGCACCTGGCGAATGGCCTCCAGGAACGGCAGCGACTCGATATCGCCGACGGTCCCGCCGATTTCCACCAGCGCCACGTCGAAACCTTCAGTGGCCTCGTCGATGCAGCGGCGGATTTCGTCGGTGATATGCGGGATGACCTGCACGGTGGCGCCGAGATAATCACCACGGCGCTCCTTGCGGATCACGTTTTCGTAGATGCGCCCGGTGGTCACCGAATTCTTACGGCTCAGCCGGTTATGAATGAAACGCTCGTAATGGCCCAGGTCCAGATCGGTCTCGGCACCGTCGTCGGTGACGTAAACCTCACCATGCTGGAAGGGGCTCATCGTGCCTGGATCGACGTTGATGTACGGATCCAGCTTCATCATGGTGACCTTCAGGCCACGCGCCTCGAGAATCGAGGCCAGGGACGCGGCTGCAATGCCCT
>Ga0308157_10001038_pt1 | contig 66725 bp, 60 predicted proteins | sample PhyBR1_FD_201035 | JGI IMG/M metagenome (GOLD analysis project Ga0308157, IMG submission 201035) | Phyllosphere microbial communities from UC Gill Tract Community Farm, Albany, California, United States - DLSLB.R1 | ecosystem: Host-associated > Plants > Phyllosphere > Unclassified | place: USA... | reverse complement strand
GCGTACGAATAAGGATTAGACGCCCACCCAGCACCCGTGATTGGTTCCAACGGGTCAGTGCTCAAGAACCCACGAGTTGACGGGTCATACAAACGAGCACCCAACCAATCCAAACCCTGAACATTCAACTGCCCGTTACCAGTGAGTTGGACATGCTCCGGCAACCCAGGAACACCCGTGACACCGGCGCCCGTTGGTCCCATTCCGGTTCCAGTTCCAGGGGTTGAGGGGAGCCCGGGTACGATGTTCTGCGACCAAGGGGCTGCAGGGTGCGAAGGATGTGCGCTACGCCAACCAGCAACGGACACATGCCCGTCAACGATCGTGTTGCCTGCCGGTGCATGCGTCACCGACACCCCGCCAACAGCCAGCAACTCTGGGGTGGCCTCGGTGGTATCCCACCACAAATCAGCACCATCAATCTGGGCGAGGTCACCCAACGCGTCAACCCACAACTCCTGTGTCAACGGTTCACCAACAGGGTCACCGGTGGCAGGATCCACGACGGTGGTGGTGATACGGTTCAACCGGCCCGTGGCGGCCCATGAGAAGACGCGCTCCGAAGAGTCAGAACGTTCGCTGATGCGTCGCCCCGCCCCGTCGTAAGCGTAAGCGACGGTTTCTACTGTTCCGCCAATGTTCGTGGTGGTGCGGGAGAGTAGCTGGCTCGCAGCATCATAGACATACTCCGTCGTGGTTCCGCCGTCGGTTTCACGGATCAAGCGGCCAGCAGTGTCATACACCCACTCCGAACTCAACACCGTCGCAGGCGTGCTGGTTGCAGGCGTGCTGGTTGCAGGCGTGCTGGTTGCAGGCGTGCTGGTTGCAGAAGCCGTGACTGTGGAGTTTTCTTCTGAAGAAGATTCGCTGACGCCCTCGGTCAGTGCATAGACGCCCACCAACTGGTGCGCACCATCAAAAGCGTACTGGGCGTTCACCCCGTCAGAGGACTGAACGCTGGCGATACGTCCCAGATCATCACGAGCAATCGTGGTCACCACCGGTGCCTGGCCAACACCAGTGACCTCATGACGACTAACAGCACCATAAGCGTACTCCCACGACTGGGTCACCGCCTGGTCCGAAGCATCTTTCGGCTGAGCAGCAGTAGAAACCAGCTGCCCTTCATGGTCATAGGTGTAAACAATCTGCCCGAACACCGGGTGCTCCACCACGCTCACCCGACCCACCAGATCATGGCCATAGGACACGGTGATGCCGGTCGGGTCAGTGACCGAAACAACCCGCCCCTCGTTGTCATACGCCCACGACGGGCCCTGGCCATCACGAGTATGCGAGATCAGGTTGCCGACACCGTCAAACCGCAGCACCTGCTCCACCGGAACACCAGCGCTCCTGGTGTGGTCAGTAATGCTCACGCACCTGCGGGCAGCATCACGAGCATACTCAGCCAAGACACGTGTCGGGGTACCGACCGTTTTCAGCTGGCCCGCCCGGTCATACGTCCACCGCAACTCTTGCTCATCCCCAGTGCGCTGCCAGATCAAACGACCCGCCGCATCATAACCAGCACTGGTCTTTCGGCCCAGCGGGTCAATCTCCGCCACCAGACGGCCAGCCTCATCGTATTCCCGCGTAGAAACATTGCCCAACGGATCAATGGTCTTCACCAAGTTACCCGTGACGTCGTATTCGTACCGGGTCACCCCGCCCACGCCATTAGCCACTGCAGTCAACTGACCCGCCGCGTCATAACGGAAGTGCCTGGTGCCATGAATCGGGTCCTGCAACGCAGTCAGACGACCACACGCGTCATATTGGAAGCGTGCAGCGCCCTGCGCGATGACCCGTCCTACCTTGTCATAGAACGTGTACTCCGACTGCCACTGATCTTCAGACGCCTCCGCGCTGCTGGCGTAGTGGCGTGCAATAACGAGGGAATCCTCGCTGTATTCCAACCGCACTTGAGCACCGGACGGATCAGTCATCACACTCGGACGCCCGGCAGCATCATACTCGTACCGGGATACGGCCCCGCTGGGCGAGATCTCTTGGACCATGCGGCCAGCGAGATCATAAGTGAACTTGGTGAGGTGCCCTTCGCCGTCCAAAAATTCAACAACACGTCCAGCGAGGTCATAGACCATGACTTCTGCTGAACCATCGCTGGTCACGGATTTTACGGGGCGCCCATATTCATCGAAGTTGATGGTTTCCATGCTGAACGCATCAGCCACCGTCAGCGTTTTAGCCTTCTGGTCAATGGACGCTGATTCGCGCACACCGGTGGGGTCCACGGTGGCAGTCAGATCCCCGTTGGCACCGTATTCGTTGCGCCACAACCCGCCCAACGGGTCAGTGACCGCAGTGAGCTGGGAGAGTAGGTCGTGCTCGAAGGACCAGCGTGCCCCGTTGGCCAGGGTGATCGCTGCGAGGTGTCCTAGATCGTCGTAGGACTGTTCGGTGGCGCGGCCTAACGGGTCGATAGTGGAGACCAGGTGACCGTGCACCGGGTCGTATTCGTAGGCGGTGCGCCCGCCGGTGGGGTCGATGCTGGCACTGATACGGGCGTTCGTCCCGTATTCGTACTGCCAGGTTCCGCCTTCGGCGTCAGTGAACCGGATGAGGTTGCCTACCGTGTTGTAGTCAAATACGCTCACCGCCCCTGAAGGGCTGATAGCCCGGATCAGTCGCCCTGCGCTGTCTCGTTCGAAAGTGGCGGTATTGCCGTAGGTGTTGGTGATGGTCGCCAAATCGCCGTGTTCGTCATAGCCCAGGGTGACGGTGACACCGGTGGGGTCCACGACTTCGGTGAGCAGGCCTTGGTTCCAGGTCATGTGGGAGCGACCGCCCATGGGGTCGATGATGACCGAGGGGTTCCGCGTCACTCCAACCGCAAACCCAACATCAGACTGAGCGTCACTGCCGGCACCGGTGCCAGCGGCAGTATTAGCGGTGGTGTCAGTGTGGTCTGTGTATACGTAGGCGGTGGTACCACCATTGCCTGCCACCACAGTGGTAATACGGTCGTGCTCGTCGTACCCGTAGGTCAGTTCAGCACCGTCGCGGGTTTTAGTGCGGATCAGACGCCCACGGCTATCGTATTGATGGCGGGTCACGCCACCATCACGCTCGATAGCGTTCAGCAGATTCCCGTAAATGTCATAGGCCATCCGCTGCTCTTGATCAAGGCCGTCAGTGACACTGATCAGCCGTCCCTGCGGATCAGAAACATACGTGTTGGACCGTGACCCATCCACATCAGAGACGCTGGTGACCAGTCCTGGCAGGTAGGCGAAGCGGGTGGTGCGCCCGAACTCTGAGACCTGTGTGGTGACACGGTTCTTCTGGTCATAAGTGTTCTCTGCTTCAACCACGCCGTGGGCATCGATGACCTTGAACATCAGGCCGGCCGTATTCCATTCATACCGGCGGGTGCCGGCACCGGTCGCGGTCACTGCCGCCAATTGGCCCACCGTGGTGTATTCGTAGGAAACCGTGCGTCCGTCACTCGAGGTCAACGAAGCGATGCGCTGCTCCGGGCTTTCCTGGTCCCCTGGGGCTTCCGGGGTTAGGGAGGTGAGGCGTTCGACGCTGATCCAGCGACCGAATTCATGCACCAGCCGGGTCACACGAGCGTTCTCGTCGCGTTCCACATCGATGCGCGTTCCTTCACCCTGGGTACTGAACAGCCAGAGACCAGCGTGGTTGAAGCCCCATTGCGTGCCGTCGTTATCGGAAACGATCAGCAGTTCAGTATTGTCGACGATATTTTTGGTCAGCCAGTAGTTGGCGGCGTTGGCGCGGCCCCAGCTTTCGCCTTGGCGGGGGAAGAACAGTTCCCGCCCGTCAGGCATGACACAGGTAGCGCCTTCGGCGGTGAGGTTCATGCGTACATCGAAGATGCTGTCCCAGCCTGGGCCGAAGGAGCCGTTGGTTTCCGAGATGCTGTTGTACATGCGTTCAATACGCAGGGACTGGGCGGCGCCGGCGAAGGCGAGGTCGAGTTCTGGTTCGATGAAGTTGCCGGTGGCGGTGTTGATCGGATCATCAGCGTAGCCGCTGGAGATTTCGCCGCCTTTGACCTGGGCTGGTGGGACTTGCAGGTCTTTGCGAGTAGCGTTCACTCCGGCGTTGTTCAGTGCGGCGAAGAGTGAAGCGTTGGATACGGTAGCTACGCTGCCGTCGCCGCCAGCGGCTTCGAAAGCGTCGGCCACGGTGCGCGCCCACGTGACGTCGTCTTTGTTAGCTGTCAGCCAGTTGTTCAAGGCGGTGATGACACCGTCAGCGTTCAGGGATCCGAACTGGCATTCGCTTGCGAAGTCGGCGAGATTTCCGCTCAGCTTTTCAGGGATTCCCGAAAGTTCCTCATTCAAATTCGCGCTGCCGTTGGCGTAGGAACGAAGGTTCTCCGGGTTGCCCGAGGACACTCCTTTGGAGGCGGTCGCTAGCTCCAGTGGGCTCAGACGGGCCATGCCGTTCGTGCCAATCGCCGGTGGTTGCGAAGTTGGAGCGGACTTGGGCCCGGTGGGCATTGGGCCATTGAGATGGAAAAATTCTTCGACTTTTCCTTGCCAAGAGTCTTTGTGCTCGTAGTACTTACGCGCGACTTCTCGACGTTCGTTTTCTTCCCGCGCCTGACGCGCCAAATCATCAGCCCACGTAGCAACCAGGTTCAGTTGGGTCGCTAGCTCGCTACCGTCCGAAGCGGCGGTGTCGGCATTAAAGGTGAATCCTTCAGCAAAGCTGCCTTCGAAGTCTTCGCTACCAGTGGTAACCAAGGATTTCCTGCCGGATTGCTGATCGGTAATGCTCTGCGCAGCCGAACGGAAGTTTCCAGCAACTGTCTCAGCGGTACTGAAATTGAACGTGAGGTTTTCAGCTGCGTGCATTGGTAGTACTCCTTGAAATCAGCTGCCGAGGGCTAACGCATTACAAAATGATGTGGCGTGGCGCAACAAAGCCACCGGCGGATTCGATCGAAAACCGGTGGCTTCGTCGCCTGCAAAAAATCTAGTTGCCGCCACCAGCGGAGAAGATGTCGTCCGAGATCTTTCCGAGCTGCAGGTTCAGTTCTTCAAGCTCGCCACGAGCCTTGTCCAACGCGACCTTGGTTTCTGGCCAGGTATCGGTGCGGAACTGAATGGCCAGCGGGCCGTCCCACACGTTGGGGTCCGACAGGATCTGTCCCTGGGTATCGAGGGCATCAATCTGGTCAGTGAAACCACCGGTGATGATGTTCTTCAGCTGGGTGATGGCGGTCTTGGCCTGTTCGGTAGATAGAACGCGAGACATAAAAATTCAGCTCCTTCAAAATGCAACGATTTGTTCACGGAAAATCCATCTTTAGGCGAGAATGCGTTCACCTGAATCTGGGAATTCCTATTCATTCAACCATCTGGTCGACTGATTCCAATCTAGCGTAGTGGCACTACGTGTGCAATTGATCCAACTCTTGGAGTTGACTGGGAGTGGCTATGTGCTCAAACGTTCCACCCTGTAGTTATAAAGGAAAACGGGAGGGTGCCGCCCACAGACCCTCGGGTAACTTTCTGACACGAATCCAATTACTTTAACCTGCAAGTTAATTCTGTTCCATGGACGAACAAAATCAGATTCGATCGAAAGTGCCGATTCCACTAGACTTGCCATGGTTTATCTATCGGGAGAAGAATGAAGCGTCAGCTATTACTTGGTTCGGCAACTCTTGCGGTTATTGGGCTCATTTCGGGGTGCACTCAAGCACCGCCGAAAGTCGATAACCCCGTAAGCATTTCCCAGGGCGTTCAAGTCTCGCTGGCCCCCGATGCATCGATTACCCAGATCGTGAGCGATGCAGTCTTCGTTGGCCAGGACGGCCAAATGTCCAGTGAGCATAAAGACATGGATGCTGACCTTGTCGAAGACCTGCCAATTCGCGTCAGCACGACGTACCGAACCGATGACGGTTCAACTGGTACGAATCTAAAAGATCTTGCTGGCTACACCGGCAAGGTTGATATCGAACTCAGCGTTCAGAACCTGACAGTCAGGTCCCAGGACGTTTCCTACGATGTAGCCGGGCAGTCAAAAACCGATCCAGCGCTCGTGGGTGCCCCTCTAACCGTGATGGCTTCTGCCCAGCTTCCGGGCGTTCGCGTCGATCAGCTTGCCTCCGGCGATGATCAATCTGAAACCGGAACCAATGGCGTCATTTCCACATCGACCGGGAATACAGCCAAAGAAACCAATGGACAATCAACAACAACCGTCGTCCAATGGGCCAGCCTTCTCGCTCCCCCGGTATCTCCAGCGCAAACCACCATGCGTCTCTCTGGCGACGTGGAAAATTTTGTCGTTCCGACCTTTGATATCGCCGTACAGCCTGGCCTGAACACCGATCTCTCTTCAACCGGCGCATTGACAACCGGCGCCAAGAGCAACGGTTCCAATGAGCTTGAAATGCAAGAACGAACCATTGATGTAGTCATGTCCGTCAATGACGTGCTTGCTCGCGCCGGCAAAACCATGACTGACGTACGCGATAATCTCGAAACCACTTCGGGCACGCTCGGCGTAGAAGCAGCCGAAAGTCTGAAAAACAACAGCAAGTCGCTAACCAAAACCATGGAAAGCGTTCAAAAGCAGGTCGACCAGCTAGGTGAAGACCTTGCTGCAAATACCGAGTCCGCAAGCGAAGAAACCAACGGCCAGCTCAGCGAGGTAGTTGCAGCTATGGACTCGATGCTTGGTGACACTTCGGCAGCTCCCGCTCCGGCCTATGTCGAAGGTGAGACCTGTGGAGCGGAGGTGCACAGCGCCGACCAGAATTACAGCGTCTACTCCAGTTTGGCGCAGATCTCTGCACAGCTCGATGGCTACGCTAAAGCAACCACCGAATGCCGCGATTCACTCTCACAGGCTTTGGCGGACTCCATCGGCCCGTCGGAACCAACCGCCGAGAATTGCGACAACCCATCCATGACCTGCGCCTTCCGAGAATCTTCAATGAAGATCACGGAAGAACTCATTGGGCTCGTCGTCAATGGCGAAAAACTGATTGCCGACCTTCAGCCAGAGATCATCGGCAACACGATGACCCTGCATAAAGATCTGGTGCAGTCGCTCGAGGAGTCCCGAAAAGACCTCGACAACTTGCACGGACAGCCAGGCGGAAACATCAAGCCTGAAGATCTCGAAAAGTTGAAGGAATCGGTCGGTTCTTCTCAGGACCAGCTCTCCAAGATGACTGATTCTTTGAATACTCTGCATGATCTCGCAGAGAAAAATATTGAACGCATTGGCGAAGCCAACAAGGCTTCCTCAATGCAGGGACAGAACCAGCAGCTCATTGATGAGATCTGCGAACTGGCAACAGATTCAGACGAGAACCGCGGTATCACGAAGAGCGAAGCAAAGAAACTGCTAGCCCATCTCACCGACGATGCTGATTGCCTGGATGATCAGCCAGTGGGCCCAACTGCAACGGCAGGTCCGCCTGATGTAGAACCATCAGACGAGCCTTCCCCGACTGAGGAAGCCGATCCATCACCGGTAACGCCGACCCATGTTCCTCTAGAACAGGAAAGCGCCACGCCTTCGGAAATTCCGAAGCCTAGCAATAGTGTGAAGCCGTCGGAAGCTCCTTCTTCCTCCCCTTCCCCTTCGGAATCTCCGACCGAAAGCAAACTTAATATTGCTGACCCTGCGGCATATGTGAAGACGGATCCTTCTGAGCTGCCCCTTCCTACTGGGCGTATTCCGGAAGAAGAAGCCACTCCGACCGAGCCGTCGGATGACGAACGACCACCGCTGGCCCAGATTCCTGAAGATGATAAGGACGAAGAACAGCCGCCACTGGCCGAAATCCCCGAAAACGATCAGGACGAAGAACAGCCGCCACTGGCCGAAATTCCTGAAGATGATCAAGACGAAGAGTTGAGCGCGCCAATGGACGTCCAGCTCAGCCGCCAATCCCAGGATTGGGCCATCGTGCTCGATGCATCCGATACGTCTAATAAGAAGGACGGGGCAGGACGCGACCTCACTGACCTCTCCCAGCAGCTTGATGAACTGTATAAGCAGCTGGAAAACCTGACCGAAGACGATGAGTCGCAAACAACGCCAGGCAAAAAGGCGCTGGAGGATCTCGACGCGGAATTCGCCAAGTCAATGGAAGCCAACACCAAGCTCGGCGAGAGCCTGAAAGAACTTGATCTACAGCAAAAGGCCCTCGAAGCACAGATTCGGGATGCCTTCGCTCAGGCTGCCGTGGAGTCTTCGGTGAGCGCGTCGCAGCTCATCAACAACCAGGTGCGTGTCGTTTCCGAGCAAGGAAACCTCAGCCGCGAAGCGGTGGTAGAGGCGTTCAACCACTCTGTTGCTGGCCTGCTGGCAACCTCAGATGATGTCAAGGCCGACTCGAAAAAGAACGTAGATCAGCAGCACGCAGAATTGCAGAAACAAGCCGAGGCCTTGGGGCAAGGCATGGATGAGCAGACCGCGGGTGCGCTGGAGTCCATCGCGCAAGCTTCGGGTAATTCAGCCCGTGACATCGATGGTGCCAAGGCCCTGCTCTCGGCTTCGCTGGACAAGGTCATCTTGGACCTTGGCAACCGGAAAGTAAATGGTTCAGGTCTGCTTGGCTCGTTGAGCACCAGCGCCGCGTTGTCCGAGACCGCTGATTACCAGCTGGCACTGGCAAGCAAGACTGCCGAAGAATACGCGAACCTTCGCGAAGAGGACATTTCAGCAATCATGCACCGTCAAGCTCAGATCAAGGCTTCCATGCAGGCCTCTATCGAACTCCCTGCCTTTGGCATCGAGGTTCCACAGGGCGCCCAGAGCAATACCTTGTACTCGTTCCGCTTGGAAGGCAATTCCTAATGAGTGAGCAAGACGTGCCTGAGGTCCAAGGTCCAGAAGGGAAATCCGGGATAGCCAAAACTCGCAAGTCGCCAAAATCGAAGATTGTGTTGGCTGCGGTATTCCTGGTGCTCATTGCCCTTTTAGTGGCTGGCGGATCAGTATTCCGCCCGACGCAAAAGAACGAGCCCATTGCTGACGCCCCGGTTACCATGGCGCTGAAGACTTCCCAGGTTCCAAAGGACGCAAGTCTCGGCGTCATCGTGACCTACGGTGATGCTGAAGGATCCGGGTGGAAAGACGCAGCCAACGGCGCGCTCGTGGCTGCGAAACGCTTTGAGCTGGGTGGCACTGCTATCGCCTTGGAAACTCGCGATGATCATGGCACAAAGGACGGCGCTCGCGCCGCCGTTGAAGAACTGGCGAAGTCCAAAGTATCTGGCATCGTTATTGCTTCTGCTGGTGAGCACGTGTCTGCCGCGCTGGAAGAAGCCCAAAAGGCCGGGATCCCAGTCGTTCTTCCATACGACAATGGCGCATTGCAACAGTACTCGGATGTGTACCGCACCGGCCCGAGCAACCAGGACGTGGTAGCTGCCCTGAATGAAACCGTTAAGCCAGCGGCCAACCCGATGGTGCTTAATGTCGGAGCAACTGCGCTAGAGGGCTTAACAGCCGGGCAGATGCGCGATATCGGCGCTGCTGAAGATCTGGGTTCCGTCGTCAAGTCCGTTCAGTCATTGGCTTCAACGGATCGCGGTTACCCCGTGGATGCCGTAGTTATCAACGGCACCGCACAACGCCAGGCGCAATTGGTTGCGGAATTGCAGAAGGCAAAAGTCAGCCTTCCTATCGCTCTATCGCCTCAAGCCACCAGCCCTGTCTTTACACAGACGATGGTTGCTGAGAACGCTAGCCTCTCCAACGAGCTTGCCAGCGTAGGAAGCCAGAGCTTCGATGACGCAGCGTTGAGCCCCGGGACCGCTGGCCAAGCTATGAACAGCTACTTGGCGGTGCTTCAGCAGATGGCTGCAGACAAGGACACCCTGAGCCTTGCCGGTGACCGTGAATTCAGTGAAGTGGCTTCTGTTGCAGATGCTCGGGCCCACGATGCCGTCATCGCGTTGGTTCGCGCCGTTGATGAAGCCCGCAGCACACAGCCCCAGAAGGTCAGCAAGAACCTGCGTGGTCTCGTGCTTGGCGTTGACGACGGGCTGACTCACGGCACCCTGGATTTCGGCAATGAAGAAGCCTTCACCGGAGACACCAAAGAACTACGCCTGTCCAACCAAGACCTTGGTTTGCGTTCGACGAATCAACCGGGTGGTTCCACCGCACAATGGTTCGCGGTTAGCAACGCCGAATAACAGCTTAGTTAGAGAGAAGCCCACGGTTTTCTTTCACCTGATGCAGGTTGCAGTCCAGCTTTGAAGAAGGATCTGATTCATATGCGTATTGCATTCGATCTTGATGGCCAACGATTGATCCGTGACATTCACGGGGTCGACGAGTCGACAACGCTGGGTGATCTGCTGTCAAAAATTGGGCATGACGACTCACCCCATCGGGATATCTACGTGGACCAGGTCCGCATTGAAACCTCGACCTTGCTCAAAGACCTGTCGTTGCTTGAAGGCAGCCTCATTTCCTACAAGGCCACGCATCTGGATGAGGATTTCTCCGGTTGGACCGCAGCTATCGCTGGCGGGCTGAGCACCGGGAAGTTGATAGACCTTCCGGGGCATCGGCGCCTTGTTCTAGGCCGTTCCCCGCATGCCGACATCCAGTTGGATACCGACAGCGCTTCGTGGGAACATGCTTCATTTGAGCTCGAAGATCAAACTGATGCTGGCCCCTCGGTACGCATTCGCGATTCGAATTCGACTAACGGAACCATCGTCAACGGCGAGCTGATCCCGCCAGGCGACGATGGAGTACTGGTATCCCAAGCCGCTACGGTAACGCTCGGCGGCGTGAGCATTCTCCTGCAGCTTGAATTCAGCGAGCAACGAGCCCCAAAGCCGGGTTCCCTTCACAACCTCACCTCGTCTCACACGGCACCTTTTAATCGCCCACCGCGTCCCGGACAGGCGACGGATCCTGCACCGCTGACTCCCCCGGAGCGCAAGACTGTTCCGCCTGCGTCAAAGTTCAACTACATCACCATCATCGCGCCGATTGTCATGGCGGGCGCGATGGTCATGATCATGGGCAGCGCCCGATTCGCGCTGTTCGCCTTGTTGAGCCCGGTCATGGCCATCGGCATGTGGGTCGAACAGAAGCGTCGGCATAAGAAGAATCTTGCTGAAGAAGAAACCCGATTCGCCGAGGCACTGGGCGACTTCAAGGATCAATTGGCTGATGCCTCCGCCAACGAGGCCCGGCGCATCCGGAAGTCTGTCCCTGATACTTCGTGCGTGCTTCGAAGCGGCTACTTCCCGACCACGCAATTGTGGCAACGGCGTGCCGATGACGAAGAAGTTCTAGCACTCAATGCCGGCACCGGTGAAAGCCGGTGGAAACCAGAGCTCGCCCCAGGCACCAACTTGTCGCGCCTTGATAAGGACATCCGGGAAGTCTACGAAGCAAACAAGCTGGTGGCCGCACCGGTCATCGCAGATCTTTCCAATGCTGGCGTTGTCGGCATCGTTGGCAACCGCGAGGGCGCGCTGGCCTTGGCTCGCAGCCTCGTGATCCAAGCGGCCACCCATGTTGGCCCGGCAGATCTTCGCATCGCGGTTTTCTGCGACCGCGGCCGTGCCGATGGCTGGGGCTTCGCCTCATGGCTGCCGCACACCCGGCGCCATGGCAGCGCTGATAATGAACAGTGGCTCTCCGACCAAAGCGAGCGCAGCAAGGCATTGCTGAAGGATCTGCGGGAGGCCACCAACGCGCAGCTTCCCGGCCTCAGCCTGATGGTTGTGGATTCGGAGGTGCTCACCGAAGGCCGTGACGCGCCGGCCCGTTCCTTGCTGGCGCATGGTCGTTCCTTCGAAACCGGATACCGGGCTCCAGGAAGCCGCAGACACCAGGTGTCGGGCATCGTCATCGCCACCGATGAGCATTACCTGCCTGCTGCCTGCAACACCGTCATTCATGTGCACGACGATGCCGAGGCGACGGTTGAACAGCGTTACCGCCATGAGGTGATCGAACACGTCACCATCAGCGGAATCAGCGAAGAAGCGGCAGAAACCGCTGCGCAGAATCTCGCGCGCTTCGACGACCCCGAGCTGGTCGTGCCGGGAGCCGGGTTGCCTTCACTGTCCAAGCTTCCTGATTTGCTCGGGCTGCAGAAGATCGACGGCAGCGAGATCAAACAACTCTGGGCAAAATCCAAGGGATTCGCGACCCCGGTCGGTGTCAGTGAGGCCGGAATCATGTCACTTGATCTGGTCAAGGACGGACCTCACGGGCTGGTGGGCGGAACTACCGGATCCGGCAAGAGCGAATTCCTCCGTTCAATGGTTGCGGGACTGGCAGCCAGCAATGCCCCCGATAAGCTCAACTTCATCCTGGTCGATTTTAAGGGCGGCGCAGCCTTCGCAGCGTGCGAGGCACTGCCGCACACCATCGGTACCATCTCCAATCTTGATGAACAGTTGGCCACCCGCGCATTGGAGTCCTTGGAAGCGGAAATGGAACGGCGCCAGCGCATGTTTGCAGCTGCCGGCGAGGACATCGACAACCTCGACGCCTACCTCAAAACCAACCCGGCAGAACCGATGCCGCGTCTGCTCCTGGTGGTAGATGAGTTCGCCATGCTGGCTAAGGAATTCCCCGAAGTCCTCAAATCGCTGGTCTCGGTGGCCGCAGTGGGCCGAACACTGGGTGTACACATGATCCTGGCCACCCAGCGGCCAGCTGGCGTCGTCACCGAAGACATCTTGGCCAACACGAACCTGCGTGTTGCCTTGCGCGTGCAGTCCAGAGAAGATTCCAGCAACGTCATCGGCGTGCCGGATGCGGCAAGCATCAGCCGCAAGCAAATGGGTCGCAGCTACGTGAAATTGGGCCAGGACGACATTTCCGCCGTCCAGACGGCGTTAGTCACCGGGCGTGCAGTTATCAGCAGCGGTCCCACGCTGCAGGTTCTGGAACCTGGAAACTTCGGCGTGGCCGGGACCAAACCGGTTAACACCAACACCGTACTCAGCCAGGACAGCGACCTCGATCTGCTCATCGAAGCAATCAACGATGCCAATGAAGATCTGGGGCTGAAAAAGCCACGTCACGTTTGGCCGGAGGCCCTCGGCGAAAAGGCCAACCTTGAAGGTTTCGAGTCGCTTGAGGCAGAAGAGGTCTCAACAACTCATGCGGCAGGCGGTCTGGACAACAATGTTCTGAAGGTCGCGCTTCGCGATGAGCCGAAGCTGCAGCGTCAAAGGCCGACGGGTTGGAATCTCAATGAGGGCAACCTGCTGCTCGTCGGCATTCCCGGTTCCGGCACCAGCACTACCTTGACCTCTCTGGCTCTGACTGCGGCGTTGAAGAAGGATCCGGACGAATTGGATCTGATGGTTCTTGATCTGGGCGCAGGGTCATTGAGCGCTCTGGCCAAGCTCCCGCATACCTTGGCGTACGTCGGTACAGATCAAGGCAGCAAGGAACGACAGGCTCGCTTCCTGCGCCATCTGGGCAACGAGCTCTCTGCGCGCAAAGCAGATCCACACCGTCGCAAGAAGACCATCATTCTCATCGATGGCCTGGTTGCTTTCCGCGAAGAATTCGATTCCTATGGCTCTGCCGGATCATTGATGGAGCAGTTCCTGCGGGCCTACGCCGAAGGGCCCGCTCTTGGTCTCCACTTCGCCGTCACCTGCTCGATTAATACTCGAATCCCAACGGCGATGAACGCCATCACCACTCAAAAGTGGGTGTTCAAGCTTTCGGATCAGCATGAATACAGCACCCTGGGTATCAAGCGCGGGAACGTCCCTGCCCCTGTGCCGGGCCGCTGCGTCAGCATCAATGAATTACAACAGATGCATATTGCGGCTGTCGATTCTTCAGCGATTTCTGCTGCGGTTTCCTTGGTAGATGCCCATTGGGGCAGCCGCGAACAGCGGCCTAGCCTCATTCGCAATCTTCCCTCGATTCTGGCCGTAGACGACCTTCAGGCTGTCCCTGCGCTGGATAACGAACCGTGGAAAATCCCCGTTGGAATCCGCGAGAGCGACCTCTCGCCAGCATTCATGGAGATCTATCCTCAGGAACACGTGCTGGTGGCCGGTCCGGCTCGCTCCGGAAAGTCATCGTTGCTCATAGCGCTGGCCCAGATGCTGCAGAAGACGATATTGCCAGACGGAACAACTCCCACCGTCTGGGGTATTTGCGACAAACGCTCGCCGGTTAATATTGCTGGTCTTGAACAGGTGCGCGCTCCCGGAGAAGACATCAGCGGGTTCATCAATGATTTGATGTTCCGCGAAGGACCACGGTTCTTGCTCATTGATGACGTGGAAAAAATCGAAGATCAGGGTTCTGCCATCGAAAATCTGCTCAAGAGCGGACCCGAGGGGATCTGCATTATTGCCGCAGGTAGAAGTGCAGAAATGAGAAGCCTATACAGCTGGCAGAAAATCCTGCGTAGCTACGGCACCGGAGTGCTCTTGCAGCCGGACCCTTACAAGGACCAATCAATTTTCGGTATCGACATGCCCGGAAAGACTCCTGTTGCACTGACTGCTGGACGCGGTTACCTCCACACTGCAGGACACATCACGTTGATCCAAAGTGTTAGCCCCGCGAATGAAACGGTCAGCTACTGACCTCATTAGGTACTGCGGGGTTCGGCGCATCAGCTCGCGCAATATAGTCGAGCATAACTTCATCAGTTTGAAAATTTGGTAATAAAGATGGTTAGGGTGGATAAGTTGACCTAGTCCACAGCGGGTTTAGCCACAAGATTTCAACGTAAATCAAGACCCGAAGAATCCGCCCGACTGTCTTGCACACAGAAAAAGGAAGAAACATATGCGCATCACTCGCCCATCAAAGAAAAAGCGCCAGCTCGCCATCGGAACAGCTGTCCTGCTGCTCGGCACCACCATGCTCACCGGTTGCGGCACCGAAGCGGTCAAGATGGTCACCGACCAGAACGGGCTCAAGTCCGAGGTAGTGCTCATCGCCGATGGAGACCGTCTGGTCGAGCAGTACACCTCCAACACCATCGACTTCAAGCAAATGGGTGTCTCTGCCGATGCGATGAAGAACGAAATTTACAAGTACCAGCAAAAGGCATCTGACGCAGCGGGCGTCGAATACCGCTATGCCGTGGGCGATGACAAAGCACTTGAGTACACCGAAGTGAAGTTCGCCGACGCTGATATCGCGAAACTGAAAGAACTCAACGTGGTTCAGGGCGAACTGACCGGTGAGGAAACTCCTGAGGACGTCAGCTTGCAGAAGACCATCGATGCGCTGACTCAAATTGGATTCACCAAAGAACAGTAATTCAACTAGCTCCCCTCGTTCGACTACTGCAGAAAGATTCAACATCTCATGACTTCCGCTCCTAACAATTTGAGCCCACAGAACCCCGAGCCACAGGCATCTGAAGTCGCACAGCCAGCTTCTTCTAGCCAGCAGCTGAATCAGCCTCTCTACGGGGCATCATTCGGACAAGCGATTTCCCGTTACTTCAAGAAGTACGCAACCTTCAGCGGCCGCGCCTCGCGTAGCGAGTACTGGTACGTAGCGCTCTTCACTTTCCTGTTGAGCCTGATCCCATCGATCTTCATGATTGTCGGTATCGCACGATCCGTTGCCTGGGCTGAAAAGTACCAGGTTGAAGTTCCATTTGGAACCGTGAGCGGCGGCCAGTTCGACACCTACACGAGAGGTCCTGGTGGCGTCCAAAGCCCGGAGTTCGTCTGGGTTTCCATCGGCATGGCTCTTTTGGTACTGATCAGCCTTGCGTTGATCGTTCCTAATTTGGCCATCGCTTGGCGTCGACTGCACGATACCAATCGTCCGGGTCCTTGGTACTTCATCTCGCTCGTTCCAGGTGTTGGTAGTATCATCCTCTTGGTCCTGATGCTCACTCCGTCGAAGCCAGAAGGCGCGCGTTTTGACCGTGCAGGACAAGCGTCTTAAGCATGCAGCCAACCAACACGCGTAAGCGTCGCTCTTCCAGTGGCGTAGTTAAACGTGCTCAAGTGGCTGTGGCACTGATCGTCTCGATCAGTTTCTTCTCGTTTTCTCGTGCAATTGACTTCAAGAATCTCTTCGCTGGCTATTTCCCGCCGATCCTCGGTTACGTTCTTGGTCTGATCCTTGGAGCCGCGATTTCGATTGTGCTCATTAGGTACCTGCCACGAGTGGTCGCGATTCTGGTAGATGTAGTTTTGCTATTCATCGCCATTGAGTTGACGGACAGCGCATCGTCGAATGGCGCATTGCTCGCTTGCTTCGCTTCCATGATTGGCCTGATCATTGGCGTTCCGATAGCCATCTCTATCGGGTTCAAAAGCGAGGAAGAATCCGTGGAGCAAGCGCGTCTAGCACTCGCTCTCCAGAGCAAAAACGAGAATAGCCTCGTGTCTTGGTGGCGCGATGGGCGCATGGAATTCGAGAATTCTGTCGCTACGCCAGCAGACCTGCGAATGCTGCTTCAAGGGTTGAACGGCAAGAAACGAACTCGTTTCAGTGCCTTCAACAAGGGCGCACGCATTGACGTTTTCGGCGGCCCGAAGCAAGGATACGTTCTCTTCTACACCGAGGATTCGACACTGCCAGCTGAGAACCAGCAGTGGATTCAGTTGTTGGATGACCCGGCGGCCAACGCAATTTTGGTTGATGCCAACGGCCAGCAACGTAAAGCACACAAGAAGTCAAAGAACACTGCCAGAACCTATCCTGGTTTCATGCCAGCGGTCTTCGGCGAGGAAATGCTAAATTCCTTCGAATCCGTCGCTGAGGTCGTCGACCGCTTCGCAGTGGGCGCACCGATCCAGTCCGGCAAGAAGTGGTCTGAAGGGCAGGAAGCCTACAGTGCACGTCCCTTCGCACCAGCTAAAACAGCGAGCGATACTACGTCGCAGCCAATCAACAACGGCTAAGCAAGAATTTCCGTCAGCCACGTCGCAGAGCTAGTAACCTGCGTCGTGGCTGACGCATTTAATACGTGTTCAATTCTCGAATCCTAGTGCAAGTCATCGAGTAGTGATGCTGAACTGATTACTGACCAGCTCGGTGAAGTTTCCTACGGTTGCCCGGACGGTGCATTGCGGCGACACGGACAGCGCAGTAACGACCAGCCCATCTTTGGACACCGCTAGCGCCCCTGAGCAGCCGTCAGCAAATCGAACTCCAGCTTCACCTTGGGAAACTGCTTGCAACACAGTAGTAGGTTTTCCAGACGCAGGGCTGGCATAAATCGGGTTAAGCTCGTCCGGGCCGGAAGGCCAGACAGGGATGAGCTTCACCGGCAGCGGGGTTTGGCTCACGGTCCTGGTTGGCGTTTTCACCGCAATGTCTTGCAGCCTTTGCACTGGGTAGGCGCTTCCTTGCGTGGCGGGGTCCTTCATTGCGGTTGCCGTTGACTCTGCGACTGATTTCAGCCATTGGTCCAGGGCCTGCTGGTCAGCAATGTCCAAATTCAGTTTTGCCCTGATCTGAGCTGTTGATTGCTTCGGAATTGACACTTCGGTCAGCTGCCAACCGCATTTCCCGGAAACTCCGTTGATGCTCTGCTGATTGCGCACGGCTTTGGCACCTTCCCAAAGCACATTTGGGCAGGTACCACCGTCAGCAATCGCCGGAACAGACTCAAAGAATTCACCACGCAGTGGCGTCTTCTGAGCAGCATAAGTGAGGGTTAATTCCACTTCCCCGGATCGGGGACTGTACTTGGCTTGGCGGGAAATCCCCAGACCTGAAGGCAAGATTTGGTCCTGTTGTGTAGCGGCCAAGACCTCATCGCTGCCCTTGCCCTGCCCCGATGATCCTGGGATCAGGGTGAAGCCCAGAATCAGAGCAACGACGAGGAAAGCAGCAGCTCCTAAAAGCCACATGGCCTTGGTCGTCAGCCATTCGGGACGAGCGAATTGCTTCTTTGTGTTCGTCTCTGGCTCTTCGGCAACAGGAGACACCGGCTTTCTGGCTCCCATAGGGCGAACAACTGTATGGTTCGAAGGGACGCCAAGATCTGGCAGGTCACTTGGTGCTTGTGAATCGGCGGCCTTGGGCGCAGTCTCGTTTTTTGGCTTGTCGTTGCCACGGACCACCGTTGCCGGTCTTTCAAGGGCTTCAAATTCTTCTGGTGCTGCTACCACGGCAAGGGCCGGAAGCCCGGCATACTTTTTGCTGAGCCCGCGCAGCTGATGAGCCAGGGTGCTTGCGTCGGGCCTTGCCGACGGATCCTTATCCAGCATTGACGACAGCGCATTCCACAGGGGATCCGGAAGATCCAGCGTTGGAGGAACTGTCGAAACGTGGCGGAAGGACAATGTATAGTCATTGCCGGTTCCGGCGAATGGCGTTCTTCCTGACAGCAACTCGTAGAGCATGACACCGGTAGCGTAGATGTCGCCCGGAGTGCCGGCCTCTCCGCGAGTGAATAATTCTGGCGGCATGTAGGCAGGTGTACCGAGCATGCCGGAGGTGCTCTTCTTGGCGCCCTGAAGGACCGAAGCGATGCCGAAGTCCGAGACCTTGGCTTGCCCATGATCTAGCAGGACATTATCGGGCTTGATGTCACGATGAGTGACGCCTTTTTGATGGGCTGCAGACAACGCGTCCAAGACCTGGACCGTATAGTCGATAGCGGCAGCTGGGGCTAGTGTGCCATGCTCCTGCAAAGCATCCCGAAGGGTTCCACCAACAACAAGATCCATGACGATGGCCAGTTGTTCGCCTTCGACCACGAGGTCTCTGACAACAACGATATTCGGGTGCTGCAGGTTCAGCAGTACTGAACGTTCCTTGATGAATTTCTCCACCAAATCAGCGTCTTGGACATGCTCTGGGCGCAAGAGTTTGGCAGCAAGATCTGAGCCTCCGCGTTCTTGGCTGACACACCAAACTTCACCGACGGCGCCGGTGCCAATTTTCTTGACCAGCTTGTAGCTGGATCCCAGTGCATCGCCTGATTGCAGAACACCCATGATGTTTGTTTGATACTTCCTTTACTGCTCGACTACGCACCAAACGGCGGTTCTCCCCAAAAAAGGATGAACCGCCGTTTGAAGGTTTCAAATACTTACTTGCCAGCTTCGATTTCAGCCTTGGCAGAAGCATCCGAATCGTCCAGGAACTTGCCGATGCGATCAACTTCTTCGGCTTCGCCGATGGCTGCGGCCGCACGGCCCAGCGCATAGAGCGAGCGGAGGAAGCCGCGGTTGGGCTCGTGGCTCCAAGGAACTGGTCCCTGGCCGCGCCAGCCGGCTTTGCGCAACGAGTCCAGACCGCGGTGGTAGCCCACGCGCGCAAACGCGTAGGATTCCACGGTGCGGCCTTCTCCGTGTGCTTCATCGGCCAGCAGCGCCCATACCAACGAGGAGGAAGGGAACTTAGCGGCTAGGTCAGTTGGCTCGTCGCCAGCTTCAAGGCGCGCCAGAACCTCAGACTCTTCGGGGAGCAGGGTTTCTGGAATGCCCAATAGGTTTTCGCCGACCATATTTACTTCAGCGACTTTCCGGCCGAACCCAGCTGACGAGCAGCTTCAACGATGCGAGCTGCCATGGACTCTTCAGCCTTGGCACCCCATACGCGTGGGTCGTAGGTCTTCTTGTTGCCAACTTCGCCGTCGATCTTCAGAACGCCATCGTAGTTGCCCAGCATGTGGCCGGCGACTGGACGGGTGAATGCGTACTGGGTGTCGGTGTCGATGTTCATCTTGATGACACCGTAGGCAACCGCGTCTGCGATTTCCTGCTCGGAGGAGCCCGAACCACCGTGGAAGACGAGGTCGAATGGGTTTTCCTTGCCAATCTTGGCGCCAACCTGAGCCTGGATATCCTTCAGGATCTCCGGACGCAGCTTCACGTTGCCTGGCTTGTAAACGCCGTGGACGTTGCCGAAGGTCAGTGCGGTGATGTAGCGGCCCTTTTCACCGGCGCCCAGTGCGTCGATGGTTGCCAGTGCGTCCTCAACGGTGGAGTACAGCTTGTCGTTGATAGCGTTCTCTACGCCGTCTTCTTCGCCGCCCACTGCGCCGATTTCAACTTCGAGGATCTGCTTGGCAGCAGCGGTGCGTGGCAGCAGCTCTGCAGCGATACGCAGGTTCTCTTCGAGGGTCTCAGCCGAGCCATCCCACATGTGGGAGTTGAAGAATGGGTCGCGGCCTGCAGCAACTTCAGCTTCCGAGGCAGCCAGCAGTGGCAGCACGAAGCTATCCAGCTTGTCTGCTGGGCAGTGGTCGGTGTGCAGGGCGATGTTGACGCCGTAGTTCTTGGCTACTTCGCGGGCGAAGGCTGCGAAGCCCAACGAGCCTGCGACCATGTCTTTGATGGAGGCGCCGGACCAGTAGGCGGCACCGCCGGTGGAGACCTGGATGATGCCGTCAGACTCAGCTTCGGCGAAGCCGCGGATTGCGGCGTTCAGGGTCTGCGAACTGGTCACGTTCACTGCTGGGAAGGCGTAGCCGCCTGCCTTGGCAGCATCGATCATGGCATTGTACTTATCGGGGGTTGCGATAGGCATGCTTCACTCCTGGTGATTAGCGAGGTTTCGCGTCTCCATTGACGGCGGTTCGCCATCCATCCTATCGCCTAGGTCACTATCTCTACCTAAAATCTCATATCGTGACACGGTAAAGAACCACTATTCTCAACGACAACGGCCGCCTGAAACGAGTGGAGTACTCGCAGCAGACGGCCGTTATCCGAACAGCAGTTATTTATTCAGTTATCGAGGCTGACAGGCTTGCACCTTTGGTCGGGTCAAGCCTTAGCCCAAGGGATGAAGAACTCGAGGTTGACGGCGACTGCGTATCAGATGTCTGAGACGCTCCACTGCTGGATCCATCAGTGCTTCCTGTCTTGGGCTCCGGTTCCGGGCTTCCAGCGCTTTCCTTTTCTGTCTTGCTCGGAGCGGGAACAGAACTTGATGGAGGCTGAGTCGTATTATCGGTTGATTCCGGGCTCGACGGCTCGACTGTCGGCGAAGGCTTCGCACTCGGCGGCTGGCTGTTCGTCGGCGATTCGGACTCGCTCTCGGTTGGCGAGGTCGAATCGCTTGGGCTCTTCGTGCCGGTTGGGCTTTCGCTCTCGCTCTGGCTTGGAGTCGGCTTGGTCGACTTCGTAGGGGTAGGACGCGGCTTCGGAGCAGGAATGTATGGGGTTTCGTCGTCCTCGGGAACGATGATATCCGGATCAGGCGCATTATTGGACTGGCCCGAGTTCTGCGAACCATTGCCCTTAGGTGCGGTATTCGCGTTCACAGTCAGACGCTGCGAATCGATCATTGCCTGACGCTGGCCTGGGATCAGCGGCAGGTAATTGCGAGGGTCGTGCCAACGGCCATCGATGATGACCTCGAAGTGCACGTGGCAGCCGGTGGAGTTGCCGGTGGTGCCAGCCAAGGCAATCAGCTCGCCCTGCTTGACGCTTTGGCCAACCTTCGCGATGAGCTTTGAGTTGTGGCTATAACCGGTTTGGACACTGGAGCCGTGATCAATGGTCACGCGCATGCCCGAGTGGCCAGCCCATGCAGAAACCGAAACGGTGCCATCCTCGGACGCATAAACCGGGGAGCCGCAAGAAATCGGGTAGTCCTGGCCGATGTGGATCTGGTTGCCTGCACCGGTCGGATTCGCGCGCCATCCATATGGGCTGGAAATGCGACGGGTCTTCACCGGGTGCATCAGCTGGAGATCACCAGGAAGCTTGCCGAGCTCGCCAACGGTGCCACCCAGCAGCGAAGTGGATTCTTCTTCGCTGCTGCTTGATTCGGAAGTCTCTGCGGCGCCCTCGATCATGCCCAGCGGACGACCGTCAATGGCCAGGTCTTTGCCGGAAGCGCCGAAGGCGTTCAGCGGAGCATCTGCGCTAACAAAAATCGGTCCATCAGTAAGGGAGTAATCCGCGATGGCATCCATGGACACCTCGACATCACCCTGACGCGAATCAGCTGGCTGCGCCACGATGGGAATTGCCAACGCACCGGTTAGCCCCAGTGCGGCAACGATGGAGGTCGACCAGATAACCACGGGGTTCTTGCGTCGAGGCAATCCGGGCAGCAATAAGTCGTGGTTCACTTGATGACGTCGTTTCACAGCCACTCGCTCCCAGATCACATTTTCATAACCGATTAACAGCGTAAGCGGAAAAATGTAACTAATCCAGATGCTCGACTAATACTCTTCAGTATTAATTTCTGCGTTAGCCAACTCGTTGCCCGAAAACATGCCTTCGAACCCACGCATGCATGGCAATCCCAGCCGCGGAAGCGGCATTAATGGACCGGGTTGATCCGAATTGTTCAATTGACAAGGTGTCCTTGGCCGCGGCATGGACTTCAGGGCTTAAACCGGGTCCTTCTTGGCCAAACACCAATACGCAATTCTTCGGAAGGTCGTAGGTTTCCAGCGGCACGGAATCCGGGAAGATATCGATTCCCAGGATCGTGAGCCCCTCGGCTTCAGCCCAGGTAACAAAATCCTCCACGGTCGGATGGTGGCGCACGTGTTGGTAACGATCCGTCACCATCGCACCTCGACGGTTCCAGCGGCGGCGGCCAATAATGTGGACTTCCTTGGCCAGGAACGCGTTGGCGCTGCGCACCACGGTCCCGATATTCATGTCATGCTGCCAATTTTCAATGGCAATGTGGAAATCATGGCGGCGCTCATCCAGATCCTCGATGATGGCGTCCATCGTCCAGTAACGATATTTGTCGGCGACATTGCGCCGGTCGCCGTTGGCCAGCAGCTCCGGGTCATACTTTTTGTCGGCAGGCAGTTCCCCTTCCCAGGGGCCCACTCCGATGACGTGCTGCTCGCTGGGGTCGTTCACTGGCTCATACGTTTCTTGATTCACGGTATTAAGCGTAGTTCTTTCTCATCGTGCCCTTGTTCACGGCGCAATTCCCCGAGGCTGTGTAGTCTTTTTAATAGCAGGGGAACCTTTCAACGCAGATAGCTCCCACCACAATTTCATCAGGGAGGACTTCACCTCGTGACGACTACCAACCGCGCCGCACGTACTGTCCACGATATCCAGTGCTGGCTCACTGATATGGACGGCGTTCTTGTCCATGAAAATCAGGCCGTAAAAGGTGCCGCAGAGCTGTTGGGGTACTGGCGTGAAAACAATCTGCGTTTCCTCGTCTTGACCAACAACTCCATTTACACCCCGCGCGACCTCCGCGCCCGCCTGCTGGCTTCGGGATTGGACGTTCCAGAGGAGAACATCTGGACTTCGGCCATGGCTACCGCTGAGTTCCTGGCCCGCCAACGTCCAGGCGGCCGCACCTTCGTGATCGGCGAAGCCGGGCTGACCACCGCCTTGCATGACGCCGGATTCATCATGACCGACCAGAATCCTGATTATGTGGTCCTGGGCGAGACCCGCACCTACTCCTTCGAGGCGATCACCAAGGCGATCCGCCTCATCGAGGGCGGCGCCAAGTTCATCGCCACCAACCCAGATGCCACCGGCCCATCGGCCGAGGGCTTGCTGCCGGCAACCGGTGCCATCGCAGCGTTGATCTCGCGCGCCACCAACCGCGAACCATATGTCGTGGGCAAGCCAAACCCGATGATGTTCCGTTCCGCGTTGAACCGCATCGACGCCCACTCGGAAACCACGGCGATGATCGGCGACCGCATGGACACCGACATCGTGGCAGGCATGGAAGCAGGCTTGCTGACCGCTTTGGTCTTCACTGGCATCACCGCCCGTGATGACATGGACACCTTCCCGTTCCGTCCGGACCTGCAGTACCCATCGGTAGCGAACCTGCATGCAGAACTAGCCAAGGGCGCGCAGCCGGCCGAGGCTCCCGCAGCCAAGAAGTAACCATCTGCACACGTTGAAGGCCGGGCTTATTGCCCGGCCTTCGCTGTATCTTGATTCCCCGCCCTTCTAGCTGATAACTACCGGAGTATCCATGACGCGGCCTTCGCCGACTTCGCGGATCTCGCCCACGATGTCGAATGCGACCTTCTGGTCTAGATCTTCACTGTCCGATCCAATGAACGCTGTGAACCTGCCTGGCTCCACGATCCGGCGTCCGGCCAGTCCGGTAAACGACGTTCGGTCAGCATGCACGCTGAAGCTCACCCGCTTCGACTCCCCTGCAGCCAGGTTGACCTTCGCGAAACCAGCCAGCCAGCGGCGCGGACGAACAACCTGCGAGATTTCATCCGAAAGATAAAGCTGCACGGCTTGGGCACCCGGAAGCTGACCGGTATTAGTCACGGTGGCGCTGGCTTCCAGAATCCCCTCGGTGGAAATTTCCGTGGCCGATAGTTCAAGGCCTGAGATGTCGAAGCTCGTGTAGGACAATCCGTAGCCGAAGGGATAGAGCGGACGCGGGTCGAGGTTCGAGACGCCATCCGAATGCCACCCGAGCTTGGGTGCCAGGTAGGTTCCGGGTTGTCCGCCAATATGGTCGGGAATCTGCACCGGCAGTTTGCCCGAAGGATTCACCTGCCCGGTGAGCACCGCCGCCAACGCTGGTCCGCCTTCAACGCCTGGCATGAAGCACTGGACAATGCCCGCGGCTCGGTCAGCAAATTGCCCCAGCGAATAGGGGCGTCCGGTGACCAATACCAGGACGGTCGGAGTACCGGTTTCCAGCACGGCCTCGACCAATTCTGCTTGGCGTCCAGGCAGTTTCAGATCCACCACGTCGCAGCCCTCGCCGGAGGTTCCGCGGCCAAAGAGCCCAGCCAAATCCCCCACGGTCACCACCGCCACTTCGGCATTGCGCGCTGCTTCCACGGCCTGCTCGATGCCCGCCTCATCAAGGTCGGTGAAGTCCACTCCTCGGGCATATTCGATCTGGCTTCCGGCGAGCGCCGGCGCTTCACGCAAAGCTTCAAGTATGGAGGTCATCTCCACGCCATAGTCTTCTTGCTCGGCGAAACGCGAGTACACGTGGTTGGTAAAGGAATAGCAACCCAGGTGGGTGCGCGGCTGGGTTACGCTCGGGCCGATGACCGCAAGACTAGCTGGATTCTTCAGTGGCAGGATCTGCTCATTGCGCAGCAAGATGATGGATTCTTCGGCCATAATACGGGCATGTTCCCGGTTCTGCGCGGAATCCAGTTCTACGTCGTCGCCCTGCCAGGCTTGTTCGGGACTGTAGTCCGGGTCCAGCAGGCCGGCCTCGATTTTCTGGGTGAGCACCCGGCTGACCGCGGTATCCAGCACCGACTCGTCCAAACGCCCTGCGCGTACCGCTTCGGCGAGGCGGGCGTAGGCAATGGTCTCTGGCAGTTCCACATCCATGCCGGCATTCAGGGCAAGCAGGCCCGCGCTGTCTTCGCTGTCGGCGATTTCATGCATGCTGTGCAGGAAGCTCACGGCCCAATAGTCTGCCACCACGGTGCCGGTGAAGCCCCAGCGTTCACGCAGCACTTCGGTGAGCAGTCGTCGGCTGGCCGCTGGCGCTTCGCCGTCGATATCCGCGTAGGAGTTCATCACCGACTGCACCTTGGCTTCGCGCACCGCTCGTTCAAAGGGCGGGAAGACTGTGTCTTCCAGGGCGCGCTGGCCGATGGAGACCGGCGCATGGTTGCGCCCGGCTTGCGAGGCGGCGTATCCGGCGAAATGCTTCAAGGTGGCGCTGACGCCAGAACCCTGCAGGCCCTTCACGTAGGCGACGGCAAGCTCTCCGACCAGGTGAGGGTCTTCGCCGATGGTCTCTTCCACGCGTCCCCAGCGGTAATCGCGCACTACATCCAGCACCGGGGACAGTCCCTGGTGCACACCCAGCTTTTTCATATCGGCCCCGATGCGCGCAGCCATGGACTGCACCAATTCCGGGTTGAAGCTCGCTCCCCAGGCAATGGATGCCGGGTAGCAGGTGGCGCCCAGGGCGGTGAAACCGGTCAGGCATTCTTCGTGGGCGATGGCCGGGATGCCGAAGCGGTTGGCGGCCATGACCTGTTCTTGCAGTTCGGCCAGCTTGGTGCGGCCCTCGGCCGGGTCCAGCGGAACGGTGCCGAAGGCCCGGGTGATGTGGCCCAGCCCGTTGGCGATGGCTGTTTCGAAGCTCGGGCCGCCGCCGAAGGTATCGGCCATTGGCGCCACATTGCTTTCGCCGTCTTGCTGTTCTTCTTCCGGGCGGATCCAGTAGGAGCCCAGCTGCCCGGCTTTTTCTTCGAGCGTCATCTGTGCCAGGAGGGCCGCCACGCGCTGGTCTGTTGGGAGGCTGGCATCATGCCAGGTCTGCTCGGCAGTTTTCATGAAAATCCTATTCTCAAAAGTGGGAGGGGCGCTTTCAGGTACTTAGCCCTTGACTGCACCCTGCAGTCCGTTGACGATGCGCTTTTGCATGGCGAGGAAGAAGATCAGCGCCGGGATCATCGCCAGTGCGGTGAAGGCGAAAACTCCGGCGGTATCGGCGGAGTGCTCGCTGGAATAGTCGGCGACTCCCAGCGGCAGGGTGCGCATATCCCCTTGCAGCAGAAGCAGCGGCAGCAGGTAGGCATTCCACGAACCGACAAAGGCCAGCACACCGACAGTGACCATGCCCGGGCCGGAGAGCGGCAACAGGATGCGCCAGAAGAAACCGATCCGGCTGGCCCCGTCCAGTTGGGCCGCTTCTTCCAATTCCTGGGGCAGCGCCATGAGGAAGGGGCGCAGGATGACCACGGTCATGGGCAGCGCAAAGGCTGCCTGCGGCAGGGCCACGCCCCACCAGGTATTGCCCATATGCAGGTCGCGGGTGATCAGGATGAACAGCGGAACAATGGCCACGGTGGCGGGGAAGAGCAAGCCCAACACGAAGACCATGAAGATCGGTTCTCGCATCCTGAACTGGTAGCGGGCCAGCGGGTAGGCGGCCATGATGCCCAGGACCACGACGATCACCGTGGTGATCACCGCGATCATGGTGGAGTTCAGCGCGTATTGCCAGAAGTCCGGGTTTTTCAGCACGCCAAGATAGTTATCCAGCACCCAGGGTGCCGGCAGGCCGGCCGGGTTCTCGGCGAGCTGCGCGTTGCTGCGGAATCCGCCGAGCACGCCGTAGAGCACCGGGCCGAGGGTCAGGGCCACTACCGCGAGGGCGATGGCGTACACGAGGACGTTTCCGCCTTGGTTCCGCGCGCGCTTCTTGGCGCGCACTGCCTGTGCCGGGGTGTGCTGCGGGCCGGTGGCCACGGTGGCGCTCATGCTTTGACCTTCTTCGCCTTGGTTCGTTCGTCATCTGGCTGCGAGTCCCGCTTGAGGACAAACTGCTGGTAGGACACCGCCAGGATCAGGGCGACGATGAACAGCACCACCGAGGCGGCGGCTGCCACGCCGAAGTTCTGCCGCTTGGTTCCTTCGGATACCAGGAAGCTGGCCATGGTGGTGGTGGAGTTTGCAGGTCCTCCGCCGGTGAGGATCCAGACCATGTCGAACAGCTGCAGCGAGCCGATCATGGACAGGAATCCCCAGGTGCGCAGCGTGGGCCCGAGCAGCGGGATGGTGATCCTGCGCTGGATCTGCCACCAGGAGGCCCCGTCGATTTCAGCGGCTTCATACAGTTCGGAGGGCACGCCCTGCAGGCCGGCCAGGAACAGGATGACGGCCAGGCCCAGGTACTTCCAAGTCAATACCGCCAGCACGGTCCATAGCGCCAATTCGGGCGTGCCCAGCCAGCCTTGGGCAGGGCCCTGGACTCCCAGCTTGGACAGGATGGTGTCGATGACCCCATACTGCGGCTGCAGCAGCTGGAACCAGATGACGCCGGCGATGACCTCGGAGAGCACATAGGGAACGAAGATGATGGTGCGCAGCAGCGACTGGATCTTCATCTTCCGATTCAGCAGCAGGGCGATGCCCAGGCCGATGGGCAGCTGCAATGCGATGGATCCGCCGATGATGATCAGGTTGTGGATCATCGCATCGGTGAAAACCTCGTTGCCCAGCACCCGGGCGTAGTTCTTCAGCCCGACAAAGTCCACCAGCGGGCCGAAGCCCTTCCAGTTGTACACCGAGAAGCGCACGGCCTGGATGATGGGCAGCAGCATGAACACGGCGATCAGCAGCAGCGCCGGGCTGACGAAGAACAAGATCTCCAGGGTTTTGCGCCGGTCCGCTGGCTTTCGCCGGCGGCGCCCGGCTTTTGCCGCCCTGCTTTCAGCCGGGCCCTGCCCGGTGGCCGCGGCCTGTGCTGCCGGGCCTTGGGCCACCGGGGTTGATGCATACCTCACTTCTTGAGCCACGACCTGGATCACTTCTCCAAGTCTGCGGCATCTTGGCTGGCGTCAACGATCTTCTGCGCATCGGACTTGCCAGCGAAGAGCAGGGCGATTTCATCGTTCATGGCCCCTCCGACGGAGGCGCCGAAGGCGGTGTCGAAGTACAGCTGGAAGTATGGCGCATCATCACGCACGTCCAGCATGGAAGCCAGTGCCGGATCAGCCACGGCGTCGGTGGCCTTCGGGTTGGTGGGCAGGCCCATATCCAGTTCGGCGAAGCCGCGCTGGACCTTTTCGGAGAGCATGTACTTGGCGAATTCCACGGCCGCATCCGGTGCGTCCTGGGCTACCGCCCAGGCATCGCCGCCGCCGAGCTGCGCATCAGGATTGCCCGCGCCGCCTTCAATGGCGGGGAAGGAGAACCAGCCGGTGTCCTTGCCCAGGCCCTTGCCGTCTTCGGTCAGTCCCTGCAAGATCCCTGGTTCCCAGTGTCCGGCCAGTTCCATGGCGGCCTTGCCGGTGGCCAGCAGGCCCGAGGCCGAGGTCGGCCCGGACTGCGCCGGAGTGGAGAGGAAGCCCGGGTTGAATGGCTCGGCCTTGATCAGCTGGTCCACGTCCTCGCCGGCCTTCACGAAGCACTGGTCGCTGAAGTCGAGGTTGGTGACCGAGTCGGCCAGGGTCTGCTCGGCGCATTCGCGCACGGCGGCGTAGTACCAGTAGTGCGCTGCCGGCCACTTGTCGCCGGCACCCACGGAGATCGGGGTGATGCCGGCGTCCTTGAGCTTCTTGCTCGCATCGAGCAGTTCCTGCCAGGTTTCCGGGGCCTTGTCGATGCCGGCTTTTTTGAACAGGGCTTTGTTGTACCAGAAGCCTGCCGCGCCCAGCGAGTAGGGCAGGGCGTAGGTCTTCCCCTCGATCTGCCAGCCGCCGGCGGTGTCGCCGAGGAAGCCGATTTCCTCGCTGGCCACGTCGCTGAGGTCCTTGGTCAGCCCGGCGGCCACGTGGGCAGCGAGTTCTCCGCCGCCGCGTTCCATGTAGACATCCGGCGCATCCCCGCTTTGGAATGCGGCGTCGAGCTTGGTGAGCATGTCTTCGTGCTGCATGGCGTGGACTTCGATGTCCACGCCTTCATGTTCCGCTTCAAAGTCCTTGGCGACCTTTTCGTAGTAGGCCTTGCCTTCGCCATTGTTGGAGTTGTGCCACCAGGTCACGGTGGTGGTGCCGTCGGAGGACCCGCTGGCGTTGGAGGAACCGGAGGCGCATCCGGAGAAGAGCAGCGAGCCAGTGGCTGCCAGCGCCAGAAATTTAGCGGTGCGGGACGTGGATATCATGCGTGTGCTCCTGAGCGGTGGTGATGAATTGGCCCTGTCGGCGATGGCGCGGCAGGCACTTGGCTTCACCAAGAATTGCACTGTGACCCACGTCATGTCAATCGTTTTCGATAACGTTTTCGAAATCCTTGGCGAAAACGTTATCGAAAATTCGCTGCTGCCGTGTCACAGGCCCGCAAACTCCACTGTTTTCGCGGAAATATGCGCTACTGTTAGTCGAGTGATGAGCCCAGAGACCGAGAACACCGTGAACGCCGCCTCCGCATGGCTTCCCGCGCCTGCCGAAAACCAGGTCGCCACCCGGGTCACCATCAACGATGTGGCCCGCGTTGCCGAGGTCTCGGTCTCCACGGTGTCCAAGGTGGTCAACGGACGCTACGGCGTCTCGCCGGCCACCATTGCCCGCGTGCACCAGGTCATCAACGAGCTCGGCTACGAGACCTCGCTGGTCGCCTCCTCCATGCGCAACTCGCGCACGAACATCATCGGCATCCTGGTCGCCGAATTCGAACCCTTCGCCCTGGAGCTGCTCAACGGCATTTCCGCCACCTTGCGCGGCACCAAATACGACCTGATGGCCTATGCCGGCAACCTCAGCCCCGAAGGGCATATCGGGTGGGAGCGCCGTTCCCTCTCGCGCCTGGGCGGTACGCTGATCGACGGCGCCATCATCGTGACCCCCACCGTTGAAATCCCGCACAGCTCCGTGCCCGTGGTGGCCATCGACCCGCAGGCGGGCACCGATATGCCCATCACCGTGGACGTGGATAATTCCGGTGGCGCGCAAAGAGCCACCGAGCACCTCCTGGAATTAGGCCACCGGCGCATCGGGCATATCCGCGGCCGCGAGGACCTCAAATCCGCGCACCTGCGCGAAGCCGGCTACCGCCAGGCGCTGGAGAATGCCGGCATCGACTTTGATGAACAGCTCATCCAGGAAGGCGACTACCAGCACGAGTCCGCGGTAGCCGCCACCGAACGGCTCCTTGACCTGCCCCAGCCGCCCACCGCCATTTTCGCGGCCAATGACATCTCCGCGCTGGCCGCCTTGAGCGTGGCCGCCGACCGCGGGCTGGCCGTGCCTGGCGACCTGTCGATCGTCGGATTCGATGACATCCCGGCCGCCGCGCAAAGCATCCCGGCCCTGAGCACCGTGCGCCAGCCGCTGCACGAAATGGGCGCGCACGCGGTGCGCCTGCTGCTCTGCCTGCTGGACGGCGAAGAAGCCAGCGCGCCGCAGCAGCTGCCAGCGGTGCTGGTTCCCCGCGATACCACCGCGCCGCCGCGCGCCCTTTAAAACAGGAAACCCGCCATCCCGGAAGATCCGAAAATGGCGGGTGCCCGGCAGGGATATGCGCGCTGGCTACAGGCCCAGCTCATCCTTGCCGTAGGCGAACAGGTAAGGCACCCCGGCTTCAGCCTCGATGCGCTCCTTGGCTCCGGTATCGCGGTCCACGATCACGGCCACGGCAATCACGTTGCCGCCAGCCTTGCGCACGCCTTCCACCGCGGTCAGCGCCGAGCCGCCGGTGGTGGAAGTATCCTCGAGCACGATCACGTCGCGTCCCTCGACGCTTGGGCCCTCGACCTGGCGGCCCATGCCGTAGGACTTCTGCGCCTTGCGCACCACGAAGGCGTCAATCGCGCGATCCTTGGCGCGTGCGGTGTGCATGATGGCGGTGCCCACCGGGTCTGCGCCCATGGTCAGCCCGCCCACATTGGTGAATTCCAGCTTCGCTTCATCCAGCAGCTCCAGCATGACCTCGCCCACCAGGCCAGAGGCCTCCTGGTGCAGGGTCACGCGGCGCAAATCGATGTAGTAGTCAGCTTCCTTGCCCGAAGACAAGATGACCTTGCCGCGCACAATGGCAAGTTCTTGGATCAGTTCTTTTAGTCGCTCACGGGCGCTGGTTTCGCTCATACCCTCGATTCTAGTCGGCATCATCGCTAGGCTGATTTTATGAACGCACAACGCCCCTTGGGTTACTGGTTGAAATTGGTGGATTCGCTGATTGACGAGCAGTTTGCAGCGACTTTGGAAGAACACGGTGTGACACGCCGGCAGTGGCAGGTGCTCAACCTGCTGGAGCATCAGCCCGCCACCGAGGCGCAGCTGAACGCCGGGCTCTCCCCGTTCTTCGCTTCCGAGGATGAGCCGCAATCGTTGAGCGAGCACCTGGCCGAGCTGGTGGAATCGGGATGGGTCACCGCGCAGGACGGCGAGTACTCGATCACCGACCGTGGCCACGTCTCGCTGCTGAAGCTCAGCGAGCTCGTGGAGAAGATCCGCACACAGTTCGGAGAGGATCTGGACGGCTCGGAATATGACGCGGTAGTCCAGACCCTGGAAAAGATGGCGCGCAACCTCGGCTGGAAACCAGAAGACGACCAAGCGTAGCCACAGGCCATTGCGGCGTATGTTGAGAACAGATTAATTTTCGAGGCAAACGCGGCACCTGGCGCCCCGTAGCCATGCCAACTGCCTAGGATTAAAGACATGCGTGAATTGCAAGCAGAGATCATTGAAGAGTTGGGCGTGCGCCCGGAAATCGACGCCGCGCAGGAGATCCGCCGCCGCGTTGATTTCCTCAAGGACTATCTGGCGGCCACCGGCGCCAAGGGTTTTGTCCTCGGGATTTCCGGCGGCATCGATTCCACCCTGGCCGGGCGCCTGGCTCAGCTGGCAGTCCAGGAGGTCCGCGAGGCCGGGGGCGAAGCACGCTTCGTTTCGGTACGCCTTCCCCACGGTGTGCAGCAGGATGCGGACGACGCCGCCGCGGCCATGGACTTCATTGCCGCCGATGAGCAATTCGAGGTGAATATCGCCAAGCCGGTCGCCGCGCTTGATGAGGCGATCGCCGATGCCGGGCACCCGAAGATCAGCGACTTCAACCGCGGCAACGCGAAGGCCCGCACCCGCATGATCGTGCAGTACGCCATCGCGGGCGACCGCGGAATGCTGGTGCTGGGCACCGACCACGCCGCCGAATCCGTGACCGGGTTCTTCACCAAATTCGGTGATGGCGGCGCCGATCTTTTGCCGCTGGCCGGTTTGAACAAGCGCCAGAACCAGGCCCTGCTGCGTGAACTGCAGGCCCCAGAACTGCTCTGGTCCAAGAAGCCCACCGCGGACCTGCTCGACGGCCAGCCGCAGCGCGCCGATGAGGAAGAACTCGGCCTGACCTACGACCAGATCGACGATTACCTCGAGGGCCGCGAAGTTGCCGAAGCTGCCGCGGAAGCCATTGAAAAGCGCTTTGTCGCATCACGGCATAAGCGCGCGGTGCCGGCCACCTACTGGGATCAGTGGTGGCGCTCCTAGGGATTACGCCAAACCGGTAATCTCTTTCAGCGCTTGAACATGTTGTGCAAAGGCCTTGCGCCCGGTCGAAGTGAGCTTCGCCCAGGTGCGGGGCCTTTTGCCGACATACCCTTTTTTGATCTGCACGTAGCCGCCAGCTTCAAGCGCGCTCAAATGCCGCGAAAGCACCGAATCGGAGACGCCCAGGGCTTCTTTCAGGGACTTGAAATCAGCCTCGTCCACGGCCTGCAGCGATCCCATGACCGACAGCCGCAGGGGATTCGAGAAATCTCCATTCAGCCGATCCCGGGCATGGGCGCTCATCGCCGCACCATCGCAATTCCAGTTGCGCATAATGGCGCAGCAACAACAACGCCAATGAGCGCCATTGCCGGCCAATCCAGCGGTCCGGCGCCAATCAATGCCACTGACACCGCGTAGAGCACCATGCTGGCAATAAATCCGCGCATGTACATTTTCGAGTATCCCCTCGGAAGCGAACGGTAGAGCTTCCCATAGGCCAAGGACATCGCGAGAACAGCTGCGGCAAACAGCGCCATGATGACGATGAATCCGGCGAATTTCTCATCAGGGCGATAGATCTGCAAGAGCGCCGCGAGCCCGCCGATCAGCAGACCCAGGGCAATGCAATAGGATCCCAGCAATCTGGCGCCGTACCCGGAGGCGCGATCCATGCCCTGCCGCGCCTTGCCCAGCGCGGCCAATTGCTCCTCCGGGCCCAGTTCCTGTTCCGAGCTCATTTGCTGTCCAATGCCTGGGCCTTGCGCTGCCGCTGCGCAAACAACGAGGCCATTGTCATGGTGGTAACCATGAAGATCCCCATGCCAATGAAAATCAAGGCCTGCTGACCGGTGGCGTACGCGCTGAGCGCAAGCGCAAAAAAGGCCAATCCCGCCACGATGATCGCGGTGAGGTACCAAGTGCTGAACGTCGCTTTCATGATCCTGCTCCTTTGCCTGCGAACCTTCGAATACCCCAACACTAACAAATACTTTCCAAAATGGAAAGTATTTGTTAGTTATTTTATTGGCTTTCGATCCGCTCAAAGCCCGCTACACGAACGCGCTGATGCCTGTCAGCGCCCGCCCAACAATGAGCGAATTGATTTCGTAGGTGCCTTCATAGGTGTGCAGGATTTCCACGTCGCAGAACACCTTGGCCATCTCGAAATCGCTCACCACGCCATTGCCGCCCATCATCGCCCTGCCCAGCGCCGCAGATTCCCGTGCCAGCCGGGTGGCAGTGGACTTTGCCATGGCCGCATCAACCATCTGCAGGTCTCCGCGCTCCTGCTTGCGGGCAATATCGCCCATCATCGACAGGCAGAGGCTCAAATTGCCGGCGATCTGCGCCAGCGGCTGCTGTATCAGCTGGAAGGACGCAATGGGCTGCCCGAATTGCCGGCGCTCAAGGGCGTAGGCCTGGCAGATATCCAGGGTCGCCATCATCGCGCCAACCGCCTGCCAGCCCACCCAGGCCCGGGATTGCATCAGCAACCCGTTGGCGGAGGCAAAACTGCTCGCCCCGGGAAGCTTGTTGGCCACCGGGATCCGCACCTGGTCAAAAGTGATGTCCGCATTTTGCATGATCCGCAGCCCGATTTTATGCTCAATCTTGGTGGCGCTGTAGCCCGGGCGGTCGGATTCCACAAGGTACGCGCCGAGATCTCCGGTGCCTTCGTCCTTGGCCCAGATCAGTGCGAAATCGCTCATGGTCCCCATGCCGATCCAGCGCTTGGCTCCGGAAATAACGTATTCGTCCCCGTCGCGCCGGGCGGTGCATTGCACTCCCCCAGCGATGTCAGAGCCGTGCTCGGGTTCGGTGAGCGCAAAAGCGCCGAAAGCTTCAAAGGCCATGAGCTTGGGCAGCCATTGGTCCTGCTGCTCCTGGGACCCAAGTTCATGAATCATCCCGACCACCAGCTCATTGTGGATGCCCACCACCGAGGACAGCGAGATATCCGCCCTGGCGATTTCCGCATGAATCAGGCCGCGCAGCAGGTGCGAGCATTCCTCTAATTGCATTCCGGCTAATCCATGCTGCGCCAGCAGTGCCACCAGATCCTTGGGGAATTCTTCGCGGTTCCAGTAGCTGATGGACTGCTTGCGGATTTTGTCCTGCACCAGTTCTCTCACTTCCAGCAGGCGTTCATGTTCGCGATCGCCCAGCTGTTGTGCCACACCCAATAGGTCCATGGGGGTTCTCCTTCCAAACCTTAGGAAGTCCAAGTATATTGTTGGACTAGGTCTTCTTATGGGGGTATTCAAATGACTTCTCCGTTGCCGCGCGACCCGATTGCCCAGGCCCGGGAACAGTGGATTTCGCATGGCTGGACAGCCCAGGCTGATTCCATGGCCGCGATCACCGCGGTCATGCGCACCGCTTCGATCTTCTTGCAGCGCGCCGATGCGATCCTCAAACCGCATGGGCTGACCTTTGCCCGCTTCGAGGTTCTGGCCTTGCTGGGCTTCTCCAAGCGGGGTTCGCTGCCTATGAGCCAGGCCAGTGACCTGCTTCAGGTCCACGCCACCAGCCTGACCAATTCGGTGGACCGCCTGGAATCCACCGGCCTGGTGCGCCGCATTGCGCACCCGACCGATGGCCGCACCCGATTGCTGGAGCTGACCGCCAATGGCCAGAAGGTCCTGGCCGCGGCCCGCGATGACCTCAATGAGCAGCTTTTCGCCCAGAGCAACCTTTCGGGCAAGGATGCCACCCAGCTTTTCGAGATCCTCGCCCGCTTCCGCAAGGCCTCCGGGGATTTCCTATAGGGAACCGTCGCGGATGGCGTTGATGATGCCGGAGAAGTCCGTTCCGGCATTGCCCTCGTCGCTGAACTTCCGATACAGGGCCGAGGCCAGGGACCCGAGCTGGGCATCCGTATCGGTATGCGCCAAGGCGCTGCTGGCCAGTCCGAGATCTTTGGCCATCAACGCCGCGGCGAACCCGGGCTGGTAGTCCCGGTTGGCCGGCGAGGTGGGCACCGGACCGGGCACCGGGCAGTTGGTGGTCACGGCCCAGCATTGGCCCGAGGCCGAGGAGATCACGTCATAAAGCGCCTGATGCTCCAGGCCGAGCCGCTCACCGAGCACAAAGGCTTCCGCCGCGCCGATCATCGAGATGCCCAGCAGCATGTTGTTGCAGACCTTGGCCGCTTGCCCGGCGCCGTAGCCGCCGCAGTGCACGATCCGCTTGCCCATGTGCTCCAGGACTTCGGTGATCTCGGCCAGGTCTTCTGCCTGTGCGCCGAGCATGAAGGTCAGCGTCCCGGCTTCGGCACCCACGACGCCACCGGAAACCGGGGCGTCCGCGCTGCGATGGCCGGCTGCCACGGCTAGTTCCGCGGCCTGCCGGGCTTGGGCGACATCAATGGTGGAGCATTCCAGGAACAGCGTATTGGGCTTGGCGCTCTTGAGCAGATATTGATCGTAGGCATCAAGCACATGCTGCCCGGAGGGGAACATGGTCAGCACGATGTCCACGTCGACGGCGGCTTCGGCGCCGCTGGCCACCGTCTGGATCCCCGCCTCCTGCGCGGCCTTCACGGCAGCCGGGACCACGTCGAATCCCTTGAGCTGGTATCCGGCGCGATGCAGGTTGATGGCCATGGGCAATCCCATGTGCCCCATTCCCAGAAAGCCGATCGTTGGCTTCTCACTCATGATGCGCTCTTCTCTTCGGCGCTTGCGCCGAGCATGGCGTAATTCAATTCGGCTCCCGGCAGTGGACCGAGATGCCGTTCGGTTCGTTGTTCATGGCTCAACCCGGGCAGCGATTCCACCCAGTGCGGTGTGCGATCCTTGTCGATGACCGCGGCCCTGATCCCTTCTGCGAAGTCGGGGTCCTCCAGCCGGTGCAGCGCGGCACGGAATTCGCGCTGCAAATCCGCGCGGAGATCATCCCCGGCTTGCCGGATGAGTTCGTTGGTCAGCCGCACCGAGCTGGGGCAGGCGCCTTGCAGGGTTTCGGCCATTTCCTGGGCCTTGGGCGCCTGGCTGGCTTGCAGCGAGAGCAATACCTCGCGCAAATTCTCCCCATCAAAGGCCTGAACCCAGGGCTCGTGCATATATCCGGGCGGCGGGGTTTGCTGGTGCCTTTCGATAACGGCCTGCGCTGATTCGCTTTCCAGCTCCACCAGCAGCCGGGCCAGCTGATCTTCAGGCACGTAGCTGTCGGCCAGCCCGAGGAGGATGGCGTCGGCCGCACCGAATTTGCTTCCAGTCAGGGCCGCCAATCGACCGGCGGCATGCGGGGCTTTGGCCAGCAGGTGCGTGCCGCCGACGTCCGGGAAAAAGCCGATGCCGACTTCCGGCATCCCGCATTTGCTCGAATCAGTGACGATTCGGTGGCTGCCGTGCGCGGAGATTCCGATGCCGCCACCCAGGACGATGCCGCTCATCAACGCGATGTAGGGCTTGGGATACTCATTGATCAGGACGTTCAGCTGGTATTCGATGCGCCAGAAATTCTCGGAGGACCCGGTCCGTTCCTTGATGTCCTGGTAGATGGCGACGATATCGCCGCCGGCGCAGAGTCCGCGCTCCCCCGCACCCTGGACCACCACCTGCGCGATGTCGGGGTCATCACGCCAGGCAAGCAAAGTATCAAGAATTAGTTGGCACATCGAGGCGTTCAAAGCGTTCAGCGCCTTGGGGCGATTAAGCGTGATCAGGCCCAAATGGCCGCGACGTTCGGTCAGGATTTCCGGCACCATTGCCTCCTTGCAGTGATTGGCGTCACCTTCTGCACACGAATATACTCGGACTTCCAAGTAAATTGAAGTGGCACAGGTCGGCAAACTTGATAGGTTGAACTTGTGAAGATTGCAACTTGGAATGTGAACTCGCTGCGAGCCCGCGCCGACCGTGTTGAGGACTGGCTGCGCCGCACCGACGTGGATGTCCTGGCTATCCAGGAGACGAAATGCAAAGACGAGAATTTTCCGTGGGAATTGTTCGAGAACAATGACTACGAGGTAGCGCACTTCGGCGTTAACCAGTGGAATGGCGTAGCCATTGCTTCACGCGTAGGACTTGAAGATGTGCAACGCACCTTCCCGGGCCAGCCGGAATTCGGCAAAGGCGGCAAGAACCCGATCCAGGAGCCCCGCGCCATCGCCGCGACCTGCGGCGGCGTGCGCATCTGGAGCTTGTACGTCCCGAATGGCCGAGCCCTGGACGACGAGCACATGGCCTACAAGCTGAACTGGCTCGATGAACTCAAGCAGCGTTCCGGGCAATGGCTCAGAGAGAACCCAGAAGCCCAAATCGCCTTGATGGGCGACTGGAATATCGCCCCGAAGGATGAAGATGTCTGGGACATCGATTTCTTCCTGGAGAACAAGCTCACCCACGTTTCAGCTCCAGAGCGCGCAGCGTTCACCGCTTTTGAGGATCTGGGATTCAGCGACGTCGTCCGTGGCTACACCGAGGGCCAGTACACCTACTGGGATTACACCCAGTTGCGCTTCCCCAAGGGTGAAGGCATGCGCATCGATTTCTCCTTGACGTCCCCCGCGCTCACCGCACGAGTCACCTCGGCAAGCATCGATCGGGAGGAACGAAAGGGCAAGGGCGCCAGCGACCACGCACCGGTCATCGTGGAGCTCGCGGACTAGCCATGACCTCTAAATTGACTGGGCCCACCAATGAGCTCACCTCGGCCACGGCAAACCTGCGCGTTTACGAGCCGCTGGACTCCTTTGAAGACTGGGCCCAGTCGATCATTCTGCGCACCCCGCAGCGCACCGCCGCGCAATGGGACGAGTTCGAAAATGAGCGGCTGTGGCAACGCACCTTGCGCAGCGTTTCCGACCCATTCCCGCACAATGAGCCCGAATTTTTCCGGACCATCAAGACCCTTGATTACCAGGGCACCGAACATACCCGCTACTGCCCCGGGCAGCTGCAGGCGCGCAGCCTGCTCGCCGCCGAGCAGGCCGAAGAGGCCATCCGCCCAGAAGTCTTCGACCTCCTGGTCCCGCCGGCCTCCCGGAAAGCGAACGCGCAGCGGGTGGATCCGGACCGGCTCGCCGGGGATCTGACGCACCTTCATACCCGCACATCTTCCTGGGGCATTCCACTGAGCTGGTTTGCCTTGTTCCGCGAAGATGATGAGCAAGAGGTCATCCACGAAGGCGAGCATCTCAAGACCGCGCGCATGTACATCGGCTTTGAGCAGGCCGTGGAGCGGCTTGCCTGGGCTGTCCAGACGCTGGTGACCCATGCGCCCCAATCTCAGCTTTTCGAGGAGCTGGGCAGCCTGGGCAGTTGGCTGGAGTCCTTTGATAGACGCTCGGTCATCGAGCTGGACTACGGTCTTTTGGCTGAAATTGTGTGGCCTGACGATTCGCCCAATGACTTGCTCGATGGCCTGCAGGCTTTGGATGACGGCGATATGACCGGCGCTGCCGCGGCCTATCGCAGGCTGAGCAACCGCTGGCTAGGGCCGCGCCATTTGGGACGCGCCAACTAAATAACCGCAGATACAGCAAATGCTCCGGAAAACCGGAGCATTTGTTTATCAGGCGACCCTGACGGGACTTGAACCCGCGACCTCCGCCGTGACAGGGCGGCGCGCTAACCAACTGCGCTACAGGGCCTAGTGTTTTGAATAACTTTCAATACACACAGTAAAACCCTCGGTAAACCGAGGGCCTGCGTGGCTCCGACCGGCGTCGATCCGGTGACCTTTCGATTTTCAGTCGAACGCTCTACCAACTGAGCTACAGAGCCTGGTACCACTTAGTGGACACCAAATTTACTAATAGATTAGTAAATTGAGCGACCCTGACGGGACTTGAACCCGCGACCTCCGCCGTGACAGGGCGGCGCGCTAACCAACTGCGCTACAGGGCCTTGCTTTCGCAAGCCAATGGATTTCTCCATCTGACAACTAATGAATTAGTTGTTTGTACCCCCAACGGGATTCGAACCCGTGCCGCCGCCGTGAAAGGGCGGTGTCCTAGGCCGCTAGACGATGGGGGCCTAAGTCGCTTCGGTTTCTTGCGTCTCCGTAGCGGACTCCAATAACTATACGTGGGGTTTTTTGATTTCGCAAAATCGGCTCCCGGGCCATTTTTTCGATGCCGAAACCATGCTCCGCAACTAGGCTGAAAACATGCTTTCAGAGATCAGCGACGACGAGTTCGAGCAGCTAGTTGAGCAGGCGATCGACGCCATTCCCGAGGCGGCTTTCGCCATGATGGACAACGTCATTTTCTTCATCGAAGACGAGTACACGCCCCAGCCAGGAGAGCCAGAAAACCTTGAAATTCTGGGGCTATACGAGGGTGTGGCGCTGACCGAACGGGATTCAGGCTGGGGTGTTGGCGCACTTCCGGACCAGATTACGATCTTCAAAAACCCGACGCTGCGCGCATGCGAAACCAGGGAAGAAGTGGTTCGCGAAATCGGCATTACGGTCATGCATGAGGTAGCCCATCACTTCGGCATCGACGACGAAAAATTGCACGATCTAGGGTGGGCTTGAGCCCGAAAACCCAAAAAGTTCTTTTGAGATCTGCCTCACAAATTTTCCAGAATCCAGTGGCCAGAGCGGATTCGAAAGAGAGGCAGACCACATCGGATTACTGCACGAACGGGAGCAGCTTCCCCCGGCCCCAGAAACCGGATTCCAAGCCGTTCAAAAAACCATTCCTTTTAAAGGCGGCTTTTTGATGCCGGATTCCCTCGATCTCCCACCGGGGCGATTAAATGCATTCATTGCGTTACCGAAGCTTCATGAACAGCGCGTTCAGGTAACGACTACCTGCGCGGCTCCAAAAAATTTTCCAAGGTTTCTTTCAGGAAAAACGACTCGCAACATCTCGCGTTCCTGCAGATCACAGCGCAAAACTTCAAGTGAATTACACGTTTGGGATTCATGTGACTGGTGTGAACAGTGTTGCCAAGGGTATTGCAGTTAGCCTAATGTGCTATTTGGAGCCTTGTCCTAATCGTGATCTTTCCACCTCAGGAAGTCACGGTTTCAACGCTCTCTGTCATCCAAGAACTTAGTGAGGAACGATATGGCTACTCGCCGCACGCTCGGTGTCGCCGCTAGCACACTGGCCTTAGCAGCATCCTGCCTTGTAGGTGCCCTGCCCGCGTCCGCATCAACTTCAACTACGTTCCCTGCATCTGTCTCCATCGCAGCTGCACCAAGCGCTTCGGCTCTGCCAACGGATGCAGAGATCCAAGAAGCCAAGAAGAACAAAGACTCTACGAACGCCATGATCGCTCGTATCGAGGCATCCCTGGCTTCCAGCCGCGCTGAACTGCAGCGGGTTGAAACCGAAGCCGCCGAGGCACAGGAATCCCTGCTCTCCGCTGGCGAAGAGCGCGACCTGCGCACCGCCGAAGCCGAGAAGGCCGTCAAGCAGCTGGATTACGCGAAGACCTACCTGGCACAGAGCCGCAAGGACCTGGGTGCCATCGCTTCGGATATCTACCGCAACGGCGCCGGCACCTCTACCCTGGGTTTGCTGCTGGATGACAACAAGGAAGGCGACCTCTTCTACAAGGCCGCCACCATCGACGCATTGAGCGAACAGCAGGTCCAGTCGGTCAACACCGCCTCCGAGGCAGAAGCGTTGGTCTCCGCGTGGCAGGAATATGCCGACGCAGCCCAGAGCGCCGCCGAGGAAGCCGCTGCGAACTACGATTCTGCTGCAGCCACCGCCAACAGCACCCTGAACACTTACGAATCCGCCGTAGAGCCGGAGAAGAAGCTCCGCAACGAACTCATCGGCCACCTCGCTACCTTGCAGCAGAAGGAAGAAGCTGAAGTCCGCAAGGCAGTAGAGAAGAAGGAAGCCAAGGAACAGGAAGCCGCCCTCGAAGAGGCTATCGCCACCGAGGACACCACCGAAGTTCCCGAGGAAAAACCAGCGGCAGTCCAGCCACTAGCCGTCGCAGAACCGCAGGAATTGGAACCTACCGATTCCCAGGACGAGCCAACGGTCAAGCCCAAGGCAGTGGAGCTCGATACCCTGACTCCAACCGCGATGCCTGAGCCTCCAAAGGCCGAGCCAACCAAGACTCCGGAGCCGCAGCCTACCAAGACTGCTGAGCCTACCCCGGAGCCAACCAAGACTCCAGAGCCAAAGCCGACCAAGACTCCAGAGCCAAAGCCTGAGCCAAAGCCAACCAAGACGGCTGAACCGAAGCCTGAGCCAAAGCCGACGAAGACCGCTGAGCCTAAGCCGACTCCAAAGCCAACGCCGAAGCCAACTCCTAAGCCGACTCCAAAGCCTGAGCCAACCAAGACCGCTGAGCCAGAGCCAGAGCCGCAGCCAGATACCGGCCGCAGCTACTCGGCAGCAATCGCCTGGGCCTTGAAGACCGCTGACGATCCAAGCAAGTACTACGTCTACGGCGGCAACGGCCCTAACGCGTTCGACTGCTCGAGCTTCTCGCAGCGCGCTTTCAGCCAGTCGGGCATCAGCCTGCCGCGCACCTCGACTCAGCAGTTCTTCAGCGCTCCGCAGTACGTGTCGCTGAGCAACCTGCGCCCGGGCGACCTGGTGTTCTCCTCCTCCAACGGCGGATCATCGTTCTACCACGTAGCGATCTACATCGGTAACGGCAACGTAGTCCACGCCCGTAACCCGAATGCAGGTATTTCGGTGACGCCATTGAGCTGGGTCAACAACCTGTACTCGAAGGCAGCTCGCTACTAAAGCAGCCACCGCCAAGCAGAAAGGCCACGCACCCGATGGGTGCGTGGCCTTTCTGCTTAATCTGCTTTATCGCCCTCGGCGATCCAGGCGGCTACTGCTCCTGGGCCCGTGTGTCGAAGTTCTTCCGGTCCTCCAAGCGCGGATCCTCCGAATCGGGAACCACCATCACCGGCCCCTTGGAGTGGTGCAGCACGCCCTGCGAGGTGGAGCCCAGCAGCATGCCGGTGAATCCGCCGCGGCCGCGCGAACCGGTCACCGTCAGCACCGCATGCTCCGACTCGCGAATCAGCACTTCCACCGGAGGCCCGGAAACCACGTCGGTCTCCATCTTCAGCTCCGGGTAATGCGAACGCAGCCACTTGGTGCCCACGCTCATCTGGTAGCGGACATCTTCCAACACGGCTTCCTGGTCAATGGTCGCCGGCATCCACGCCAGCGCCGCGCCGACCGGAGGCACCGCGCAGATCAGGCGCAGGGTCAGGTCGCTGGCGACCGCCGCATCGGCCGCGGCGAGCACCGCGGAGCGGGCCCGGTCCGAGCCATCCACGCCGACCACGATGCAGTTGCGCTCTACGTCCGTGTCGCCGGAGCTTTCCTGTTCCTTGGACATGCACAGCGGCACCACAACAGTCGGGCATTTGGAGTGGGCCGGCAGCGCCGAGGATACCGAGCCGAGCAAGCGTCCCACGAACCCGCCGCGGCCACGGGTGCCTACGACAACCAATTCGGCGTCCTGGCTCAAATCCAGAAGCACCCCGGCCGGATCCCCGGATTCGATATAGGTGCGGATCTGCGCCTGGCTGCCTTCAAGATCGGCCCGCGCCTGCCGGACGATTTCCTCGGCTCCGCCGCGAATCAAATCATCGTCCAGGGTCGAGTAACCAGCATCCATGGAGGACGCGGCGAAGACCGGGATGGTGTAGGCGGAAACGATATTCAGCACGCTTCCGCGGCGCACCGCCTCGCGTTCGGCCCACCGCAAAGCGCACTTGCTTTGCTGCGAACCATCAACACCGACAACAATTCCTTCGATCTTTTCTGCTGCGACTGGCGCTTCATCACTCATCTGAATCGCTCCTTCATAACCTCAGATCAACATGGGTGTGATTTCCCTTACCTCCAATGTACTTGCTTTGGCAGTTACTAGGTGTGAGTTGGGTCTAAAGTTTTCTGATTGTGCCTAGTTAGTTAGAAGTTAGATATCGATACGCAACAAAAACAACATAGAATTTTTCCATGTCCTCCTCCACCAAAACTGCTTCCGGCACGTCTGCGGCCGCGCGGATCGACCGGTACTTCAAGATTTCGGAACGGCGCTCGACGTTCTCCACCGAGGTTCGCGGCGGCATCGCCACCTTCTTCGCGATGAGCTACATCGTCGTCCTCAACCCGCTGGTGCTTTCCGGCGCCGACTCCTCGGGCGGCGAGTTGGGCATCCAGCGCGTTGCCGCGGTGACCGCTTTTGTGGCCGGCATCCTGACCATCCTCATGGGCATCTGGGCCCGCCACCCCTTCGCCATGGCCACCGGCCTTGGCGTCAATGCCTTCGTGGCCATCACCGTGGCCACCAACCCGGAACTGACCTGGGCCGACGTCATGGGCCTGGTGCTCATCGCCGGTGTGGTCATGTTCATCCTGGTGCTCACCGGGTTCAGAACCGCCGTCTTCAACGCGGTTCCGGCCGGGCTGAAAACGGCCATCGTGGTGGGCATCGGCATGTTCATCGCGCTGATCGGCCTGGTCAACGCGGGCTTCGTGCAGCGCATCCCGGACGCCGCGAACACCACCGTGCCGGTAGGCCTGGGCTTCGACGGCGAACTGATGGGCTGGCCGATCCTGGTCTTCATCATCGGCCTGCTGCTGACCATGGCACTGGTCGTGCGCAAGGTCAAGGGCGCGATCCTGATCGGCATCGTCGTCTCTGCGGTGATCGCCAACATCCTGGAAGCCATCTTCCACATCGGCGAATTCGAAACCGGATCCTGGTCCCTGGTGGTTCCATCCATGCCGGAGTGGACCCTGCCTGACCTGTCGCTGATCGGCCAGGTCAGCATCTTCGGCGCCTTCAGCAAGCTCGGCTTCACCGCCGCCTCGCTGCTGGCCTTCGTCATCCTGCTCTCGATCTTCTTCGACGCCATGGGCACCATGGTGGGTCTGGCCTCCGAGGCCGGCTCCATGGACGAAAACGGACAGATCGAAAACGTGGACAAGGTGCTGATGGTCGACGCCGCCGGCGCGATCATTGGCGGCGGCACCTCCAGCTCCTCGGCGCAGATCTTCGTGGAATCCGGTGCCGGCATCGGCGAGGGCGCACGTACCGGCCTGGCCTCGGTAGTCACCGGCCTGCTGATGATCGTCGCGATGTTCCTGAGCCCGCTGATCTACCTGGTGCCTTTCGAAGCCGTCGCCCCGGCGCTGGTAGTTGTCGGTTTCATGATGATCACCCAGGTCTCCAAGATCGACTGGAATGACTGGGGCATTGCGCTGCCGGCTTTCCTGACCTTCACCCTGATGCCATTCACCTACTCGATCGCCAACGGCATCGGTGCTGGCTTCATCTCCTACGTCTTCATCCGCGCCACCCAGGGCCGGGCCAAGGAAATCCACCCGCTGATGTGGGTTGTCTCCGCGGCCTTCGTCCTGTTCTTCGGCATCGGACTCATTGAGATGTGGGCCGGGGTCTAAACACCGCGCACCACATTGCACAGCCCGCCAAGACCTGGTCATGGCGGGCTGTTTTGTACCCTGCCGGTGATCCGCGCGTGGCTAGAATGGGGACATGAGCCAAGAGCAGAACACCGCGGGATTCTGGATCCAAGTGGCCGCGGGATTAAAGAACCCGGGCATGCGACAGCTGCTGGGAGCCGTCCTGTCCGGCGCCGGAGTCCCGGAACAGCCGGGCAAGACCCAGCTCAAGGACCTCGCCCGCTGGCAGAAGATCGGTCTGCTTGGCCCAGATGGGCAGTTGAATGAAGAGCTGCTGGATCAGACGCTGTCCTCGGCGAGCGCAGCGAAGGCGGATCGTACCGGCATCCAGCGGTTTTTCACCGGACACCGGCTCGATACGCTGCCGGCCAAGCCCGCTGACCGGCATGAGGTGCTGGTTTCCATCCGCGACGCGGTGATCGGCTCCGATGAGCAGCTGCGCGAAGAGCAGGTTAATGAGCGGCTGCGGGTCTTCTACCCGGATGTCGCCCTGCTGCGCCGGTACATGGTCGACCACGCGCTGCTGCTGCGGGCCGCCGATGGCTCCAGCTACCGGCGCGGGGGCGAATCCTAGGGCCTAGGGAAGGATCGGTGATGCCCCGGCGGCGAAGCGCTGCACGCCGGCCCCGGAGACCAGCTGCGCTGGCAGCGGTGCGGTGCGCAGGTTGCGTTCGAACCCGGCACCGAGGCTGAGCGGTTCGTCGCTGGCCAGGAAAACGATATTGCCGTAGCGGCGGCCTTTGAGCATCGGCGGGTCGGCGATCATGGCCACATGCTCGAAGACCTCGAGCAAGGTGGCGGCCTCGGCCTTGGCTCCGGCCAGATCCGCGGTATCCCCGCAGTTCATGATGTATACGCCGCCGCCATCCAGGACCCGTTGGGCCTGGCGGGCGTAGTCCACCGTGGTCAGTTCGCGCGGGGTGGTGCTTCCTGCGAACACGTCGCGGATGATCACGTCGCGACTCTCTTCGCTCAGCGTGGGCAGCACCTGGCCGGCATCGCCCACCCGCAGGCGGACCAGCGGGGCGCGCGGCACGTCGAAGCTGGTGCGCACCAGTTCAGCGAGCTTCGCATCGAGCTCCACCACTACCTGGCGGGCGTTTTCGTAGCTGGCCGCGACCCAGCGGGCCATGGAGCAGCCACCACCGCCCAAGTGCAGCACGCGCAGCTTGCGGGCGCGGCCGTCATAGTCCTCGGCCGGGAAGCCGTAGGTGAAAATCGGCTCCATCCAGCGCATGTACTCGAAGTCCAGGTAGGTCGGATCATCCAGATCCACATGCGATGAGGGAACCCCGTTGACCTTCAGGATGTAGCGGTTCCCGCCGTAGGGGTCGGCCTCGATGATGGCGGTTCCGGTATCAATCGGGAATTCGCCGAGCAGCGAGTCCTTGGTATCCCTAGCCATGCGCGCGCACCATCCGTCGTTCGGTCAGTCCTTGCCAGGTGCCCACCAGCGCTTCGGTGGTTCCGTCGGCGGTGAATCCGTGCTTTTCGAAGAAGGCCATGGCCCGATCGTTGCCTTCGATCACCCAGACCAGCGCTTCGCGCTGCCCAAGCACCACGTCCATCAGATGTGCCCCCAGGCCGCTGCCGTAGTACTCTTCGAGTACATAGAGCATGCCCAGCTCGATATCCACGCCGGCATCGCGGTCTTCCTCGATGGCCGGGGTGCCACCGGCCAGCCCGATGATCCTGCCCTGCGGGTCTTCGGCGATGAAGAACTGCGCCCCGGAGGCCAGTCCTCGTTCCCACCACGCGACTTGCCCGTCGAGTTCTTTTTCGTGGTGCGCGAAGAAGGATGGTTCGCGCAATTCGGCATAGGCCTCACGCCAGCATTGCAGCTTCATTTCCAGCGCTTGACGCACGTCGTGTTCGGCAGCCAGTCGGATTCGGTAGTCGTTCATATGTGGCACATTTATACCCTACGGCAGTGCCCGAGGCTATTTCCGCCAACGCTCCACGTGACCCTCCTACTTAAGTAGGATTGCGGACTGTCTAAGTGTTTGAAAAAATACTAGTCTAGGTTCAATCCATCCGGAGCAGAAAAAGAGGCGAGGGCTTGCATCAAAATACGAAGTACGCGTGTTTAACTGCAGGGCTTGTCGGCTCTTTGACCCTCACCATCAGCCTGTCGTCCACGCTGTGGGTGATCTTGCTCGGATGCATCATCCTGGCGGCCGGCTTCAGCCTCTTATCCAAGCTCGAACGCTTTTGGGGCCCAGCGACTCCGGAGCATTACTACTACATCATCCCGATGCTGGTGGGCCCGGTCGTGGCCGGGCTGGTGCGCAATACCGAGTACGCCTTCTGGGTTGGCGCGCCCGCGGCCATTCTCTGCGGGGCGGCGGTGCTGTATTTCATCATCAAGTCCCCGCCATTCACCCACGACGCCGACGAGGAATTCGAGCAGGAATTCCACGGCCACCATTCAGCGCGCTAGCAAGCACGGTTACGTAATTGACCACTTATTCGGATCAATAAACCAGAACAAGATCTCAATATTCGATATGATGCCTGAACATACATGTGTCATAGGTTATGCATAAGCGCATAGCTGCTGCAGAGTACTTGTCCTGGAAGGACCCCAGTTCCTATGGTTCAGAAATCGCCTCCACAGAACCTCACGAACGCGCGTATAGGCGAACTGAGTATGAATCGAGAAGGCGTAGCTGCACTCTCAAAGTGGGTTGCCAGCAATGAAGACGAATTCACCGCCGAAGAAAAACCCAGGGTCAAAGCAGCCCTGAAACATTTGCGAATGCGAACTGGCTCTAGGAGCGGTCTTGCCGCGCGGATCGTTCCGCTAAGCGCACCGATACTTGCACTAGTCATCGTTATTTCTTCCGCACTCGTGGTCTGGGCGACCGGTCCAGCCAAGTGGAGCGACGATACTGAACAAGCCATGCCGATCGCGCTGGGACTCCAAGCAGCATCCGCCCTCTTCGCTGTATTACTGGCTTCCCGTGGTCTTCGAAAGCTGTCGAAACTCATTTGGGTACTGTCAGTCATCACCTTTGTTTTGTCGTGCTTCGCCCTTCTTCTAGTCCTCAGTTCAGAAGGGTACAAGTCGGAAATCCTATACATTTTGGGCTCCTCCATCGCTACGTTGATCTGTGCCAAAATTGCGCGCAAGTACGAGTACAAAGGATAAGCAGTGAAGATTCATGAACCACTCGGCAGTCGAATCCGCGCTGAATTGGCAGCTTTATCTGGGTTGGCCACCAAATATTCATCTGCTGTAGAGGCGAAGCAACGCCAGCTGCTAGATTCACGCCAAGCTAGCTACCAAGCACAGATTGCAGCTACACGGCGTACGGCGTCAGAACATTTTTCTAGCCAACGAGACGTGATTAGTAATGAGGATCGAAACGCCCGCCAAAGTCTTTTAGACGCAATTAGCTCTTGGAACTTGGGGGCTCTGGGTAATCCCGACTCACGTTCCTTGACCTATAACCCAGAGCAGGTTTGGCCGGTACTTATCAATCTGGGTTCCATGTCCGATGCACCAATATTGGCGCCATTCATCGGACATCAGGGGCTCAAAGTTTCTGGGAAATACTACGCAGCCCAACAATTTATCGAGACAGTTTTTGCCCGTCTGGTTGCATCTATTCCGCTTAGCTCACTACGCGTGACCATTTTTGATCCCCAAATCACGGGTCTGCTTGGCGGATTTTCAGGTCTCAGAGCCGCTGCACAAGGCGACGCGTTTCCTGTCGCAAGCGTTGACTCCGATGAACTTCGCATGCGTCTTGAATTCATTCGATCAGCCATGGTCAAGACTTCCGAAGTTCTGCGTTCAACAGGCTCAACGAATGTAGTTGATCTAGATGCTAAGACTTCGGCTCGGCCAATTCTCGACATATTGGTCATTGATCGCAGCCAAGGCGGAATCGACGAGCGCACGCGCCGAGTACTGGATCAGCTGATATCCAGCGGACCTAAACAAGGCGTGGTTGTCATGCTCATAGATGGCGATCAGCAGCAATCAAGTATAGATCTCACCGACGTTCATTTTTATGACAACGGTGATGTGGTATTCGAAGTTGACGGGCTCACCCTGCCCGGAGTTGCTCTGCCTCCGACGCCGTATGAAGTCCAGCAATCCTTGGTTCAAGAAGCAACCGATGCTGCCAAGGGCATTAGCGGTCCGCATGTACCAGCTTCCCGGATTCTCCCGGAGAACCTTCTCTCTGAATCAAGTGCGGAAGGTATCGAAGTTACCATTGGTGCTCACACAGACGGAAAGGACCTGACCGTTGCGTTGAGAACGCAGAACCCGCCAACGACAAACGCACTGATCGCAGGTTCCATTGGCCAGGGTAAATCGAATCTACTTCTCGCGTTGATCTACGCTATAGCAGCTAAGTACCCGCCAGCCGAAGTAGAAATGATGCTTCTGGATCTCAAAGACGGACTTGAATTCCAACGGTTCGCGGGAACGCCCGAAGGCGGATGGCTTCCGCACGCCAGCGTCATCGGCCTTGATAGTGATCGACGTTTCGCATTATCGGTCCTTGATGAGGTAGTACGCCAAAAAACTGAACGGTCGAAGCTCTTCAAAGCCGCTGGCGCCAACAATTTCGATGCGTACCGGAATAACGGAAATCAGATGCCTCGTCTAGTGGTAGTGATTGATGAGTTCCAAGTCCTCTTTGACAACGACGACGATCTTGCCAAGAGCGCAGTGGACCAACTAACAGACATCGTAAAGACCGGTCGAGCTTCTGGAATTCACGTAGTGCTTTCGTCCCAGACGCTGAGCGGAATGCAGTCCATGGCCACCCGGCTGGACGCAATATTCAGTCAGGTCGCGCTCCGCATGGCCCTACGCAACACGGCAACCGAATCCCAAGTCGTGCTGTCACAAGGCAATAAGGCGGCCTCTGCCTTGCGCTATCGCGGCGAAGTGGTCATCAATAACTTCGCTGGCCAAGGGGAAGAAAATAACATCCACGGCATGACCGCGTTCGCTGATTCAGAGTTCGTTCAAGACTTGCAGCAGCAGTTGTATTCCAAGACGCCCTCGATTCCTCGTCCTCGTGTATTCACTGCAGGAACGTTTGCCTCGCGACCATCCGCCGAACACATTGCCTCCAGCCACACCTCACGTACAGGTGCGCGAAAAGTTCTGCTGGGGCAAGCTGTCGATGTCCAAGGCACCTTCATCTGGCATGAGTTCAGCAACGACACAAACCAGTCTCTAGCTGTAGTTGGACCTAACCGCGAAATCAGTGAGCGCATACTCGGAAGCATCATTGGCAGCGCGTTACAACGCGATGAATATAGCGACATCGTGATAGTCGGTGACAGCTTGGGTAAGCAAGACTTTGGGCAATCTTCTGCACGCATAACTCAGATACCTGTTGAACAGGCAGCTGAGTGGCTACGCGGCAAGCCGGAGATACTGCTTTCGCCTCGTACGCTCATGCTGTTGCCGGATGCTCAGCGAATACCGGCGCTTGATTATTCGCCTCCATCTTCGCAAGAGACTTTCAGCCTCACCTCATCGCCATCGGCAAAGGACGAGCTCAAGTCTCTCGCAACCTCAACTGGCGAATACGAAGCAGACGTGGTTTTCAGTGTGCAATCAAACAATGCATTGGAGAATATCCTAGGATACTCACACGACGGCGGTAGCGGCGTTGTGGGTTATGTCTTTGCCGACGCGCCTCTAAACGATATCCGTCAGGTTGCCGGATATTCCGCCGAGCGCCCCCTTGGCTCACCACGTTTTGCGTATATCAACGTTGCAGAATCGACCGGGCCGACCACAGCAACACCTTTCGAACTTGGAATTCAGGAGTAGTGAGCGAATCGTGAGCGCTGATTATGAAGCCATCCGTAATTCGATGTTGACCCTGGCTCAATCCCAATGGCGTCTTGAAGAAGCCGAAGAGGAAATGGCCACAGCTGTTAAAGCAGAAACCGATCGTCGCAATGAGGCCTTCCGCCGCGATCAACAGCAGTCGGCACAGAGCCTTGCCGCAAAGGACAAACTCGTGGCACACGCCAGTTCTTTGGCTAAAGATGCTGACGTCGAGACCAGCGCCGTGGGAGATGCCAGCGTGCCAAGCAGCGAGGAACTCCAAAACTCGCTAGAGGCAGCCGAGCTCCGTTGGGTCTCTGTAAAAACGTTAGCCATCGCAGAAAAAGATCGGCAGGACTTTTCGAAGTCCGCCTTGACGCGGGACCTCAAATTTTGGTTTTGGACGGCTCTTGGCGCGGCTTCCGTGCTCGCTCCCACAATCGCCGCCCTCATTTACTAACAGTCCTCACCACCTAAGAATCCATACTCACTCACGAGGAACACATGGCATCACAGCTCGGGCAATTGAAGTCCCAAATTAATGCAATGGCTCAGGAACTGAACCGCACTGGCTCCGAAATTTCGCAATACCAGCAGCGTCTGGCGCAACAGGTGGATCAGGTTCAGCAACTCATTGGCGGATCTACTCAAAAGAAGGACCAGCAAGTTATCGCCGTGCTTCAACGTGCAAATGCTCAGGTAAAGGCTGCAGTTGAGGCCATGCACGAAGCATCGCAAGTATCGAACGCATACTCTTCGAGTCTGTAATGAGCGAATTCCAGATCACAGCTCGAATGCAAGAGATCAGATCTTCCCAAAGTCGCTTGTACTCTGCATCCGCCACGCTCAGCGGCGGCCACGGTCAATTAGGTAGTCTCGACTCGTCGGTGGCCAACGTAGCAAGCGCAATGGATGCCACTTTGGCCGGTAGCAGTCGTGGCGTCGACCAGCGCGTAAAGGGCCACTTACTTGATGCGTCTCGCTCAGCGCGTGCAGTTCAAGGCCACATTAGTGATGCGATCTCGTTGGTACGAAATGCACAGAACCGCCTTGAGGATGAATACCGTTCCTTACAACGCCAGCTTGAAGCAATCGAGGCCGAGAAGCGACGGAGGAGAAATAACGCATGAGCGCTCTTGAGGATCTGGCATCGGCAATTCGAACACTTGCTACGGCAAGCTCCGCCGCCACTGCACCAGACACGGGACTAGATAGTCTGCTGTCTCGTGTACAGGCTGAATTGCAGGGAATCCCCGAAGCCGACTCCGCGGCTTCAGCCATTAGCGCTGCTCAAAGCGCTTGGCGACGTGTAAGCGACCAAGGTGCCGCTGCCGCTCGGATCTCCATGGATTACGCGAATTCGTTGGCCTGACGGCCACCATTCAGCGCGCTAGCGCCTACAGCACCCGCGCGATCGCGAATCCGTCCCAGCCCTTGGCACCCAGGGTCTGCAGCGCGGTAGCCGACACCCTCGGGTTCTCCCGCAGCCACGCCAGCGATTCCTGGACCCCGCGCACATCGGCTTCCTGGTTGCCCAGCTTGGCTGGATCATCCAGGATCGCACCGCCGCGCACCACGTTATCGAGCACCAGCACGGTGCCCGGATGCGACAGCTTCAGCGCACGTTCAAGATAGCGGACGTTATTGCGCTTGTCGGCATCGATGAAGACCAGGTCGAAAGCCTCGGTCCGCTTGGCTATCAGCGAATCCAAGGTGCCTTCGGCGGCGCCCAACTTGAACTGCACCCGGTCCGCGAGCCCGGAGCGTTCCAGGTTCTCCCGCGCTACCGAGGCGTGCAACGGCTCGAATTCGCAGGTGATGACCGTTCCTGCCGCGCCGACTCCGAGGGCCAGCCAGCTGGTCGAATAGCCGCCCAGGGTGCCGATCTCCAAAACCCGGCGGGCGCCGATCATTTCGGCCAGCAGCTGCAGGAGCTTGCCCTGGCCCGCACTGACTTCGATGGGCGGCAGACCGGCAGCCCGCGCGTGCTCGCGCCCCTTCTCCAGGGACTCGATTCCAAGCCCGAGGGATTCCTCGAGATACTGCTCAACTAAACCGGCCTCACGGTCAGTTGAATGGCGGGTCATTTCGATGCACTCTCCTCGCTATCCTTGATAGCCTTTTCGAGCCGCTGGATCTTCCCGTCCAGCTCGCCTTCTCGCCCCGGTCGGATGTCGGCCTTGATCACCAGCGAGATGCGCGAGCCGAAAGACGCCACGGCTTCGGTGGCGCGCTTGACGACGTCGAAGACCTCGTCCCATTCGCCTTCGATTTCGGTGAACATCGAGCTGGTGCGGTTGGGCAGGCCGGACTCGCGCACCACTTTCACGGCTTCGGCGACGGCATCATGCACCGAGCCATCGGGGTTGCTGCCGGTACCGGAGGGGGCTACAGAAAAAGCTACAATCATGCTTCTACTTTCCCACCACTGCCCCGGCTTGTCATCTGCTTCAGGCGGCCAGCCCGGTGGCTCGCAATAGGACTGCGGCCAGCGCCCCGACGAGCACCACCACAAGATAGGGCGCCTTGAAGATCAGCGCGATAATGGCCGCCGCCAGGGCGCCGATGCGCGCATCGATCACCAGCTCCTGGCCCGAGGTGAAGGCGTTGACCGTGACCAGGGAGGCCAACAATGCCACGGTCAAGGTCGAGGCCACATGGGTCATCAGCGGCGAGTCGAGCACCTTGCGCGGCACGAAGTAGCCGCAGAGCTTGATGGCATAGGCGGTGAGGCACGAGGCCAGGATCCACCAGCTCAGTTCACTCATGCTTGCTCCTCATCCACGCTGCGCAGCCCGCCATGTTCTGTTGCCGCGGGCTTTGTGCGCACGCTGAACACCGCGTAGAGCGCGGCGGCAACGGCAGTGATCAAAATGGGCAGGCCCGGTGCGCTGACGGGCACCGCCAGCGCGGTCAGGATCGCCGCGGCCACGGCAATCAGCACCGGTTGCATCGATGTGAGCCGAGGCCACAACAGGCCGATAAAGGCCGCCACCGCCGCCCCGTCAAGCCCCCAGGCCGCCGGATCCCCCATGCGTTCGCCCAGCAGCGCGCCGATGATGGTGAACAGGTTCCACAGCACGTACACCCCGATGCCTGCGGTGAAGAATCCGCGGCGCTTTTCCCCGATCCCGGCCTGGCCGAGGCTCACGGCGGTGGATTCGTCGATGGTCACCTGGGCCATCCACGGAACGTGCCGGCCGTGCGGACGCAAGGTCTGCTTGATCTGCATGCCGTACACGGCGTTGCGCACGCCCAACAGCGAGGCGGCCGAAAAAGCTGCCGAGCCTGCCCCGCCGCCGGAGATCACGCCGATGAAGGCGAACTGCGATCCGCCGGTGAACATCAAGGCGCTCAAGGCCACGGTCTGCCAGAGGTTCAGCCCGGCGGCGATGGACAGCGCGCCAAAGGAAATTCCGTACAACCCGGTGGCGATCGAGATGGACAGCCCCATCTTGGTCGCCGGGGTCAAACCCCTAGTCACTATGGCTGGCCTCGTAGCGCACCTTGTATACCCCGCGCTTGACCTTGGCCTCGCCAATGGCGACATCGCGCAGCTGGTCCACGTGGCTGACATGGGTGCCGCCGCAGGGCTCGGCATTGATTCCGGCAATGGTGACGGTCCGCCGTCCAGTCTCATCCATCACTGCGGTTACCTCCCCGCCCTGGGCCAGCAGCTCGTCGACGCGCCGCTGCAGCCAGGCCTTGGCGGTATCACGCTGGGCTGGCTCGGCCAGCGGCAGGTCAATGCTGTCCGGGTCGAAGTCCAGGCGCGACTGCCCCGGGAAGTGCGAGTGGCCCTTGTGCTGCCAGCCGCGATCCTCGCCGGCAAAACCCAGCACATGCCCGGCGGTGTGCAAGGCCGCATGCTTCAAACGCAGTTCGCGATCGATCTGCGTATGCACCACGGCGCCCACCGGCTGGCTTCCGGCTCCGCGCAGGATCACCAGCCCGTCATCGGCGCGCTGCACAGCGACTTGTTGCCCATCCACGGTGCCCGAGTCCTCGGGCTGTCCCCCGCCGCGCGGGTGGAAGATATTGGGGCTGAGCGCCAGCCACTGGCCCTCGTCGTCGCTGCCGGCGGCAATCACGGTGGCTTCGGTGCTGAAAACGTAGGTGTCTTCCAGGTACAGATTGGCCTGTTCGGAGTTCTTGATGCCCATGGCCCTAGTGCTGCTCCAATTCCCTGCGAAGTTCCACCGGACGGTTGCTGGTCAGTTCCCCGACCCCGAGGTCGATCAGATACTGCGCGTCGGCGGGCCGATCCACGGTCCAGATCCGCGCTTGGCGTCCTTCAGCCAGCCAGCGGCGCACCATCTGCTCATTGGCGCGGGTCCAGGCCACCCCGGATCCGATGATGCCAGCGCCCCCGGCGTTGATCAGCTCGATGCCCTCGGCCACCGAGCGGTAGAGCACCGAGTACACGCCAGCCCGCCCGACCAGCCCGGATTCCAAGAGCTCCTGGATGTATTCGGGATTCACCTCGGTCATCAGCTGGCACAGCAGATCGGTATTCACCGTGCGGCCCAGATAGCGCAGCGCATCGGGTTCGAAGCTCATCAAGGTCACCGCGATCTGCCCCAGGCTTCCGGCGCGGCCGGTCTGCGGGTCGAAGCCATGGCCGGCAAGCACCTGCAGCACCCGGTCCTCGAGCAGGTAGCCATAGGGGCTGGGGTGCTTGATCTCCACGGCCAGGCCCACCGGCTTGCCGCGTTCCTCGATCAGCGCCAGCAGCTCATCGAGGCTGAGCAGCTGCTCGTTCTCGGTGCCGTATTCGGCCGGGACCTCGGCGGGCACCACCCCGGTGAAGTCCATGGCCTTGAGCTGTTCGAGGGTGAAAGCCGAGACCAGGCCCGAGGCATCGGAGGTGCGATCCACAGTGGGGTCGTGGTGGCAGACCACTTGGCCGTCCATGCTCAAGTGGACATCGCATTCGATCCCGTCGGCCCCCTCGTCGATGGCCTGCAGGTAGGCGGCCCGGGTATTCTCCGAATATTTATGGGAACTGCCGCGGTGGGCGAAGAAGAGCGTATCCATGGTTCCTACGCTACGCGATCGAGCACTTATTTCCACCCATCGGTGAGATCGCGCAGCTTCGTGTAGCCGGCGTAGATTTCCGGTCGCGGCTGCGCTTCGTAGCGGGTGGATTCGGCGAGGTTCCAGACCGGCGGCTGTTCCTGGCCGCCCAGCGCCCAGGCCGCCTGCCGGGCCGCGCCCAGCGCCACGTATTGAGCGGTCTGCGGAACGTCCACGGCCACGCCGAACACCTGCGGGGCGATCATGCGGACCGCCTCGGATTGCGCACCGCCGCCGATCAGCAGGATCCTCCGCGTGGCCACCTTGGTGCTGGCTTCCAGAGCGGCCACCGCGTCCTTCATGGAGCACAGCAGCCCTTCCACGTAGGCGCGGGCGATCTGCTCGCGGGTAGTCGTGGTGCGCAGGCCCTGCAGCAGGCCGGTGGCTTCGGGCCGGTTGGGAGTGCGTTCCCCGCCGAAGTAGGGCAGCACAACAACCCCGCCGGATCCGGGTTCAGCGGCCAGGGCCAGCTGCGAGAATTCCTCTTGGCCGACCCCGAGCATCCGCGCGCCGAAGTCCAGGACCGGCGCGCCGTTCAGGGTGCAGGCCAGCGGCAGGAATTTTCCATTGGCGGCCACAAATCCGGTGACCATCCCGGTGCCGTCGTGCACGCTGTGATCGACCACCGCGGAGGCGACCCCGGAGGTGCCGATGGAGATGCAGACATCCCCTGGCTGCAGGTCAAGGCCCAGGGCCGCGGCCATGTTATCGCCGGTGCCCGCCGCGATCTTCACACCGCCGGCGGTGTGGCCCACCACCTCGTTGGCTTGGGCCAGCCGCGGCAGCTTGACCGGGTGGCCCAGCGCGCTGGCGGCCAGTTCGGGCAGGAAGCGGCGTGCGGCCGGGTCGTAGTATCCGGTGCCCGAGGCATCCCCGTGGTCACTCACCGCTTCCTTGCGTCCGCCCAGATGCCAGGTCAGGTAGTCATGGGGCAAGAGGACCTGGCTGGCCTTCGCGGCTTTCTCCGGTTCGTTATCGCGCAGCCAGCGCAGCTTGGTCACGGTCAACGAGGCCACCGGCACGCTGCCGATCTTCTCGGCGCTGGCCTGCGCTCCGCCGAGCTCTTCGGCCAGTTCGCGGGCTTGCGGGGCGGAGGAAGTATCATTCCAGAGCATCGCATCGCGCACCGGGACGCCCTGCTCGTCCAGGGCCACCATGCCGTGCTGCTGCCCGGCGATGGACAGTGCCGAGGCCTGCTCCACAAGCCCCGCGGTGGCTTCTTCCAGGGCGGCGATCCAGTACCGCGGGTCGATTTGGGTTCCCTGCGGGTGCGCGCTGCGCTGTTCGGCGACAACTTTGCCGCTGTCAGCTTCGACCAGCAGCGCCTTGCAGGATTGGGTGGAAGAGTCGATGCCCAGGACATAGGTTGGTTTCATGGCTGCGCCTTTGCAGAGGTGTTGACGATGTGGATGCGCGGGCCCAGGGCCTGCAGCTGTGCCATCAGGGCTTCATCGAGCTGGTCATCGATCACGACGTCGTCGATTTCGGCCAGGTCCATGACGTGATAGATCCCGGCGGATTCATATTTGCTCGAGTCCATCACCAGGATCTTGCGGCGCCCCATTTTCAGCAGGCTGCGTTTGGTGCGGGCCGCTTCGGCATCCGGGTGCAGCAGGGACTGGTTCTTGATGGCCGTGGTGGAGACGAAGACCGCGTCGGCCATCAGCCGTTCGGCTTGTTCCACCACGATCGATCCGAGGAAGGAGTCGGTTTCGGCATAGTATTGCCCGCCCAGGCCCACCATGTCGATGTGGGCCATGGAGGAGACCGCCCCCATCAGCGCAAGGGAGTGGGTGATCACGGTGGACGGTTCGCGCTCTTCGAGGTAGTCGCTGAGCGCGCCTATGGTGGTGGAGTCATCCAGGGCGATCACCGAGTTGCGTTCGATCAGCTGTGCCGCGGTGGCGGCGAGCTGCTGCTTGATCTCGGCGTTCAGGTGCCGGCGCAGGCGCACATCGCGCTCGGCCAGCCGTGCGGTGATGGCGCGCGCTCCGCCGCGGATGCGCTGGAGCCGGCCTTCCTTGGCCAGCACGTCGAGGTCGCGGTGGATGGTCATGGCACTGACGGCGAAGATCTCGGCCAGTTCTTCCACGCGGGCGCTGCGCGACTTGTTCACGCGCCCGGTGATCTGCTCGCGGCGGGCTTCGGGAGGCAGCCCCTGGGCAGCGCCGGGCGTTTCGTTTTTAACATCATATTCGTTATATGCCACAACTTCGATGATAGATGCTGGGCTCGAACTAGCAAAACATCATTTCTTTCAAGTTTTTAACAAAAAATCTGTTGAGTTTGTTTCTTTGGTGTTAGATTGGTTCAATCGATCACCCGGCAAGGCCGAACGCAAAGGAGCGCCATGACCTCGAACTCATTGCCACCACGCCCCTCGATCCTCGACAGGCTAGGGCTGCCGCGCCCATTGCTCTGGGGTTTTGTGGGACTGATGATCTTCATGATCGGCGACGGCGTGGAAACGAACATCCTCGCCCCGTACCTCACCGGCGAACATGGCTTCTCCATCCCGCTGGCCGGAACCCTGGTCACCATCTACGGCGTGGCCGTAGCCATCGCCGCCTTCCTCTCCGCTTCGCTTTCCGACCTCTGGGGCCCGCGCAAGGTGATGTTCATCGGCGCCGGCATCTGGGTGATCTTCGAACTGCTCTTCCTGGGCATCGCGCTGAACACCTCGAGCACGCCGCTGATCTTCATCGCCTACGGGCTGCGCGGCTTCGGCTACCCGTTCTTCGCCTACGGCTTCCTGGTCTGGATCTCCGCCACCGCCAACGCCAAGCGCCTGGCCGTGGCCATCGGCTGGTTCTACGTCGCCTTCAGCTCCGGATTGCCCACCCTCGGCGCGCTGACCGCCAGCGCCAGCCTTGAACTCTTCTCCCTGAGCTACTACCAGACCCTCTGGGTCTCCCTGGCCCTGGTGGTCATCGGAGCGGCCATCGCGCTGATCGGCGTGAAGGAAAAGACCGGACGCGCGCCTTTGGTGGCCAATCCCGAACAGGTTTTCAGCACCATGAGCTTCGGCCTGCGCCTGCTGGTGAGCAACCGCAAGGCCCTGATGGTCATGCTCACCCGAACCATCAACTCGGTCCCCACCTACGGCATGGCCATCTTCTTCCCGGCCCTGTTCGTGGACCGCTTCGGCTGGAGCGTGGGCCAGTTCCTGATCCTGACCACCGTGATCTACGCGGTGAACATCCCCTTCAACCTCTTCTTCGGCGCCCTGGGCGACAAGCTGGGCTGGTCCAAGGTCGTGGTGTGGTTCGGCGCGGTGCTCTGCGCGATCTCCATGGCGGCGCTCTACCTGGTTCCGTCCTGGGCCGTGGACCATGGCTATGCCTTCGCCTACCCGCTGACCCTGGTGATCGGCGCCGTCTTCGGCATCGGGCTGGCCGGCTTCGTCCCGCTCTCCGCCATCGCCGTATCCTTGGCCCCCGAACATCCCGGAGCGGCCATGGCTTCCTACAACCTCGGCATCGGCGCCGCCGTCTTCGCCGGCCCGCTGCTGGTGGCACTGCTCTACAGCGTGCTGGGAGCCGCCGGCATGGTCTTCCTCTTCGCGGCCCTCTACCTGATCGCAGCGGTCATGTCCCACGCGCTGCGCGGAACCCAACCCGGCTTCCACGGCGTCGCGCCAGCAACCGCGATCGCCGCCCACTGAATTCCTCCGATCCCGACCAAGGAGCTACCCACCATGAAACTGGACAACACCACCCTCAGCCAGCTGGACCCGCAGGTCTCCACCCCGCAGTACGACCGCAGCGCAGCCACGCCCGGCATCGTGCACTTCGGGGTCGGCGGCTTCCACCGCGCCCACCAGGCCATGTACCTGAACCGGCTGATGAACCAGGGCAAGGCGCTGGACTGGGGCATTATCGGCATGGGCGTGATGGAGTCCGATCAGCGCATGCGCGATGTGCTCACGGCCAGCGACGGGCTGTACACCCTCGTGGTCAAGAATCCCGACGGATCGCGCCAGGTTGAGGTGGTCGGCTCGATCCTCGGCTTCCTCTACGCCCCCGATGATCTGGACGCAGCCATTGAGCAGCTGGCTGACCCGGCCATCCGCATCGTCTCGCTGACGGTCACCGAAGGCGGCTACAACGTCCACCCGGTCACCGGGGAATTTGATCTGGCCAATGCCGCCATCGCCGCGGACCTTGCCAACCCGCAGGCGCCACGCACCACCTTCGGCTTGATCAGCGCTGGCCTGAAGCTGCGCCGCGAACGCGGCATCGCGCCGTTCACGGTGATGAGCTGCGATAACATCCAGGGCAACGGCGAAGTGGCGCACAAGATGTTCGGTGCCTTCGCCGCGGCGTTGGATCCGGAATTCGGCGACTGGGTGCAGCAGAACGTGTCCTTCCCGAACTCCATGGTGGACCGCATTACCCCGGTGACCACGGATGCCGATCGCGCCGATATCACGCAGCGCTACGGCATCGAGGACGGCTGGCCGGTAGTCTGCGAGGACTTCGAGCAGTGGGTGCTGGAAGACAAGTTCGTAGCCGGCCGCCCGGCCTATGAGGAAGCCGGCGTGCAGCTGGTCGAAGATGTGGTGCCCTACGAACTGATGAAGCTGCGCCTGCTCAATGCCACCCACCAGGGCCTGTGCTACTTCGGCCACCTCGCCGGCTACCGCGCCGTGCACGATGTGGCCCGCAATGAGCTCTTCGCCGATTTCCTGCTGCGATACATGAAAAACGAGGCCGAACCAACTCTGCGCGAACTGCCCGGGGTGGATCTGGATGCTTACCAGCACAAGCTCATCGAGCGCTACAGCAATGAGTACGTCGCCGATACCGTCGCCCGGCTGTGCGCGGATTCCTCGGACCGCATCCCCAAATGGCTGATGCCCGTGGTGCGCGAGAACCTCGCCGCCGGCCGTGATGTCACCCTCTCGGCTGCCATTGTGGCCAGCTGGGCGCGCTATGCCGAAGGCACCGATGAAACCGGCGAACCGATCACCATTGTCGACCGCCTGGCAGAAGAAGTCCATGCCGCTGCTTCCAAGCACAGCGAGGATCCGTTGGCCTTCCTGCGCCAGCGCGATCTCTTTGGCGACGTAGTTGATGACGAGCGGTTCACCGCCCCGTACCTCGAGACACTCCAGTCCCTGCATGAGCACGGCTCGCTGGCCACCTTGGCAGAGCTCCTGGGGCAGAAGGCCACTACCAGCTGATATCGCCCAATCCGAAAGCCGGCCGGTTCGTACCTCTGCGTACGGACCGGCCGGCTTTACTATGCCCGCAGGTAACTGGCAGCGATCACGCCGTTGCTCAGGTTCTTCGTCTCGACCAGTTCCAGATAACGCGATTCCGGCAACCCGGCGTCGTACAACCTCGGTCCATGTCCAGCGATGATCGGATGGATCAAGAAGCGATACCCATCGATGAGTCCCAGCTGCTCCAAGACCGATGCCAATTTGGTGCTGCCGAGCAGCACGCCTTTCGGGGTCTGGTCCAGGAGCTCTCGTACCGACGCGGCTAATTCGCCGTCAAGGTGATGGCTATTGTTCCAGGGAAAATCGGTGCGCGTTGAAGAGACCACGTACTTCGGCTTGGCCTGCAGCTTGATCGCCCATTCCCGAAGCGCCGCGGGAGCCTCTACTTCTCCGCTGGCCACCAGAGGCCAGTACTCTTCCATCATTTCGTACGTACTCCGGCCCCACAGCATTGCGCCGTGCTGATCCATTAAGTTGGTGAAATAGTCATGGGTCTCGTCGTCGACGATGCCCACTCTATGGCCTATAGCCCCGCCCTGAAGACCACACCCGGTAAAAACACTACAATTAGTCCTCTACACGCTTTCACCGGGCAGCTTATATGCAAGCACATCGACGTTCTCAATGTTCGGGTCTACGCTGAACAGATTTGCTCCCTGGGCAGCGAGCGCCTGGCCAACGCCTCCAGACAAGTGAGTCTGGCGGGCCTCGTCGTCTGGGAACACGTCAAAGATCCCGAAGGTCGATGCATCGAACTTCAAAGCGAACCAGGCCCGCGTCCCTTCTTCTTGCTCGACAATGGAGCGCGCGCTACGGAGAAACTCCGCCACTTCCTCTTCTTTGCCGGGCTTGGCCCGCAGTACTACCGACAATGCAACCTCAATCATGGTCGCCTCCCTTGGCCTCGCTGAGCTGTTCTACGATCGCGGAGCAAAAAGCCGGAAGATCGTCGGGCCAGCGACTGGTGATGAGGTTCCCATCACGTGCGACCTCTTCATCCACGACATTCGCACCGGCATTGCGCAAGTCGGTGCGGATACTCGGGTAGGAGGTCAGCGTCCGACCGTTCGCTACACCGGCTTCGATCAGCGTCCATGGGCCGTGGCAGATCGAGGCGACCAGCTTGCCGGTGGCCACGAAATCGCGCACAAAACCTACCGCATCGGCATCCAACCGAAGCTGGTCCGGGTTGACCGTGCCACCAGGAAGCAACAGTGCATCATAGTCATCGACCGAAGCTGATTTCACTAGGGCATCTACCGAGAATGTCCCAGCTTCATCCAGGTCATTCTTTCGGGCTTTGATCTCGCCCTCGTGCAGCGACAGCAACTCGGTCGTGGCGCCGGCGTCAAGTAGCGCCTGTCTCGGCTGTTCCAGCTCGACGCGCTCCACGCCGTCTGCGGCAAGGATCGCGACCCGCTTGCCTTTCAATTGGTCTGCCATTTTGCGCTCCGTTCTGTAGGAGGTGGTGACCTGCCTGTGTAGGCGGGCCATCAGCTGTCCATAAAGGACTACATAATCTAGGTGCAGCACTACCTTAGGCCAGTCGTCAGCGTACTCGTCGAAGTTCCAATAGGCATCAGCCCGCCTGTCCAAGGACAGGGCCTAGGTGACTACCTGATGCGACTTTGTCTTGTCGCCAACGATGAGATCCCTGTGTCGACTGTTCTACTTTTATATCAGGGCCAAACTTGCGATAACGACTGGCTCTTTGGAACGGTGTATACCGTCAAAGAACTACTGCATATGGCAGTCCCGGGTGCTTTGACTTTCCTTTCTCATTTGATCCGCCCGGGGTTTTGAGGCATAAAACGCCTGGCATCTGATGCCACCAGTGAACTGCATCAACTGCACCAGACGATTCAGGGAATTTCCTCCGAGCCCACCGGATCATCGTCAATGCCTGCGCCACAAGCACGCAACCTGGTTTTCATATCAGGCACAGCACATACTCTTTTGATGTGCTCACCAGTCGGGTTAGCTCCCTCCGCGAAGCCCACCGGCACTCACCCGCGGGAGGCAGCCTCGTGCAATGCCGCTTCGAGGTACGGTGCCGACGCGCCGACTCCGCGCGAGGCGACTTCCTCGGGAGTTCCTTTGGATACCACTGTGCCACCGTCCTCACCCGCGCCCGGCCCGAGGTCGATGACGTAGTCGGCCGCTGCGACAACGCGCATGTCGAGCTCGACCGCGACAACAGTATTTCCTGCTTCAACGAGTGTCTGTAGGTGAGCCACAAGCCGGTCGGAATCTGCACAGTGGAGCCCTGATGTAGGTTCGTCAAGTACATAAAGAGTGTCTCCACGCTGGGATCGTTGAAGCTCAGAAGCAAGCTTGACTCGTTGCGCCTCACCTCCGGACAGCTCGGTAGCCGGCTGTCCGAGCCGCAGGTACCCGAGACCGACGTCGATCAGCGCCCTGAGCGAGCGCATGATATCGAACTCCCCATGGAAGAAATCGTGGGCCTCCTCAACACTCATGGCAAGAATCTGCGCGATGTTGCAGCCGCGCCAGAAGATCTCCAACGTGCTGGATTGGTAGCGGGTACCGTGGCAGTCAGGGCATTCGGTGTAGACCGAGGGCAGGAATAGCAGTTCTACCATCACCGATCCTTCTCCCTTGCAGGTAGGACAACGGCCACCAGCGACGTTGAAGGAGAATCGACCCGGTTTGTACCCGCGTGCACGAGCCTCGGACGTTTCGGAGAACCTCCGTCTCACATGATCAAACAGCCCGGTGTAGGTGGCGACGTTCGAACGCGGGGTGCGTCCAATAGGCCTCTGGTCAATACTTACGACGCGGCGCACCGCAGAGAGGTCTCCACGGACCGATCCTTTGACCTCCTCGGGTTCATCCGACAGCAAAAGCTCGTCATCTTCGGGAGTGTCAGTATCCTCCGCCTGCGCAGTGCGACCCAGTCGTTCGCCGATCAGCGCCGGTAGCGCCTGGCTGACTAGGCTCGACTTGCCTGATCCTGAAACTCCGGTGACCGCGGTGAACACCCCGAGCGGAATGGACATCGACACATTGTGCAGATTGTTACGGGTGACTTGCTCGAGGCGCAGCCATCCCTGTGGCTGGCGGGGCGCCCGCTGAAGCAGTCCGCTGCTCTCGAACAGATACCCGCGGGTGACGGATTCCTCCACCTCTGCGAGCCCTTCGGTAGGCCCGCTGTAGACGACGCGACCGCCGCGTTCTCCCGCGCCGGGTCCGATGTCGACCAGCCAGTCAGCATGGCGCATCACGTCCACCGAATGTTCGACGACGAATAGACTGTTGCCTCGCCGCTTGAGCCCGTCGAGAATGCCGAGCAGCGCGCTGACATCCTGCGGATGCAATCCAGCGGAAGGTTCATCGAGAACGTATACCACCCCGAAGAGTTCAGAGGTCAGTTGGGTCGCCAGACGCAGTCGTTGCAATTCTCCGCCGGAGAGTGTGGGAGTGGTCCGCCCCAGGGAAAGATACCCCAGCCCTAGGTCAATGATGGGCCGTAGCCTATTGACGAGTTCTGCGCCCAGCCGGGCTGTGGCGGCCAGCCTTCCCGCTGAGTGGTTCGCTTCCCTGGCATCGACGCGCTGCTGCGCTGCATCTGGTTGGGCTGCGTCGTCTGTTGTGTGACTTGCTTTCTCGATCCCGTCGAGATCAGCGGTGGCCTGCTCGACTGCTTTTTCGATCAGCACCGAGAGTTGCGCCAGCGGCAAGCTGGAGAGATCTGAGACATCTAGGCCTTCGAACGTCACCGATAGGGCCTCCGGCTTGAGCCGTTTACCATGGCAAGCGGGGCAAGGAGCGACTGTAAGGAACTGCGCCACGCGTCGCTTCATTGCCTCGCTCTTGGTATTCGCGAACGTGTCGAGTACGTACCGGCGAGCACCGACGAACGTCCCAGAGTAGCTAGGCTCTACACCCTCCGCGATTGCGGCCCGTGCCTCGGCGAGAGCCAGCCGCGAGTGGACCGGGACATACGGTGTCTGATCTGTATAAAGGATCCAGTCACGTTCTTCCTTTGGCAGATTCTTCCAGGGGACGTCCACGTCGTACCCGAGGGCGACAAGCACATCGCGCAACTGATGACCGTGCCAGGCCTTTGGCCACGAAGCGATAGCCCGCTCGCGAATCGTTAGCGAGGGGTCGGGCACCATCTTGTCCTCGGTGACCTCGTACACCCGGCCAATGCCGTGACACTCCGGGCAGGCTCCCTGCACGGTGTTGGCAGAGAAGTCTTCGGCGTAGAGCATCGGCTGATCATCAGGATAGTGTCCGGCCCGGGAATAGAGCATGCGCACTAGCGAAGACACCGTAGTGATGCTACCGACCGAAGAGCGAGCGCTACGACCTCCACGTTGCTGCTGAAGAGCAACGGCCGGCGGCATACCTGTAATCGAATCGACGTCCGGAACGCCAGCCTGGTCAATCAGACGACGCGCATAGGGAGCGACCGACTCTAGGTAGCGGCGCTGGGACTCTGCGAACAGCGTTCCGAAAGCCAGAGAGGACTTCCCCGAGCCAGAGACCCCGGTGAAAACCACCAGCGCATCACGGGGCACCGTGAGATCGATATTTTGAAGGTTGTGTTCACGAGCGCCTAAAACACTCACGTTTGGCTGAACGGGCAAGGAGTGCGCTGACGCGGGCACGGATGCTTTGACCATATTCGCGATACTAGCAACTACTAGCGACGCGTTTCACCAATCTCGCAGGCTTGGGGACTGAACTTCTGACGGTTCACGTGTCTGTGGCACGCTTTGTGAACGCGAGGAAAGACCAATCCGCTGGGCGTGGCGTTGGGTCTGCTGGAGGTTTGGTTGACACCAAGGTTTACGCTGCCAGAGCGACAGACTCGATCATTGTAGCCTCGAATTGGATCGGGGTCATTTTCCCCAAACCTCGTTGCTTGCGCTGGCGTTTGCTGATCACCGAGCGGATCCCTGCCTTGCGGCATAAACGCCAGACCCGGCGCTCGGAGACCTGGTAGCCGGCGTCTTCCAGGTCATCGGCCAGCACACGGTACCCTCCCTCGGGGTCCTCCTCGTGAAGCTCATGCAGCTTGCCGATCAACTCCCGCTCTTCGATTTCCCGGGCTGAGACAGGGCTCTTCAACCACTTGTAATACGCCTGGATGCTGAATCCCAAGACCCGACACGTCACCGCCACTTCGAATATGTTTCCTGCCTGTTCTGGCGGCTAATTCTTGATTGATGCGGGCCCATTATTTTGGGGAACGGATATGCGGCTGGGAGAGGTAGGCTGCGGCCTTGCGCAGCACCTCGTTCTCCATTTCGAGCTCCCGGATGCGTTTGAGCGCCTGGGACATTTCCTTGCGTTCGTCAGCATCGGACCTGTGTCGTGCCACGGTTTAGTGACCCTCCAGCAAGGTCTTGACTACTGGCTCAAGATCTGCAGGAACATGAGCATCAAACGTTATTTCCGCCCCGTTGATCAACACCCGCGAAGCCCGCAAGCC